>ERZ773010.762-NODE-762-length-21797-cov-41.751863_pt1 | contig 21797 bp, 20 predicted proteins | sample MGYA00580842_ERZ773010 | MGnify/ENA primary metagenome ERZ773010 (study PRJEB29015, sample SAMEA2737982) | human oral metagenome | biome: human oral; feature: human-associated habitat; material: dental | place: China | collected 2107 ...
AAAGCGGGTTGGGTTCACGCCCTCACGAGTTCGAATCTCGTATCCTCCGCCACAAAGAGTAAGAGCGGCTTTGACTAGGGGGTTTACCTCTGGTCAGGGTCGTTTTTGCACATTTTAGCCCCCCTTGTTAACCCCCCATTGGTCCGGCAGACGATGGAGGTCCAGGTTTTGGGGGGTGAAACCTGCCTCCAGAGACTTGGGCATCAGCGGCCCTGTGTGCGACGCAGAGCCGCCATCAGAGCTGCCGCCTGGGATTCCTCGGGAGAGCGCCTCTCGGGGACTTCAGCGGCCTCTTGAAGGCTCGCTTCCTTGGTCAGAGCGGAACCGACAGCGGGCGCGGAGAATTGAGGAGCTGGAGCAGCTTGGTGAGCAGAGCCAGTGCCAGGGTGGCGTTGAATCAGCTCGGAGATGTCTCTGTCTGTCAGATGTGCGAAGCGCACCTTCACAGGCTCACCGTCCGCCCCCAAGGTGAACCCAATGCCTGCGGTGCGGTAGCCATTAGCTATGTTTGCTGGAGCAATCGTAGTTGAGTTGAAACCCCTCTTGGCTGCATCTGGCCCCAGGAACAGGTCGTTGTAGTAGGAAGAAGGCTGCCTGAGAACCACGGGATTGCCGATGTTTGGCCGCATCCATCCCAAGACAGCCTTGTCTGCGTTCTGGGTGGCTCCTACGATGAGGATGTTGAGAGACCGCCCCATCGCCATGATTTTTGTGAGTTGATTCAGGGTGGCAGTCTCACGATTGGTCTGCAAGTCTCCAATCAGGCTAAGCATCTCGTCAATGACCAGGAAGACCATGGGATGGGTCTTCGAGGGGGTCATGCTCCGTCCCAGCTCCCCTTTGGAGAGGTCGATGGGGTTGGCCTTGGAGCGCTTGTCGAGGATGCCTGCAACGTGCCCGATGAGCTGCACGGCATCTTCCATCGAGTACACCACTTCTTTAAACAGCCATGAGTCTTCATAAGGCCTAAGCTCAGACCGTTTTGGGTCAATCCCGTAGAACTCTGAAATTCCCTGCTCCACAAACTCTGCTTGTTGGAAGATTAGGCAGTTCAGCGGCGAGGATTTCCCGCTTCCTGTGGTACCCAGAACCAAGGTGTGATGGGTAGGTAGGCTGAAAGGCTCCTCACACTCTTCCAGCGCCATGGGTAGAGAGAACGGATTCTTTGGAGGATTAGCCCTGAGGAAGTCAACCTCGATTTTGGTCTGCATCAAGGTGTCGATAGGTGCCGTTCGGTGAGCCGCATAAGCTACTCCTCGACCCCCTCGGTGACCCGGAATAGGGTTGAGTTCCACCAGGTCCAGCTGAGATGATATCTTCCCTTCGATGCGGGCTACTTCCTCAGCCCCGTGTCCATGCAGGTCAATCGAAATCTGGAAGTGCTGCGAATCATCTCCGCCTCCATATCGGGGCTCCAGCGGCACCACTGTGATGCAGCGGGCCACCTCTCGAACCTGTGCATGAGCATCTAATTTCTTTCCCCTGGCCGCGCCGCGATTGGCCTTGATGCTGGCCTTGACCGCGCGGGGATAAGGACTGAGCCAGGCTGCCCCGAAGCTCATGACGCCCTTCGCCTTCTCTTCTTCCGTCAGCTCCTTCAGGAAGTTGCTGGCCGGGGCGAACAGCTCCCGAAGGCCCGAGTTGGCCAGAAGCATGCTCTGGGCTTTGAAGAGAGGTCTGCTCTGCATGGCAAACCAAGTCCCGGGATTGATGGTCCTGCGTCCCGCAAAGTTCCTCCAGCGGGCGGCCGCCTTGATGACCAGAGGCACCAAGATACGGATGGCAAGGATGGCCCCGGTAAGTGAGATGCCGATGGCCCAGAGGTTCGCGCCAATGTAAGCGTCGTAGAGCGAGTAGAGCTTATCCATTATGATGTTCCTCCAATCTGGTGCGGCTTGTCATGCGAGTTTGATGCGGCGATTGTCGCTGTAGGGGGTCCCATCCCGATGCTTCAGGGGCAAGATTAAAAGCTTCCCCGTGTTGATGAGGCCGAGATTTCCACTGATATCCACCTTCTTGAGTAGTGTGGGAATCTGGGTGCCGATGGTGAAATAGATTGCCCTACCGTAGGTCAGCCCTTCCTTCAGTTCGGCAGCCAAGGTGGCCAAGATGGCTTCATACTCCTTCCAGTTCTTCTTGCTTAGCTCCACTTCAATTAAGAGATTTTGAGAGCGAACCCCGCCCGCTGGCGCTGGCACCCTTGCGGCCAAGTCAGGCTGGTGCACCGCCTTCCTGATGCTCCCCTCGCGCTGCTTGAAACCCAAGGTCCAAAGCATGGGCTCAGCATCCACAACATCCTCGTAGACCAAGGTCCCTTGGGCCACCTGCTCAAATCGCGCCTTCATGGTGGCAGCGCGAAGGGGGCCGAATTCGCTCGGTTCACCCCTTTTCTTGGCCTCCCTCAGAGCTGATTTTACCGGCTCGAAGGCATTGCGCATTTCCTTTTCAGAAATGAGCGCATCCAGACTTAGGGGTGCAATCCCTAGCAGGTTCTTGAAGAAGCCAGCGGGGCTGTAGAGTTGGGCAGCCACTTGAGCAATAGTGGAAAGATGAGCTGCTCGGGTCTTGGCGACCCCCCGGAGCGTTTGCATGGCGCCAGTTTCGTACCCCTTGGAGCCCAGGGTTTCGATACCTTCGGTAGTGATGGAGAAATAGTTCTCCTGGGCTGCGGGGTCTCTGTGCCAGGTGAGCATCCCCATGCGCCTCAGCTTCTTCAAAGTCGCTTCCACACCTCCAATTGCCCTAAGGACACCAGCCTCATAGAAGGGGTTGGCCTGGCGCACCTGGAGCATACTCATCGCTTCCAATGTGGCTCCAGGAAACTTGGCCAGGAAGGCCATGAGTTCTAGGTTTCCAGGGGAGATTTCTGGTTGGCGACGGTTCTTGGATATGATTCGTCTGCTATGTGCAGCTTCTTTTTCAGGTAATTTCAGTAGTGTTGAGACCGGCTTTATCAAATCCATCTCTTCCGGAGAATCGTCTAGCAGTTCGGCCAATAAGTCGGTTGGTTCGAGCATGATTGCCTCCAATCTGACACTGAGGGGTGTTCTCGTTTTCTATATCGCCACACTTTCCCCTATCCCCCTCCCTATCCTCTTCTAATTCCCGCCTACTCCTACCCCAGAACATTATTATGAGCTGTTTTGCCTCGTAGATAAGAGGGTTTTTTGGCGACGGAAAAGCGAAAGATGTTCTGCTTAGACAAAGTCTTCAGCAGAACCCACGTAATCCTTCCTTGGATTCCCTCCAATGGCCCAGCAGTTGGCCGCCAAGAATGACCCAAGTATGACGACAGCGCGTCCAGTGTCGATGGCCCTGTGGGCATTGCGTCTACGCCCGAGGTTTTCAGGTCTCCTCTCCCTGCCGCCTCGCCCTCCCAACCCTCACCACGACTAGAGCCATTTAGATATTCATACCAATGCTTTCCCGCCAAGACGCATTGACCCCCAGAGGAATCGACTTCTCCGGGGGTCATTTTTATTGTTCAGATATTAGTAGCGACTCCGGCGGACGAGAGAATGTTGAAAGCAGCAAAGAATGAATAGAGCGCCAGGGTCAACCCCCGGGCGCTTTTTGGGCGCCACCAGGTTTCGGGCCATCCGCGTGTTAGGGCCTTCGGGCAGATGGACGCTGGCAGTGGGGCACAGATATCTCTGTCTCAGGCATTCCCAAGATTGACCAAGCGGTGAACCATGGCACCGTCTCGGACTAGACCATGATGGCAGGGTATAAAAGATGCTCACTTCGGTGAGTGGGTCCTAATTCCCTACGGATGCCAAGCATGGCATTCAGGTCGAGGGATACCTGGACCCTTCCCTATGGGGCCGCACTTGACTTGGATGCGGACATATTTGGAACGCTAACCAGCACTTAGGGAAATCGCGGGTACCGGAGGCCCAGGGAATCTCTGGGGTGTCGTCAGGAGGGTGGGCGGCCATCCAAGTCCCTCACTTCAGGGTGGGGTCATAGATACCTCTATGTCTTCTTTCCTTCTGCACCCACGTCTCCCTAGTCTTGGTGTGCGCTCATCTACTCTCGTGCCGAATGAGTTCTATCGTGAGGGACAGAGCATATTGGAATTAGGAGAACTTCCAGTTCTGCCTGCGCACGTAGTCAAGAAACGTTATTGTGGAGACATTGAATTCGGCAGCCACGTTAGGAATCTTTTGGTTATGGTCAGCAGTTCCAGGGCCCTTCTTAGTCTCCTCGGTCACGATAGTCGCTCTTTCCGCCTTCGCGTGCGCAATGATAAATGGGTCTGCCTCATTTACCTGGCCTTGTACCCATCCGGGGTGCGCTGATGCAATCTCCGCGACTGTCATGAGCTCGACGTCAGTTACTGGGCAGACAAACCCGGGAAGATTCTTTGCCCAGGTGTGGAGTTCGTCGCCGCCTCGGTGCACCTCGCGAAGGATTGCCTCACATATACAGCTATTTCCTGCTGCGACCGCACCTTCCAGTCGGTCCCACATAGCTGGGAAGATGTCTCGTGGATAGCGTCGAACGAGGCCGACAAGGATGTTTGTATCCAGGGTGAATTTCACCGCGCGCCGCCGGTACGGTAGTATTCTTGCAGCATTTGCTCGACAGTTGGAAGTCGCGCGTTTAGGAGATACGTGGCGTCAACAAGGTCGACCCGCCCGTCTTCAAGAGCTCCTGCAACAACGCCAATAAAGGTGCTTCCCAGGTCTCTGTAGCGAAGCTTCCATTGGGGCACGAAACCACTCTTCTTCTTGGTCGTTTCCCGCGCACGCTCCCAAGCATCATCGCTGGCCATTCTGACTTCCTCTAGGCTCGCGTCATCGATGAGCCCGAATCGGCGAAGTCTCACCGCCACGGCCAAAGTGCTCACGCGGAAATGTGCGGCAAGTTCTTCGATAAACGCTTTGACATCGGCATAATCACGCGCAAGCGTCAGGAACTCGTCGCGAGGCATCAGGAACTCAGCGGCGAAGTTGTTAGCCAAGGCTTCTTCAAAGACCCTGTCCTGTAGAGTACATAGGCCGCTAGTACGATTTATCAGGTGCGCGACCTCATGGAACAATGTAAAGGTTTTCCCTGCTGGGCTGTCGGCTCCGTTCACCACAATTATAGGCAGATGCTCATGGTGTAAGGAAAACCCTCGAAAGCTTGTAAGGGAGATTCCCGTCGTCTGCAAGACTAGAAGGCCATGAGTTTCTAGAAGCAACCTCCAGTCGCTGAACACAGACGCGTTTGGGCCAGGTTTAGGCACATAGTTCTGAGTCAGTCCCAGCTCTTCTCGAAACTCCCTTGCTTGGCTGGCGAGGTTATCCCAACGAATCGGCCCCGCTGGAAGACGGAGTACCTGCCTGTCGGCGAGTTCGAGCATAGCGTTGCGGTGCTGTTCAGCTCTGCGCATCTCTTTGGCCAAGTCGGATGTCAAAGTCTCGCCTGGGCGGCCACGAAAGTCGGCTGTCGCAGGCACATCCGGAACACTTGGAGGCGGCGCGAAGAAGAATCCTAGGGCACGGTCCAGCTTCTTTGCCATGAGCGTGAGCTGTCGAAACGTTGGAAGCGCGTCCCCACCCTCGAAGTCCACGATGCGCTCGGGCTTCACGTTCAGTGCCCTTGCTAGGTCCGATACGCTCACCTGGCCAACTTGTCTTGCCCACTTGAGGGCAACCGGGTTGATAGGCGCCCTGGCCGCCATCCTGCTACCCTCCATCCTCCGTCGGCTCTGCCCATCTTAGAGCAAGACACCGACCCTTCTGAGTCGAGGGGTGACCATCGAGCTTAGATGGGTTGCCCGGAGCCCATCTGGCGTCCGCACTTCGCCCGTCCAGTTGGTCTCTACCGCAGCTGCGAGTCGTCTCTTTTCTCATGACCTTGCGAGACAGCGCGCGTTTGTGTTGACCAAGGTGGAGGTTCCAGTTTCGGCGCGAGAGAAGCCGTCTCATATCCCCGTCTCAACAGATATTGATTCCAACTCGTGAGACGCACGGGTATTTGAGACAGGAGATTAGTGATGGCGATTCTTGGCTACGCGAGGGTTTCGACGTCCACCCAAGCCCGTGAGGGCTATTCGTTACAGGACCAAAAAGACCGCCTGAAGACAGCTGGAGCTACGAGAGTGTTTGATGATGCCCTGAGTGGCAAGGACCGTCAGAGGCCCGGATTGGAGGCTTTGTTGGGACATCTGCGCCCCGATGATGTCGTACTCTTAGTGAAGCTTGACAGATTGGGACGCTCGCTGTCCGACCTCTCAAGTTTATTGAGGGAAATTGAGGAAACTGGGGCGACTCTCCGAACCTTGGACGGCTTGGACACCGGCACGGCTCAAGGGAGACTGCTCTTTGGGGTCCTAGCTAGCATTGCAGAGTTTGAGAGGGAGATGATTCTGGAGCGGACAGCTATCGGCCGAGCCAGAGCTGCGGAGCTTGGGAAGACTGGGGGCAGACCGAGCGTCGTCAATGAGGCGCTGGTTCGCAGAGCAGCAGAGTTGCATGGCAATCCCTCCCTTACTGCGGGTGAGGCTGCCCGTGCTCTGAGGGTATCCCGAGCAACCTTCTATCGTCTGCTCAGGGCGTCTGGCGGCAAGCCAAATGATTGCCCCTTTGACTCCAGATGAGTGGCAGTGGAGTCCTTGGGTCCTGTGCCTATGCCTGGACAATGCTGGGATGCTGGCTGCTCTTTTGCCGTGCAGATACTGAGGGGTTTCTCCAGAGGAGGCCGAGCTGCCCCATGGCCTTACCCGCCTCCGCCCTCCGTGATGCCGCCTGGCCGGACCATGCAGCCAGCCCAAAACCCCTGAAAGAACCTGGGGTTCTGGACCGGTTGTCACTGAGTGCAGGTCAGCGTTTGCGGTTCTGGTGGTGTTCCTTGTCCTTGTCCAAGCAGATGGTGATGCCGGTGCCGTCCATGCCTAAGATGTGCCATCGGGCGCCCCTAGTCAGCTCGCTGAAGTCCTTGAGAAACCTCAGTCCAGCTTCCCCGTAGAGCACCCAAGGAAACATCAAAGTTACCTCTGGTCTTCTTAGGTCCCCGGAGTTGCCGCCTTCAAGCTGCCCGGGGTCACACGGGATGGCCCTGGCCACCGCCGACCTAACCTCTTCCATCCAAACCATGACGCGGGCTTCGGCCTTACCAGCAGATACCCCCATGCCCCAGGCGAAGACCACCAGGACCAAGGTAATGAAGATGGTGGGGGTGGTGGCCCTGGTGGCTCCGGTGATGATGGCCAAGACCCAAGCCGCTCCTGCGCCGATAGCCCAAACTTTGCCTGAGGTTGTCTGCCTTGCCGCCAGGATGGCCCTGGGAAGGATGCTGAAAGCAGATACAGGAGTGAAGGTAACCCACTTCATAGTGGAGGCCGCCAGGGTGAAGCTCCAGAAGAGCGTGAAGAAGACCCAGCCGGGAAGGAAGGAACCGTTCTGGGTTGCGAGTTGCATGGCCACCGCCACCACCAGCCCGAGGAGCGCGAAGAGGATGAAAAAGAGGGCTACTAGCCGCCTCGTTCCCCGTCGCGGGTCCTCTCCGGTGGCTATGCCCGCCGCCAAACCGCCTGCGAATGCTCCCAATGACATGACTATCCCTTCAAGTATTGCCGCTTTAGAGCGGCATCCACGCTAGGATAGCACATGCTTGCCGCCCTAGAGCGGTAGAACGTGCCGCTTCAAGGCGTCAGACTTAGGGGATGCCTACTTCGCTCCCCTTGGATACCGAAACGTTGAGGAGAGTCATGGGGTTCCGGGAGCAGATGGGGAGGCGAATCCGCGAGAGACGGCTAGCGCTGGGGCTGAGCCAGGAGAGTCTCGCAGCAGCGGCGGGCTGGGGGCGCCATCACTTGTCGAGGGTCGAGCTGGGTCAGGTCTCCACCGCTGCCGAGCGGCTAATCACCATGGCCGAAGCGCTGGGCTGCTCCATCCACGAACTCGTGCCGGACCTCCCTGACCTTGCGGAGCGCACAGAGAGCGATTCTGAGTCTTCCTGAGCCCTGCCCCTGATGCTCTGCCCAGGATGAGCACTTTTTGAGAAATCTTCTCAGAAACTGCGAAAGTGACCCTGAATAGGGCCGGTAGAACCTGCCGCATCCCGGGGTGTTCCAGGATGCGATTTCAGGTATCGGGCTGGGGTGGCTACTTGCCCCTCGGGAAGTAGTTCAAAGCATCAATACCCTGCTTCTGATGCCACTCGACGGAACTCTGATTCAAAGGCCAGATTGAGGCTAGGTTGATGGGCTCATTCAAGTGCTCAACTCGGAATGCTTCTGGCATCCAGAGCTGGTTCATGGCATGTACTGCTCGAGCATGGGGTGTGGCATCCCTTGGCAGGGCATAGTCGGTTTCCCGGTCAGCCCTCCAAAGACTCCAAAGCGGTGCCATGCCCGCGTAATCTGCCAGCGCATCCGGGAGGGGCTCCTGAGGTGGCTCTGCGGGCCTGCCGAAAATGGCTCCGAGGAACTCCATCGCTTCCTTCTTTTGGCCTGCGCTCGGGTGGGTGTAGACCGCTTGGAGCGTGTTTCGCCTGTCGACCGCGTGACCCGTAATGGCCGAAATCACAACCGCCGGGAAGTTTCGACGGCCCAGCTCGGTGGCGCAGACATGTCGCAAGTCGTGTTCCCGCACCTGCTCGCCATCTCCATATTTTTCCAAGAGGCGCTTCCAGGCGGCATTAACATTCTGGCGGCGGAGCGGTCCCCCCTTGCTGCTGGCGTAAAGGTAGGTGCTCTGCTCAAAGAGCGGGGAAAACATCGCCCCAGATGGCCCCATGTTCGGCCGGTCCCAGCGCTGAGCATGGGCTTCCATCTTCCGCCGAAGCTCCCCAATGGTTCCGGCTTGCTCAGCCAGCTTCACGAGGTGGATAGCCCGCCGGAGATAGAGGGCATCCAAGTGAGGTGCTGACACCATCGGAAGGGGGAGTCTCCTGGGCTCAGAGTTCTTCTTGAGGGGCTGCAAGCTGAGGTCCTCAGCCAACTGCCTGTCAACCGTAATGACTGGCTGCGGTAGGCGGTTCTTCCCATGGCGCAACGCGGTCGCAATGGAGCAGTGACGGATGGCCAGTCTCTCCGAGGTTCTGAGGCCAAACCCCAGCAGAAAGCTTGTCAAGTAGGCCTTATAGGGGATTTCCTGCATCAGCAGGGTGATGAATCGCGCCGCCCCTTCCCTGGCCGCGAACTGCGCTCCAACGGCTTTGGACAGCTTCTTGGTGCGCTCGATGGACGCCATGGGGTCGATGACCAGCTTCCCTTCGGCCAACTGCTTGTGGAAGGCCTGCGCCAGGAGCCCTTCTATCGTGGTTAGCGGGGTGGTCCCAAGGAGAAGAGTACCGTCCTTCCCCTTCTTTGCCCGCAGTTGGTCGAGAAACCTTTCGATGTCTTTAGGGGAAATGGCATCCATCGGCATCTTGGCCAAGGCGCTAGGCATGATGTGGTTTCGGAGCAAACCCCGGTAGCGGGGGTACGTACCCCCGCTGAGCTTGCCAGCCTTGTGCCGGGTCTCGATGAGGGACTCCACGGCCTCTCCAAGGGGCTTCAGTACGCCCTGAGGTGTCGCGGAGTCCTTTGGTGCCAGAAGAACATCGATGAAGGAGGCTCCCAGCGCTGCCTCGGCACTGGCCCGCAGCTTGGCGGCTTCCTCCTGCTGACCAAGAGCCTCCAGCTTGAGCACCAACCGGGCCACAGCCATGGGGATGGTGGTGCCCTTGGCCTTGACCCTCGACCCCCCAGTGCCTCCGGGCCAGCTCACTGCTCGAAAACTCCGCGTTCCTTGGGAAGTTTTTGGGCGTTCGATGGTGCAGGATAGCCCCCAGCTGCTCTTCCTTGGCATGGGACCATGGTAGACCCTGTTAGCCCCCTTTGTTAACCCCCCTACTGCCCATTACCCGATTCTCATAGTTCTCAAATATCCTTGTCAAAGCAGGTTCACGCCCTCACGAGTTCGAATCTCGTATCCTCCGCCACAAGAATCACATCATCCCGAGCCCCGGTGTCCGCACCGGGGTTCGGTCTTTCCCGGAGAATCGCCCGTCTTACCCAGGTTCACCGGCCTTCCCGCGACCCGCCGGCCCACCCGACCGCCCGGCTCGAACGCCAGCCTCAAGTTCGTCCGCCAGCCTTCCCACGCAAACGCCAGCCCTACGGCCGTCCGCCAGCACTACAGCGCAAGCATTCGACCACAAGACAAGCGCCACCCAGACCCCACCCCGGTTCGCCAGCCTTCCCGCACTCCACCAGCCCACCCGTAATCTGCTGGCCTTCCCGCGCAAACGCCAGCCCTACGGCCGTCCGCCAGCGCTACAGCGCAAGCGTCCGACCGCAAGACAAGCGTTCGGCAATTGGACAGGCGCTCGGCGTCACCCGCGTCCCTTGGACCATCCCGGGCGATCCGCGACCGCCAGGGCCGCGGGAACCATGGCCGCCACCATGTCGTCCAGCCAGGCGGGGATCGGTCCGGCACCCGACCCAAGGAAGGGACGCACCAGGCCGTAGGTGGTCTGCTGGACCGCGATCCGCACCAGTTCCAAGGGTTCCAGGGACCCGAAACGCCGCCGGGTCAAATCCGCCATCACCGCAACCACCTCATCGTTGAGCCCCCGGGCCGCCTCCCGCAGGTCGCCGGGGCAGGCGGCAAGCTCGTCGCCGCCGGCCTCCAGACGCGCCAGCACCTCCTCGTGACGGAAAAGCGTCAAGGACCTGGCCTCGCCGGGGTGCTCGCGACAGTAACGGGGAATGGCGACGGCGGCCGCGGCGAGCGCCTCCCCGGGATCCCCAGACGACCCGGCGGCGGCCAGGAAGTCGATCTGGAACCGCCTGATGCTGCGAACCCACAACGCCAGCAACAACACCTCGCGGTTCGCGAAGCGGTAATAGAGCGACCCGACCCTGGCCCCCACGGCGGCCGCGATGCCAGCCGTGGTGGCAGCCTTCCCGTCCCTGTCCACCACTACCAGCGCGGCGTCCAGCAGTGTCTCCTCGTTGAATTTCGACGGCCTACCCACGGCAGCAAGCGTACCCAATCCGTGCTAATTTTTGACTATGAAATCAAAAACCTTTCCTCTGGTCGGCTGGAGTCTCGTGATCATCGGAATCCTCCACAACCTCCTCGGCTTCTTCGCCGGTTGGCAGGTGCTGCTCGACGCGGCGGACGCGGGCCTGATCGGAGTCTGGGACGCCCCACCCACCCGGGGTCGGATCTTCTGGTTCCTGGTGACGGGATTCGCGTTGATCGCCATCGGCCTGCTAGCCACGCAACTGGAACGCTCAGGGGTGGCGATCCCGTGGTCCTTCATCGTGTTCTTCGGCCTGCTGACGCTGACCGGAGTGGTTCTCATGCCGGCCTCGGGTTTCTGGCTGTTGCTGTTCCCCGTGGCGGTGTGCCTCATACGCCGCCTCCGTCGCTGACCTCTCGGGACGCCCACCGCCCCGGTTTACCGGAGCACGGCACGCCCCGGCAAACCGGGAAACACCTCCGGTTGCCCGTCCCGTAGGATGTCGGCGAAGGAGGCGAGATGGCGATCGAGGAGAACTTGGCACGACAACGACAGCTCTACGGGGAGCCGCTCGCCGACATCGCGGGACGCATCCGGGGCGACCTGGAACTGACCCAGGCGGGCCTGGCCCAGGTCCTGGGACTGTCGGCCCCCATGATGTCGCAGCTGCTGTCCGGACAGCGGGCCAAGATCGGCAACCCTGCCGTGCTGGGACGCCTGCAGGCGCTCGTCGAACTGTCCCAGCAGGCCCCGAAACTGACCACGGCACAGCGCACGGAACGTCTCCAGGAGATCCGGGAGGCCACACCCACGATCTCCACCTCCATGAACCCGGCCGCCCGGGAACTGCACAACGCGGCCCCCGCTGAGGAGTTGCTGCGACTCGCCGAGCTCACCACCGCCCCGGAACTCGCCCACCTGCTGAGGATCGCCGCCAAACATGGGTGAGGTCTTCGGAGGACGCTACGAGTTGATCGACCTGATCGGTGAGGGTGGCATGGGTGCCGTGTGGCGCGCCCGCGACCTGAAACTGAACCGGGTCGTGGCTGCCAAGGTGCTGCGGCAGTCGGACGCCTCGGCCCTGCTTCGTTTCGTCCGCGAACAGGGACTCAGGGTGAACCATCCGAACGTGATCGCCCCGCTCGGCTGGATCGGCGAGGACAACCAGGTGCTGTTCACCATGCGCATAGTCGCCGGAGGTTCACTCGCGACGCTGATCGGCGACCACGGCGCCCTGCCTCCCCGCTTCGCCGCCGAGATCCTGCGACAGCTCCTGTCCGGTCTCCAGGCCGTGCATGCCGCCCATTTGGTGCACCGCGACGTCAAACCGGCGAACATCCTCCTCGACGCCACCGGAACCGGACGCCCCCACGCCTACCTGACGGACTTCGGGATCGCCGTCGACCTCACCGGGCCACGCTTCACCGAAACCGGCATGGTTCACGGCACCCCCGGGTACCTGGCCCCCGAGCTGATGGCCCTCGGGGACGCAACCCCTGCGGTGGACATGTTCGCGGTCGGCATGGTGGGGGCATCAATGCTCACCGGCACCCGCCCCCGCGACATTGATTTTGAGGCGGGCGCCCCCGACGGCGTCCCCGAGAGCCTCTGGTCGCTGATCCGTGACCTCACCGCCCCCGACCCCGAGGCCCGGCCGGGCCCACCGGAGGCCCTGCGACACCTGGAGGCCCCGGAACTGGCCTGGCAGGACGGAGCCGCCGGGGATGTCGAGGTGTTCCAGCAACTGGAGCCGCTGGATTCCGAAAACCCGACGACGACCTCCCGCCGCCCCGGGACGCCCGGACCGATGTCCCCCCAGCATCCCGCCCCTTCCCCGGTGACGCCCGGAACCCAGCAACTGCCGTCCCAGCCGACCGATCAGCCCCGGCAGCCACCCTCAGCAATCTCACCGCCCCAGCAACAAACTCCCCCGACCGGCCCACTCCAATCCGCGCACACGTCCGTCCCGGCCCCGCCGCCGACACAGGCGCTGGAGACGCCCCCACCAGCAGATGTCCCCACCCCCGGGAAACGCGGGAGGAAACGTCGCGTCTCGGACCGGGTGCTGCTAGCCACCTCTGCGCTGCTGCTCCTCGGTGGGGTGATCCTGCTGGTCCTCTGGTACATGCACTGAAAGAGCCGGAACGAAACGACGGTGGCTCCGGGCATTCCGGAGCCACCCTCGTGAAGTTTCCCGGTCAGCTGCGGCGCCGCAGCAGCACGTAGGCCAGGACCCCACCGCCGAGCACCACCAGGGCGCCACCGGCCCCGAACAGCGCCAGCTTGGTGGAATCCCCGAAAAGATTCCCCTGACCGGAATCGGTGCTGCTGGATTCACCCGGGGGAACCTCGCTCACCTGGGCGTTACCGGACGGCCCGGTCGCCTCACCCGAGACGTTGAGCGAGAACTTGACGTTCGCGGGCTGCCCCTTCAGGAACGCTTCATCGCCCAGCGCGACCGCGTAGTAGTAGTAGCCCTCCATCGCGAAACCCCGGCTGGAGTGGTGCATCTCGGGGGAATCCCACCGGTTCCGGTAGCGCACCTCCGGCACCTGATTGATGTGCGGGGCATTGTTGGAGTACGCGCCAGTCTTCCTCATGAAGAACATGGTTTCGTCGCTGGTTGCCGAATCCATCCGGCTGAAGTCCGGTGCGTAGACCGCGGAGGAGACGGCGACGTGGTTTGTCAGACCGGAATCCCTGATGACATCCGGAGAGAGTTCGAGACCGTCGAGGGCGAAGATCCCGCTCTGGCCATATTTGATGGGGGTCTTGAAGAAAGCCATCTCCCCGGGCACCAGCTCGACGCTGTAGGTGCCGGGAGCCACCTCGAGGGCGTCGTTGAAGCTGGCCCCACCGAGCACCGATGTGACGTTGTCCGTCGCGGGCGAACCGGCCCCCTCGGAATTGTTCGAGGGCACCTCCTGCACCCCGGTCGGAAGCTGACCGGCGTTCTCCACGGGCGCCTCCTCCATCACCCGGATCTCAATCGGTATCGCCCCACCGGAACCGGGCAGGCGCTCCACCTTGAAGTAGAACTCCTTGGCATCGGCGCAGGCCTGATCACTCGTTCCCTTGGACGCCGGGTTCCTGGGATCCGTGGGCAGCGCGACCAGCGTCTGCCCGACCACGACCCCGGTTTTGCCGCTGTCGAGACCGGTGCTGCTCTCGGATGCACACGTGTCATCGTCCATGGTCTTCAACGCCCAGATCCACGAGCCACGCTTGAGGGAGTCGAAGACGCTGGCGTTCGGCATGCGGGTGAGAACGTTCACGCGCAGCGTGGAACCGGGTTGGCTCCGCCTCACCTTGTAGTACTTCTCGGTTTTCTTACTGGAGGCCACCGAGACGTCCGTGTACTGCCCGGGGGCCAGCATCGGCGCACCGGCGGGGATGTCCGCCCCCTGCACCGGGGTGCCCTCGACGGTGAAACCGCGCGCCGTGCGGGCGCCGAGCCGCTGGAGGCTAGAATCCAGGGACTTGGCATCCTTCGCGTCGTAATAGCTGCCACCGCCCGCCTCGGCCATGCACGCCAGCTGCTGGCGGGCCTTGTCCCCCACGCCGAAACCGACGGTGTCGATCTGGAGGCTCACACCGCCCGCGATCAGTTCACGGATCTCCTGGCAGGGATCGGGCGAGCAGGTCTCCTCCCCGTCGGAGACGAGAATGATGTGGCGCTTGCCGCTGTCGCCCAGATCCTTCGCCCCTTCCTTGAGCGCGTACGCGATGGGGGTGTCACCCCGGGGCTGGAACTGGTTGATCGCGCTGGTCAGGCCCGCCTTGTCCATGGCGCCGACGGGGTGGGCCAGTCGGGAGTCGGTGCAGGAACCCGGGGCGCCGTTGCCGTCGACGTCGGCGCCGTAGACCCTGAGCCCGACCTCGGCGTTCGAGGGCACGGAGTCGAGGGCGTGTATGAGGGCCTTCTTCGCAGCATCCATCTTGGTTCCGCCGGACGGGTCCGCGTCCTTCATCGACCCCGAGGAATCCAGCATCAGCAGGACCTTGGGTGCGGGTTCATCCGCGTGTGCGGCGGGCAGGGCGGGACCGCACACGGACACCAGCAGCAAGGCTCCGCAGGCCGCCGCCAGGCGATGGGATCGGTTCATCGGTCTACCTCCAATCTTTGCAACTGCGAATCTAAGGTTCGCTGTCGCAAATGTCAAACCCTGGGCGGACACGCTCCGCCCGACCGTCACCAACCCCGATCCAACCATCCGCCCGGACCACCATCCACACCCCCGGGGGGAACTCCTTGCCGCCTCGCCTCTGCGAAACGCGCACACCGGATGCACATCACCCACCGACTTCTCAACAGCCCAGAACGTTTTTCCAGGGCATCTCGGGCAAGCGAACCAAGCTTCTTTCACCCGAGAAGGCCAGTGACTTTCGACGACGCCACTAAAGCGGAGCTTTAAACTTTTGACAACCATCCAGTTCCATCGCCAAACTTCTAATATGACCGTACCGCTCAGGGCGCTGGAGACCAGCACCGGACCGCAAAACCAAAGGAAGACCATGTCGAGGATTGATCAGATCCATCAGAACCTGCAAAAGCTCGTCGCTCTAACCCCCGACCTCGAGGGCGCACTTCTCGTCACCCTCGACGGCCTGCCCATCGCTTCGGCCCTGGCCGGGGGTACCGACGAGGACCGCGTCGCCGCCATGGGTGCGGCCGCGCTGGCCACCGGCACCCGCGCCGTCAGCGAACTGAAACGCGGCGAGCTGGAGCAGGTCCTCGTGAAGGGCAGCGAAGGCTACATCGTCCACATCGCGGCCGGCCCCGAGGCCGTCCTGATCGGTATTTCGAACGGCTACGCGAAGCTCGGCATGATCCTCTTCGAGATGAAGGCGACTGCCAAGGACCTCGCTCGCGAACTCGCATGAAAACGTTGGAAGACATGACCTGCCCGGGGCAGGCCATGCAGTGGACCTACCACGACGGAAGCAGCCGTCAGGTGGTGGTCACCGATGTGGAGACCCGCTTCCCGACAGGCGAGTTGATCGTGTCACAGACCGACCGAGATGGTGTGATCACCACGTGCAACGAGGCGTTCGTCATCATGTCGGGATTCACCAAGGAAGAACTGATCGGGTCACCGCACTCTATCCTGCGCCACCCGGACATGCCCCGGGCCGCTTACGCGGACCTGTGGTCCACCGTCCAGCAGGGCAAGCGCTGGAGCGGATACGTGAAGAATCTCCGGGCTGACGGCGGCTACTATTGGGTCTACGCAACCGTGATCCCGAAGGTGCGCGACGGCGAGGTCGTCGGGCACACCTCCGTGCGACGCGAGCCGTCGCGGGACAAGGTGTCCGAAATGGAAAAGCTGTACACGGAAATGGTGAAGGCCGAGGGTCGATGAAATGACGTTGCAGTTCGCCATCAGTCCCGATGTGAACATCCAAAATGTCACGGACTGGTTCATTTTCAACACAAAGTTGCAGCGAATCACGGGCGAAGCCTTCCGCCCGACCTCCTACACGGATTTCGCGGACCTGCACGCCGCTTTCGAGGAGAACAGGGCGGACCTGGTCTATGCAAACGCAGCGGATACGGCATACCTCGTCCGGAACAAGGGATACCTTCCCGTCGCCTGGGCCAGTGGCATGGCGAAGGAAGCCACTGTGGCGGTTGCCGCCGACAGCGAGTTCCAGAAGGTCACGGATCTGACGGGTCCGCTGACCGCGGCGGCCACCGACGCCCCCGACGTCGAGAGGATCTGTCGCATTCTCCTGGAACCGGCAAACCTCAGTTACCCGGATATCGAGGTCTCTCTCAGACCCAATCCCGTGCTCGTCGCGAAAGCGGTCATGCAGGGTCAGGTGCCGGTCGGTTTCTTCCCGCAGGACGCCTACGATGAGTTGTCGTCGATGGTGAAGAAGCAGCTCCGGGAACTGATCCGGAGCCGCATCTACGTGGTGCACAGCAGCCTCCTCGCCAGCCCCGGAATCGCCCATCTCGTGGAGCCGATCTGGCATGGCCTGGAGCAGATGAGCGCCGATCCCGCCAATGCGGAGTTGCTCACCGCGCTGGGAGCCCCCCACGGCTGGGAGCGTCTGGGGCAGGAGGACACCGAGTTCATGATCGACCTCATGGGTGCACTGGCCCAGGAGGGATCCCCGAACCGGTAGCCACCAACAGCAACACCGCGGAGAAGCCCACGTACAGCGCCTCGGCCCCTCAGGGCCCGGGGCGCTGTGCTTTTGCAGTGCTTCTGTTCCCGACCTCGGCCGTGTCTTACGGGCGTTTCTCCGGTTGGGCAGCCCTCAACCGCCCTGTCTGCCTTTTTCGGTCAAATCCGGGTTGAGTGCCGTGCAACCGGGGGTTTCCGGTCGGCACCGACGACGCGCGGCGACACCCGGAAACACCGCGCGTGTGTTCAACCTGAAAAGGCTGTTCCCCGCGGGCCCTCGCGTGGCAGGGTACGTGGTATCGCCGATCCCACCGGGGCAACGAGAGCCAGGAGAAGACCATGTCTCAGCACTTCCGCCGTCGTCCGAATCTGTTTGCCGCCGCAGCACTGGCCGGAGGTCTACTGGTCGGCTGCTATCCACCGCTCGCCCCGGTTCCCGAAGCCACGATGACCACCTCAACGACGGCATCCGAGTCACCGAGCCCAACACCATCGCCAACCCCGGCTCCCAGCCCTGCCCGGACTCCGGTGCAGATTCCCGGCGCCTACCCGGGGGCAGGTGGCCCACGTCCCGAGAATGCAACCCCGGTCACCGCCGTCCATCAGGATGTGGCGACGATAATCAACCCAGCGGAGAACATCGGCTGCGACTTCTCCGACCAGCACTCGTACGTCGGTTGCGGGATCGACAGTTACGTCACGGACATGCCTTATGGTCGCGATCACGCAGGACCGAAATGGTGGGTGGAGATGTCCACGAGCGATTCTCCCGGCCTGGAGGAGCCCACGATCAAGTCCAAGAACAAGGCCCCCGCTTTCCAAAGACCGGAAACTCCCCCACAGGTGGTGCCGTACGGCACCGTCGTCTACCACGGCGACTACACGTGCGCATCCGAGCTGGCCGGCATGACCTGTTGGAACACGATCACCGGCCACGGCGCGTTCATGAGCAGCACGAACACGACGACGTTCTAGGTGTGATGTCCGGGCACGTTGGTCGGGTCACGATGCGACGAATCTGTTTGAGGTGTGGATCGGGGAAGGCCTCCCGCAGTGGAGCGGAGCTGTCCAGGGAACCAGCACCACAACAAGAGGTCTTCCGGTGGCCCACGCCACCCATGCCAACGCTGTCCCCACGCCCCGAGCTCGCTCGGTTGATCGTCGACGACAACTGGTCCATCCCACGCGCGGCCGAACGTTGTGATGTGTTCCGGCGCGCCGTGATCGATGACCACTCCCGCGTCGTCTGCGTCGAGGCCCGGGACGACCAGGCCCGAGAAGACGGCCGTCGAGGTCTTGCGCGATGCTGTGGTCTGGTTCCATGAGCGAGGCGTCACCGTCGAGCAGGTCCACACCTACAATCACCGCAGGCCCCACCCGTCACCAGGCCGATCAATCTCGCTGGACATCACACCTGGTCGCGTCTCACAGTGGGGAATCTTTTCGCCTTCCACCCAGCGGTACCCCATCCGGACTACGCTTCCCAGCGATGCCGGTTCGTCGCTGACGAGCCGGAACAAAGTGGTGTTCCGACCACCTCTATCGCTGTACCCGCTTCCATCCAATTCGAGAACAAGGAGTCGCGATGTCAAACAGCGCACAAGTCTCCGCCAAGGCGAGTTCGCTCGTCATCCGCAGCGCCATTGTCGCCGCCGTTGGCGGCCTGATTTTCGGTTTCGACACCGCCGTCATCTCCGGAGCCAACGCTGCGCTCAAAAAACAGTTCCACCTCGACGACGGGGGCCTCGGCGCCACCGTCGCCATCGCCACCGTCGGCACCATCATCGGCGCGCTCATCGGTGGCCGCTCTGCAGACCGCTTCGGCCGCCGCAAGCTGCTGTTCTTCATCGGCATCCTGTACGTACTCGGCGCCCTCGGAACGGCCCTGGCGCCCAGCCACCTGGTGCTCATGATCTTCCGCTTCATCGGCGGCATCGGCGTCGGCCTGTCGTCGGTGTGCGCGCCGATCTACACAGCGGAAATCGCCCCAGCGAGGGTCCGCGGCCGCCTCGTCGGCCTCGTCCAGTTCAACATCGTCCTCGGCATCCTCGTGGCCTATCTGTCGAACTACATCATCGATCTTATCGTCCACGACCAGGAGATCGCATGGCGTTGGATGCTCGGCGTGATGGTCGTCCCGTCGGTGCTGTTCCTCGTGTTCCTGATGACGGTTCCCGAAACGCCACGCTGGCTCATGGCCAAGGGCCACGAGGAGAAAGCGATCGCCATCAGCCGTCGCCTCTGCAACACCGTCGAGGAGTCCGACGAACAGATCCAGGAGATCCGCGACCAGCTCGCCTCCGCCGGGTCGCAGGCCACCTTGAGCCAGTTCTTCACGCGCCGCTACTTCAAGGTCATCGCCTTGGCGTTCTTCATCGCCATGTTCAACCAGCTCTCCGGCATCAACGCGATCCTGTACTACGCCCCCGAGGTCATGAAGCAGGCGGGTGCCGACGACAACGCGGCCCTGCTCATGTCCGTCGCCGTCGGCCTGATGAACCTGATCGCGACAATGGCCGCTTTGACCGTCATCGACCGCATCGGTCGTCGCTCCCTCATGATCGTCGGCTCCATCGGCTACCTGGTCTCGATGGGCTTCCTGACCGCTGTCATGTTCATGTTCCAGGGTCACTTCAACTCGACCTCGTCGACGCTGGTGCTGGTCGGCCTCCTGGTGTTCATCGCGGCGCATGCCTTCGGTCAAGGGTCGGTGATCTGGGTGTTCATCTCCGAGATCTTCCCGACGCGCGTGCGCGGCCTCGGTCAGTCCCTCGGCTCGCTGACCCACTGGGTATTCGCCGCGATCACGACCTACGCGTTCCCGCCGATCATCGGCGCTTGGGGTGGCGGCTGGGCGTTCTCCATCTTCCTGGTCTGCATGTTCGGTCAACTCGTCTGGGTGCTGACTAAGATGCCGGAAACCAAGGGCATCCCACTCGAGGAGATGGAAGACAAACTCGGCCTCAACAAGTAGCCGACCGACAAGGAGGTCCCCATGACTCAACCCAAGCCCGTCCTCTGCCTCGGCGAGGCGCTCATCGACGTCGTCATCCGCGACGACACCAGGAGTGAGCACGTCGGCGGCAGCCCCCTCAACGTCGCCTGCGTAATCACCAGCCTCGGCCGGCCCGCCCTGATCGGGGCCTGGTGGGGTCGCGACGACCACGGCAAACTGATCGAGGACTACGCCGCCGACCACGGCGTCGGGATCGTGCCCGGCAGCGACGGAGCCGCCAAGACATCGCTCGCGTACGCCCGCCTCAACGATGCCGGCAGCGCCGAGTACGAGTTCGACCTGTCGTGGGAGGTACCGCCGCTGCCCGCCCCGGAGGCGATCGCCCACCTCCACACCGGCAGCCTCGCCGCGACCCTTGAACCCGGCGGCACCCAGGTCCTGGAGGCGGCCCGCGCAATGTCTCAGGTCGGCACTGTCTCCTACGACCCCAACGCTCGTCCAGCGATCATGGAGTCCCCCGACAAGTCGCGCGGGCGCGTCGAGGAGCTCGTTGCGCTGGCCGATGTTGTCAAGGTCTCCGACGAGGACCTCGAGTGGCTGTACGGCAAGAGCACCCCCGTCGAGGAGGTCATGCGGCAGTGGTTGAAGCTCGGTCCGAGCCTGGTCATCGTCACCCGCGGCCCGTGGGGCATCTACGTCAAGCTCGCCTCCGCGCGCGACATGCTGGTGATCGACCCTCTCACCACTGACGTCGTCGACACCGTCGGCGCTGGCGACTCGTTCATGGGTGGCCTCATCTCGGGCCTGCTCGACGCAGACCTGCTCGGTAGCCGTGAGGCCAAGGTCCGGCTCCGGTCCGCAGGCTGGGACGACATCATGCCGGCGCTGCACCGGGCGACGATCACGTCGGGCCTGACGGTCCAGCGCGCGGGTGCCTACGCACCGACCCACGAGGAGGTCGCTGCGGTCAAGGCCAAGGACCTGCGTCTGGCCTGACCCAGAGTCGACGGCGAGAGCGTCCAGTCCTCGTCCTTCTCGGACTGGACGATCTCGCCGTCGGCGTTTTTCTTTGCCCACTTCTCGCGGCCCCGCTGCACGATCAGCTGATCAGCGGGCTTGATGACCGACGGGGTCCTGCCGTCGTAGTCGTGGATGTCGAGGAACAGGCGCAGGGTGTGGAGGAACTCGTCGTGCAGCACTAGGTCATCCAGCAACGCCCGGCCCGCCTCAAGATCGGTCCAGTGCCGAGCGGCCAGCCACGCTCGGAGCCCTCCATCATGGCGTTCTCCCGCTCGGATTCGTCTATCGTTGGCCAGCCTTTGGTAGCGCCTGGATAGCGGTGATGGCTCGTTGCAGGGACGGGCAGCTCTGAGCGGCGGCAGAAACGTTCCAGTGGCGGGATGCGAACTCGGTCAGGTGCTCCACGAACAGCGGGCCTGGGTGCGCTTGCCCGTGCACAACCTCTTCCCGGATGTCGCGGCTGCGGCTGCGCTGGCAGAGGTGAAGGAGCGTCTGCTTGGCGTGTGCTTTGGCTTCGGGATCAACGGGAACCGTGTCGGACGAAACCGCGAAATAGCGGCTGAATCCGAGTCTGTCTGCCATCAGCCATGCCTCGGTCATGGTGTGCACGATCCTCAAGGCGAACAACGGGTTATCTGGGATGCCTGTCAGCAGTCTTTGGCGCAGGCTCACGGGGCACTGGTTGTCCGAATCCCGGAACACCACCCAGGGCTGGTCGCGGGCGGCCCTCGAATAGTTGG
>ERZ773010.765-NODE-765-length-21755-cov-27.149585_pt1 | contig 21755 bp, 18 predicted proteins | sample MGYA00580842_ERZ773010 | MGnify/ENA primary metagenome ERZ773010 (study PRJEB29015, sample SAMEA2737982) | human oral metagenome | biome: human oral; feature: human-associated habitat; material: dental | place: China | collected 2107 ...
TCACCACAGTAGCCGCACTCGAATTCTACAGAAACACATTCTGACTAAGCCTCCAGGCCTTGACCCTCATAGGCAATGGTCAGTTCATCAACAGCCTGTGCGAAATTCTCTGGCGAGAGATCCTTGGTGAAAAAGTCGACATCCATGGATGGACGGTCACCGAACCCATTCGCTGACAATGCATAACCGCCAGCTAGAACGAACCCATATTGCTCGATAATGACGAGCCCACTGCGGACAAGCCGCTTATGAATCTCCCTCACTGGCTACACGGCCACGGTGCGCAACGGTAGCTCACGCAATTCAGCGAACTTCGCGGTCCACAGATCACGGCACCGCTTCGGCAGGTTCAGGTCTGGCCACAGCCGTATCAGCGTCGCCCGGTCCAGCAGAGCAGCCTGTTCTTCTGGATACCCATCACGCACGATTGCGCTATAGGCCGTCCACAGCCCACTTGCCGTATCTAGGTTGTATGTCGGTTCCGGTGCTGTGTTGATGTGCGATGACACGCGGATCACACCTGATGTCGGCCCATGCAGGTCATCAAGCGATTCTGGCGTCGAATACGGGATCAGGTCCGCGAAACTCCGGGGGGCTGACGCATTCATGCTGGTCTCCATCCTCTGACCTTCTTTAATCCTACCGGGGGATTTAGCCGGCAACCATCCGGTATCAACACCTTGTCGTGGCGACAGATTCACGCACCGAGCTTTTCTTCGTCCTACTTAGTGCATACAACTGCACTTCGCACCCCTTGAGCTTACTTCTACAAGACGGCGCCCGGGCGGTAGGCGGCCGCCTCCGGATGCTGTGCCGTCACTTGGGCGACAGCCTCGGCGACCTGCGCGACCTGCGCACCAGCGGTGCCCGTCAGGTCGAGGGGGTTGGTGACGAGCGCGTCCAGTTCGCCGCGGGTCAGTTGGAGGCGCGGATCGGCGGCCAGCCGGTCCAGGAGGTCGTTGACCTTCAGTCCCTGCCGCATCTCCAACGCGACGGCGACGGCGTGCTCCTTGATGGCCTCGTGGGCCTCCTCGCGGCCGACGCCCTTGCGCACCGCCGCCATCAGCACCTTCGTCGTGGTCAGGAACGGCAGGTAGCGGTCCAGTTCGGCGGCGATCACCTCCGGGAAGGCCCCGAAGTCCGCGAGGACCGTCAGGAAAGTCTCGAACAGCCCGTCGAGGGCGAAGAACGCGTCGGGCAGCGCCACCCGCCGCACCACCGAACAGGAGACGTCACCTTCGTTCCACTGGTCGCCGGCCAGCTCACCGACCATCGACACATAGCCGCGCAGGATCACTGCCAGCCCGTTGACGCGCTCACAGGAGCGGGTGTTCATCTTGTGGGGCATGGCCGACGACCCAACCTGGCCCTCCTTGAACCCCTCGGTGACCAGCTCCAGCCCGGCCATCAGGCGGATTGTGGTGGCGAGATTCGACGGGGCGGCGGCGGTCTGCGCCAGCGCGGTCACGACGTCGTAGTCGAGGCTGCGGGGATACACCTGCCCCGTCGAGGTCAGGACGGCCTCGAAACCCAGCTCGGCGGTGACGCGCCGCTCCAGCTCGGCCAGTTTCCCGGCGTCGCCGCCGAGCAGGTCGAGCATGTCCTGGGCGGTGCCGACCGGCCCTTTGATGCCGCGCGCCGGGTAGCGAGCGATCAGCTCCTCCAGGCGGCGATACGCCACCAGCAGCTCGTCGGCGGCGGTGGCGAAGCGTTTGCCGAGGGTGGTGATCTGCGCGGCGACGTTGTGGGAGCGGCCGGTCAGCGGCTGGCCGGCCCAGGTGACGGCGAGCCGGGCGAGGTGCGCGAGGGCGGCAACGACGCGGTCGCGGATCAGGCGCAGCGAGGACAGGACCTGGTACTGCTCGATGTTCTCCGTCAGGTCGCGGGAGGTCATACCCTTGTGGATGTGCTCATACCCTGCGAGGGCGTTGAACTCCTCGATCCGGGCCTTGACGTCGTGCCGGGTGACGCGTTCCCGGGCCGCTATGGACTCAAGGTCGACCTGGCCGGTGACAGCCTCGTAGGCGGCGATCACCTCGCCAGGATTGGCGCCCCCGAAGTCGACGCCCAGGTCACGCTGGGCGCGCAGCACCGCCAGCCACAGCCGCCGCTCGGCGACGATCTTCGCCTCAGGCGCCCAGATAGCGCGCAGCTGCTCGGAGGCGTAACGGGTGGCCAGCACATTGGGGACGCTCATGGCGGCACTCTATCCGCCCGGCCGCGTCATAGCGCGAGGGCGAGCCGCAACCCAGCATCCACGCGCACCATGACGCCGGTCGGCAAGCTCCCGATCCGCTGATCGAAGCGACTGCGATCAACAACAACCACCTGAGAGACGTTTATCACCGACGCTTTCGACAGCCCTGCCTCCCCTCGCTCAAGTTCAACGTTGCCAGGGCCAGAGGCGAGCTTCAGGTTGCTGGTGACGGGCAAGACCACAACCGTCGCGATGCGGGACCGGTTGAAGCGGTCCGAGGACACCACCAGAGCGGGACGCCGATAGCCCGGCTCGGAGCCCAGCGGCTCACCGAAATCCACCCACCAGACCTCACTGCGCCTCACCACTGCCAAGCACCGGAATCGATGAGGGCACGTCCGCTAGATGCAACCGGCTCAACCGCCAGTTCATCTGCCAGCGCATCAAGCGCGGAGGTGACGGGGTCGTCCTCCAGCTGCTCTACGAACGCACGAACCGCTTCTGTGTACAGGTACGAACGCGTCCACCCGCGGCTTCTGGCAACCCTCTCTGCCTGCTCAAAGACATGTTCTGGAATCGACACAGCAGTCTTCATGACACAAAGTATAACTTGGTATAAACCCATAGACCATTTCTCACTCACCACACAACGGGGCTCTTCCAGCTCGCGACGGCATGGACGTGAAGCGAGTCTCACCGGGCAGGACTTTAATGGATTGGCAAGATCAGCCCGTTGCGCTTGGGGAGGTCGGGAAGTATCAGTGGGGGGCGCCGATGTCGGTGCGGTGGAAGCCGTCGGGGAACCGGACCTGGGACAAGTGGGCGTACGCCCGTTCCCGCGCGGCCTCCAGGTCCTCACCCAGCCCGACGACGCCCAGCACCCGGCCGCCGGAGGCCACCAGCTGGCCTTCGACGCGCCTCGTGCCGGCCTGGATGGTCCAGGCGTCACTGACGTCGGCGGGCAGCTCAACAGACCCTCCCAATACAGGCGTACCGGGATAGCCGCTGGCGGCCTCGACCACCACAACGGCGGCCCCGTCACGCCATGCGAGGGGCGGCAGCTCAGCGAGTTCACCGCGGGCCGCAGCAAGCAGCACGGGGGCGAGCGGGGTCGCGAGGAGAGCCAGGACCGCTTGGGTCTCGGGGTCGCCGAAACGAGCGTTGAACTCCACGACACGCATCCCCCGGCTGGTCAGGGCCAGCCCCGCGTACAGCAGACCGGTGAAGGGGGTGCCGCGGCGCCGCATCTCGGCCAGGGTGGGGTCCACCACCTGAGCCATGACCTCCGCCGCCAGGTCGTCTGGCGTCCAGGGCAGCGGGCAGTAAGCACCCATGCCGCCGGTGTTGGGGCCGGCGTCGCCGTCGCCGACACGTTTGAAGTCCTGCGCGGGCAACAGCGGCACGGCAGTGGTGCCATCGCAGACCGCGAACAGTGAGACCTCCGGCCCGTCCAGGAACTCCTCGACCACCACCCGCCCGCAGGCGGCGGCATGGGCCAGGGCGGCGTCGCGGTCGGTGGTGACGACCACCCCCTTGCCGGCAGCCAGCCCGTCGTTCTTGACGACGTACGGCGGGCCGAAGGCATCGAGCGCCGCGGCGGCCTGCTCCGGAGTCTCGCACACCCGCGCGTCGGCGGTCGGCACTCCGGCGGCGCGCATCACGTCCTTGGCGAAGGCCTTAGACCCCTCCAGCCGGGCGGCCGCGGCGGACGGGCCGAAGCAGTCGATCCCAGCCTCGCGTACCGCATCCGCGACCCCTGCGACGAGGGGCGCCTCGGGACCGACCACCACCAGGTCCGCTCCGGCCTGCCGCGCCAGGGCGACGACCGCCTCAGGATCGCAGGCATCGATATTGTGCAAGGTGCCCAGGCTGGCCAGCCCCGGATTCCCAGGCGCGACGTGCAGGGTCTCAGCGGAGGCGGCCAGGGCCCGACCCAGGGCATGTTCACGCCCGCCGGAGCCAAGAAGCAGAACAGTGGTCACGGAAAGACTCTAGCTGGACGCTCCTGGCAGGACCGGCCTCGCCCGCCTGGATGCGGCCAGCAGCGGATCAGAATCCCTCGCAGAAGAACCTCGTGTCGACCGACACGTCCTCGACGGTCCTGACCTGGACGTTCACACCGAGACGCCGCTCCTTGAGAAGATCGCACAGCCGGTAGCCGTCGATTAAATCAATGGGAGGTGCTCCGTCGCGGGTGGCTTCTTCCCGGGCGCTGCTGGTGAATGTGCCTGTGGTGATCAGCAGGCCCTTGTCGCCCCGGCCGGCCATCGCACCACGGAAATCACGCACTGCCCCGGAACCGACGCTTCCGGCATAGCGCTTGCACTGGAAGAACACCTGAAAAGACAACAGCGAGAGCCGGTAGACCCCTTGACCGTCAATTCCGCCGTCACCGGAACGCCCGGTCACCTGGGTATTGATGAAACCCTCTTCACGGAGAAGACGCTGGGCGAGTTTCTCGAAATTGGCAGGGCTCAGCCTCATCACCTCGTCCAGGAGCTGCTCCCGCCAGGATGGCTCGTCGGTCTCCGGTTCATCGGCGCTGGCCCGCCCGGAGCTTCCCAGTGATTTCGAGGCTTTACGCGCTCGGTCCAGGCGAGCCCGATAGGCCTGTCTCAAGGGTTCCAGCTGCGGCTCCGTCACAGTCCGGCCTTCCTCGGTGAGGCTCCACACACCGCGCTCTGAATTGACTGCAAGCCCCATACCCTTGAGGTATGTTCTGGCCCAGCCGAGCCGGTCCTCAATCACTGTTCTCGGCCCGTCGCCGAGAAGCACCGCCTGCTGCTCATCGGAGTATCCGCCGCTGGAAATCACCTTCGCATTGAGTTCCTCAATTACCGCCGACCCGCCGAGTTCGCGAAGCGCACAAAGGGTCGGCCACAGGAATTCGTTGTATTTCGGCAGATTCGCTGCGCTCACTGGGGATCCGATCCGTACTCGATATCGATGATGTGTTTGGCCTGAACCCTACTACCCCCGTCTTTGGGTGACGGAAATCCAAGGACGGATCTTCCACACTAGGCAAGCGGAGCTCAGAGGCCATCACGCTGGGCGGCCAGCTCTGGTCGCCCCCCGGAAATACCTCACCGCCAGACACCCCAACCCTCAGCCCTAGAGGATGAAGCAACGACACCACTCCCGCTGCAAGGCGCCGCTGGGCCTCCTGGCCCTTCGGACGTGTCCCTCTGAGGCAGGTACTGCACCGGTTGAATCAACACCACACAACACGTTAAACTTACTAGACGTTACATTTATTACACTTAGATTCCGAACGAGGAGGCCTCATCGTGGCAACGGTCGCACAAGCGGCTAACGTCTCCGCAGACGAGCTAGCACGCATCTCTGCGTTTGCTTCAACCCTGCCGCAGGGGTCACCGGCTGCTCTCCTGCTGGAGAACATGGTGGCGGCTATGCTCCGTGGAGTCGATGTGACGCTGTTTGAAGCCGACAAAGAACTGACCCCCAACGAAGCCGCCATACTGTTACAGATCAGCCGCCCGCATCTGCTGAAGATCATGGATCGCGGACTGCTCACTTTTCGCCGGGTCGGCTCCAACCGTCGCATCGCACTGTCTGACCTGATCGATTACGTCAAACGCCACGAGGAGGGCAATGCTCATATCGCGCAGCTGCTCGGCACACAGGAGCATGCCCGCCAGAATGCACTCAATCGCGTTGCACCTCTGACCGCCGATGACCACGAGGCACTATCGGCGCTGGAATAACTGGATGAGACCGGCTACCTGCTGTGCAACAGGTAGTTTGCGCTCACAGGACGCGCACAGCGGCAACGACGCATGCGCGTCTTTGGTGGGAACAAACCACCGGCCACAGACAGCTCGAACTGATTTACCGAAGACCAGGGCATCCGCCAGATAAGAAGAACCGACGTAATGAAGTTCTTCGTTAACCTGACATCCGACGCCGGCACCCAGCACCTCTGCTTCTATCTCATCAATCAGATGAAGAGCCGCTAGCTGAGCTAGTTTCGCCTGCGTGATCGTAATCCACTGCTCCAGGCTGCCTTCCCGGGTGTACGTGGCATCTATCCTGGCAACGTCCGGCTGGAGTACTGGCAGCACCAAACGAAGCAGTTCATCGGAATCTTTACTGATATCAACCACAACAACCGCCAGAACACTTCCATCCTCAAGCGGCTCTGCTGGAGGGTCAGGAATCAACTCAACGGTCCCCGTAATATCACCGTTGGCACCCAGCAGACGAGGAATGGAGATGGGACAGATGCGGGCCGATCGTATTGCCTCACCCACCGCCAGCAGGAATAGCCTGACAGCAGTTCGTCTCCAGCCAAGCAGCTTTTCTTCTGCCTCATCACGTTCGCGTAACCGGTACTCCGCGGGTATCGGCAGCCAAGCACTTGGATCACGCATAACCTGGGCGACTTTCGCATGAAAGATATCATGCTCAGCAGCCCACACCAGCCAAGGATCTCCGTATTCGTCAAGGATGACAGCTCCACGCCATGCAGCTCCAACGCGTGATCGCACTTCCCAGACTGGGCGGCCCGCAGCTTGCGTTGCCGCTCGGTGCAGGTCTGGGGACCCCTCACTAAATCGGCGCTGCGCATCCTGAATAAGCGGATGGACGATCTTTGAGATATTCACCTGATCCCATTGCTTGCTACGAATGGCCGCAACGCCATAGCCATCTGGGAAAGATTCACGCGGCAGCATACGGAGCACCCGAATGGTTGGACGGGGCGCTCGCATCCCTTCAGGAGAAATTCGCTCAGCCATGTGTCACATCATGATGCTCGGGACTGACAAAGACTTCCAAGGGCCATGGGTACACCACTGCTTTGGCGGAGCCAACTTAAACCGCGCCATCTCCCAACCATCCGGCCAAGGCGCCGGGCTCCTTCGCCGCCCTGAATCGTGCCATTCACAGCTGAGGCACCATGCACCCGGCCCTCGAAGCACCTCGCCGGGGTCCCGCACCCCCACGCCACCTGCCCGGCGAGCCGACTGTTTCGTCCCAGGACCTGGTGCGCCAGCAGCCAGCTGCCGCCGTAGACCGGCACAGCGACTGCGGCAATCATGAATCAAGACAAAGGAACGTCGAGGGCTGTCGGCCAATCGCCCGACAGGGGAATACCCGTGGGTCTGGCCCGGTTCGCCTAGAATTCTGAAAGAACCTTTTTTATTTATTGGCGCGCAGAGGTACAAGGAGCCAGATGAGCATCCACCCGCAATCCGCTGCCACCCCCGCCACGCACATTGACGTCCCGCTTGACGAGGAGGCAACACTCCCCGCGCATTCGGGAGTGCAGGCATGGTTGCAGGAGCTGGCTGAGAACGAGCTCGTCCTAGACCGCATCAACTCCCGGGAACTGACCCAGCGGATCATGCAGGAGGCCTTCGGGCGGTACACGCTGCCGCCGCGGGTCGCGGGGCTGCTGGCCGCCAACCACCTGCTGCGCGACGCAAGCCCGCAGGACCGCCAGGGCATCCGGCAGCTCGCGACCGCCTGGTTCACCTCCATCCCGCCGAGCGCCGTCGACGACTCCACCTGGTCGGTCCGGCAAGCGGTACGCCGCCCTCAGACCCCGCACCTGACGCTGACGGGCCACACCGGCGACGTCACGGACATCACCCGCCGCAACGCCCTCGACGGCCGCACCTTGCTCGTCACATACAGCGATGACACCACCGTGCGGATGTGGGATCCCGGCACGGGTGAGGAGGTCCAGGAGCCCCTCGACCCGCCGCCCTCCGGGGCATCACCCAAACGGGAGGCCACGTTCACGGACTCCTACGGACGCTCGCTCGCGGCATCCCCGGACGAGAACAACATCAGGATCACGGACCGCGCGACCGGCGAGGACGTGGGGGTGCCGCTGCGCGGCCATGGCTTCCAGGTGACCGCCGTCGCCTCCTTCTACGGCCCGGCCGGACGTCCGCTCCTGGCCTCCGCGTCCCGCGACCACACCATCCGGATCTGGGATCCGGCTTCGAAGTCGCGCCCGGCAGCGCGGTTCGTCGAGCAGCTGGACGAGATGCAGGTGGTCACCTGGTTCACGGCAGGCGACGGCTCCTCGCGGGTGGGCACCATCCGGCACCCCTACGACGACATCCTCCAGATCTGGGAGACCGGCACCGGGCAGTGGGTCGGGGCACTATGCGCATATCCTGGCCAGTTCTGGGCTGAGACCTGCAGCGCCCATTTCGCAGACGCCCGGGGCGCCGAGATGCTGGCCGTCGCAGAGCAGGAGAACCTCCGCATCTGGGATCTCGAGTCGGGCCAGCTCGTCGGCGCCCCCCTCACCGGGCACGCCGCCCGCATCAACGACATCCTGAGCTGGACCACACCGTTCGGCGAGACACGGCTGGCCACCGCCAGCAGCGACGGCAGCATCCGGCTCTGGGACCCGGACGCGGGCACCCAGGTCGGCAGGTCACTGACCGGGCACGCCGGGCCGGTCCGGGACATGTGCATCTTCACCACCCGGCACGGGGACGCCTGGCTGGCCTCCGTCGGAGACGAGGGCGCCATCCGGATCTGGGATCCCGATGCGGGACGGCAGATCGGGCGGCCGCTCAAAGGACCGGCATGCCCGATGACCTGCGTGGCCTCCTTCTCCGCCGCGAACGGGGAACCCCGGCTGGTGACCACCGGAGACGACTACATCGTCCGCGTCTGGGACCCGGGGACGGGCCAGCGGCTGGGACGGCTCAGCAGTGGCGAGGAGAACCTCTGCGACACCGTCCTGGCGGGGACGAACCGGGAGGGCCGCACCCGCTTGGTCACCTCGGGGATGGACCGTTTCATCAGGATCTGGGACATCGCCACGGGCAAACCGACCTACGCGCTGCACGCCCTGGACTACACCGAGACCATCGTGTCGCTGCGCTACGGCGAGCTGGCGGTCAGCCTCGACGACGGCTGGGCGCTGCTGCAGCTTCCAGCCGGGATCTGAGACGCCTCAGATGTGAAGCCCCCATCAACCGGGGTTCTCTGGCGTAAACCCTCGCCTATATGTATAGGTGTACGTATACTTGATTTATGCCACAGCGAACCATCTATGTCTCAGAAAGCGCCCAAGAGCTCTTCGACCGAGCGGCCCAGGAGGCTGGCGGCCTCTCACGCGCAATCACCGCCGCCCTGCGCGACTATCTTGCGAAGGCCGAACTCAGCAAGGAGGGCATGGAGACCGTCGACCTCACGATCGACGAGGATGGCTCCCACCGGAAAGTCCGCTTCAGCGGCAGGAGACTGCTGCGCCTGGAGCGCGAGGTGGAGGGCAGGCTTCATATCCAGACGGTCTACGCCACCAAGAGAGGACAGTTCGCCCTACACCAGAGGAAGCACTCCCACCCCAAGACCTGGGGCAAGAACAGCGACCGTCTGTGGGAGGACCCCCGCACCTGGAACTCGGAATTCTGGTTCCGGACCGAGAAAACCCTCGACGTCTTCCCGACGCTGGATGACCTGCGCAGGCAGGATCCGGAGCTGGCCGACCGGGTGGAGGCCGCCATGAAACATCCCGCCCTTGAGGAGCTGGACATCTGATCATTCCGGGCGGGTTCACCGGGAGCCATCCTGGTCACCCCGTCCGCCGCGCATGAACGCGCATGAAACTGCCCTTTGAGGGGGCTTTGGCTCAGGCCCTGCCGCCGGGCTGGTTCTCCAGGACCTCTTGCAGGACCACCGCCTGGTTGTCCTTGACATCATGCGCCGCATACAGCAGCGTCACGACGCTCTGCCCGGCCAGCCGCCCGGCCAGCGCCTCGGCGGCCCCGGAGGCGGTCAGCTCCGCGCGGTAGCGGGTCTTGAACTCCTCGAACCGGGCCGGATCATGCCCGAACTCGCGTCGCGCCTCGGTGCTGGGCGCGACGTCCTTGCACCATTCATCGAGGTGTGCCGCCTCCTTCGAGATCCCACGCGGCCAGAGCCGGTCCACGAGCACGCGGTAGCCGTCCTCGGGTGAGGGTTCCTCGTAGATACGTTTGATACGCCACGTCGTCTTGGTTCCCATCCTCAAGACCCTACGCCGACTTCTCCCTCGACGGCTCCGTCAGGACGTAATGGAATCCACGGCCCTTGCGGTTGGCCCATGCCGGGCGCATCACCCCGACCCTCTCGAGTTTGCGTATCAGCGGGGCCGTCCCGGCCGACGACAGGCCGATGATCGATCCCAGCTCTGTCGTGGACAACCGTCCCCGCGCCTGGACGTAGCTGCGGGCTACGGCCTCGCGATCCCGGCCCGGCATCGCGAGCTTCGCCCAGTCGTACAGCTCCGCCAGGGAGTCCCTGGCGGTCGCGGAGAAGGTCAGTGCCCGGGAGGCCTTCGACGGCACCCCGGCGATGGGCACGAGCAGCCTCGCCCCCAGGACCCTGGAATCCTCCAGGGTCCTGAGCAGGGATCGCGCCTCGGCCTCCGTTGTGTGCGCGATCCGGGAGGCGGTGCGGACGTCGACCCAGCGGTGATCGGCCACCCAGCGCAGCAGCAACAGCACCCGGTGGTCCGTCAGCTCCTGGGGACCCTTGATCTTTGCCAACCAGAGCTGCCAGGCGGGATCAGGGGGACGTCCTCCCCCCAGCGTCACCTCGACGCTGGCTCCCTCAACCTCCCGGAAGGTTGGTGCGGGCTGGCCGCCTCTGACCAGGCCCGTCACCATCCGTCCGATACCCGAGCCCCGGTTCTCCGCCAGGCCAAGACCAGCCAGCAGCCTCATCAGAGCCCGGTTGCGGGGGAATGGCTGCCGGGAGAAGACATCGTATTCATCGAAGCCACCGATGAATCCGCCGGGGCTCCTGACCCGCAGCGCCCCGAAGCGATGTTCCTGCTCGACCTCCACCAGACGCGGACCGCGCCAGTCACGGTGGGCCACCCCGTTCACGACGGCCTCCCGCGCCGCCGACTCGCTCAGGGCGGGGGCCGTCTCCTGATCGGCCCACTCCGGCATCTGGACCTCGGGATTGTTCCGGCGCACAGCATCAAGGACCAGCGACAGCTGTTCTAGCACGGAGAGCTCCCCGTCCGGTCTCAGCTCCTGATGGCCGCCTTTGAGGCGGTATTCAAGGACCGGGCGGCCATTGCCGACGAGCAGCAGGGACGCCGCGTTGGTGAGCATCCCGTCGTCGCCCACTGCCTCCAGACGCCGCAGGAGTTCGTCATCGGAGTCGCCCTCCGAATCCTGGAGTAGCTCCCGGGCAAGGCGCAGGGCGTCAGGCCGCGCTTTGCCTGGGCCGATGCCCGATGACTGTCCGGACCAGCTCTGTTCAGCGTTTTTCCTGCCAGATTCCACAGAGGCCATGGCCCATCTTCACCTAACTTTTGGGTAGATGGGCGATTTTCAGTGAAAGCCGCTGGAAATCGACCCAAAAGCCGACATACCGGGGCTCAGATGCCGCGCCTGCGGAGAAGGGTGCGCCGCGGAGCTGAGGCGGCGGCAACCCAGGCCGCGGCCGATCAGAGCAGGTCGTTGATCACGATCGTCTGTTCGCGTCCCGGACCGACGCCGATGCCCGAAATCCGGCATCCGATCAGCTCCTCCAGGCGCCTCACATAGGCCTGGCAGTTCGCGGGCAGCTCGTCGAAGGTGCGGCAGGTGGAGATGTCCTCCGCCCAGCCGGGCAGCTCCTCGTAAACCGGCTCGGCGTGGTGGACGTCCGACTGGGTGACCGGCATCACGTCGTGCCGGACCCCGCCGACGTCGTAGCCCACGCACACCGGGATCGTCTCCCAGCCGGACAGGACATCCAGCTTGGTCAGGAAGATGTCGGTGAAGCCATTGATCTTCGCCGCTTGCTCCACCACGAGGGCATCGAACCAACCGCAGCGGCGCGGCCGTCCCGTCGTGGCTCCGAACTCACCGCCGTCGCGGCGGAGCCGCTCGCCGTTCTCGTCGTGCAGCTCGGTGGGGAACGGCCCCTCGCCAACCCGGGTGGTGTAGGCCTTCGCGATGCCGATGGCCCGGTCGATGCGGGTGGGGCCGACGCCCGCCCCCGTGCAGGCACCCGCCGCGATCGGGTTTGACGAGGTCACGTACGGGTAGGTGCCGTGGTCGACGTCGAGGTGGTGGGCCTGGGCCCCCTCGAACAGCACCACATCTCCGCGATCGAGGGCGTCGTTGACGAACCTTCCCGCATCGATAACGTAAGGACGGATGGCCTCGGCGTGCACCAGCAGCGCCTCGACGATCATGTCGGCCTCGATGGGACGGCGGTTGTAGACCTTGACCAACAGCTGGTTCTTCTGGTCGAGGGCCGCCTCGACCTTCTGCCGCAGGATCGACTCGTCGAAGATGTCCTGGATGCGCACTCCCACGCGGTTGACCTTGTCGGAGTAGGCGGGACCGACGCCGCGGCCGGTGGTGCCGATGCGCCGCTTGCCCAGGAAACGTTCGGTGACCTTGTCGAGCACCTTGTGGTACTCGGTGATGATGTGGGCGTTGGCGCTGATCAGCGGGTGCGGCACCTCAACCCCACGGGAGGCGAGGGTCTGCAGTTCCTCGGCGAGAACGTCGAGGTCCACCACCACACCATTACCGATCACGGTCGTGGTGCCGGGGTTGAGAATCCCGGATGGCAGCAGGTGCATGACGAAGGTCTCGCCGCCAACGACGAGAGTATGACCCGCGTTGTTGCCACCTGAGTAGCGCACACACAGGTCGACGCGATCCCCCAGCTGATCAGTTGCTTTGCCTTTGCCCTCGTCACCCCACTGGGCTCCGACCACGACAACACCAGGCATTGATTTCCTCCACGACACGAAACAAGCCCCAGGCAAAGCCGGGGCCTTACCGCCGCATCCTACCCACACCGATGCCCACAACCCCAGCCGGATGGTTAGGCTCTCCTGGCCACCGGCCCGGCACGCTTGTGCAGCTCACGCGCTCCTTGCTTGATTCACAAGCAGTTTCGCGCGAGCATCGGGAATGAACGATCGCAAGGGAGCAGGAGCACCCCCATGAAGAAGTTGATCAATTCGCCCGACGACGTTCTGGCCGAGGCCCTCAGGGGCGTGGATGCCGCTGACGAGAACGTCCGTGTCGATCACACCCATCGCGTGATCTTCCGGGCCGAACCCACCCGCCCCGGGAAGGTCGCGGTGATTTCCGGGGGAGGCTCCGGTCACGAACCGCTGCACGGTGGTTTCGTCGGAGTCGGGATGCTGGACGCGGCCTGCGCAGGTCAGGTGTTCACCTCCCCCACCCCAGACCAGATCCTGGCGGCCACCGTCGGCACGGATGCCGGCGCAGGAGTGCTGCACGTCGTGAAGAACTACACCGGCGACGTCATGAATTTCGAGATGGCCGCGGAACTGGCCGCCGAGCAGGGAATACGCGTCGAGACGGTGGTGGTGGCTGACGACGTCGCGGTGGAGGATTCGCTCTACACCGCAGGTCGCCGCGGGGTCGGGTTGACGGTGCTGCTGGAGAAGATCGTCGGCGCTGCAGCCGAGGAGGGTCGTGACCTGGACGCGGTGGTCGAGGTCGCGAAAAAGGTCACCAGACACGGTCGTTCCATGGGCATGGCGCTGACCTCCTGCACCGTCCCCGCAGCGGGAAAACCCACCTTCGAGCTTCCCGAAGACCAGATGGAGATCGGCATCGGCATCCACGGCGAACCGGGCAGGCACCGCGAACCGCTGACCGGCGCAAAGGACATCGCCCGCCAGCTGGTGGAGCCGATCCTCGCCGACCACGACTTCGCGGGCTCGGAGACCATCGTCATGGTCAACGGCATGGGCGCCACCCCGCTCATGGAGCTGTACCTGATGTACGGGGAGGTCAGGACCCTCCTCAACGCCGCCGGCGTGACGGTGGTGCGCAACCTGGTGGGCAACTACATCACGAGCCTGGACATGGCGGGCTGCTCCGTCACCGTCGCGAAGGTCGACGACGAGCTGCTGGCCCTATGGGACGCGCCCGTGAGGACGGCGGGGCTACGGTGGGGACTGTGATGCTCACCCACGGGCAGTGCATGGCCTGGCTGCAGGCTTTCGCTGCCCTGATCAACGACAACGCGGTTTTCCTCACCGACCTCGATGCGGCCATAGGCGATGCCGATCACGGCACCAACATGGCTCGCGGCACGACGGCGACCCTGGGCAAACTCGACGCCACAATCCCGCTCGGGGCGATGTTCAAATCCGTCGGCATGACCCTGGTCAGTACCGTCGGCGGATCCGCCGGGCCGCTGTACGGAACCTTCTTCATGAGATTCGGGGCGCGACTCGGCGACGTCGAGGACGTGTCCCTGCCCACCTTCGCGGCTGCCCTGAAAGCCGGGCGAGATGGGGTGGTCGAGCGCGGCAAGGCATCCGTGGGCGAGAAAACCATGCTCGACGCCATGACCCCGGCGGTCGAGGCCTTCGAGTCGCACGTCGCCGACGGCGATGGGCCCCTGGCAGCCGCCACGGCGGCCCTGGCAGCCGCGGAACAGGGCCGGGATGCAACCATCCCGCTCGTGGCGAGGAAGGGCCGTGCCTCCTATCTGGGAGAACGTTCCGCCGGGCACCAGGACCCGGGCGCCACCTCCACCGTCTACCTGTTCAAAGCCCTCGTGACAGCCGTCGAGGAGGGCTGACCCGTGGCTCTGGTCGGGCTCGTCGTCGTGTCCCACTCCCGCCCGCTCGCCGAGGCCGCGGTGGAGTTGTCGTTGCAGATGGTGCACGGACCACGACCGGAGATCGTGATCGCCGCCGGAACCCCTGACGGCAGGTTCGGCACGGACGCCACCCAGGTGGCGGACGCGATCCGGGCCGCCGACCTGGGCGCTGGTGTGGTGGTTCTGACGGACCTGGGCTCCGCGGTATTGAGCGCCGAATTCGCCCTGGACCTGGTCCAGGACGCGAACGCGATCCTGGTCGCGGCCCCGTTCGTCGAGGGCCTGCTGGCCGCGACGGTACGTTCCGCAACGGGCGGCACCATGGAGGAGGTCGCCGACGAGGCCCGGGCCGCGCTCACCCCAAAGCTGACCGCGCTGGGCCCAGACCCCAGCGAACTTGACGAAACCGTGGAAGAAACCGGCGAGCTGCTGTGGCTGACCGACGCGGAGAACCACATCACACTCCACAACGCGTCCGGTCTGCACGCCCGGCCCGCTGCCCTGCTTGTCGCCAAGGCCCGGGAGTTCGACGCCGAGGTGCGGCTGCGCTGCCACGGCTTGGAGGGAGGAGCGACCTCACCGATCGCCCTGGCGACCCTGAACGCCCGACAGGGCGACGATGTGTGGATCGGGGCGCGCGGCCCACAGGCCGCCGAGGCCGTGGCGGCCCTGACCTCCCTGATCGCCGATGGTTTCGGGGAACCGTCGAGGAGCCCGAGAACGACTGCCGTGACACCGACCGGTCCGTTGGGGGTCAGTCCGGGACGTGTCGTGGGCATCGCCCGACTGATGGCACCCCCCCTGGTCGATCCCCCGGTGGAGGCCCGGTTGCGGACCTCGCAGCTGCCCGGGGAGAAGAAACGCCTGGAGACCGCGCTGGAGGAGGTCGCCGCCGACTACGAGGCGCGCGCCGACGCATCCGGGGACGATGCGGCCCAGATCATGCGGACCACCGCCACCTTGACCCGGGATCCCGAGTTGCTCCGGTCAGCGCAAGCCCTCATCGACGCCCTGCACCTGGGCGCTGCGACGGCGGTGTGGCGCACCGCCAACGACATCGTGGAGCGGCTGCACACGGCAGGCGGTCTCCTCGCGGAACGCACCACCGACATCACCGACATCCGCGACCGCATCATCTGCCGCCTGACGGGATGTCCCATGCCCGGAATCCCGGAGTCCGAGGACCCCTTCGTGTTGGTTGCCCACGACCTGGCGCCTTCCGACACCGCTTCCCTGGATCGGGAGCGTTGCCTAGGCATCGTCACCGTGGAAGGTGGCCCCACCGCTCACACCTCAGTCCTGGCGCGCAGCATGGGTATCCCCGCCGTCGTGGGTTTCGGTGATGCCCTCTCGATTCCCGACGGGGCCGAGGTACTGGTGGACGGCACCTCGGGCGAGGTGATCGTCTCCCCGGACGAGACCCAGCGCGCCGGAGCATGCACCGCTCCCAGCCCCCTGGAGCCGTTGAGCGCCCCCGGAGCGACCCGCGACGGCGTTCCCGTACCGCTGCTGGCCAACGTGGGTTCCGTCGCCGAGGCCCGGGCCGCGGTGAAGGCAGGAGCGGAGGGGATCGGGCTTTTCCGCACCGAGATCTGTTTCCTCGACGCCGACGTGGAACCGGATCTCGAACAGCAGTTCACCACCTACCGCGACGCCCTGGCGCAGTTCGCGGGACGTCGCGTGGTGGTGCGCACCCTGGACGCGGGCAGCGACAAACCGATGCCCTTCCTCACCATCCCCGGTGAGGGGAACCCGGCGCTGGGGGTGCGCGGCTACCGCACCGCCGCCCGCCGCCCCGGGGTACTCGCCCGGCAGCTGGAGGCCATGGCCAGGGCGTCCCGGGAAAGCGGCGCCGAGACCTGGGTGATGGCGCCCATGATCTCCACCCCCGCCGAGGCCGCGGAGTTCGCGGGGCTGGCCCGCGCCGCGGGATTGGGAACGGTCGGGGTGATGGTGGAGATCCCCTCGGCCGCGCTCCAGGCGGAGGAGATCCTCTCCGAGGTGGATTTCGTCAGCATCGGCACCAATGACCTCGCCCAGTACGCGATGGCAACCGACCGTCAGGCGTCGGGGCTGGGTGGGCTCCAGGACCCGTGGCAGCCCGCCGTGCTGCGGCTCCTCGGCATGGTTGGCCGCGCGGGAAGACTCGCGGGCAAACCGGTCGGGGTCTGCGGGGAGGCCGCGGCCGATCCCGCGCTGGCGGCGGTGCTGGTCGGGCTCGGGGTGACGTCGCTGTCCATGGCCCTGCGCGCGCTGGAACCGGTGCGTCGCGCCTTGGCCCGGGTCACCGTCGAGGACTGCCGCAGGGCCGCCGAGGCCGCGCTCGCTTCCAGCGGCCCCGCTGCGGCCAGGGAAGAGGTTTTCCGCGTTCTCGAGATGAGGTGAAGCGTTTCGGGTTGACAAAAAGGCGCCTCCCGTGCCATAATATTTGCAGTCGCGAATCCTCCGGACTGAAGGAAACCGATGAGCCATCGCATCCCCACCATCGTGATCACATCCCTCGCCGTCCTCAGCCTCGGTCTGAGCGCCTGCTCGAGCACCGCCCCCGCCACTCCCTCACCCGCCGACACCGTCACTCCGGAACTGACGCAGTCAACCGGGGACGCGACAGCAGCCAAACCCGACCTGTCCTCCAAGCTCCTGGTCGGCCAAGTGGCCGGTTTCACCCTCACCCAGGTGCAGGTCCACGAGGACGCCAACAGCCCATTCCCGGACCTGGAGAACCCCTACTACGACAGCGATACCCAAGCCACGATTGATCCCGCCGGCTGCGAGGCCACCGGCATCGAGCAGCTCGTCGTGGGATCCGAGGGGGCGACCGAGAACGAGAACGTCCGGGTCGCGCTGGGAACCGGCACATCCTCCCCCCGGAAACACGAGGAGTACACGCGGAGATGCGCTGAGATCACCAACCACCTCGGCGACGCGGACGCCCTGACGAGCATCCAGACACAGCAGATCCCCACCATCGACGGCGCCACCGACGTCGTCGCGACGATGGCCCACCATGGCGCCGTCGACACGGAGGGGGACGCGGGCTTCTCCACCTACCTGATCACCGGCAACGTCGGCGACGTCAACGTCACGGTCCAGACATACCCACCCCGCGAGGGCGCCTCCACGGGCAAGGAGGCGTCCCTCGACACGGCCGTGAAGATCTTCGATGCCCAGGTCAAGAAGCTCAAGGACTCCTCCGGCTCCACATCCCCTTCCCAGACGCCGTCAGCATCCTCCCAGGGCGCCTCGGACCAGGATCTGTCCTCGAAACTCATCAACGGTTCCGTGGCCGGTTTCTCCTTGGCGCCGATGGAGTCCCGCAGCCCGCTGGCGGCAATTTCCAACTCCTTCTACGAGGCCTCGGAGTACGAGATCAACCCCGACGGATGCGACCGGACCGGTATCGACAACCTCACCACAGGAACCGAGGGCTCCCTCGGCCCCGTACACGCCAGGGTCGCACTGGGAACCGACACTTCCTCCCCCCAGAAGCACAGGCAGTACGCGCAGAAGTGCTCCACGATCACCGGAACCGTAAACGGGGAGCCCATCTCCGAGTCCGTCACGCTGGAGGATGCACCAATGATTGACGGCGTCACCGATGTCGTCGCCACCTCGGCTAGCAGCAGCACCCCCAACACCGACGAGATCGGTCCCAAGTCCTACCTGATCACCGGCAACGTCGGCGACGTCAACGTCGTGGTCCACCTGTTCCCGCTCGAGAGCGGCCAGGATGCCTCCTACACGGACGCCGTGGCGCTCTTCAAGACCCAGGTCGAGAAACTCAACAGCTGAGATCCGGCCCCGGCCCCGAGGCGACCTGCGGATACGAGCCCTCCGCAGGTCGTCCTCCGTTTCTCCCAAGGGCCGGTAACCCACCGGGATGCGACTATGCCCGGACCTTTCCCAATCGCAAGGAGGATTCATGTTCCGTCACGTTTCCGCCATCGCAATCGCCTTGTTGACGGTCCTCGCCCTGGGGTCCTGCTCGGGGGCCTCATCCACTAACCGGCAGACGACACCCCCGCAGCAGGATTCCCAGGCTTCACAGACCGCCGGAAGCCCCGAAGCGACTGCGTACCAGAGCCCCGCCGACGCGTCCCCGTCTTCTGGTTCCGCCCTGTCCGCCAAACTCCTGACAGGCCCGGTCGCCGGTGTCGAACTCCAGGAAATCGACCGGATCATGCTTCCACACGACATAGGAAACATCTTCGGTCACTGCGGGGACTGCGAGGTCGATCCCCCCGAGTGCCTCACGACCGGCCTCGGATCTCCCGAGGTGGCCTCCCAGGCAAAAGGCGAAGTCGCAACCGCCACGGTCATGCTGGGCTCCGACACGTCCTCCCCCGGAAAACACAGGGAGTACGCGCAGAGGTGCCCCTCCGCCAGCGGAACCGTCGGTTCAGCGCCCTTCACCATGAACGTGGAGCTGCTGCCGGAACCTGACATCGAGGGCGCCAGCGACGTTGTCGCGACGACGACCATCTGGCACGACGACGGTGCAAGTACGACGGGAACCACCCCACGGCTGATCGTCGTCGACGGCAATGTCGGTGGCATCAACGTTGTGGTTCGTACGCGCCTGCCATCAGACGACCCGGGTTCTTCCGCCAAGGTGGCAAAGGAAATTTTCAAGGCCCAGGTCGAGAAACTCAACAGCTGAGAGCCGGCCCCGGCCCGGCCGTGTGTGAGGCGACCGGCGCCGAGAAACTCGCCGGGGGTTCCCAGGCGAACCGAACACGAGATCGTCTTGCCCGTGCTGCTGACGACAAGGATTGACCCTGGTAGATGCGACACTGAAATTGTTCGTTGAACCAACCACGAGGATTACCATGTTCCGTCGTTTCCCTCACATCGCAGTTGCTTCGCTGGCCGCCCTCACCATCGGTCTGAGCGCGTGTTCGGGCTCCACGCCCACCGGTCAGCAGACGGCGTCGCAGGGCTCGAACACTTCCGAGGCAACTCAGAGCTCTGCCTCCCCCGCGCAGACCAAAAAGGCCGATCCCGATCTGGCCTCCAAGCTCCTGACCGGTGAGGTCGCGGGAGTGACGCTCAAGAAACTGGATGAGCTCCCGGACCTGGACAGCGCCCTCAAGGGTGCCGATGCCCAAATCGAACCCGCTGGCTGCCTCAACACGGGCATCACGCAGCTCGAGGCGGGCGCCACGGCGGTAACCCAGACTGGGGTCGTGTCGCTCCTGCTGAGTTCCGATTCCGCAGCCCCCGGCAAGTACAAGGAATACGCGCAGAAGTGCTCTTCGGCCAGTGGAACCGTGGCGGGAAGCCCCGTCAAGCAGAACATCGAGCAGCAGCAGGCGCCCGCCGTCGAGGGAGTGAACGACCTCGTCGCCGCGACGGTCTCCTCCGAATCCACCATCAACGGCAAAGCGATGAACACCAAGGCCTACCTGCTGATCGGCAGCGTGAACGGCAACACCGTCGTCGCCCAGTCGATGACGCTCAAGGGCGGGGAGCCCTCCTCGGAAACCGTCACAGAACTTTTCAAGGCCCAGGTCGAGAAAATCAAGGGCTGATTTCGCACCCTCCCCGGCCCCGGGCGCGAGCCGCCCGGGGCCGTCACGTGTCAAAAACACCAGTTTCCGGGGCGTACACTTTCCCGCGGCCCTGCCACCGAACCTCCTAGGAGCCCGCATGCCCATCCGTCACGACCTGCGCAACGTTGCGATCGTCGCCCACGTCGACCACGGGAAGACGACGCTCGTCGACGCCATGCTGTGGCAGTCGGGCGCCTTCCGGGAGGGCGCCGACGTCAACAAGCGGGTCATGGACTCCATGGATCTGGAACGCGAGAAGGGCATCACGATCCTGGCGAAGAACACCGCCGTTCGGCACCGGATGCCCGACGGCCGGGAGGTGACCGTCAACATCATCGACACCCCCGGTCACGCCGACTTCGGCGGTGAGGTGGAGCGGGGCCTGGAGATGGTCGACGGCGTGGTGCTGCTGGTCGACGCCTCCGAGGGGCCGCTGCCGCAGACCCGGTTCGTGCTGCGCAAGGCCCTGGCTAAGAAGCTGCCGCTGATCGTCGTGGTCAACAAGGTGGACCGTTCCGACGCCCGGATCTCCGCGGTGGTGGACGAGACCTACGACCTGTTCATGGACCTGCTCGACGACGACGCCTCCGACGCGCTGGACTTCCCGATCGTCTACGCCTCCGCGAAGGCGGGGCGCGCATCCCTGAACCAGCCCGCCGACTCCGAGATGCCGGACTCGCCGAACCTGGAACCGCTGTTCGAGACGATCCTGGAGCACGTGCCCGCCCCCTCCTACGAGGAGGACGCCACCCTCCAGGCGCACGTGACGAACCTGGACGCCTCCCCCTACCTGGGCAGGTTGGCGCTGTGCCGGGTGGTGGCGGGTGAGCTGAAACGCGGCCAGCAGGTGGCGTGGTGCCGCCACGACGGCAGCGTCCAGAACGTGAAACTCACCGAGCTGCTGGTCACCGAGGCCCTGGAGCGCGTCCCGGCCGAGTCCGCGGGCCCCGGCGACATCGTCGCCATCGCCGGCATCCCGGAGATCACCATCGGAGAGACCCTCTCCGATCCTGATGACCCGAAACCGCTGCCGCTGATCCACGTCGACGAACCGTCGATTTCCATGACCATCGGCATCAACACTTCCCCGCTGGCGGGCAAGTCGGGCAAGCACCTGACCGCGCGGCTGGTGAAGGCCCGGCTGGAGCAGGAACTGATCGGCAACGTCTCGATCCGGGTGAAACCGACCGACCGTCCCGACACTTGGGAGGTGCAGGGCCGTGGCGAGCTGCAGCTGGCGGTGCTGGTGGAGATGATGAGGCGCGAGGGTTTCGAACTGACCGTCGGCAAACCGCAGGTGGTGACGAAGATCATCGACGGGAAGGTACACGAACCGGTCGAGCGCCTCACGATCGACGCCCCCGAGGAGTTCGTAGGCGTGACCACCCAGCTGATGGGGTTGCGTCGCGGCCGCATGGAGCAGATGGTCA
>ERZ773010.768-NODE-768-length-21654-cov-21.111209_pt1 | contig 21654 bp, 18 predicted proteins | sample MGYA00580842_ERZ773010 | MGnify/ENA primary metagenome ERZ773010 (study PRJEB29015, sample SAMEA2737982) | human oral metagenome | biome: human oral; feature: human-associated habitat; material: dental | place: China | collected 2107 ...
TCTGTTTTCTTATGTAATGTTCTGGCACCATATCCAGATTTGCTTTTGTAATTTCGATGAAGTAACCAAAAACCTTGTTAAACTTTATTTTCATATTTCGAATTCCAGTTGCGTCCCTTTCCCGCTGTTCAATATCCAGCAAAAAGTCCTTCCCAGAATTCATAATATTTCTAATTTCATCCAGTTCCGCATTGTATCCAGATTTTATAATTCCGCCTTCACGTACTGAAAATGGCGCATCTTCATTTATACTGTCGTCAATTATTTTATAACACTCAAACAAAATATTTGCATCAATATCCTTAAAAAAATCAGTATTTTCCAAAATTTTCATTATTTCAACAGCCGATTTTATCGTTTTTTTCAATGCCGTCAAATCTTTTCCATTTTCACTTCCAAAGATTATTTTCCCCAAAAGCCGCTCTAAATCGTAAATATCCTCAAGTTTTTCCCTTAAGTCTTCACGAATCAAGATATTATCAATAAAATACTGTACATCTTCCTGTCTTTTCCGTATTTTTTCAATATTTAAAAGCGGATTATTTATAAATCTTTTTAAAAGTCGTGTTCCCATCGAAGTTTTACATTCGTCCAGCACCCACAAAAGCGAACCATAGACAGTTTTTTCCCTCTGATTTTTCAATAGTTCCAAGTTTCTGCTTGTAATCGCATTTATTTCAGCATAATTGGAAATATTCACAAACTCAATCTTCTCCACAGTTAGTTCATGTTCAACCTGCATAGTGGCCGCATAATCAAGCGCCATCGCAGCAGCTCCAATTATTCCCTTTTTATCCTTAATTCCATAACTTTCCAGCGATACAATTTCAAAATAGTCCATAAGATACTTCGCACTGTCCCGAACCTTATTCACAAAAGTTACAACCGAATCATTCTTTTGTAAAAAATCATCTAGCTTTTCCTTTATTTCTCCATAAAAATCCTCTGTAACAAGCACTTCCTTAGGCTCAATCTTATTAATCTCGTTAAATAATTTTACAAAATCATCATCCTTTTCAACTTCCGTTACCTTAAACTCTCCAGTAGTTATATCAACATACGCAATTCCAAATTTATTCTCAATTTTCAAAATACTCATCAAGTAATTATTGCTCTTCGCATCGAGCGCTTCCACATCCACAACTGTCCCTGGAGTTATAATCTTCACAACTTCCCTTTTCACAATTCCTTTTGCCAACTTAGGATCTTCTGTCTGTTCACAAATCGCAACTTTATACCCTTTTGAAACAAGTTTTGTAATATATGAATCTGCCGAATGAAACGGAACTCCCGCAAGCGGTACGTCCATATTCTTCTCCTTATTTCTCGAAGTAAGCGTAAGTCCAAGTTCACGTGACGCTTTCACCGCATCCTCAAAAAACATTTCATAAAAATCACCCAATCTAAAAAACAATATAGAGTCCTCAAAATTTGATTTTATCTCCTTATATTGCTTCATAAGCGGTGTATCTGCCATCGTTATTTTACCTCTGTTCTCTTTATTTTTTTATCTTTAAATTTTATCATAGTCTATTCTCTTTTTCAATTTTTTAAAAAATTAATAAAAATTATCCCCTGCTTATTTCTTATTAAATTATATAAAATAAATTTTTGTTAATAAACATTTTTTCTATATTTTATATGTTTTTTCTTTTTCTATACGTAAAGGGGATCAATCGCCATCCCCTTTACAATCCCCGCTCGTCTAAGCATTTTTTGAAAATAAAAATTAAACTCACTTCGTTCAGACAAAAATTTTTATTTCCAAAAAATCACGACATTTTTAATCCAATTATAAAAGTCTTTACAGTAAATACTTAGCGATAAATTTTTAATTTAAGAACTGTTTTTAAAGTTACCAAATAAGTTTTACAATATCTTATCAATTAATCCGTAATTTACAGCTTCTTCTGGGGACATAAAGTTGTCTCTTTCGGTATCTGCATAGATTTCTTCTACTGATTTTCCAGTTGCTTCTGATAAAATTTTGCTTGTAATTTCCTTCATTCTTTCAATTTCTTTTGCCTGAATCTGAATGTCTGTTACTTGACCTCTTGCTCCGCCTAGTGGCTGATGAATCATGATTCTTGAATTTGGCAACGAGTATCTTTTACCTTTTGCTCCAGCCGCCAATAACACTGCTCCCATGCTTGCCGCCTGTCCTACACATACTGTAGAAACATCACTTTTAATGTGACGCATTGTGTCATAAATCGCAAGCCCGGCGGTAATTACTCCTCCTGGACTATTTATATACATAACAATATCTTTTTCGTTATCCTGTGCATCTAAAAATAACAATTGAGCGACAATCGCATTTGCCATTCCATCCTCAACTTCTCCACTTACAAAAATTATTCTATCCTTCAAAAGTCTTGAATAAATATCATAGCTTCTTTCCCCACGCCCATCATTTTCAATAACTACTGGACTATATGCTGACATATTATTTCCTCCTATTTCTGTCAATTTTTCTTTCATTTTTTATTTTCTCTTTATTACAAAACTATAGTAAAATTGCCTTTAAATTTTGCAGTTTAAATATAGAGAAAAAGAATTCCGCAATAAACTATTTTATCACAAAATTCTTCTAAAATCAAAATATTCTTTTTATTTAACAATTTTCTCAAAATTATTATTTAACTTTTGCTTCTTTTACTAATAAATCAATTGTTTTTTGATTTACTAATCTGTAGTTTGTTTCATCAATGAATCTTTCATAGTTTCCATTTTTTCTTACATCGGAAATTAATGCGTCTTTTTCAAGTCCGTACATTAAAGCCAATGTTTCAATTTCTTTTGACACTTCTTCATCAGTTGCTTTGATTGATTCTGCTTTTGCGATTTCAGACAATACTAATTCTGTTTTTACAGCTTTTTCAGCATTTTCTTTTGAGCTTTCTCTCATTGCTTCGATTGTTTGTCCAGTCATTTGTAAGTATTGATTAAGATTAATTCCTTGCATTTGCAATTGTTGTGCAAATCTGTTGATTTGATAGTCAATTTCTCTTTGAACCAATGCTTCTGGAACTTCAACTTCCGTTCCACTTACTACAGCGTCTACAACTTTGTTCTTAAACTCATTTTCAGCTCTTGCTTCTTCTCTTTTTGTAATATTTTCTCTAGTTTTAGCTGTCATATCTTCAACAGAATCAAATCCTAATTCTTTTGCCAAATCATCATTTAATTCAGCTTCTTCTTTTCTCTTGATTGAATTTACTTTTACTTTGAATAAAGCTGGTTTTCCTTTTAGGCTTTCAGCATGATAATCTTCAGGGAATGTAACATTTACGTCAAATTCATCACCTTTTTTGTGCCCTGCAATTTGATCTTCAAAAGTGTCAATAAAGCTGTGAGAACCTAATGTCAAGTCATATCCTTCAGCTTTCCCTCCATCAAATGCTTTACCATCTATAAATCCTTCAAAGTTGATATTTACAACGTCATCATTTTTAGCTTCTTCATTTTCTGCAACTTCTTTTAATTTTGCAGCATTTTCTCTTAATCTTTCGATTTCTTCATTTACTTTTTCATCAGTAATTTCCACTTTTTCCTTTTCTACTTCCACACCTTTATATTGTCCCAATTCAAATGAAGGCAATACAGGTATTGTAAATACTACTTCAACTTTATCATCGTTAAGTTCATATTTTTCAAGTTTAATATCAGCAATTGGTTTTAATTCATTTTCTGCAACTGCTTTTCTGTATTCGTCAGAAATAATATGATTTAAGATTTCACCTTCAATTTCTTTCTTGAATTTTTCTTCAATCACTTTTGCAGGTACATGTCCTGGACGGAATCCGTCAACCTTTGCATCTTTAAAATGTACTAAAACATGCTCCTTTAAATGTTTTAACTCTTCTCCTTCTCTAACTGCTGATACTTCATAAGTAGATTCATTTAATTTTTTTACTGCCATTTTTTTAATTCCTCCTAAAATTTTTTGTTATATATAATTTTTTTATTAATTTATTTTTATTTAAAATCCTTTATTTTCAATTCGATAAATAAATCCGAATGCCCAGACTTAAATATCGGAGTATAAACTATTTTAAATTTTTTCTTATAAAAATTATTTGCCTTCAATTTATGTCCTAAATTATATCCAATTACTGAAATAATACGGTTATTTTTTCTAATAAATCCCTTAAAGTGCCGATTATTTATCCCAAATTTCGTTAGATTAAGAAAACTTACATCTGAATCCATAAAATTTGGCTCCTGATTATCTAGCCCAAAAGGCGATAGCCTATTTATTTCATGTAATTTTCTTTTGTTTAAATGCTCAATATTTAGCCATGCATCTACATATAATGTTTTTTGAACATTATCCCTATTTTTTCTAGCAAGCCTTTGTCGCAGATATTTTTCAATTTCGCCTAAATATTTTTCTGAAACAAGAAATCCTGCCGCCAAGTCATGCCCTCCAAATCGCTCCAGTTTATCTGACACACTTTTTAAAATATCAAAGATGTTAATCCCTTCGATACTTCTGCACGATGCCTTTCCATATCCATTTTTTATTGAAATCAAAATTACTGGTATGTTGTATTTGATGGAAATTCTTGAACAGACTACACCAATTACGCCAGAATGCCATTTTCTGCTTTTCATAAAAATATATTTTGGACGTTCCAGACGCTGTATTTTTTCTTCCAGTTCATTATAAATCTCATTTTCCAGATAACGCCTGATTTTATTCGCACGTTTCATTTCTTCAATTATTGAGAAAAGTTTAAAGTCATCTTCCTGAATAAAGAAATTTACAACACTTTTTGAATTATCAATTCTTCCAAGTGCATTGAAAATCGGCGCAATGAAAAATCCAATATCGCTAGTTGTTATATTTCTAGGATTTATCTTCAAATAATTAATAATATACTTCAAACCTTTTATTTTGGTTTTTTTTAAATTATTTAGTCCTTTTTTTATGATAAACCTGTTTTCATCGGTCATTGGCACAACATCTGCAACTGTTCCAATCATTATAACATCCATATAATCGTACAATATTTTTTTATTTGCACCATATCTTTCATAAATAGCATCCGCAAGTTTAAAGGCAACTCCAGAGCCTGACAAGGACTTATTTGGATAAGTACTGCTGGTCTTTGGATTTATTGTAAGAATATCCAATTCTTTTTCCTGCTCCCTATCCTCCAGAATTCCAATCTGTCTATGATGATCTGTTATAATTATGTCAATTCCACTACTTTTTAACATCAGTATTTCTTCACGGTTATTTATTGAAATATCAACTGTTATAAACAACTTTGCGTCCCGTTTTTTCAAAAAATTCAAAAGATTTTTATTTATACCTATTCCCTCGTGAACTCGATTTGGAATGTAATAATCAACATTAAGCCCCAATTTTCGTAGCATGATTACGAGATACGCTACTCCAGAGATTCCATCAACATCGTAATCTCCGTAAATTACAATTTTTTCCTTATTTCTTCCAGCTTTTTTTATTCTTTCTACAACTTTTTCCATATTTTCAAATAAAAATGGATTATGAATATCTTTTTTATCTGAATTTAAAAATTTAGAAACTTTTTCCTTTGTGTCAATTCCTCGATTTAAAAGCAGCCTTGAAATTAATCTGCTTTCACCAAATTCAGAACTTTTTGATGTCAAATAATCTTCATTATAGCTTTTTAATTCCCATTTCATTACAAGATTAATCGCTTCCTTTTTTGTATAGTTGCAGGACTGCCTCATGCTTTTTTAAAGCAGCCCGGTATTTCTGTTACTCGATATTGTCATTTTCCTTTTTTATTTCATTCAGTATCGAAGCAATTTTTACTCCGTATTCAACGCTGTCATCCAGATGAATTCTCACTTCTGGAACAAATCTTATCGACAGCTGTGAACCAATTTTTTTCCTAAAAAAACCTTTTAATTTATTCAAATCTTCAGCGATTTTTTCTTTATTTATATTGTCTTTCAAATCCAGTATTGAAAAAGTTAAATCAAGATACCGTCCGTCTTTTGTCAGTTCAACCTTGTGAATTGATACAAGATTTTTTATTTTGTCATTTTTTATCTCTGTTAAAAGTGTCATTCCGATAATTCTTGATATTTCCTTTTCCAACCCTCTTTTTCTTCTGTCATTCATACAATTATCACCTATCTATCTGTTATCTTGGGATTTCTTCCATAATATACGATTCGATAATATCTCCAGCCTTAATATCATTAAAGTCTTGAATACCAATTCCACATTCTTGTCCCATTACAACTTCCTTAATATCGTCTTTAAATCGTTTCAATGAACCTAATTCTCCGTTAAAAATAATAATTCCATCACGAATTACACGAATTTTTGAATCTTTTGTAACTTTTCCATCAACAACGATTGCTCCAGCGATATTTCCAACATTTGATACTTTAAACACTTGCTTAACTTCGATTCTTCCGTAGTAAACTTCCTTATATTCTGGATCAAGCATTCCCTTCATTGCTTTTTCAATTTCTTCAGTTGCGTGGTAGATTACGTTGTAGTTTCTTATTTCTACTCCAATTTTTTCGGCAATGATTCTGGCTGGTGTAGTTGGACGCACGTTAAATGCGATTATAATTGCATTTGATACTTCTGCAAGTTTTACATCCCCCTCACTTACTGCTCCTGCACTTCCTTGAATTATATTAATTACAACTTTTTCAGTATTAAGTTTTTCAAGTGATTCCCTTAATGCTTCAACAGATCCTTTTGAATCGGCTCTTATAATACATTTCAATTCTTTTAATTCTTGTTCTTCTAATTCTTGAGACAAACTTTCTAGTGAAATATGTTTTTTCTTATTCTGCTCGTTTACTTTTTTCTCTCTAATAAAGTCTTCTACAATTTTTTTAGCCTGCTTATCGCTTTCTACACCGTATAAAACATCACCTGCATTTGGCACGACATTAAATCCTGTAATTTCTACTGGCTGTGAAACAATGGCTTTATTTATTTTTTTACCTCTGTCATCAAGCATTGAACGGACTCTACCATGAGCTTCCCCCGCTACGAACACATCTCCAATTTTAAGCGTTCCTTCCTGTACAAGCACATCGGCAACTGCTCCCATTTTTGGATCCAGTCTTGATTCCACTACAACGGCTTTAGGTCGTTTATTTGGATTGGCCTTTAATTCTTCAAGTTCCGCTGTAATTAATATTGTTTCAAGAAGTTCTTCCAAATTAATTTTCTGTTTTGCAGAAATTTCAACAAATTCAGTAGTTCCTCCCCATTCAGGTGACATCAGTCCATATTCAGTCAATTCAGTTCTAACCTTCATAGGATCTGCACCTGGCTTATCAATTTTGTTAATTGCAACGATTATTGGAACTCCCGCTTCCTTAGCGTGTGAAATAGCTTCCACAGTTTGAGGTTTTACTCCATCATCAGCCGCTACAATTAGAATCGAAATATCTGTAATATTCGCTCCTCTTGCCCTCATTTCAGTAAACGCCTCATGTCCTGGAGTATCAATAAACGTAATTCTTTGCCCTTTCCAGTTTACTTGATAAGCTCCTATTTTTTGCGTTATTCCTCCAGCTTCATCACTCATTACATTTGTATGTCTAAGTGCATCCAAAAGTGATGTCTTACCATGGTCAACGTGTCCCATTATCGTAATAACTGGAGCTCTTGTTACAAGTTCAGCTTCCTTGTCTTCCTGCTCAAGATGATATTTCTCACCGTAACTAATTTCCTCTACTACTTCTTTTTCTACAATTACTTCATATTCAAGAGCCACTTCTTCGGCTTCTTCAAATGATAAAATTGCATTTGCAGTAAGAAGTTTTCCTTCCATAAAGAATTTTTTGATTATATCAGAAACATTTATTCCTAGTTTTTCAGCTAAGTCTTTAATAACAATTTCTTCTCCAATTGTTATCATTCCTATGCTCTCTCCTTCAATTCTGACAATTTCATCCTTGACAGTTTTTTCCTGTTTCTTATTTTTCTTTTTCTTTTTGTCATCTTTTCTAAAGTCAGAACGAAGTTCTTTTTCTTGATGTTCTCTGTCTCTTCTATTTTTTTCATATTTTTTCTTGTCGAATTTCCCTTTTCCTTTTCCACCGGCTTTACCTTTTTCAGCCACTGTCGATGCTGGAATTTCAGATGCTGGTTCCTTTTTAGCGTTAGAAAAATTTCGGCTGTCTCTTCTGAAGTCATCTCTGTCCTTATTAAATCCGCCTCTATCAGAAAATTCTCTATTATCTTGTCTGTCTCTAAAGTTTCTTCCTGTACTTTGATTATCTCTATCCCTGTTTTGGAAGCCCCTGTTGTCACGACTGTCTCTTGCTTGGCTATTTCCGTCTTTATTAAAGCTTCGATTTTCTCTTCTGAAGTTTTCTCTTCCTTCTTTTCTAAATCCGTCCTTGTTTCTGTCTTCTCTATTTCGATTGTCTCTATTTTGGAAAGTTCTTCCGTTATTTTCTCTACTATCTCTGTTTTCTCTACTTTGAAAATTTTGCTTTTCTTTATTTAATTCATTCGCTTTATTATTTTGGCTACTCAAATTAACTTTCATCTCCATTTTCCTATTATTTTCTTTTTTATCAAACTTATTTGATTTTTCAAATTTTTGATTTTTATTATTATCTAAATTTTTTGTAGTCTTCAGATTATTTTTATTATTGCTGTCATCTGATTTTTTTTCTACATTTAGTTTAATATCTTTTTCCAATGGCTGTTTTGGTTTTTCGTAATTTTTATTAATGTTTTTAGATTCATTAATCTTATTGTGTTCAGCATTGCTGTTTTTTTGACTCTCTGAATGGTTACTTACTGTTTTTGCAATATTTTCTTTTGTACTCTCTGTTTTATTTTCACTTTTATTCAGATTTTCAGTTTTACTGTTATTTTGATTATTTTGGACACCTTTTTGAAGTTTTTTCCTTATTAGGCTTACTTCTTCATCACTTAGTACATTCATGTGGTGTTTTTTGTCTACCCCAAATTTTCTAATTTCCTCCATAAATTTTGTTGCTGTAAAACCATTTTCCTTTGCTAATTCATGCACTTTCATCCATTCATCACCTCCACTTTGCTTAATATTCCTTTGATTACTTTTTTGTCAAAAATACCGACAACATTCACATCTCTTGAAAAAAGCTCTATTAATTCGATTTTCTTTTCAACAAATACAATTTTAAAATTAAATTTTTCAGTTAATTTTTTAAACTCCTCAATGTATTTTGTCCTTATATCTTTTGGAATAATAACAAGCTTTACTTTTTCACGCTTTATTCCGTTAATTGTTTCCTCCACTCCAAAGACAAAATATTCAGAATTTTTCATCGGCTTTAAAATATCAATTATATTTTTCTTTTGTTTTTTTACTTCCTCAAGCATTCGTACAAGCTGTTCTATTTCAACATTATATTTCTTGTGTTTTGACAGCCTTTCAATACATTCATTCGTTTTACAGACATAAAATCCTCTTGCCTGCACCTTCATTTCCTTATCGTAAACATATTTTCCGTCTTGCTCAGTTATCCTGAAAAAATCCATCTTTTTACCTTTTTTTCTGCAGCAAATACACATTCTTTCAGGTTTGTTATTTTCTTTCTTTTCTTTTATTAATGTATCCAAACTCTCTAATCATCTCCTTGTTTGATACTTTTTCAATACTTATCTTTTATAATTTATAATTTTTTTACAAATTTCAGTCTTCCTCGTGAAGTCCAGCAAATGCGCTTTCCTCAACTTCATCTTCAAATGAATCATTAAAAGCCGTATCTTCTTCGTACTCTTCAAATTCATCAATTTCAGCAGGCTCTGTATGAATATCTATTTTCACGCCGCACAGTCTTGCTGCAAGCCTTGAATTTTGACCTTTTTTACCGATTGCAAGCGATAACTGATTTTCTGCTACAAGCACTCTTGCAACTTTCATATTTTCTTCGCCTTCCTCAATGATTTCCACTGACAGAACTTCTGCAGGATTCAAGGCATTTTTTACAAATTCCGTTATATCCTCATTCCAAAGAACAATGTCGATTTTTTCTCCGCAAAGTTCATCAATGATATTTTGAATTCTCATTCCATTACGTCCAATACATGCACCTTTAACGTCCAGATTTTCATCATTTGAGTAAACAGCGACTTTAGAACGGCTTCCTGCTTCCCTTGCAATGTTTCTGATTTCAATAATTTCCTCATAAATTTCAGGAACTTCCAATTCAAGCAGTCCTCGAAGCAATTCCTCAGATTTTCTTGAAACAAAAGTTTTTGTAAATTTCGTAGACTCTTCCACAGCTCCAATATAAATTTTAATTCTGTCCCCTTGTCTGAATATGTCTACTGGTGATAATTCCTTCGCCGGCACAATTGCTTCAAGTCCGTTTATATCCACATACAGATTGCCTTTTTCATCAGTTTTCCTAACATTTGCAGAAACAATTGAATTTTCAATTTCCTTAAATTTGTTAAAGATATTCCTTTTTTCACACTCTCTGACTTTTTGTACAACAATCTGCTTTGCATTCTGAATTGCATTTCTCTTAAAACTTTCCGCATTAATTTCCAAATCCAGAATATCTCCCAGCTTAGCACGCTTTTTAACAGAAATTGCATCTTGCAGACTAATTTCCTCTTCAGGATTTTCTACATTTTCTACAATCAGCCTTTGTGAATAAACCTTCACATCTCCGCTGTTTCTGTTAATCGTTACTTTTACATTGTCCTTTTCACCATAATTTTTTTTATACGCCGCAAGCAATGCAGTTTCTATTGTTTCCAGTAATTCTTCCTTTAAAATTCCCTTTTCTTTTTCAAGTTCATCAAGTGCTTCCAAAAATATTTTTTGATCTCGCCCTTTCATCATTCCTCCTCACTATTTAATATGCCATTCGGTAATTCATATATTAAATTTGCTTTCTTTAATTTAGAAAGTGGTATTTCCACTATTTTTTCCAATTTATCATCTAAAAGAAAAACCGTATCATTCTCAAATTTTTCCAATTTTCCTATAAATTTCTTCGCCCCTTCAATATTGCTCTTAGCCTGGACATTAATTCTCTCTCCCGAAAATCTCACAAAATCCTTAGGCTTTCTCAATCTACGCTCAACCCCAGGTGTAGAAACCTCCAGAAAAAACTTCTCCTCAATCAAGTCATCCGCAATCCCGTCAATCTCACGGCTAAAATCAATGCAATCATCAAGCGTAGTAGTTCCATCCAGTTTCTCCACATACACTCTCAAATAATTATATCCCCCATCCCTCACATATTCCAAATCTGCCAATTCCAGATTCATTTCCTTTAAATGCTGTTTGATTTTCTTCTCAAACTCATTTAAAATCTGTTCCATAAAATTACACCTCATATCTAAAACTAAAGAGTGGGCTAACCCACTCTCTACCTAAAATTATTTTCTGTAACTATAATAACACATTTTCGCTTTTTTTTCAAGCCCCTAATTTTTTTTCAACAGTCCCACTGCATCCCTAACTTCATCCATCTTGGCAGTCGCAATGCTTCTAGCCTTATTTGCGCCTTCCCGCAAAATTTGGTATACATAGTCCATATTATTTTCCAGCTCTTCCCTTTTTTTCTGGAATGGAGAAAAATAATCCATGAATTTGTCAAATAATTCATTTTTAGCGTGTCCGTATCCAAAGTTTCCAGCCCTGAATTTTTCCCTCAGTGCTTCCACTTCCGTTTCTGTTGCAAAAAGAGCATATAATTTTGTAATGTTGTTATCAGGATCTTTTGGTTCTTCTAAAGGTGTTGAATCTGTTACAATGCTCATTATCTGTTTTTTCAATGCTTTTTTTGAACCAAACATATTTATTACATTTCCATAGGACTTGCTCATTTTATCGCCATCTGTTCCTGGCACAGTCGCTACATTTTCAACGATTTTCTCTTTTGGTAATTTAAATACTTCCTTGCCGTAAGTTTCATTAAATTTAGTTGCAATATCACGAGTCATTTCCAAATGCTGCTTCTGATCCTTTCCAACAGGCACAATATCTGGCGAATACATTAAAATGTCAGCAGCCATAAGTATTGGATAAGTAAAAAGCCCCACATTTGGCTTAATCCCTTTTGCAACTTTATCCTTATATGAATGTGCTCTTTCTAATAGCCCCATTGGAGCGATATTTGACAAAATCCAAGATAATTCTGCATGTTCAGGTACATCCGACTGTAAAAACAGCGTTGATTTTTCAGGATTCAGTCCCAAAGCCAAATAATCCAGAATTACACCAATCGTATTAGCCTTCAAGTCCTCTCCTTTTGGTGAAGATGTCAAAGCATGGTAATTGGCTAAAAAATAAAAACCTTCATATTCATCCTGCAGTTCTACAAACTGCTTAATAGCGCCAAAATAATTTCCAATATGTAAAATTCCGCTGGGCTGTATTCCCGATAAACTTCTCATAAAAACCTCCATAATTTTATATTATTAAACAGATACTTATATTTTTAAAAACATATCTATATTATATCACTAAAAAAAAAATTTGTAAAATATTGGAAAAGCCCAAAAAACGGAATAAAATAATGTCTATTTTTTTACCTCTAAAGATTCTCTTAACAACTTGTCACATATTTCTCTTTTTTCCGTCATTATTTTATAACTTTCATCCTTTTCTGCCATTAATTCTTCCAAATTAATTTTTTCCTTTACTTTAAAGACATAATTTAAAATATCAAAATTACATTCTTTTTCCAATACTGCATCGTTAGAAACTGATTTTAAAACCCCGTTAACTTCCTCTTTTTCATCAAGAATTTTTAACAATTCCTTAAAGTTCTCAACTTTAATTTTTTCATTCCCTTTTTCAAAAAAATCCTGTGTTTGAACAAATAATATATGTTCTTTTTCTTCTTTTTCTTCGTTAAATATTACTACTTGATTCTTTAATATGTTATTAAACGGTACAGATATTATGCATTGAATTTTATCTGATTTTACTAATTCCTCTTTTTCTTCTAAAGTTAGCGAATCGATAGCGCTTTTCTCCACTATGCCCTTTTTATTATTTTTTATTGATTCATATATTAGTTCTTTTGATGTTATTTCTTTTGTTAAAATTATCGATATTTTTTCTTTCTTTTTTAAATTAGCTATGGAAAATAAAATATCAGTAATAGCATCTATTTCATTTTTTGGTATTTCGTAATCATAAAACATGTTTTCTTCAAAAAAGTTTATAGCATATAAAATTTCGTTATTTTTTATTCCAAGAATTTCTGATAACAGCTGAACTGTGTTGTCATTAGGTATTACTGCGCTGTTGATTATTTTATCAATATAATTCTTAGCTATTTTTACACATTGTCCTCTGAAAATGTCCAGTTTGAGATCTATTTCCATAGCTCCTGCATCTTCAATAAGCTCTTCCCTGTTCAAACGGCTTTCTATAGCTTTATAAGTATCTTCAAATATCTTTATTTTGCTTGATAGATTCTTCATATTTTTTAAATAATTTTCTTTTAAATTGTACGTGAAGCCTATGTTGTTTAAATATTCCAAAAATAAATAATTATTATTTTTCAAAACTTCCAGTTCTTCATAAAGAACTTTACTTATTACAGTCATATATAAAAATAATGATGTTTTAAGTATGTCTATTTTTTTTGATTTTTTTTCATTTTCAAGTTCTTCGCTCATAATTTTAAAAAATTTATTCTTCATCTATTATCACCTGATTATTTTCAATAACTCTTTCTTCAATGTACTTTCTTTTTATGTTTAAATATTTCATTGTACTGTATTCTTCCTCTTCAAAGCTTGTTATTATTTTAGCCATTTCGTCCTGAATTTTTCTTTCGGGTATCTTCACATTCAGCTCTACTATGTCTCCCTTGTTCACAGCCCTAACAGTCCCCATCGTCTTGTATTTCTTTTCAAAATACAATAATACCAGCTCTGTTTTTAGAAGCCATTGAAGATATTTGGGATTTATTTTTTCGTTTGGTCTTAAAATAAAATAAAGTGTTGATGGAAGAACTTTCTCATAATCCTTATCCACATACACCACATCTATTTTACTTCCTTTAGCTTGAAACAGCACATCATCCTTTTTTATAAAATACTTATCGGCTATTTTATTTTTTCCATTTTTATATCTGTCCGGAACTTCTGCATAATCAAAAGTTTCTATTTTTCCGTTATTTACCATTGTAGGATTTAGTAAAAAATATCCCGTTTCAGAATCAGCCGTTTTTACGTTTAATGGCGCTATTATATCTACATTATCTCCTAATTTCATTTCTACCTCTTCTTATCTCATTTTTTTCATATTTATTATAACACAAAAAAACACAGAATACTATGTAATTATTCTTTTATATTCCTATAAAATATGTATTTATTATAAAAACTCCTAAAGCGAATACTGCTAAAGCTACTGCATATCTGATCATATAGTTAGTCTGTTTATTATCAGATGCAATTTTAAAATTTTCATTTTCATCATTTAAAGTATCTGCAATCGCTGTATCCGAGTTATCTGAAAGATTGTATGCAATATTATTTTCTTCACAAAATCCTATAAAAATGTTAGTTGCTTCTTTTTCATTGCCTAATATTTTTTTGATATTTTGAACAGGTTTAATTCCTACAGTTCCATTTTTGTATATTTTTACATAATTTAATTCTTTCATTACTTTACTGTACTTTAAATATTTATCATATTTTTGTTTTTCTTCATTATTGTTAACCATATCTTCGATTTGACTATATAATTTGTATTTAGCAGAAGAAATATTATTATGAAGATTTTCCAGTTTTTTCCTTTCTTTATTTATAACACTATTGTTTAAAGTTTCAAATTTTAAATTCTGAGAGTTCAGAAAACTGTAAATATCTTCACTATTCAATGTTTTTAATAATTTTTCTATCACTTCAAAGTCAGCCTTCTTTTTAATAATATCAAGATAATCATTGTATATTGTTTCATCATACAATTCAAAATTAGGATTTTCCATAATTCTTTGCCTTACGACTTTCTCACTTCTTTTCGTTTCCCTTGAAATTTTTTTTATAATATCATCTGTAAAGACTTTAATGCTTCCTTCTCCCATTTTTAAAGCATTGTCTACAGGAGCGAGAGCATCTTCTATTAATTCTTTTCTTATATTATTGCTTCCCAACATTTCCTTTTTTATAGTCTCGTATGAATTAATATATCTTATAAAATTTTCTTTATTATAAGCACGAACTTTCCTTCTTTCCCACTCAGATTTCTTTTCTTCTATCCTATTCCTTATAATTTCTTCATTTTCTTCAGCTTTAGGATAAAAATCCAATTCTAACACTACAAACCAGTTATCTTTTATTTCTTTTGACACTGTATCTTCTCCTTCACATTTTTATTTATTCAAATCCAGTAAAAACTACGTTAAAATCAAACTGCCACATTACAATTCAAACAGTAATTTTAAATTTTTCACAATATATTATACAATCTATGATTAACAAATAAAAATTTACTCAAATTCCATAATATCAATTTAGATATTATAAAACTTGAGCATTTTATAAAAATAATTTTTATATTAATGTTATGCCTTGAACCTTAAGTTTTATTTTCTCCAGTTCTTCCTTCGACATAATCCCTTTTGCATTCATTTCAACTTTTACTTCCTTATTACTAGTTTTGTCAAGTCCCTTTACTTCAAGGATTCCCTCTTTCGTTAATTTTAAAGTTATTTCTATTGGAGATTTTTTTGGAAGGCTTTTAGGCAATTCCAAGTTTACATCTCCTAGTTTCAAATTTTCCTCCAGTTCAAAATACTCTTCCATACTGTCATTTTCATATATTGCTATATTTACACTTTCCTGATTTTCATAATAAGTTCCAAAAACTTTTGAGACTTCTAAAAAACCGTTATTTAAAGGCTGATTTTTTATAATCATATTATAACCAATCTGTTTACCGTCCACAATAGGATTTATTGCAAAGCTTTTTGTTGTTGCCATAACAACTTCCCTTGCCTTACCTCCTAGACTCATTATTTCTGGAGAAAAGCTTAATTTTTCCTTGTAGTCTTTTGCATTCAGCTCTTTTATATCCCCATCGATATTTACCTGTACGTTTTCTTCAGATTCAAAATCCTCTTCGGTAAGGTTTTTCTGATTATTTACATAAACGTTTACAGCATGAATTGCGGCTCCTTTAGCTACAGCTTCGTCAGGTTCAAGAAACTGAACTTTTTCTTTTTCAAATTTTTTCTCCAGCGTTTCCTTTATTTGAGGCATTCTTGTCGAACCCCCAACCAGAAGAACTTCATCAGCTTGATATCCCTTGCTTTGCGCTATTTCAAGTACAGCGTCCACTTTATTCATTGTTTCTCTAAGGTATACCGCTGTCATTCTCTCGAATTCTTCTCTAGTTATTGATAATTTTTCCTGCCTTCCATCGCCTTCCAGTATTCCGCTTGCCTTACTGCTTGAAGTTAATCTCTTTTTTAGTTTTTCAGCCAGTTCCCTCAATCTCTGATCCAAATATTCATCTGGTTCAACTTCATATCCAACTTTTTCACTAAACTGATTAATTAAGTAGGCCATTAATGCTTCATCCCAATTTTTACCGCCTAAATCATGATCTCCATCAGAACATATAACTTCTATCTTGTCAGCACTTATCCTCATAACTGTAACATCAAATGTTCCGCCACCAAGGTCATATACTAAAACTGTCTTTTCCTCAAGTTTTCTTGTACAGCCATAATATATAGCCGCAGCTGTCGGTTCGCTTATAATTTCCAAAACATTCAATCCGGCAATTTTACCAGCATTTTTAGTAGCTGTACGTTCTGCCGTTCCAAAATATGCAGGACAAGTTATCACAACATCTTTTACTTCAACTCCAAGCTGCTCCGAAGTATCTCTTGCAAGTTTTTTTAAAATATATGATGAAATTTCTTCCGGCATCTTAGGCTCGCCATTGTAGTCAATCATGCTAGTTTTTTTCCCCATATAGGATTTTACCAGCATTACAGTTGTTTCTGGCTTTATGCTTGACTCATCTTTTGCATCGCTTCCTACGATTACACTGTCATCTTCAAAAGCTACTACAGAAGGTGTTACGTTTTCGCCTTCCAAGTTTTTGATTACTTCTGCTCTCCCTGTTTCATCTACACGAGCTATGCAAGAATATGTTGTTCCTAAATCAATTCCAAATACATATTTTGACATTTTTATTCTCCCTTTCATTTAATTGTTTTTGTAAACATACACTTCTACTTTTTCTGGAAAGATAATTTTATTTTTTTCTGTATAAATATACCCATTTGTTAAAATATTACAGATTTTTCCATGTAATTTTTCATCTGATGTTTTTATTTGCTTTACTATACGTTGTTTTTTTACCTTGTAATCACATTCTTCTTTTTCTGTTTCATAAATTTCTATGCTGTTATTTTCTAAAATTGTTTCAATTTCTTCCACATAACTTTCAAGCATTTCAACTTTTTTTTCACCAGTTTCTTTAGAAAAATGTTTTACAGCTCTTCTCATTCTTTCCCTCATATTTATCAAATCCATTATAAGAGGTTTTACGAGCTGAAAATAAAGATCGTCTTTATAGCCTTGAAGTTCCTTGTGGAGCTTATCGGCTACATTTTTTTCAAAATCCATATTTAATATTTTTTGAGAAACTGTATCATTCATAACATCCATTTTTTCATTAAGTTCCTGAATCTCTTCAAATACACTTTTTTCTTCAGCATCCAATTTTACTGCTTCATTTTCTAAAACTGGCTGAAATATTTCTGACACGTCCCTTTTCTCAATTTTTTCCACTTCCATAACTATTGTCCTTTCACATATTCTTATTTTCTTATCAAATTATATTTAATATTAAATATGTTTTTAATACATTTAGACAATTTATTGTATTATAGCATATTTATCACTAAATTTCACTAACTTTTTCTGTGTAATTTAAAATTCTTCTTTTATTTCCCTATAAGCCCTATTTTTATCCTTTACTATAACTTTCCCGCTTGTCTCAATTATTTTAAAACTTTCTGGATCTGCACCTTTAATTTCCTGATTCCCACGATATACCTTGTTCTTATCCTTTGCATAACCAAACATTAACTGTACAAATGACGAAGTATCAGCACCTTCTACTTTTGAAAAAATATTATTTGGAGTTAATTTATCCAATTTAGACATGTCAAAATAATAAACTCCGTTTTTGTCCTGAAAATAACCCTCAAATTTAGATCCATATGGATAATCAGCATTGGAATCTTTAAAAGAAGTTGCGTCAAAATTTAAAGGGACTACTTCGTATGCTTCTTTACCAGTTCTAGTTTTCAAGGCATAAACTTTATCTTTAGTTTTAAAAAAAGAAATAATATCTTCACCATTTTTAAAGTTACTATCCACAAACTCTAATCCAACTGGACTTATACCTTTCATTTTATTTCCATAATAATAAACATTGTTTTTGTCTTTTGAAAATTCATCATTCAAAACCTCAAAACTGTTTCTATCTGCATCTGCTATTTTTTTCAAGCCCATTTTATACAATCCATTTTCATAATACACATTATTTTTATCACGGAAATAATTTCCCGAATAACTAAATATTTCAAAAGTTTTAGAATCTACTTCAGGCCTTTTTACAACGGCTGTTTTTACACTTTTCAGCTCGCCAGTTTCTTCATCAAATATGTCAATAAGTTTGTATATATTCTTATTGTCATTTAAAAAATTAAGTGGTATATTTCGTCTATTAACCAGTCTTGTAACTTTAAAGCCATTTGGACTTATATCATTTAGTTTTCTTCCTGCATAATAAACATTTTTTTTATCGTATGAAAAATCTTCATCTTCTACAATAGTAAAGCTATTTTTATCTACATCCTGTAACTGCATAACATTATACCCTGCATAATAAACATTTTTTTTATCTTTTGAATATCTGGTATCTTTCTCCATTACTTCAAAAGTATCTTTATCAGCATTTTTTATAACCTTGAAATATCCATGCTTTTCATCTGACGTTACTGCATATATATTTTCATCATCTTTTCCATAAAGAATGCGTTTATCATCTGAAACTTTTATTGGCTCAAATTTTTCAGGATTTTTTATATTCGCTTTTTCTCCCAAATAGTAGATTTCATTTCCATTTTTAATCAAATCACTATCCAAAACTTTAAAATCTTTTTCATTTATTTTCCCAAGATTTTTAACATCTCCAAAGTAATAATACAGGTTATTCTTATCTCTGGCATAATTTGTTTCAGAAATTCTTCTAAAAGTTTGAGGGTCTGCACCTTTTATAATGTCTACTGTCGCATACACATTTTTATCATCCTTTGAATACATTCCATCCGAAATTATTTTAAATGTTTTTGGATTCGCACCTTCTATTTTTTGACCAAAATAATAGACTGAATTTTTGTCTTTTGCATAACTATGATCTCCTTCCAGAACCACAAACGAATTTACATCTGCATTTAAAACTTTATCTGAGCCATAGAACACATTTTTATCATCCTTTGAATAAAAATAATTCAAAGCTTTTATTGTTTTTGGATTTGCTCCATTTATTTTGTGAATCCATTCATTAATTGGCCTATAAACATTATTTTTATCTTTTGAATAATAGTTTGGCAGCACTTCAAAAGTTTTACTGTCCACATCTTCATACGATTTATTTCCTGAAAAATAAATACTTTTATCATCTTTTGCATATCTATCATTCAATATTTTAAATGTATTTAAATCGACATTTTTTACTTTAATCCCTATATCGTCTTCTTTAGAATACTTATAATAAATTTCATTATTCCTTTTCACATATTCCGCCATTCCCAAATTAGCTAAAATAAATACCCCTAATACAACTTTAAAAAATTTACTTTTCATAAAAATCCCTCCAACGACATTTTTTTAATAATTTATAATGTTTTATAACTCATACTAACTCCGTTTTAAAAATATAATAATTGTTTACTTGATGGCAAAGGATTTTGTCCTCCTTATCAAATAAGATTTTTAATAAATCCATTATTTAAATGAAAAATCGTCCTAATTCTTCTTTCCTTTAAAGGCAAGAATTCCATTTGTGATAATTGGTGTTAATAAAATAATATCTTTTAAATACCACAAAGCCACTGAAATTGGAAAAAAATATTAATTCCCTTAAATGCAGAAAAATATATACACAGCATCCTATTATTACTGATAGATAATTTATTCTTTTTAGTTCATTTGTTCGATTTTCTTTATTTAATTTTGTAATTTTCAATATTAATAACAGTATTAAAAGCACATCATACACAAATCCGATTATTGGCATAAAGTCAATACCACCCCTAAAAGAGACTTCATCTTCTTTTACACTTAATTTGTTCATCGCTATATCATGTTTCTCCTGTTTGGCTATATATTTTTTTATTGTTGCTTCATTTAAACCTACTGTACTTGCATAATATCCTTCTGACCAAAAATGTCTGTTTCCAAATTTGTACTTTAAGTTTGCATGCCAAACATCATCAATGCACTTTTCCCCTTCAAATATCCCATAAAACTTGATACACTTATTTTCGGTCATATGCTTACCAGCATATACACGTAATCCTTCATCAGATGTCCTTCTATTATTTCAACTCCTTTATATTCACATAATATTCTTAAAATTTCTCCCACACTTTTTCTGTATTGACTATATATAATTTTTCGTCTATACTTAGGTGTAAATACTATATGACGCACTTACACATCCATTTAATATGAGAACAGTCTATTTAGTTCTATTAGCCATTAAATACTTTCCTTCGATTAATAACAGCTTAAACAACTCTATATCATTTTCAGTATGGTCAAATTATTCATTCATATTAAATTTTGAAAAATCTAGAATACCAATTATTTGTATTGAATAACTTGTACTTTCTGAATTTTGGATAGTAGGGGGTTGCTGCTGATGTACCACTTCCTGAATCACCGCTTTTACCTGCTTCTCCACAACTTACAATAGCAATTAACGAAAATATCGCTAGCATTAATTTTTTTGTTTTATTCATATTCGATCTCTCCTTACTCATTCTTTATCTTAAATTTGTTTTTTATTCTTTCCCTTTGGTTCTTTTGTAGTTTCTGTACTGCTTATCTTTTCAACATCTGTTTTTAAATTTTTACCTTTCTTTGTCTTTGTTTTTGTCTTTTTACTAACAGTTCTGTTTCCATTAATACCCATATCAAGTACAATTCCAAGCACCTTGCTAGATTCACCAAATAATTTTTTACCTGTTTTATAAAAAGTACAAATTCTTTTTTTACTTGTATTCTTTCCTCCAGCCACTTTACAAAAATTAGAAAAATAGCTCACACAGTTTAAATTAATCGTAGTTACTAATAATATTAGTTTTAGTTTACTTTTCATAAATACCTCCAGATTTATTTAATTAATTTTCCTTATATCATACCCTTCTAACTTTTTTTAAAAGTAAAAAATAGGGGGCATATTCTTTGTGTTTGAAAAATAAAAACTAAATTTTTTTATAAAATTTCTTTTTGTGCGCTAATTATGTAAAAATTTTTATTATTGTATTTCTAAATTTTTTATCTTATTTAAAAGATATCCTCTCTTTCTTTTTATATAGAGTTAAAATTTATAAAAACAAATATTTATTTGTATGAATTACTCTCATAAAAAATATTATTATTTCTAA
>ERZ773010.774-NODE-774-length-21457-cov-11.658210_pt1 | contig 21457 bp, 18 predicted proteins | sample MGYA00580842_ERZ773010 | MGnify/ENA primary metagenome ERZ773010 (study PRJEB29015, sample SAMEA2737982) | human oral metagenome | biome: human oral; feature: human-associated habitat; material: dental | place: China | collected 2107 ...
GTACCGGTATGTCCATCCTCTTAATGGTGGTACAAAGCTGGGAAGAAGAAAGCCGCCGTATTCGCGGCAAAGACATCGTGCCGTGCCGCTTATTATTCCTAGATGAAGCGGCTCGTCTTGATGCTAAATCCATTTCTACTTTGTTCGAGCTATGCGAACGTCTAGATATGCAACTATTGATTGCTGCACCGGAAAACATCAGCCCGGAAAAAGGCACCACCTATAAACTGGTGCGTAAAATCTCCGGTAATCACGAACACGTTCATGTGGTCGGATTACGCGGATTCGGCGCAACGGAGTAGTTTAATAAAAGAAAAAGTGCGGTTAAAAAATGAGGTGTTTTTTGATCTGCCCCCAAAAATCTAGAATCGTAGCGTGCAACTTGTTGCACGAAATCATGAATATCCGAAAGGGTTAAATAACGTTCCGTGCGTGGTTTGGTCGTGCATCAAGATGCACGCTACGCGCGAAATCGGGAATGTCCGGAAGGGTTAAATAACGCTCCGTGCGTGATTTGGTCGTGCATCAAGATGCACGCTACGCACGAAATCGTGAATGCCCGAAAGGGTTAAATAACGCCTAGTGCATGATTTGGTCGTGCATCAAGATGCACGCTACGCACGAAATCGTGAATATCCGAAAGGGTTAAATAACGTTCCGTGCGTGATTTGGTCGTGCATCAAGATGCACGCTACGCACGAAATCGGGAATGCCCGAAAGGGTTAAATAGCGCCTAGTGCGTGATTTGGTCGTGCATCAAGATGCACGCTACGCATGAAATCGTAAATTACGCATTCGAGGTTAATTATTCGTGCAATAGATATAATAAAAAACCTGTGCTGAGTGTTTCTCAGTCACAGGTTTTTTTGATCGCGTTATGGCAATATTATTGTTTTATACCACCAAATGCACCACGGGATTTATCTGCTTCATTAGTAAATAAACCGGTCATTTCTCGGGCATTTTCACCGAAGAATCCACCTTGGGTTTTGATACCATTTACTTCACCGGCAAAGCTATTTGCGGTAATTTTACCACCAAAATGCATTTCCGGCACGGCATTGGTTTTCTTCATGATATTAATGTCAATGACTTTATTGGCAAAATCAGCGGTCGCTTTCATTTCACTTAGCTCACTGAAATTTCTATCGCCATCTTTCTTATAAACAGCACCTCCTTTATATTCAGCGGTACCTGTAGTCGGAATTTGCGCAACAACGGTCGGCAGACCTTGGGCAAAGAAGTATTGGTTGCCGGTTAGATTGTCAACATAGGTTCCGAATGCACTGGATTTAAAGTTATCATTACTTAAAATAGTTTGGCGTTCTTTTCGGAGATTATAGGGATCCTCATAGGCTTCATAACTCTCTGGATCCATATCTCCGGCTTTTTTTAGAATAGGGATATCAGCAATTTTTCCATTTTCATCAATGATGGCCAGATCACGGATATCTCTTGTTAAAAGACGGGCAGGGCTATTTTGTTTGCCGACTAACGTGCCGCCGGAGATTGTTTCCGTCATTTCACCACTAGCACCACCAAAAATTTTATCACTGAGCGGAATACGTGATTTTTCATTAGCTTGTAACGTTTCTAATTGTTTTAAACGTTTTTCAGCCTCTTTCTGTGCTTCTTGAGCAGCATTTTTCTCTGATTCAGTTTTTTGGCTGTTAGCTTGTGCTGCTTTGGCTGCCTCTTCGGCTTTTTTTAATGCTTCTTGAGCAGCATTTTTCTCAGCTTCAGTTTTTTGGCTGTTAGCTTGTGCTGCTTTGGCTGCCTCTTCGGCTTTTTTCAGTGCTTCTTGAGCAGCATTTTTCTCAGCCTCAGTCTTTTGATTATTGGCTAGTGCAGCTTTAGCGGCCTCTTCGGCTTTTTTCAGTGCTTCTTGAGCAGCATTTTTCTCAGCTTCAGTCTTTTGGCTGCTAGCTTGTGCGGCTTTAGCTGCCTCTTCGGCCTTTTTCAGTGCTTCTTGAGCAGCATTTTTCTCAGCTTCAGTCTTTTGATTATTGGCTAGTGCGGCTTTAGCGTCCTCTTCCGCTTTTTTCAGTGCTTCTTGAGCAGCATTTTTCTCTGTGTCAGGTTGTTGGCTTTGTGGTTTTTCTGTTTGAGTTGCCTCTTCAGCTTTTTTGTCTGACTCAGTTTGTTTTTGGCTATTCGCTTTTGCTGCTTCTTCCGCCTTTTTCACGGCAGCTTCCGCTTTTTTATTGGCTTCTGCAATTTTTTGGTTGAGTTCAATTTCGGTTTGACGAATTTGTTCAGAATTGTCTGTACCGCCTTTTGAACTGGAAGAACACGCACTTAATGCCATAATACAAGAGAGTGCAATGATTGAGGGTTGAAGTTTATTCATAGGAAAGTCCTTTAAATGAGTTTATAGATTAAATAGACAGCGATATAATCATATGAAAAATGAGAATAATTTGCAATAGTATTGTCAAATTTATCTGATTTTTGTAAACTTTCTCGCAGTATTACTTAATAAACTCTCAGGTGAATATATGCCTCTTAAATATCCTCTTTCCTTAGGTGCATTATGCGTGCTAGTAGGTTTGCAAGCATATGCAGAAGAACAAACCGCATTAGATACTATTACCGTTGATGGAAATGCGACTGAAGTCAAAGCTAATCAAATCAAAAAGACACGTAAAGTGATTCAAGAAGAGCTGATCGCGGATAATTATGACTTGGTGCGTTATGCCACCGATGTCGGCATTAGTGATAATGGTCGGCGTAATAAAGGCTTTGCGATGCGTGGCGTTGAAGGCAATCGCGTTGGTATTAGTATTGATGGGGTGAATTTACCTGATTCAGAAGAAAATTCACTTTATGCGCGTTATGGTAATTTTAATAGTTCACGTTTGAGTATCGATCCTGAATTGGTGCAAGGCATTGATATTATGCGTGGTGCGGATTCTTTCAATGCCGGAAGTGGTTCATTAGGCGGTTCGGTAAATTACCGCACTTTAGGGGCAGATGATATTATTCTGCCGGAACAAAAGTGGGGTGTCTTGCTTAAAAATGGTTATGCCAGTAAAAATCGCGAATGGACAAATACATTAGGTGTTGCCTATAAAGATGATAAATTTGATGCAACATTACTTTATTCTTATCGCAATGGCCATGAGATGAAAAGTCGTGGCAATGGCGAGGACATCTCCGGCAATGCGAGAGGAATTCCTGATCCGTCACATCATAAAAATCACAGTTATTTAGCAAAGATGGGGTATTTTATTACGCCGTCACATCGTGTGAGTGCGTCATTTAACGGTCAAAGTGCGGATAATTTTATTGATGAAAAATCTTATACGCTCAATCTCAGTTCTTGGCGTGAGTCTAAAGATATTGGAAAACGCTATAACGCCAATTTAGCCTATGAATATTTTCCGGAAAATAATCGTTGGTTAAGTTATTTAAGAACCGATTTAGATTGGCAAAAAACGGATATTGGTTCAAAAAACTATAAAGGCGGACGACGCTATAATTCTGATTTGACAAAACTTTTACCGCAAAAGCATTTATATGAAATTCAAGATACGCATATGAATACACGTTTTATGCGTGCCTCATTACGTGCTGAGCTTATGCCATGGGAAAGCTCTTGGGGAAGTCATCAATTCACATTAAGAAGTGGAATTTCGCAAAAAGATTTTGATAACCGTAACAACCATGAATATCCCAACGATAAAGGCAGTAGTGCAAAAGATAGCGAATCTATTCAGCATCCGGTAAGAACACGTTCGTTTTTTGCTCAATTACAAGATAGCGTTACATGGAATGATATGTTCTCTAGTCAATTAGGCGTTCGTTATGACTGGGACGAATTAGTACCACAGGATTTAAAAGCCACTTGCCGTGCTTGTAGTCGTAAACCGGCCTCAAATACCTTTCAAAGTCTAAGTGGATCATTAGGGCTAGACGCACAACTTAATGATATTTGGAAAGTCGGTTATAACGTTTCCAGCGGTTTCCGTATTCCAACAGCATCTGAAATGTATTTTTCTTATGAACATCCTGCCGGTAACTGGATTCCGAATCCGGATTTAAAAGCTGAACAGGCATTAAATCAGTCTATTCACATTCAAGCGGCGCATCAATTAGGTCTCTTTGGGCTAAATGTTTATCATACCCGCTATAAAAACTTCCTCACTGAACAGGAATCAACCTATAAAAAATGGAATAAATTTTATAATTCGCATAGTGCCAGCTATGGTCAGCAGCCTTATTACACCACCATTGCACAGCAAGCAGTCAATATTGATCGTGCGCGAATTTCCGGTTTGGAGTTCAATAGTAAAGTTAACTTAGATCAGGTGATTTCGACAATTCCACAAGGCTGGAAATTCCTTGCTAATCTTGGTTATGCCAAAGGAAAATTAAGTGGCACGGAAGCAAGCTTGCTGTCTATTCAGCCGATTAAAGTCATTTTAGGCGTTGGTTATGAAGATCCGAATGACCGTTGGGGGATTAATGCCAAAGCAAGCTATCTTGGGGCGAAAAAAGCCAAAGATGCGCAAGTTGTCCAATATACCTCAGATTTTGTGAGAGAGGTTAAAACCTATCCTTATCTTAATGGTTCCGCCGTGTTATTCGATTTATATGGCTTTTATAAAGTCAATCGTCATGTCACATTACGAGCCGGGGTGTATAACATATTGAATCGTAAATATCACACATGGGATACTTTACGTGGAATTAATAAAGTGAGCACCACTGATTCGGTAGATAAAGAAGGAAAAGGGTTAGAACGTTTTTATGCACCGGGACGCAATGTTGCCGGTTCTATTGAAATTCGTTTCTAATTTATCAAGACTTAGTTCAAGTCATTCTAAACGAGAAAGCCCTGATATCTCAGGGCTTTTTTCTTAAAATAATTGTTTAATTTGTGCCGTGCCTAAATGCCCCGGTAAGGTTTTTTGAAGGGTAAAATTGGCATCCAATACTAAACTGGACGGATAACCGCGTACTTTTCCGCGTTTAATGACTTCGCCGTTTTCATCGAGCAACACAATGATGTTTTTGTAATCCAACCCTTTGTACCACTCAATGAAATCTTGGGTTTCCTTTTCGCCTTTGGCTCCCGGTGAAACGATGGTGATCACATCAAAGTTTTTGTTTTGATCGGCACTGAGTTCGTTAATTTCTGCTAAACCGGCAAGACAAATCGGGCACCAAGACGCCCATGTTTTAACGTAAACCGGTTTGCCTTTGGTGGTGACTTGATCGAGTGTGACCACGTTATTATTTAAGTCCTTAAATTGAATGTCTTTCAATGTATTTTCTCCTTCAGCAAAGCTATTTACGCTGAATGCCATGAATAATAATGCAATGATTTTTTTCATAGTTAATACGTCCTTTTATCGTAAGTTATTGTAAGTTATTGGTAATGAGTAAAACGCCCATGACGATAATTAATAATCCGCCGACAATTTTGAATTTACCTAAGTGTTTATTCAGTGCTTTGCTGCGTTTGAGCAGTTCTTGGGAAAACAAAGAGAACAGAACAAACGGGGTAGCCAAGCCGAGTACATAAACTAACATCATTCCTGCACCGTATAATGCAGATCCTTCGTCACCGGAAAGTGCCAACACGGAAGCTAAAATCGGGCCGATACAAGGTGTCCAGCCAAGACTAAATGTCAATCCGAGGAAAAAGGCTTCAAAGGAGGCACTTTTGCCTTCGGTTTTCACTTCTACCACTTTGGTTCTTTCTAAGAAATTCAACTTGATAATGCCTAATTGGTGAATCCCTAAAATAATGACGATAATGCCGGCAATGATTCTAACATTGTCATTAAAGAATAAATTGCCGAGAAAACCGAAACTAAATCCAAGGCTCACAAAGGTTAAGGATAAGCCGGCAATGAACAAAAATGTGTTCAGAATCTTTCTGCCGCCTTTCGCCAAAATACCAAAATAAATAGGAATAATGGGGAAGATACAAGGCGACAAAAAGGAGGCAAGACCGGCAAGGAAAACCGTGCCGATTAATAACTGTTGATCAAACATCTTTTACTCCTTCACCGCATTAATCAGGTAGCCATAGTTTTCTTTTGCCATGTCTTCTAATGGAATAAATTTAATGGAAGCGCTGTTAATGCAATAGCGCAAACCGCCTTTATCTTTCGGACCATCGTCAAACACATGACCTAAATGGGCTTTTCCGCTACGGCTGATGACTTCCGTTCTGAGCATATTAAAGCTGTGATCGTCTTGATAAGTTACCACCTCTTTGGCAATCGGTTTGGTGAAACTCGGCCAACCGCAACCGGACTCAAATTTATCCTTAGAGGAGAACAACGGTTCGCCGGTAGTGACATCCACATAGATGCCCGGTTTGAAGTTATCCCAATACTCATTGCTGAAAGAATGTTCGGTATTTTTGTTTTGCGTTACGCTATATTGCAGCGGGGTTAATTTTGCTTTGAGCTCTGCATCGCTTGGTTTTGGATAGTCTTTTTCGTCAATAATGATGTTATTGGCTTGTTCCAAATCAATGTGGCAATAGCCGTTTGGGTTTTTCTTTAAATAATCCTGATGATAGTCTTCCGCTAATACGTAATTGCGTAACGGTTCCACTTCAATTTGAATTTTGTTTTTGTATTTTTCTTGCAGTGCGGCAAGTTCTTTTTCAATCACAGCTTTATCCGCGACATCTTGATAATAAATACCGGTGCGATATTGTCTGCCACGGTCATTACCTTGTTTGTTGACACTGGTCGGATCAATAACCTGAAAATAATATTTCAATAATTTATCTAACGAAATTTTATTGCGGTCATAAGTCACTTTTACTGTTTCTGCGTGATCCGTAATACCGATCATTTGATAACTGGTTTTATCACCTTTGCCGTTAGCATAGCCGGACACGGCATCTTCCACACCATAAATGCGCTCCATATAAGCTTCAATGCCCCAAAAACAGCCACCGGCTAAATAAATCTCGTGAAGATCTTTTGTTGCTTCAGACATATTGCTTTTCTCCATGGTTGGTTGAACGTGATTTTCTGCCATAACACTTGTCGGGATTGCTGCACAGGATAAAAGTGCGGTCAATATCAGGACTAATTTTGATTTTTTCATAAGGTCTCCTTAGTAACTTGAAAAGAGTGTAATGCCGATTCCTTTGTATTTATTAGACGAAGTGGCTAGAGGTTTCTTACACATTTTTTATGAATTTTAGGCACAATTAAATCATGAATAGAAGAAGAGGGGATAATAAAAAGAAATTTTATCGAAAAAATAATTGGGCTATACTGAGCACCTTTTGATTTTTGAGGAAAGAGGATTAGCGATGAAAAAAATAGAAACCTTGTTTGCCAACAATTATGCGTGGGCAACGCAAATGAAAGAGGAAAACTCCACTTACTTTCAAGAATTGGCCGAGCATCAACAGCCGCATTATTTATGGATTGGTTGCTCAGATAGTCGTGTACCGGCAGAGAAATTGACGAACTTGGAGCCGGGAGAGTTATTTGTTCATCGTAACGTGGCGAACCAAGTGATTCATACGGACTTTAACTGCCTCTCTGTGGTGCAATATGCTGTGGATGTGCTGAATATTGAACACATCATTATTTGTGGCCATACAAATTGTGGCGGTATTCATGCTGCAATGAATGATAAAGATTTGGGCTTAATTAATAACTGGTTATTGCATATCCGAGATATTTGGTTCAAACATGGTCATTTGCTTGGCAATCTTTCACCGGAACGCCGTGCCGATATGTTGACTAAGTTAAATGTGGCGGAGCAGGTATATAATTTGGGACGCACTTCCATTGTGAAAAATGCGTGGAAAAATGGCAAGAAATTATCTCTGCATGGTTGGGTTTATGACGTGAATGATGGTTTCTTGGTTGATCAAGGCGTAATTGCCACCAGTCGTGAAACTCTCGAAATTTCTTATCGCAACGCGATTGCTCGTTTATTGAAATTAAACGAAGAAGAAATGTTGAAAAAAGATCATGAGCGAGAGGCAGAATAATATAAAAAGGGTTGAACGTAAATGTTCAACCCTTTTAGTTTGAATCATGTTTGGTTGAAAAAGTGCGGTCATTTTTGACCGCACTTTTCAGGTATTAATTCAAATAATTAAAGACTTTCACTACTTTAGTCACACCGGAAACATTGCGGGCAATTTCTGCCGCGGCATTGCCTTGGTCATGAGTGACGTTACCCAATAAGAAGACTTCATTGTTTTCGGTGATAACTTTCACATCACTGGTTTTCACTTTAGAATCTACAAGCATTTTGGATTTGATTTGGCTCGTAATCCAAGCATCTTTACTGATTTGAGAAAAACTTACTTTTGGTCCGACGCGCACTTCGTTGTAAACATCATTTACATTTTGTACGCCTTTGGCTAATGATGTCGCGATTTCTCGTAAATTATCGTTAGGTACTTGACCGGTTAATAAAATTCGACCGCTATAGGAGGTGATACTAATGCGCGCTTCGGATTTAATTTGCTGATCTTTATAGATAGCTGATTTTACCCTTTCTTCTAAGGTTTCATCATCAATTTGGGTGCCTACTGTTCTTGGGTCTGTTGCGACTTTGGTGGCACCGGCAACGGCTACTCCACCAATAGCGGCGGCAACACATCCTTGTAATAACATGGCGCCAGCAAAAATGAATGCCAGTTTTTTTAGTGAACTTGGTAACATAGTCATCTCCTTTTTATGTTTAATTATTAGCGTTAGTGTGACTTGAACGCTTACTTTCTGTCAAGTTACGAATGTGAGAATAGTTTGAAATCAATTAGTTCGCAAATGCTGTTAATAATGAATAAATGATTTTCCAAAATTCGACTTTCTTTTGAACTTGGTACGGAAATATGTAAATCCTTTTCCGTTAAAATCCCTTGAATATGATCGTTACTGTTTCCCGTTAAGACAATCACATTGATCTCTTTGTTCACGGCATGTGTGATAATGTTGAGAATATTGCTCTCATTGCCTAATAGCGCAAAGACCACCAAAATATCGCCTTGCTGTGCAATGGCATTGAATTGGTGTTGATAAAGCTTTTCTAGGGTATTGTCGGAAACGAAAGTAGAACCGACCGCACTATCTAAACTTAATAGGACGGAGGGAAAGCTTGGGCGTTTTAACTCATAGCGATTGAGTAAATTTGCTACCAAGCATTGTGCGTTAATGTAAGAACGACCTTCGCCGCAAGCAATAACTTTATTTCCGCGTAAGAGACTGTTGATTAATAGCTGTGTGGCCTCAGCGATTTGTGGGCTAAGCAAGCTTTTTGAGTAAATATGCGTTTTGATATTTTCTTCATATAACGCATTGAGTTTATTTAACATAGTCATCAATCAAGAAAGTTAGGAATCCATTGAATGTCATGCTCGGAATGACCAAAAGCAACCAAATCGAAACGACAATCCGTATCTTCTAAGCTTTGCTTTCGTTGTGCTAACCAAAGCGTTGCCGCATCCATCCAACGTTGCTGTTTTTTCCAATCAACACTTTCTACGGCGGAACCGAAATGATCATTTTTACGTTGGCGTACTTCTACAAACACAATGGTGTCTTGATCTAACATGACGAGATCTAATTCACCGCATTTGAAATTCTGATTGGCCGCGAGAAAAGTTAAGCCTTGAGATTCTAAAAAGAGGCGAGCTTTGTGTTCAAATCTCGCCCCTTGTTGACGTTTTAGAGAGAACATACGTTCAACTTAGTTTAATACTTGGATGCCACCATTTTGGTATTGGAACCAAGTCATATCGCGTTCGATATTACAGTTTGGACCGGCGCTTAATTTACCGGTTAAACCGTCAATTTGATAGCCGGGGACTTGGCGTAATTCATTGAAATGATTGATAAGCAACCAAGCATCTGCGCCCATTGCGTATAAACGCATGAGAGAGTAATCGCCATTCGTATTGTTGGCAATTTTTTGATATTGGGCGGAATCCGTATCTTTAAAGAACGGAATATCGCTGAATTGTAATCCGTTCATCAATAAACGATATTCAGTGCTGTTATTGGAAGAGTTGCTACGTGAGCTGGCATACAATTTGATGTTGCTACCGCTGTTATCAATAACTGTTTTTAAATCAGCCAACTCATCACTTTTAGCCACAACATATAATCCTTGTAGATTTTGACCTTGTAATGCAACGCCGACATCTGCAGATTGATTGTAGTATTTGATATTTGCATCCGTACCAGCCAATTGTTGCCAACGTACGTTAAATGCAGTTGCGGTGCGTTGTCCTAAATCATTTTGTGGTACAGCAACCATCGGTTCACGAATACCGTCTGCCCACATTTTATTGGCTGCAGATTCCGCCTCATCTTCCGGAGATAGACCGTAATAGCACACTTGACCGATTGCACGGGCATTTTGTGTTGCATTTAAGGTTAACACGCTTAGATCTTGAAGTGCGGATGGATTGTTGAGAAGAGTATCAACGTTTTGTTTCAATAACGGACCGATAATCGCACGGGCACCGGCTTGTTTTGCTTGAGCAATGATGTCATTCACCGGTGTTGCCACAGTGTCATAAAATTCTACTTGAACGGAGGTGTCACCGCCTCTTGCCGCATCAAAACCGGATTTGATCGTGTTGCCTAGAATTTGACCATTACCGCTTAAAGGTAAAAGTAAGGCCACTTTGGTTAAAGAAGTTTGTTGGAAATTAAACAAACCTTGTAACTCTGTCGGGAATAGATAAGCTGCAGTGTGATTTGAATAAGAGGCTTTCCAGTTTTGTAGTGCTTGGCTTAATTGTGTCGGTTGATTGATATTGTCGTTATATGCACGGGTTAATGCCAACCAGCCGGCTAAAGCAAGGTTGCCTTCATCTTGTGTGTTATTGATAATACCTCGATTTGCACTGCGTAATAACGCCCAAGTGCGGTCGTTATTTTCTTGTTTTCTTTGTACATCGCTAAGCACTTGATCCATTTGAATACGAGCTTTTACTGCTTCAATAATGTCTGCTTTATTTTCTGCAATACGTGCTTTTACAGCATAATAGCGACCGGTTTGAGATGGACTTAATTGCGCTAAATTCACGCTTTTTAATACGTTTGCTGCACTGGTATTATCGTTTTTTACTGCCGCAATATGTGCTTCAATAAGGGATTTATCGACAAGTTGATCCGGATTGAGATCTTTTAATTCATTTAATAAGGCTTGTGCTTGAGGGATTTTATTTTCAGTTATCAAGACACGCGCTGCCAACAATTTATAGGTTTGTTGTTCTTCCACTTTTTGTGTTTGCTCGATTTTGTTCATATAAAAATCGGAACTGGCATTCGCATCCTCTTTTAGCATGTTAGCGGTATTGCCACCAAAAAAACTGGTAGTACAACCCGCTAATAACAGCGTAAAGAAAAAAGGCATTAATCCTTTTTTAAAATTAATGCGTTGTAATAGAATAGGCATAATTACTCCATTTGTTGAAACAATTGGGGCGATCTTACTTATGTCACTCACTAAAAGCAAATAAAAGAAACACGAAATGAGCAATTCAAAAGGAATTTTATACATCGTCGCTACGCCGATTGGCAATTTGCAGGACATCACTCAACGGGCATTAGAAACCTTTGAAAAAGTCGATTTAATTGCCGCGGAAGATACCCGCCACAGTGGACTATTGTTAAGCCATTACGGCATTAAAAAGCCGTTTTTTGCTTTGCACGATCATAATGAGCAACAAAAAGCAGGCGCGTTGGTGGAGAAGTTATTACAAGGCACGAATATTGCGTTAATTTCTGATGCGGGCACGCCACTGATCAGCGATCCCGGATTTCATTTAGTGCGTCAATGCCGCCAAGCGGGAATTCAAGTTGTACCGTTACCGGGGGCTTGTGCAGCGATTACTGCGTTATGTGCTTCGGGGATTGCTTCTGATCGTTTTTGCTTTGAGGGGTTCTTGCCGGCAAAAAGTAAAGCACGTTTGGATAAGCTAAAAAACGTGGAGAATGAAGACCGCACTTTGATTTTCTATGAATCGACCCATCGTATTTTAGACAGCCTTGCGGATATGCAAACCGTGTTTGGCGGCGAGCGTTATGTGGTGCTGGCGCGTGAAATTACGAAAACCTGGGAAACCATTCATGGTGATAATTTGGCGGAGTTGTTGGTTTGGTTACAAGAAGATCCGAATCGCACTAAAGGCGAAATGGTGCTGATTGTTGAGGGAAAAACACAAGAAGAAAACAATGATGAAATTTCTCCGCAAGCGGTAAAAGCCCTTGAATTGATTAGTCAAGAATTGCCATTGAAGAAGGCAGCGGCTATTGTAGCGGAGCTTTATGGCTATAAGAAAAATCAGTTGTATCAATTCGGATTGGAGTTTTTGAGTTAAAAGTGCGGTTGGTTTTTTAAGTATTTTTTATCTTGAAAATCGCGAAATACCATTTCCGTTTTCTTCTATATAAAAAGGCGAGAGGAAAACCCCTCGCCCATATATAAAAGATGTAGGATGGTTAAACTTTTATTCCTCTTCCCACGCCAGTGCACGTTGAACCGCTTTCTTCCAGCCTTGATAAAGTGCGGTGCGTTTTTCCGGCGTTTCTTTCGGCTCAAATGTCCGTTCGACAATCGCTTTGCCACGCAATTCTTCCAAATCTTTCCAGAACCCTACGGCAAGTCCGGCGAGGTAGGCAGCACCGAGAGCGGTAACTTCACGCACTTTTGGACGCTCAACCTTCACATCTAGAATATCTGCTTGGAATTGCATCAAGAAGTTATTCGCAACCGCGCCACCGTCCACGCGTAAAGCCGCTAATTTCTCGCCACTGTCAGATTGCATTGCATCCAACACTTCACGGGTTTGATAGGCGATGGCTTCCAGAGTAGCTCGGACGATATGATTTCGGTTAGCACCACGGGATAAGCCGACAATCGCACCGCGTGCATATGGATCCCAATATGGCGCACCTAAACCGGTAAAGGCAGGCACCACATAAACGCCATTGGTATCTTTCACTTTGGTCGCGAAGTATTCAGAGTCGGCACTGTCGTGAATTAAACGCAATTCGTCACGTAACCATTGGATTGATGCGCCACCCATAAAAATAGAACCTTCTAAGGCATAGCAAGGTTCGCCTTTGGCATTACATGCGATGGTGGTGAGCAATCCGTTTTTAGATTCGACCGCTCTGTCACCCGTATTCATCAACATAAAGCAGCCGGTACCGTAAGTGTTTTTCGCCATACCGGGTTCCACACATAAATGGCCATAAAGCGCGGCTTGTTGGTCTCCAGCGATACCCGCTACCGGAATTCGCACACCGCCTTTACCCCCGATGTTGGTTTGTCCATACACTTCAGAGGAATTGCATACTTTCGGCAACATGGCTTTTGGAATATCTAATAACTCAAGCATTTTGTCATCCCATTGCTTGGTGTGGATATTAAACAGCATAGTACGAGATGCGTTGGTATAGTCGGTGACATGGGCGCGACCTTGGGTCAGTTTCCAAACTAACCAAGTATCCACGGTACCAAACAACAATTCGCCTTTTTTCGCCCGTTCTCTGGCGCCTTCAACATGATCCAAAATCCATTTGATTTTTGTACCGGAAAAGTAAGGGTCAACGACAAGTCCGGTGGTTTTACGAATATAGCTTTCGTGTCCATCGGCTTTTAATTGGGTACAAATATCGGCAGTACGACGACATTGCCAAACAATCGCGTTATAAATCGGTTTGCCCGTTTCTTTTTCCCAGACGATGGTGGTCTCACGTTGGTTCGTGATCCCGATGGCGGCAATTTTATCGGAGGTAATGCCTGCTTTAGCAACGACTTCGTTTAATGTTGAGCTTTGGCTTGCCCAGATTTCCATCGGATTATGTTCAACCCAGCCCGCTTGCGGATAAATTTGGGTAAATTCACGCTGTGCCACTTCGACGATATTGGCATTTTTATCTAATAAAACCGCACGGGAGCTTGTGGTGCCTTGGTCGAGAGCAATAATGTATTCTTGAGTCATGAGTTTCTCCTTATATAGAAATAAAGCGGGTGAACTAGGATTCGCCGCAGTTACACGGTAAATTTTTACCGATAAAACGTTGGTATCCCCAAGCGCCAAGCAAGCCACCGACAATGGGGGCAATTAAAGGGACGAGGAAATAAGGAATGGCTAAACCACCAGTGAGCGCAATGTCGCCCCAGCCGGCAAAATAGGCAAATAATTTCGGGCCAAAGTCACGCGCCGGGTTCATGGCAAAGCCGGTTAATGGACCGGTTGCACCACCGATGACGGCAATAAGTAAACCAATCAATAGGGGAGCCATAGGACCTTTAGGTACGCCGTTGCCATCATCGGTTAAGGCTAAGATTAAGCCCATTAAAATGGCGGTAATCACTGTTTCCACTAAAAATGCTTTGTAAAATGTGATGTGTGGATGTGGATAGGTTGAGAATACATTGGCAACACCAACGGTTTCTCCGCGAACGATATTTTGTGCGGCTTCCGTTGCTGCAAAAAGATCTTGATAAAGCAAATAAATCAACGCAGCGGCAACAAATGCACCGGCCATTTGCGCGATGATGTAAGGAATAACTTTTTTGCCGTCAAAGCAAGCAAATTTCCATAAAGCAATGGTTACCGCCGGATTTAAGTGGGCTCCCGATACGCCGGCAGTACAGTATACCGCCATAGCGACCCCGATCCCCCAAACAATGGATATTTCCCAAAGACCGAAGGCTGCACCTGCTAGTTTTGCTGCTGCGACACAACCGCAACCAAAGAAAATAAGAAGACCTGTACCTAAAAACTCCGCAATACAAGCACCTTTAAGTGTGTGATTTGTAGCCATAAGCTCTCCTTAATAAGAAGGAATTAATAAGAAGCATTTCGTTTTAAAACAGAATGCGGCGTCAAATTAATGAATAAATTTTCGCCAAGCAAACAAAAATAGTTTAATTTGTGAGCAGGATCACAGAATATTTAATCGTTTAAGCAAACGTTTGCGTAAATTTTAGAATGTTTGAGCGTTAATCGTGATCATGATCACAAATTTAGAAATTTATATTTTCTTTTGTTTCCTTTGTTTTCGTTTGATGTGATAAAATGAGCATAAACGAACATTTCGTATTAAAAGTAAACAATTCGATATCAATCTTCGAGGTGAAAAATGCAAAGAAATACGCAGCTTGAAAACGTAAAAAATACAGCGCAATGGGATTTTATTGTTGTTGGTGGCGGTGCCAGTGGTTTAGGTATTGCTTTAGACGCAGCATCACGTGGCTATAAAACATTGTTATTGGAAGGCTATGACTTTGCAAAAGGTACATCAAGCCGTAGTACTAAATTAGTACATGGTGGTGTGCGTTATTTAGCTGCAGGTGATGTCGCTTTAGTAAAAGAGGCTTTACGTGAACGTGGTCGTTTAGCAAAAAATGCCTCCCACTTATTTAAAAACCAAAATTTCATTATTCCTAACTACAATTTTATTGATAGCGTGAAGTACCGCATCGGTTTAGGTTTATACGATTATTTATCCGGTAATTTAAGTTTAGGTAAAACCATTGCCATCAGTAAAAACACCACAATGCAACGTTTGCCAACCTTAAACGGCGCAGATTTGAAAAACGGCGTAGTGTATAAAGACGGTCAGTTTGATGACTCCCGTTTAGCGGTAAATATTGCGCAAACTGTTGTGGAACAAGGCGGTACCGTGTTGAATTATGCGAAAGTAACCGAATTGCTTAAAGATCAACAAGGCAAAGTCAACGGCGTTAAATTTACGGATGAATTAAGTGGTGAACAATATAGCGCACAAGGTACAGCGGTGATTAATGCTACCGGTGTGTTCATGAATGATATTTTATCCATGGATCACGGTACTGATAAAAAATTCGTTGTGCCAAGCCAAGGCGTGCATTTGGTATTGGATAAATCCTTTTTGCCAAGTGATGATGCATTGATGATTCCAAAAACCTCTGATGGTCGTGTATTGTTTGCCGTGCCATGGCATGAAAGATTAGTGGTTGGTACAACCGATACATTGGTTAAAGAGCCGTCTTATGAGCCAATTGCTTTAGAGCAAGAAATTCAATTTATTTTGGATACTGCCGGTCAATATTTAACGAAAAAACCAACACGCGATGACGTATTGAGTATTTTCGCCGGTCTTCGTCCGTTAGCCGCGCCGGAAAAAGCCGGTCAAAGCACCAAAGAAGTGTCTCGTAGCCATAAAGTTGTGGTTAGCGACAGTGGCTTGGTGACAATCACCGGTGGTAAATGGACGACTTATCGTCAAATGTCCGAAGACACTGTTGATGAAGCATTGAACGTGCATCCGCAATTAGCGAAAAAACCATGTGTGACGACCGATTTGGCGATTCACGGTAAAATTCCTGCTGAACAAGTGGATTTGAAAAATCACTTGTATATTTATGGTGCTGACATTCCGGCAATTAAAGCATTGGAAGCTGAACATCCGGAAATGGCGGAACAAATTCATCCGCGTCATCCGAATACCGTTGCTGAAGTGGTTTGGGCAGTACGTGAAGAAATGGCACAATCTGTTGAAGATGTTCTTGCACGTCGTGTTCGTTTGTTGTTCCTTGATGCGCGTGCAGCCATTGACAGCGCGGCAAAAGTAGCAAGCGTCATGGCAAAAGAATTAGGCAAAGATGAACAATGGCAAAAAGAACAAGTAGAAACGTTCTTAAGCATTGCGAAACATTACTTGCTCGTGGATTACGAGCCACAAAACTAATTTGCGTTTTCTCCTGAAGTTAAGATAAAAGGTAACATGATGTTGCCTTTTCTTTTTAGTATTGAATGACTGAATATTGGTAGGAAAGTGCGGTAAAAAATGACGCTATTTTTTACCGCACTTTTGTTTTCATTCGAGTAACAGGAATGAGGTATTTTCCGGCTTTTCTGAATTGCGTTTAAGAAAAATGGCAAAACCAGTGTTAAAATATTGTTAATTAATTTTTTACTTTTTATTTTTTAGTTTAGAGGTATTTATGAAAAACATCGTCATTGTCGGTGGTGGAGCCGGCGGGCTTGAGCTTGCCACCCATTTAGGCAATAAACTTGGGCGTAAGAAACGTGCCAATGTCACCTTAATTGATCGCAACCAAACTCATTTATGGAAACCGTTGTTACATGAATTGGCGACAGGTGCATTGGATGACGGCGTAGAAGCATTAAGTTACCGCGCGCATGCCCACAATCATAATTTCAATTTTGAGCAAGGTTCCATGGTCGGCTTAAATCGTCAACATAAATATGTGGAACTGGCGCCGGTTTATGGCGACGACGGCGATATGATTGTGGTTTCCCGTCGCATTCCTTACGATTATTTAGTGATTGCCATTGGCAGTAAATCTAACGATTTCAACACTAAAGGTGTGGCGGAAAACTGTATCTTTTTAGATAGCTCGGCACAGGCCATGCGTTTTCAACAAAAAATGTTAGAGCTTTTCCTGAAATTCCGTGAAAACCAAGTATTGGACGATATTGGTGAGACTGACAGTAAACAAAAATTGGTGCAAGATGGCCACATCAATATCGCCATTGTGGGCGCCGGGGCGACGGGCGTGGAGCTTTCTGCTGAGCTTTATAACGCCGCAGAGCATTTGTCTTCTTATGGTTATGGGCAACTTGATAGCAGCCGTTTAAAAGTGACCTTAATCGAAGCCGGGGCGCGTATTTTACCTGCATTGCCTGAACGCATTTCCAATGATGCTACGGAAGAGCTACGCAAATTAGGTGTGAATGTGAAAACCAATACGATGATTGTTGAAGCGGAGAAAAAACAGTTGGTAACAAAAGATGGACAACATATTCCGGCGGATTTAATCGTATGGTCGGCTGGCATTCGCACTTCGGGTATTACGAAACGTTTTGACGGATTGGAAATCAATCGAATTAATCAATTAGTGGTGAAGAAAACCTTACAAACCACAAATGATGACACGATTTTTGCCATGGGCGATTGTTGTTTCTTTATGCAAGATGATAGCAAACCAGTGCCGCCAAAAGCGCAAGCCGCACACCAAATGGCAAGTCGTTGTGCGAAAAATATCATTGCTTTATTTGATAACAAGCCATTGAAAGATTTTAAATATAACGACAAAGGTTCATTGGTGTCTTTATCTGAATTTACCGCATTTGGCGCGTTAGGCGGCAAGATTACCGGCGGTTCTTCTATGACCATTGAAGGTAAAATCGCACAATGGATGTATGTTTCTCTTTATCGCATGCATCAAGCGGCATTACATGGTTGCTTTAAAACCGGTTTAATTATTGTGGTAGGGCATTTGAATCGTTACTTACGCCCGTCATTAAAACTGCATTAAGAAAAATGCGGAAAAAAATGACCGCACTTTACTTTGGATTTTAGCCATAAAAAAGCACCTTCATGGTGCTTTTTTGTTTTTAGGCGTTATTAAAGTGTGGTTGCCAGTTTATCAATTTCTGCTTTGGCTTGCGCTTGGGATTTTTCGACCGCTTCCGGACCAAATCCAATGCCTTCCATATAAACGAATTGCACATCGGTAATACCGACAAAGCCTAAGATAGCTTTCATATATGACGTCACCAAATCTGTTGGTTGATTTTGATGAAAACCACCAAATGACGCTAATACCACGGCTTTTTTGCCTTTTAATAAACCTTCTGGGCCTTTTTCAGAATATTGGAAAGTGACACGCGGACGCGCAATAAAATCAAAATAGCTTTTTAATTGGGTCGGAATATGGAAGTTATACATCGGCGCATTAATAATTAACGTATCTGCATTTTTAATTTCTGTAACCAATTCATCCGATAATGCCAAAAGTGCATTTTCTTCCGCACTTGTTGGTTGACCGCGCAATGCGGTTGCGGCCGTTGCATCAAAATGCGGTAGTGGATTTGCGGCAAGATCACGGATAACCACATTTTTGTCGGCAAGTTTACTGACGAAATAATCGGATAATTGGTTGGTTTGTGAATTGTCTGCCAGAATGCTGGATTTTAAGACGAGAACATTATTCATGTTAGCTCCTTTTTGAAATCATGAAATGAAAAGTGCGGTCATTTTAACGGGTATTTAAGAAAGATAAATAGGGCTTTTTGAAAAGCATTATTAATGCTGGGTTAATAATCCTTTATTTTTCAGCTGACTGTGAAGGTGGCATTGAGATAAGCGATACTTTATAATCCTCGACCTTATTTATTCTTACTAAGGAACAATTATGTGGTCTGATATTTTTGTCGGTTATGGCGTGTTTATTTTAGAAGTGATCACCTTGTTATTGGTGGTTGCGGCAGTGGTTGCCATGATCATTGCCATGAAACAGAAAAAAGCGCATTTGCACGGTGAATTGGTGATTACCGATTTATCAAAAGAATTTGAGGAAAACAGCAAAATATTGAGTAACTTTCACCTCAGCGAAGAAGAATTAAAAGAGGCGGAAAAAGCAGAGAAAAAGGCAGAAAAGGCGAAAGCAAAAGCCTTAAAAGCACAACGTAAAAAAGGCGAAGATACGGAATCTGAACGTAAACCAAGCCTTTATGTATTGCATTTTAAAGGGGATATTTCTGCTTCGGAAACGGCGGCATTGCGGGAAGAAATCAGCGCCATTGTTCAGGTGGCGAAGCCAAATGATGAAGTGTTGCTTTGCTTGGAAAGCCCCGGTGGTGTGGTGCATGGCTATGGTTTGGCTGCTTCGCAATTAATGCGTTTAAAACAGCATAATATTAAGTTGACGGTTGCCGTGGATAAAGTGGCGGCAAGCGGTGGCTACATGATGGCTTGTGTCGCCGATAAAATTGTGTCTGCGCCTTTTGCGATTATTGGCTCTATCGGTGTTGTTGCTCAGATCCCCAATATTCATCGTTTATTGAAAAAACATGATGTGGACGTGGATGTAATGACGGCAGGAGAATATAAACGTACTGTGACCATGTTGGGTGAAAATACCGAAAAAGGAAAACAAAAATTCCAACAGGAATTAGACGAAACCCACCAATTATTCAAACAATTTGTTTCGCAAAATCGACCGCACTTGGATGTAGAGCAAGTGGCAACCGGTGAGCACTGGTTTGGTCAACAGGCATTAAATTTGAATCTCGTGGATGAGATTATGACCAGCGATGATTTATTACTACAAGCGATGAAAGAAAAACAACTTATTGGTGTGAAATATGTGGTGAAAAAATCGTTGTTGCATAAAGTAGGTAAGCAAGCAGAGGAGAGTGTTGATAATATCGCGTTACGTTGGCTGAAGAAAAATGAGAGAACGCTGATGTAAGGTTGCGTCATACAAACAATAAGAAAGGGCATAGAGCCCTTTCTTTTTTTGTGTCGTCTTTAGCAATTTTCGTAACGTTGTAACACATCATGTACAAGCTTATTGGCAAGTGCCACATAGTTGCCATGGAAACGGCTACTGAAATTAAGCAGATGATAAAGCTGATAAATGATTTTTCGCTCTTGATAACCTTCCTCTAACGGGAAAGTGCGGTGGTAATTTTCATAGAATTCATGTGGGAACGGCTCGAATAATTCGGTAAAGGCCAAATCACATTCCCGATCGCCCCAATAGCATGCCGGATCATAAGTTACCGTATGCCCATCAATATTCGCACAGTTTTCAATCCATAAGTTGCCGTGTAAAAGCGATGGTTTAGGTTGATGTTTGGCTAACAAGGTTGCTACGGCTTTTATGATTTCTTCTTTATCACCGAAATGCAGATTCTTTTCCGCACAGAGCTGTAATTGCCAACCAATGCGTTGTTCACTGAAGAATTTTGCCCAACGGGAACCCCATTCATTCGGTTGATATTGAGGCCCGAGCCAGGTATCAAAAGATAAACCGTAATTTTCCGAACCTTGATATTGGTGTAAGTGAGCCAGTTGTTTACCAAATTCCGCCATATTTTGTGGCGTATTCGGCTGCATTGCTAATCCTTCTAACAACAGAAAACTGTGATTTTGCGAACAACCGACGCCATAGACTTCCGGTACACAAACGGTATTGGTTTTAGCCAGCATGATTAACTGATCCGCTTCGGCACGGAACATGGAACGATAGGACTTTTCATTCATTTTTACAAAGACGGGTTGAATGCCGTCATCAATGATCCAAGATTCATGCATTTCGCCGGTGTGAATTTTGGTTTTATTTTTGATGGAATAATACGCCCCAAATTGATCAGCTAAAACTTGAGAAATCGACTTCCACATACTCTGTTCCTTCTTTTCAGTTAATCATGTTTCTAGTGTAAAAGATTAAGAAAAAATTACTGTGACTCAAGTCAAAATTTAGGCATTTGGTTGTCCTCCTAAAATATGCTAGAATTGCGCGCCGCACTTGGCTTGTCCGTTTGTAAGGATGATAAAAGTGCGGTGCTTTTTTAAAACGTTTTTTAATTAAATGAAACAAGCCACCTTGCGTATGGGTGACCACTGTATAAGGATGCATTATGCCAGTTATTACTTTACCTGACGGTTCACAACGTCAATTCGATAAACCT
>ERZ773010.780-NODE-780-length-21326-cov-6.038597_pt1 | contig 21326 bp, 16 predicted proteins | sample MGYA00580842_ERZ773010 | MGnify/ENA primary metagenome ERZ773010 (study PRJEB29015, sample SAMEA2737982) | human oral metagenome | biome: human oral; feature: human-associated habitat; material: dental | place: China | collected 2107 ...
ATGACTCATTAGACTATTTGATGGAAGAGGTTCTTTTCGTGGATAAAGCTACAAACACTTTATCAAGAAGAAATGGACCATACCATTTTAAACATGTTACAAGACCATTAATGAATCAGCTAGATTTTAGTTTTGGATTTAAAACATGGGACTTTAAGCATAAGATGATTGTAGGAAATACTTTCTCTTATTTGGATAGAAAAACTTGGAAAGGAACTGTTACAGAGGGGACAAGCGCTCTCAATATTCCTATCGTATCACCTATTCTTGGGATGGGAGAGAGAAGAGTGGATATAGATAGGGTGGTTTCTATGAAAGAAGTGGTTACAGGATTTTATCTTCAAGATTGGATAGAATTTGCAGATAGATTCAAAATTTTATTAGGAGGAAGATATGATTATTTTGATGGAATGTATGATGGGGAAAGATTAATAACGGCACAACCCAACCCTAGTAATGGCTCTCATCATAATTTCACTTATAGAGCTGCGCTTTCATTCCAGCCGATTAAGAATTTCATGACTATCTATGGGTCTTCTTCTAGTTTCTTTAAGCCTACTCGTTCTCACGACCATAGAACAGGAAAACTCTTTAAACCAGAGGAAGGAATACAGATAGAAGGAGGTATTAAATTAGAAAAGAAAGACAGACTAAATGTTACCATTTCAGGATTCTATATAGAAAAGAAAAACCTTATTGTGGGACATTATGTGAGAAGTCAGGTAGGAAAAGCGTATTCTAGAGGTTTTGAAGTAGATGCAGATGCAGAAATCTTCAAAGGGCTTTATGCTAAAGTAGGTTATGCATTTACTGATGCATTCCTAGGAAAGCAGGAACCAGAGATAGGACAAGCGGATTTATCTCACAACAAAACTCCATGGACGCCTAAACACTCTTTCAATGCATGGGCAAACTATGAGCCTCGTACATTTATGAAAGGCTTTGGAATTGGTTTAGGAGTGTTCTATACTGATAAAACATATAGAACTGAGAAAAATGACCAAGTTCTTCCTGCATACACTCTTCTAAATGGAGCAATCTATTATCAGGCGAAGAATAACATCAGAATAGGGCTGAATGTAGAAAATATTTTGAACACAACATATTATAACAACGCTCTTTCTAATAATGATTTGTATTCTAATAATCCTGCGGATGAGCCATATCAGGCTACTTTCCAGATTAACCCAGGTAGGGATAGAAATTATAAATTGACAATTTCATATTCATTTTAACAACTAATCTTTATCCAGCAACAGACTATTCCGAAAAATAGTCTGTTTTTTTATTATATCCTGTAGAGCCGATGTATATTTTAAATAATGTTAGCTTTAAAATTATTGAATTTAAAGAAAATTCATTAAAACATCATATTGATTTTCAATGCAATGAATGGTTTTTCCTCCTTTATTTCATAATGAACAATGGGGCATAAGTATATTTTTATGTAATTTGTAGTATATTTGTTTCATTGATTAAAAATTTTAACGAAAATGAAAAAAGTTTTAACCACATTAGCATTAGCATTGATGATGAATACTATTCAAGCGCAAAACTATGAGGAGATAAAACATACGGACAAAAATGGGTTCTCGTATGTTATGGTTTCTAATGATGAAAACGGAGTAAGAGTCTATACTCTGAAAAACGGACTAAAAGTTTATTTAGCGAAAAATTCTGATGCGCCAAGAATCCAGACCTATATCCCTGTAAGAACGGGAAGTAATAACGACCCTGCTGACAACACAGGGCTGGCTCACTATCTGGAGCATATGATGTTCAAAGGAACTTCTAAAATAGGAACACAGAACTGGGCAAAAGAGAAAAAATACATAAAACAAATTTCTGACCTATACGAACAGCACAAGGCAGAAAAAAATCCTGAAAAGAAAAAAGAAATCTACAAAAAAATAGACGCCATCTCTAAAGAAGCATCTAAATACGCCATTGCCAATGAATATGACAAGGCGATTTCTTCCCTTGGAGCTACTGGGACTAACGCCCACACTTGGCTGGATGAAACAGTTTATAAAAACAATATCCCAAGCAATGAGCTGGAAAAATGGTTCAAAGTAGAACAAGAGCGATTCTCTGAACTGGTTCTAAGGCTGTTCCACACAGAGCTGGAAGCAGTTTATGAGGAATTTAACCGAGGACAAGACAACGACGGCCGACTAATGAGCTACGAGCTGATGGACGCCCTATTCCCTACGCATCCGAACGGACAGCAGACCACTATCGGGAAGTCAGAACATTTGAAAAACCCTTCTATGGTGGCTATTCACAAGTATTTCAATGAATACTATGTGCCGAACAACTATGCGCTGGTACTGGTGGGAGATTTGGATTTTGATAAGACAATTCTTTTGGCTCAGAAATATTTCGGAAACTTTAAGCCTAAAGCATTACCGAAAAAATCTCCAATTCTGGAAAAACCAATGGACAAAATCGTGAAAAGAGTGGTAAAAAGCCCTTCTGCACCACGATTACAAATGGCATGGAGAACGGACAGCTACGGAACAAAAGAAGCAAGAATGGCTGAATTAGTAGCACAAATTCTCAGTACAGAAAGCACTGATGCAGGATTATTGGATTTAAATCTGAACCAAAAACAAAAAGTGCTTCGTTCGATGGCGTATGTGCTTCCGTTCAAACAATATGGATATTTTTCTCTTTCCGCTGTACCAAAGGAAAATCAGTCACTTGATGAGGCGAAAAACCTTCTTTTAGAGCAGATAAATTTAGTTAAAAAAGGAGAATTTCCAGACTGGATGCTGACTGCCATCATCAATGATATGAAAAAAAGCCGATTGGAAGATTGGGAAACAGCTGATGGATTGGCATCATCACTATATAACACCTATATCCGTGAGAGGAGCTGGGAGCAGGAACTGGAAAATGTTCAAGAATACGAAAAAATCACAAAAGCGGATGTTGTGAAATTTGCGAATGATTTCTTCAAGGATAATTATGCGATTATCTACAAAGAAAAAGGCGATAATGACAAGCTTATCCGTGTGGAAAACCCAGGAATTACACCGATAGAGCTAAACAGAGAGGCGCAGTCTCCGTTCCTAAAATCTATACTGAACGAAAAAGTAGAGGAAATAAAGCCTGTTTTCGTAGATTATCAAAAAGAAATAAAAACCGACAACATCAATGGCGTGAAGCTGAGTTTTATTCAAAACAAGAAGAATAATCTGGCTCAGATGAACTATATTTTCCCATTCGGAACGGATAATAACAAGGAACTTTCCGTGGCGTTTACTTTGTTTGATTATTTAGGAACGGATAAATATAGTCCAGAAGATTTGAAAAGAGAATTATTTAAACTTGGTATAAATAATAGAATTCATGTGGGTAAAGACCGCATCAATATTACTTTATCTGGTTTGGAGGAGAATTTAGCAAAAGGTGCAGAGCTGTTTGACCACTGGCTTAGAAATCTGAAAGCTGATGAAAACATCTATAAAACGGTGGTAAACACTATCTTAGAATCTCGTGAAGTAGCAAAAAAAGACAAGAAAAACATCATGACGGCTCTTACTAACTATGCGAGATACGGCAAGAACTCCAGATTCAGAGATGTGGTGAGCAAGGAACGCCTTCTTTCAGCGAAAGCAGAGGACTTCGTATCTATGGCGAAAAACCTAGTAAATGCGCCATACGAAGTATTTTTCTACGGAAAAGATTTGGAGAAATTCAAGAAAAACCTAAGCCCGATTATCAAAAAATCTAATGTAAAATACGACCTTCCTGCGGCTAAAATCTATGCTGAGCCTAGCACAGACGGGAAAGTATATTTCACAAACTATGATATGGTGCAGGTGGAAATGAGCAAAGTGGGAAGAGGCGAAACCGTAGACCTGAAAGACTTTGGGAAATCCAGCGTTTTCAATGAGTATTTCGGTTCTGGGCTTTCATCTATCGTGTTTCAGGAAATCCGTGAGGCTCGTTCTTTAGCTTATTCCGCGTATGTGAACTATTCCCGCTCTGGCGAAAAAGGAAAGCATGACTATGTGGTAAACTACATAGGAACACAGGCGAACAAACTGGGACAAGCCGTAGAAGCGATGAACGGACTGATGGCAAATCTTCCGCAGATTCCTGCACAGTTTGACAATGCTAAAAACTCTTCGCTCAAGCAGATAGCATCACAGAGACTGACTAAACAGAATATCTATTTCAACTATCTGGCAACGCAGAAATTAGGATTTAACCACGATATTCGTAAAGATGTCTATGCTGAAATCCAAAATCTAGATTTGGCGAAGCTGACCAATTTCTACAACCAAAAGATAAAGCCGATAAGCTACAATACGGCTATCATAGGGAAGAAAGAAAACCTTGATATGGCAGCTATCAGCAAAATGGGAGAATTCGTAGAGGTAAGCCTCGAAGAAATTTTCGGATATTAATAAATTAAGTTCAAAACCCTCCATTCAAAATGAATGGAGGGTTTTATTTATTGGTATCTCCGAGCATGGGGACAAATTTGTACAGCCCGAACTCTTCTTTTTCTACTTTGTTTTCAGAAATTTTGGTAAATCTTGTCAATATCTGCTCTTCGCCTTTGCCAAGAGGAATAACAAGCAGTCCGCCTATTTTCAGCTGGCGGAGAAGCTCTACAGGAAGTTCTTCTGCACCGCAAGTGACAAGAATTTTGTCAAAAGGAGCAAAAGACGGAAGCCCAGCAAATCCATCTCCAAAACTTTGAAATTTTGGGCGGAGATGAATTTTTGCTAAGATTTTATTGGAAAAATCAAACAAATCTTTCTGTCTTTCTATGGTATAAACTCTGGCTCCCATGGCAACCAAAATCGCCGTTTGATAGCCGCTTCCTGTGCCTATTTCCAGAATTTTATCCGTTGGGATAACATTCAGAAGTTCAGTCTGTTCTGCCACAGTGGAAGGATGCGAAATGGTCTGTCCTGCAGCAATGGGAAAAGCCCGCTCTTCGTAAGCAAAATCTTCAAAAACACTTTCCAAAAAAAGATGGCGAGGGACTTGGTTGATAGCATCTAAAACTTCTGCACTTTTGATGCCGATTTTATTTTTAAGATATTCTATTAAAATCCGCCTTTTTCCTTTATGAACAAAAGAATCTTTCATACTGATATTTTTATTTTAGGTGAAATTCTGTGTAAATAGGGTAGTGGTCAGACAGCGTTACTTCCCGATTGGTTTTATGATTTATCGGAATAATATTTTCCGAAGAAAAAACATAGTCTATCCGTATAGGGAACTTGTAATCATGAAAACTTGTTCCGCTCCCTGTTCCTGCTTCTAAAAATGAATCTATCAGATTTTCAGAGAGTTGGAAATATTCGTAAGAATTAGGAACAGCATTGAAATCACCCGCCAAAATAATGGGATAAGGTGAGTTTTCAATAATTGGTTTAATTTTTTGAATTTGTTTTTGATGAATTTTAAAAACAGGAATCAGTTTGGAAACCAAGGATTTAGCTTTTATTTCGTTTATTTCCACGCTTTTAGATAGTCTTACCATGCTTTTGTCTAATTTAAATGGATTCAGATAAATATTAATAAATCGGATGGTTTTATCTTTTATATGAATATCAGCGTATTGTGCTGCTCCGATATCTGTTAATGGAATAACTTTTTGGCTGATAATAGGGAATTTAGAATAAATGCTAATGAGTTGTGTATGAGCATTATACTTAAAATTGGAAAGTTTCATTTTATTATCGCCTCCCGCTTCCTGAAGCATTAGAATATCGGCTTCTTCGTGGTTGAGAAATACTGCTTTTTCATCACTGATTCCCTTCGTGTTATAGCAAATCAGCTTAAAATCAATAGGTTTCTCCTTTTGGGAAGAATAATTAAGCCATCTTTGGGTGGGCGTTAGGAGAAAAATCCAGCCAAGCAGAAAAATAATTCCTCTTTTCTTAAAAGTTATCAGCCAGAAAATACTTAGAATAAAATAAAAAATCAGCAGAACAGGGAAGCCGAGGGACAGCAAATTGAGCCATCCTGCCCGTTCTGGCGAGATGTGGGCATTCAGCTTTGTTCCTAATAGGAGAAATAAAACAGCCAAATGGATTAGAAATAAAATAAATCTTATGATGGACATTAAGTAATTCTGTTTCTGTTGTTTTTCCAGTTTTTCATCATTATCCAACCCACCAAAGCGCCGCCTACATGGGCAAAATGAGCAATGTTGTCTCCGTCTAATTGTCTTATTCCCAAGTATAAAGAAATGAAAACTACTATTGGGAACAGGTATTTTGCTTTTATTGGAAAAGGAATAAACATCATAAAAATTTCTGAGTTAGGGAAAAGTGTAGAAAACCCAGCAACGATGCCGAAAACAGCCCCAGAAGCTCCCAGCATAGGCCCTGAAAGATGTTGCTGCAGGGCAAGAGCGGCTTCGGAAGAATTCATAAGTTTAAAATTACTAAAATCAGAATTTAAATAAATCTCCCTGATATCCGCACCTTCTTCGATGAGGACCTGCGAAATTTGGTATACTTGGTAATAATTCCAAAAATTAAACAAAACAAAAGCCCCTATACCAGACAAAAAATACAAAATAAGATATTGTCTCTGCCCCAGAGTAAGTTCCAGAATATTTCCAAAGCTGAAAAGAGTAAACATATTGAAAACCAAATGCATCAGCGAACCATGCATAAACATATGCGTGATAACCTGCCACGAGTGGAAGTTGGGAGAGGAGGGCAGGTATGCAGATAAAAGAAACTTCAGTTCTGGGAAAAAATATTCAGAAAAGATAAATAAGATAATATTAACTCCGATAATATTTCTGGTAACAGGTGCGATATGATTGAACATTTTTTTAAAATTTGTTTTTTAATTCATTGATAGGCAGTTCTATAAAACATCTCTTTCCCTCGGATGTATATTCAGGGAATCCGATATTGGTAAATTCTTTCAAAAGGCTTTCTACATCGGGTTTGAAGAGAAAATCAAACTTGGATTTAGATTGTATTTTTGTCCATTGTTCCTCGTAGTAAGCCATAAATTCTCCTTCTGTTTTATAATCTAATATTTCAAAAATTTTCTCCAAAAATACAATTACTTTAGTTTCATTTAATCCTTCTGGAATAGCGTTGATTTTCAAAACATTGTCTTGGTCTAAAATAATATCAAATCCCAAAGCAGGCAGGTATTTTTTGATGGAATTATATTTTATTTTTTCCATTTCATTGAGGTGATATTCTAATGAAAATAACAGCGCAATTCCATTTTTCCCTTTGATAATAGGTTTTTTGTGATGAGCCAAAACCACTCTATGCACTCTGCCTATGTCCATCATAAGGGTTTTTTCGTCGCGGTTGTAGAGCCAATATCCGTTGGGAAGCCGCATTAAATCTTCATCAAAATCTTCTTCTTCGAATAAATCATTGATTTTTGATGGAGCAGAATTATTCTGCTGATATACTTCCGCGATATTCACAGTTTTAGAAAACGCTTTTTTCTCCTCTTCAAAAGGATTGTAGCTTCTATCTACTTTTATTTCGGGAAAACTGTTTGATTTAGGGCTTTTCTGCGAAATGCCATCGAAAATATCTTTCTGCGGGTCTCGGTCAAAATCCAACGAAGGTGCGATATTATAAATGCCCAAAGAACGCTTAACAGTGGAACGAATCAAGGCGTAAATAAGGTGCTCATCCTCGAATTTCACTTCCGTTTTCTGTGGGTGGATATTGACATCTATTTTTTCTGGGTCAAGCTCCAGATACAAGAAAAATGTTGGAATATAAGCAGGCGCCAGCAGTCCCTCGAAAGCCTCCTGAACAGCACGATTAAAATAAGCGCTTCTGAAAAACCTTCCATTTACAAAGAAAAACTGCTCGCCTCTGGTTTTCTTCGCGCCTTCTGGTTTTGCGACAAATCCGTCCAGTTTCACCCAGCCCAAATCTTCCTTCACAGGAACCAGCAGCGGCTGAAGTTTTCGCCCAAAAATATCTACTATTCTCTGGGACAAATTCGCTTTTCTAAGCTTAAATATCTCCTCATCATTATGATAGAGCGAAAATTCTATCTGCTCATGAGCCAGCGCCACACGATGAAATTCATCTATAATATGCCGAAATTCTACATTGTCTTTTTTCAAGAATTTTCTTCTTGCAGGAACATTGTAGAACAAGTTTTTCACCAAAAAATTAGAGCCCTCAGCAGTCTGAATAGGCTCTTGAAATTGTAATTCTCCCCCTTCTATATAGATATTTGTCCCTAATTCCGCATTTTGTTTTTTAGTCCTCAATTCCACCTGTCCTACCGCTGCTATGGATGCTAGAGCCTCTCCTCTAAATCCCTTGCTCGATATTTTAAAAATATCCTCCGTAGTACGGATTTTAGAAGTCGCATGCCTTTCAAAGGCCATTCTAGCATCAGTTTCGGACATTCCTATGCCGTCATCTACTACCTGTATCAGATTTTTTCCAGCGTCCCTTATGATAAGTTCCACCTTACTAGCCTTTGCATCTATGGCATTTTCCAGCAGTTCTTTGACCACGGAAGCAGGTCTCTGCACCACTTCTCCCGCCGCAATCTGGTTGGCAACATAGTCTGGCAAAAGCTGAATAATATCTGACATTTTAGAAAGGTTTTACTTTATTTATTTTATCTTTTCTGATGTTTTTTTCTTTGTTTTCTACTCCTAATTTATAGTAAATACCCACACCCAAAACCTGCTTCATTTGGATTTTCTGCACTTGGTCGTGGTCGTAGACCAAATCAATATTAAATGTAGTGGTTATGAATTTATTAAATTTCAAACTCAATGCCCCTGTGTATGCAATATCCACTCTTTCAGGATGAGAAGTGTAGCTGCTGAACAAATTCAGCTGATTGGTAAAATAAATATCATTATAAATTTTCCAACGATGGATTACATTAAGCATTGCTCCCATTTCCGTTTTTATGCTCTGTCCATCGTGTTCCAGCCCGTATTTTCCTTTTTTCTGAAGATGCTTATCCTGCACGAAAGTTAGTTTAGCATTGATAGGTCTGAGTATCACTTGGAAATTCTGCTTCGGATTATACAAAACCCCAAGACCGACATTCAAATACCCTGGTGCCATAAATCGCGAAATTCTATCCTCAAATTTCACTTTCTTCCCTGAAGAATAATAATATCCCGCCGAAAACTGAGACAAAAACTGGAAACCTGTGGAAAGATAATACTGACTACCCAAATCATAGCCATAGTCAGAGGAAACATTGAGGTAATCTTCTGTTTTTCTGAGTTCTTCTTTTCTGTCAGAAACCATTCCATAGCCCATTTTCGCATGAGTATCCCAAAAATGCTTTCCATTCTTATAAATCAATGAATAATCTATCCTGCCAATAACACCGATGCTGTTATCCCCTCCCGTGTTCCAGTTGGAATACGAAGACTGATTGAAAATCAAATTGTTCTGTCCATAGAAAAACCAAGACCTCTCACGATAAGTGTTCATCAATAAAAACGGCGTCACAGGAAGCTCGCCCTGCTTATCCTCCTGATTTCTAAGGATAATGGTATCCTTCTTTTTTATATTCAGTTTTACCAGCTTGGGAGTGTTCAGACTATCCAAATTGACTGCGGTAGAATCCCATTTTTTCTGATTGATAGAATCAATCTTGTATTTCAATGGATTTTTTTGAGCAAATCCCATCACCGAAATGCTGAATAATACAGAAATGAGTATTTTTTTTACCATAGTTGCAAAAGTATAAGTTTTTTATGGTAAGACAAAAAAATTATTGCAAAATTATATCTTTTTTCTCCGAAAAAATATTATATTCGCAACTAGATTTTTTACAAAAACGATAAGAAAATGGCTAAATTCAACGAATATAAGAACCTTGATTTGATAAATGTTGCCGAAAACATAGCAGCATTTTGGCATAATAATGACACTTTCCATAAGTCGGTAGAAATCCGCGAAGGACACCCAGAATTCGTATTCTACGAAGGGCCGCCTTCTGCTAATGGCCTACCAGGCATTCACCATGTGATGGCAAGGACTATCAAGGATATTTTCTGTCGTTTTCAAACTCAAAATGGTAAGCAGGTTTTCCGTAAAGCAGGCTGGGACACGCATGGTCTTCCTGTGGAACTAGGCGTAGAGAAAGAACTTGGAATTACCAAAGAAGACATCGGTAAAAAAATCTCCGTAGAAGAATACAACCAAGCCTGCCGTAATGCGGTGATGCGCTACACAGACATTTGGAATGACCTCACCAAAAAAATAGGTTACTGGGTAGATTTGGAAAACCCATACATCACCTACGAACCAAAATATATGGAGTCTGTTTGGTGGCTTCTGAAACAGCTTTACAATAAAAATTTACTATACAAAGGCTACACCATACAGCCGTATTCACCAAAAGCAGGAACGGGACTTTCCTCGCACGAGCTCAATCAGCCAGGGACTTACCGAGATGTAAGCGATACAACTATCGTGGCTCAGTTTAAGGTGAAAAATCTTAGCCCTGCGCTTCAGTCTAAAATCTCAAATACTGAAAATCTAAGTATTCTTGCTTGGACTACCACACCATGGACATTGCCCTCTAACACGGCGCTGACTGTGGGTGCGGATATTGACTATGTTTTGGTTAAAACTTTCAATCAATACACTTTTGAGCCTATCAATATTATCCTTGCTAAAGCATTGGTAAATAAACAATTTGGGAATAAATATTTTGAAACTTCTGACGAGGGCGAATTTTCTTCGTTCCAAAACAATCATAATAACGACAGCAAGAAGAAAATCCCTTACGAAATCTTAGCCGAATTCAAAGGTTCTGATATGGTGGAAACTACTTATGAGCAGCTCGTTCCATGGTTCCTTCCAGCAGAAAACCCTGAAAAAGCATTCCGTGTAATCGCAGGAGATTTCGTAACTACCGAGGATGGAACAGGAATCGTGCATACAGCGCCGACTTTCGGGGCGGATGATGCTCGTGTAGCGAAAGAAGCTGGCGTACCGCCGATGCTCGTGAAAGATGAAAATGACAACCTTGTGCCATTAGTGGATTTGCAAGGGAAATTCATCAAAGGAGAAAATGTTCCTGAACTTTTTGCAGGAAAATACATCAAAAACGAATACTACGATAACGGCACCGCTCCTGAAAAATCTTGGGATGTGGAACTTGCCATCCTTTTAAAAACTGAAAATAAAGCCTTTAAGGTAGAAAAATACAGCCACTCCTACCCTCATTGCTGGAGAACGGACAAGCCTGTCCTGTACTATCCGCTGGATTCTTGGTTTGTGAAAATGACCGAGGTAAAAAATCGTTTGGTAGAACTAAACAAAGGCATCAACTGGAAGCCGAAAGCTACTGGTGAAGGGCGTTTCGCGAACTGGCTGGAAAATGTAAATGACTGGAACTTATCCCGTTCCAGATATTGGGGAATTCCGCTTCCTATCTGGAGAACAGAGGATTTGAAAGAGGAAAAAATCATAGGTTCCGTAGAAGAACTTATTAATGAAATAGAAAAATCCGTAGCCGCTGGACTAATGGCTGAAAATCCGTTCAAAGGCTTTGAAATCGGCAATATGTCTAATGAAAACTACGCTAAAATAGACCTTCACAAGAACATCGTGGATGAAATCATTTTAGTGTCTGACAGCGGAAAACCGATGAAGAGAGAAAGTGATTTGATAGATGTTTGGTTTGACTCTGGTGCGATGCCTTACGCTCAGCTGCACTATCCTTTTGAGAATAAGGAACTTATCGACCAAAACAAGGCTTACCCTGCGGATTTCATAGCAGAGGGAGTAGACCAAACGCGTGGCTGGTTCTACACGCTTCACGCAATTGCAACAGCAGTTTTTGACTCTGTGGCTTATAAAAATGTGGTTTCCAATGGATTAGTTTTAGATAAAAATGGACAAAAAATGTCCAAAAGACTGGACAATGCCGTAGACCCATTTGAAACTTTGGCGAAATATGGTCCAGATGCTACGCGCTGGTACATGATTTCTAATGCCAATCCGTGGGAAAACCTGAAATTTGACATTGAAGGAATCGATGAAGTTCGTAGAAAATTCTTCGGAACGCTTTATAACACTTACTCTTTCTTTGCGCTTTATGCCAATGTAGACGGCTTTAAATACGAAGAAGCAGAAGTACAGAACAAACCAGAGATTGACCGATGGATTTTATCTGAATTAAATATCTTAATCAAGGAAGTAAAAGCTTTCTACGAAGACTATGAGCCTACGAAAGTGGCAAGAGCCATCAATACTTTCGTGAATGATAACTTGTCTAACTGGTATGTGAGACTCTGCCGCCGCCGTTTCTGGAAAGGCGACTACACAGAGGACAAAATCTCTGCTTATCAGACACTTTACACTTGTCTGGATACCGTGGCAAAACTTTCTGCACCGATAGCGCCGTTCTTCATGGACAGACTGTATCAGGACCTAAATGCCGTGACAGGAAAAGACAAAGCCGAAAGTGTGCATTTGTCAGACTTCCCAGTAGCAGACGAAAGCCGAATAGACGCAGATTTGGTGGAGAAAACTCATCTAGCGCAGTCTATCACTTCGATGGTATTTTCATTAAGAAAGAAAGAAAATATCAAGGTTCGTCAGCCATTACAAAAAGTGATGATTCCTGTTTTGGATAAGAAAACTGAAAGCCAGATTTTAGCCGTAGCAGATTTAATCAAACAAGAAGTAAATGTGAAGGAACTGCAGCTCATCAATGCTGAAGAGGCTTCTACACTGATTGTTAAACAAATCAAACCTAACTTTAAGGTTCTGGGAGCAAAACTAGGCAAAGACATGAAAGTTGTGGGAGCAGAAATTTCTGCAATGAGCTCTGAACAGATAGCAACCCTTGAAAAGGAAGGAAAAATGAACATCGCAGGATATGAAATTACCATCGATGATGTGGAAATCTTGACCAAAGATATCCCGGGATGGACAGTAACCAGCGAGGGCAGAATAACTGTGGCTCTAGACCTTACTGTAACTGATGAACTCAGAGCGGAGGGCGTGGCAAGAGAGTTCGTGAATCGTGTTCAAAACCTTAGAAAAGATAAAGATTTTGACCTGATGGATAGAATTTGTATACAATTAGAGGAGAATAATCCGTTTAAGTCAGAAATCAATGCTAATAATTCTTACATTTCTACAGAAGTATTGGCAAATAAAATAGAGTTTGTGAATTCACTTCCTCAAGCTGATGAAATAGAAATCAATGATGTGTATTTCAAAATAAATATAAACAGAGTATAAAAATTTAACACAACTAAAAACGACTAATTGATAACAAAATGGAAGAAAGAACAAGGTACAGCGATGCTGATTTGCAGGAGTTTAAGGCTATAATCCAGCAGAAAATAGAGAAGGCAGAAAAAGATTTGGTCTTGTTAAGAGAAAGTTTCATCAATGACCAAAACAACGGGACAGATGATACTTCGCCTACATTCAAAGCCTTTGAAGAAGGAGCTGAAACGCTCAGCAAGGAACAAAATGCGATATTGGCAGGCAGACAAGAAAAATTCATCCGTGACCTGAAACACGCACTTATCCGTATAGAAAACAAAACTTATGGAATCTGCCGTGTAACAGGGAAACTGATAGACAAAGAGCGACTGAAAGCCGTTCCACACGCCACACTGAGCATAGAAGCGAAAAACATGCAGCGGTAAATATCACACATATGAGGGCTAAGATATCTTAGCTCTCTTACTTAATTTAACCAACTAAAATGAGAACAATTGTCATTACATTTATGAGTCTTTTATTTTTGTCTTGCACAAAAAAAACTGACCTTAAAAAAGTAGATTTTTCTTCCAGCTATAAAGAAATTTTCAATGGCGTAAAATTTGAAATGGAAGATGAAGATATAGCTACGACATTACCATGCGCTTTTACCGAAGAAATGACACATTTTAGCTTTGGAGATATTGAGTTCCAAAATACTGATAAAGAAGAGATTCCTTTATCTAAAGTGAAAATATTGTTCAATAATGCTTCCGAACAAAAAACATCAGGAATTATAATTAAAATAGAGGAAGAAGAGATTGGTAATAAAATGTTTAGTTACTTAAAAAAACAATACAACACTCCAAAAACATTATTACCTACTCCCTCAAAAAATGATGAAGGAAGGGTAACAGGATATTCTGCCTACCTGTGGAATATAGGAGAAAAAACTATGATTTTTTCTCAATATTATTACCATAGAGTTAATGAATACCCCGATGGACACGAGGAGTATTTCCCCCGCGTAAGTTCTACACTTTATTTAATAGACAATAATGTTCTTACAAGTTTTAAAGATTTTAAGCAGACAGCCGTTGAACGCCTTTTAAAAACATATTCCCCATAAAAACTAATCAAACATGATTTTACAATTTAAAAATGGTACAAAACATTTAGTTTCATGAAAAAAATTATATTCATCACAGCACTGGTGCTGCTCATAGACCAGTTATCCAAACTTTACATCAAAACTCATTTTCATTTGGGCGAAAGCATTCCTGTTTTCGGGCTGGACTGGTTTCGGCTCACTTTCGTAGAAAACCCAGGAATGGCATATGGGATGCAGTTTGGTGGGATTTTCGGAAAATACCTGCTCATTTCACTTCGTATTTTATTGATTTTAGGAATGGTATATTATTTCAAAAAATGGATAAAAGAAGGCGCGAGCAACTATCTGCTTGTCCCAATGAGTTTTATTTTTGCTGGAGCGATAGGCAACCTTATTGACGGGCTTTTCTACGGAATGATTTTCGACAGCGGAAGCGTTTTCATAGAAGATATTGGCAGCTGGGTAGGCTATGACGGCATTTCTGGATTTGGAGAAGGATATTCTGGCTTCATGAGAGGCTGTGTGGTGGATATGCTCCATTTTCCGCTGTTTAGCTTCACTGTTCCAGAAGGCGTTCCTCTAGTGGGAGGACAGCATGTGGAATTTTTCCGATATATATTTAATGTTGCAGACTCGGCGATTACGGTCGGAGGTGTGCTTTTGTTTATTTTCAGAAAAAAAGCCTTCCCTAATGGAGAGTTTTAATTTGTTTTATACTTATGGAAAAACTAAATTTAAGTATTGGAATACTTGCTTGGAATAATACAAAAACACTAGAAAAAACACTCAGCACATATTTAGACAATGGTATATTAGACATTGTTGAAGATATTACTATATTCTTCCAAGAAATAACGGATAAAGATATCGCTTTAGCAGAAAAATACAATATAAAATATATTGGTTCTCCAGAAAATATAGGGATTGCAGAAGGTTTTATTTCATTGGCTAAGAATGCAAAACAAAAATATATTTTATTACTAGAGCATGATTGGAATTTATTAGAAAATAAAGAAATTACATATCAAAGACTAAAGAGTGGTTTAGAGCTTATATCAGAAAGAAAAGCAGATGTCGTAAGATACAGACATCGTAAAAACCCTGGGTACCCTCATTATAGTTTTTCATTCAAGGGAAAAGAACTAGAATACTATGATGAATGGCACAAATGCACTTCTCCTCACCTTCTAGATTCTTTACACTGGCTGGATCCTTCAGAGCAATTTCCTGATAAAATCACCAAAGATGGAGAATATTTTATCACTACCAGCAGATATGGTAACTGGACAAACAATCCTGCTATTTATAAAAAACAGTTTTATTTAGATGTGGTCATTCCTTTAAATTCAAAAGGAATAAATTTAGAAAAAAATATTGCTGAATGGTGGCCTTGCCAGAACTTTATAATCGCTCATGGAGAAGGTTTATTTTCACATAATGATTTTGTAAAATATCCTCCAAAAAAGAAAAACCTATGGAACAGAATAATAGAGTTTTTTAAATAAAGATTGCATTAATAAAACACTATATGAAATTATTTAAGAAAATTGTTCTTTGGGCACTGGGAGGCTTGTTGCTGGGAATTTTGGTTTGTTTTTGGAGTAATTTTGAAATAGAGAGCAAAACCCAAAATTTTGTAACCGATGACATTGAAAAACTGCCCAACCAAAAAGTAGGACTTTTGCTGGGAACATCTAAAACGCTGCCAAGCGGATATAAAAATTACTATTTTTATTACAGAATAGATGCCGCAGAAAAGCTCTACAAATCAGGGAAAATAGAATACATCATCGTAAGCGGAGATAACAGCCGAAAGGACTACAACGAACCCGAAGACATGAAAAACGAACTGATAAACAGAGGCATTCCTGCGGATAAAATTTATGAGGATTTTGCGGGTTTTAGGACTTTGGATTCGGTGGTGAGGGCAAAGGAGATTTTTGGGCAAAACAGCTACATCATTATTTCCCAGAAGTTTCATAACGAAAGAGCAGTTTATTTGGCTCAAAAAAATGGAATTGAGGCTTTTGGGTTTAATGCAAAAGATGTAAATAAATACGCAGGCATCAAAACCAAGATTAGAGAATATCTTGCCAGAACCAAAGTTTTCGTGGATTTTCTCATTGGAAAAGAGCCAAAATTTGGTGGAGAAAAAATAGAAATAAAGTAAAAATTTGATTAAGAAATAAAATTGATTTATGCAGAGTGAGTGGTTACAGCGAACCGAACTTTTGGTAAAAGAAGAAGGAATAGAAAGACTGCAAAGCGCTAATATTCTGATAGTTGGACTCGGTGGTGTAGGGTCTTTCGCAGCGGAATTTTTGGTGCGTTCTGGAATCGGGAATTTGACCATTGTGGATGGAGATACAGTGGATATTACCAATATTAACAGGCAGTTACCTGCCCTAAACTCTACCATTGGCAAAAATAAAACCGATGTCGTAGCCGAAAGAATTTTGGATATCAATCCTGAAATTAATTTAAAGAAAATCAATGAGTTTCTGGAACCAGAGCGAATGGAGGAGCTTTTGACACAGGAAAAATTTGACTATGTTCTGGATTGTATCGACAGCCTCAGCCCTAAACTGGCTCTCATCATCACTTGTAAAAGAAAGAAAATCAAGCTGGTAAGTGCAATGGGCGCAGGCGGAAAAATCGACCCAAGCAAGGTAATGGTAAGGGATATCAGCAAAACCAACAACTGTTTTTTGGCGAAACAAATCAGAAAAAAACTTAAAAAAGAACAAATACACAAAGGATTTCGCTGCGTATTTTCCACCGAAATTCAAGATGAAAACAGCCTGAAAATGACCGATGGCAGCAATTATAAAAAGTCATTCTACGGCACTATCAGCTATATGCCCGCTATTTTCGGGCTGTATGCCGCTGCCGAAGTTATCAGATTTCTTCTAAAAAAAGAACAAAATGAAGCCTAACGGATTTCCAAAAGAAGAGAAACTAAAAAACAAGACCGATATTTCCTTACTCTTTGAGCAGGGAAAATGGTTTTCATATAAAGAACTGGCTATCATTTCCTTACAAAAGGAAGATTTGTCAGTTCAAAAAGTTGGCGTTTCTGTTTCTAAAAAGTTTTTCAAAAAAGCGGTGGACAGAAATAGAGTAAAACGCCTTCTGCGAGAAACCTACCGTCTCAATAAACCTTTATTTATAAAGACTTTTGGAGAAAAATCTCTAAATATGATATTCTACCGCTCAGCAAAATTACCCAAAAATATGACAGAAATAGAAAGTCTATTTTTGAAATTATGTGAAGAAATTCAATAAAAAGAATTGGCTTGAATTTGTTTTTAGTGGATTGTTTATCAGGAAATTATGAGGGTGAATTTCTTTAAAATTTAAACCTAAAAAATCCAAAGACAAGGAAACTTAATGAAAGAAATTCCAAATCTGTGTAACAATAAAACATACGATAAACCCATACAAAACAGGAAGGAAAGTAGCGATGCTAGTCCATTTTTTGCTCCCAGTTTCTTTATAAATGGTGTAAATAGTGGTGCTACATGGATTGTGCAGCAGACTAAACAGCATGAGATTTATAGCCGTGAGGGTAGTCCATCCTCCCATTTGCAGAATTGAGGCGATTTCGTTATCCGAAGTTTCAAATAATACTCCTGCTAAAGCATCATTTCCTAAGGTTAAAGAAGTGAGCATCAGTATCGTAGGAATTACGATTTCATTGGCAGGAATAGCCAAGATGTAAGCCAAAAGAATAACGCCATTCAGCCCTAAAAACAGTCCGAAAGGCTCCAGCCCGTCTATCATCCATAGAGCAATCGGGTGGCCGCCGATACTGATATTGGAAATCAGCCAAATAGCGGCTCCCGCTGGAACAGCGAAGACTATGGCTCTCCAGAGAACTATCAGCGTTCTGTCTATCAGCGAAGTGTATATCGTTTGCCATATTTGTGGAGGTCTGTAAGGCGGCAGTTCCAAGGTGAAAAACGAAGCCTCTCCTTTGAGCAATGTTCTCGATAAAAGCCAAGAAGTGAAGAAGGTAAATGCAATTCCTAAAATCACAATACCTACGACAGCAAACATGGAAACAAGTCCTGACCACTGCTCAGGGACTAATATCCCTATGAATAGTGTAGCCATAAGAATCTGCGTGCCCCATCTTCCGTTACATAGCGCGAAATTATTCGTGATGATAGCGATAAGTTTTTCCCTAGGGCTGTTGATGATTCTAGTAGCCACCACACCGGCAGCATTACACCCGAAGCCCATACTCATGGTAAGCGCCTGTTTCCCATGGGCGCCTGTTTTTCTAAAAATTCTATCCAAATTAAAAGCCACTCTCGGTAAATAACCAAAATCTTCCAAAAGGGTAAATAATGGGAAAAATATCGCCATAGGAGGGAGCATCACGGAGACAACCCAAGCCGTGGCAAGGTAGATACCATCTATCAGTAATCCGCTCAGCCACCAAGGGAAATTAAGCTCATTGGCACCAGTTTTCAGAAAAGGATAAATCTTCTCTAAAAGCAGGAAAGAGAGAAATTCCGATGGGTAGTTAGCCCCGATGATAGTCAGCCATAAAACCAAACTCAATAAAAGAAACATTATCCCAAATCCCCATATTCTGTGCGTGACCAGATTGTCTATCATCCGTTCTATACGAAAAAGCCTCTCGGATTCGGTGGATGATACGGTTGATTGTATGATTTTAGCGGCTTCGGCATAGAGGTTTTCTATCCGTTCGTCATGGTAGTTTTTAGGGAAGTCGGTTTTACATTCTTCCACTAAATGATGTATCGGCTCAAAATTTTCGGAATTGATACGAGTGGATATCATTCCTTTTTTTAATTCTTCTGCGAGATTTTCATTTCCTTCCAATAATCTGGCAGCTATCCATTCGGTATTATCAAGTTCTGAGTCAAGTTCAGAGAGAGATTTAGCAACTTTCTCCACCGAATTTTCTACTGTTTTACTTGGCTTTACGAAAGATTTTTTCTTTGTGGTAATCTCTCCTTTTGCCATTTTATGGATTGTAGATAGAAGTTCAGGGATTCCATCTTTAGACCTTGCGCTGGTGCCTATCACAGGAATTCCCAAGTCGCGAGACAGGGTGCGGGTGTCAATTTCGGTGCCGTGTTTTTTCGCCTCATCCATTAGATTAAGACAAAGAATCACATTTTCCGAAACTTCCATAACTTGTAATAAAAGACTGAAATGCCTCTGCATACGCCCTGCATCCACTACCACTACGGTGATGTCAGGTTTCCCAAATAAAATAAAATCTCTGGCAGCCTCCTCATCATCAGAAGTGGAAAGCAGCGAATAAGTGCCGGGCAGGTCTACGATTTTGAAGGTGTTTTTTTGATAAGAAAAATACCCTTCGGAGTGTGTCACCGTTTTGCCAGGCCAGTTTCCTGTATGCTGTTTTAGCCCAGTCAAAGCATTGAAAATAGTGCTTTTCCCTGTGTTGGGATTTCCAGCAAGGGCTATTGTAAACTGTGTATTCGCGGCGTTTTCTCCCAGCTTTTTTAGTTGGCTGGCTGTATTGAGTTCGCAGACTTGGCAGGTTGATTTCATTTCAGTTTAACTTTTAATCTCTATCAGAATGTATTTAGTGTCTTCTTTTCGTAAGGCAATCAGCGTGTTATGAATATTGTAGGCGATAGGGTCGCCCAGCGGACTGATGTTTTGGATATGAATTTCAGCGCCTTTGATGAATCCTAAATCCAGAAAACGCTGTCTGATTTCTCCCTTGCATTCCGGAGAAATCCCTAAAACTACGCCTTTTTGCCCTGTTTTTAACGAACCTAAATCCATTCAAATTATTTTATTGTCCAAATTTACAAAATTAGATTAACCTAACAAATCAAAAATAATTGAATTTTATAAAATCAATTTAATTTAAAAAGATGTTTATATCTTTGGCGGAAATTTTTAGAGATGGACAAAAAGGACTATCAAGAGGCACTGGAATGGCTTTTTAAACAAACTCCCAACTATCAGGAAAATGGGAAAAAAGCCTACAAACCAGGGCTGGATAATATAAAAAAACTCTGTGATTACTGGGGAAATCCACAGAATAAGATAAAAACCATCCACATCGGCGGAACCAATGGGAAGGGCTCTACGAGCAATATGCTGGCTTCTATCTTGCAGGAGGCTGGCTATAAGGTCGGGGTTTATAATTCGCCTCATTTAGTGGAGTTTACAGAGCGGGTGAAAATCAATGGAGAGAAGGCGAACAAGGAGTTCGTGTATCAGTTTATTCAGAAATTAAAACAAATTCCAGAGCAGATTTTGCCTTCTTTTTTTGAATTTACGACCATCATGGCGTTTGAGTATTTTTATCAAAATGAGGTGGATTTTGCCATCATCGAGGTTGGTCTCGGCGGACGGCTGGATTCCACTAACATCATCACTCCGCTGGTTTCGGCGATTACGAATGTCCAGCTTGACCATCAGGACATTTTGGGGGAAACGCTGGAGGAGATAGCTGCGGAAAAGGCGGGAATTATCAAAGAAAATGTTCCGATAATCTCTGGCGATGAGAATATTTTGGTTAAAAATATAATTCGTGAAAAAGCCAATGTAGTAGGAACAGAATTTATAGATGCTACGGAGGTGAAAACTGATTTGGAAACCGATCTGAAGGGTAATTATCAGCGAAAAAATATCCGTGTGGTTTTGGCTTTAGTGGAGGTTTTGAAGAAGAAAAATGTTTCTATTTCTGAAGAAAATATTCACGATGGACTGCTTCATGTTCAGAAAAATACGGGATTCATCGGTCGCTGGTTTGAATTTTCTAAAAAACCACTAACCATATGTGATACAGGGCATAATAAAGCGGGGCTGGATATGGTGTTTAGTCAGTTATCTGAGTATCACTGTCATAAACACATCGTTTTAGGTTTTGTTCAGGAAAAAAATATAGATGAGGTTCTGAGAATTCTTCCTCGTGATGCTCATTATTATTTTGTAAAACCAGCTGTTCATAGAGGAAGACATCCGAAAGACTATGAAAATTTGCTGGTGGAAGCAGGGATAGATTT
>ERZ773010.781-NODE-781-length-21325-cov-13.685237_pt1 | contig 21325 bp, 17 predicted proteins | sample MGYA00580842_ERZ773010 | MGnify/ENA primary metagenome ERZ773010 (study PRJEB29015, sample SAMEA2737982) | human oral metagenome | biome: human oral; feature: human-associated habitat; material: dental | place: China | collected 2107 ...
AGTCGGTGGGATTCGGGGCGGGGTGTCCGGACCGGTACGGCCGGTGAGAACCGTGCGGCCAGTGAATCACGGTTGCCCGGCCGTGTAAAGGGGGACGGCGTGTGAAGAGGGGCCGTGCGGGCGCGGGTCTGGGCGCTCGACGTCGATTTGGCGAGATCGGTTTGCGCGAGAGGAGCCGTGCGGGCGCGGGGCGGGACGCCGACCGCGCCCGCACGGTCGGCGGAAGGGAATGGGGCCGGCGGCGCGAAGGGATGCGAAACGGAAACCGGGGGACGAATCGCAAACTACTGTCGATTCGGGAAAAAATTTCCGAAATCATATGTGCATGTGTAGTATTGAGGCATGCTACTCGACTTCACGGTCGGCAACTACGGGTGCTTCGCCGACGAGGCGTTGCTGAGCTTCGTACGGCCCGGATTGAAGACCCAGACTCCCCGAGCGGGGCAGAGCTGGCAGGACGTCACCTACCGGGTCGCCGCCGTCTACGGGGCCAACGCCTCGGGGAAGTCGACCCTGCTCGAAGCCCTCACCGGGCTGTGCTGGGCTGTCGCCCACCCGGGTTGGAGCCTATTCAGGCCGTATGCCCTCAAGGACGGGTCCGATGCCGATCCGACGGTCTACGACGTGAATTTCACCCACGACGGCGTGCGGTACCACTACGAAGTCGAAGCGCACGCCTGGGGAATCGGCCGCGAGTCCCTGCACTCCTATCCCCACGGCGCGCGGCGGCACCTCTTCACCCGCACGCAGGAGGAAGGCGGGGAGCTCTCCGTCAAAACCGGCACGGGCATGACCGGCCCGACTGCCGAAGTGCGCAAGGTGACCACGCCACGGGATCTGTTCCTGGCCTCCGCCCATCGCTATCGCCACAAGACGCTGGCCCCGATCGCCCGGGGCCTGAGGCTCGGCTCGGCCGTGCGAACCGTGAACCATGACGAGGCCGAACGCATGGGTCGCATCCAGTGGATGATGGCCCGGATGGTCGAAGACCCCGCCCATTGGGAGGCCATGAGCAATGCGGTGGCGCACATGGCGGATCTGGGCGTCAAGCGAATCGAGGTGCGCGAGCGGGAGATCCCTCCCGAAGCCTTGGACAGGATACGCTCCCTCGTCGCCGTGTCAGGGGACGAGGCCGACGAAGAGATCTCCAAGGAGATCCCCAAGGAAATGCTGGAGCGCATGAGGCGCTCCCTCGTATTCGTCCATGCGGGACGGGACGGCGGCGAATACGAACTCGGCCTGGGAGCCCAGAGCGAGGGCACGGTCACCTGGCTCGCCAGCGTCGGCCCCGCGCTGGACGCCCTGCGTTCCGGGCGGGTGCTCGTCGTCGACGAGCTGGACGCCAGCCTGCACCCGGGGCTCGCCGCCGCGATGGTGGAACTCTTCAAGAGCGGCGCGTACAACACGGCCGGAGCGCAGCTCCTCTTCACCACCCACGACACCTCGCTCCTGGGCAACTCGCCCACGCGTCTCCTCGACCCCGGCGAAGTGTGGTTCTGCGAGAAGGACGGAGAGGGCGCCAGCGAACTCGTCCCCCTCTCGGATTACGACACCCGCCCGGGCAACAACGAACAGAAACGCTATCTGGCCGGGAAATTCGGGGCGATCCCCCGCGTGGACCTCTCGCGTCTGCTCGAATGCGGTTTCAGCGGCGATGCCGCCGAAATGCCGGAGGCCTCGTAATGGGGCGTCGGATCGAGCGAGGGCGTCGAAAGCGGAAGACACGGAAGACGGTTTTCCTGGTTACCAACGGCGCGAAAACGGAAAATATCTACCTTTCAGAGCTCCGACGTCGGATCCCACAGTCGTCAAAGCTTGGAAACGAAATCAGCGTGAAGGTTCAGGTGATCGAAGGAGACCCGCTGACGGTTTTCAGAAAGATCACGGCGCCCAAGGGGGACTCCGGTTACGACGAAGTGTGGATCGTCGTCGATCACGACGGCAAGAACGAGGAGAGAAAGAAGTTTCTGCGGCAATGCGAGGAGAAAAACTCGAAGCGGCAACAGATCGTCGGCGTCGTTTCCGTTCCATGCTTCGAAGTCTGGCTCATCGCGCATTACGAGCAGGTCCGGAATTACCAGAATCAGATGGAGGCTCGGCGTCACTACCGGGAGCTGAGCGGATTGCCGCAAGAAAAGCAGAAGCACCTGCCCAACAATTTCCCTTGGGAGAACCTGGCCGAGGCCTGCAAGCGCTCACGGCTCTCGGGAGTCAAGTTGCCTGAGCCGAATACGCAGGGCCCCTGCCCGTCGACCACGATGCCGCACCTCATCCGCGCTTTGGGCATGCTCCGACCCGGTGCGGAGCTCTGAGATCGGCTCCCGGGACTCGACGCCGCGAAGTTTGGGCGTTGAAGGCGCCGCGCTCGAATCGGCTCCCGGGCTCCAGGAAAGGCGCGGTGAACCGCCCGGGGGCGGACGGCTACTGACGGGGTGAAGGATGCGTTCGGGTCCGGCGCCACCGCCATCGCCCCGAAACGGGGAAGGAGAGCCTCTTCGCGTTGAACCCCGAAGCGGAGACCGTTCGCGACGCCGAGCTTCTGGAAGCCGTCGGCGGCGGCGACGAGCGCGCGTTCGCCGAACTGCACCGGCGCTATGCGGCAGTGGTGTTCTCCTTCGTCCTCGCCCGCACCGCGGACCGCGGCGCGGCCGAGGAGGTCAGCGCCGACGTGTGGCTCGGATGCTGGAGATCGGCCCGCGCCTTCCGAGGCGACAGCCAGGTCCTCACCTGGCTGCTGGGGATCGCCAAACGCCAGATCTGGACGCACGCCCGCCGCAGGAGAATCCCCACGGCCCCCTTGGACGAGGAGATCGAAAACCTGGCGGACGACGCCGACGATCCGGCCGGCCTGGTCGCGGCCGCGGCCAGCGTCGACGAGCTGGTCGCGGCGCTGCGGTCCCTGCCGGAGGACCTCGCCGAGGTGGTCGACCTCGCCTGGCTGCACGAGTTGCCCTACGCGCAGATCGCCTCGACGCTGGGGATCCCCGCCGGGACGGTGAAGAGCCGGGTCTCCAGAGCTCGGCGGATACTGAAAGACGCATTGAGGAAGGACGCATTGAGGAGCGACGATGCCTGACGGCATGGACGGAACCCGGCGCGAGGCGCTGCGAGAGGCCTTGCGCCGACGGGAGTGCGAGCGGGGCGGGGGAGGGCCGGACTTCGAGACGGTGCGCCGCCGCGTGGCCGCCTCGCCGTCCCCCCTGGACCGGCGGGGATGGACGGCGGCGCGGAGCCTCCGGCTGGCGGCGTCGCTGGCATGGGCCCAGCTGCGGATCGTGCCCTGGCTGGTCCTCCCCTTGGCGCTGCTGACGGCGACCCTGGCCGCGCTGGCGGCTCGATTCTTCAGCGTGAACGTAGGAGCCCGCGCCGCCGTGGCGGGGTTCTCCTCACTGGTGCTGTTCGGGGTCAATCTGACGGTGACGGCGGCGCTGTCGCGCCTCCGGGAGGACTCCGTCTGCCTGGCCACCCCCGTGGGGCCGCGAGCCGTGGTGCTCGCCCGGGTGGCGGCGGTGCTCGCCCTCGACGCCGCCGCCGCAGTCGCGGCCTCCGCGGCGGCCGCCGCGTGGGGGGCGGCCGGATCGATCGGCGCGATGCTCGCGGGGTGGCTGGTTCCGATGGCAGCGGTCGCGGGGGCCGTGGCGTTCCTCGCGATCTGGACGGCTCCCTGGGCCGGCGTCGTGGTGGGGATGGCCGTAATCCCCCTCGTCGGGCCCTCGTCCTCGCCGATCGCCTTCGGCCCGCCCTCCGGCTCGTTGCAGGAGGCGATCACCCCGTTCGGCGTCGTCGCCCTCGGCCTCGCCCTGATAGCCGCCGCCGCCCTTTCGTCGCCTTCCGCACTCGCGTCTCAGAAGACTCGGTGAACGTCGTCGGCCGACTTCGGCGGCATCCGTTGCGAACTGTGGGCTGGGCTTGGGACTGCGCGATCTTCCGTGAACCGGGCGGCCCGGTTCGGCTACTCACAGGATGACGGTGATTTCGAATCGGAGAGGAGTTCGCGTGCCAGTCTCGTTCCTTGCGGCGCAGCTGCGCCGAACGGGCGTCACATCGGCCATTCCGCTCATGGCCGGTGCCGCCGTGGCCCTCGTGGGCAAGGCGGCGGCGGCCGCCTGGTCGCCCGTACAGGCCATGGCGCTGTCGTTCGGATTGCAACAGGTCTTCATCATCTGCGCAGGCGTGTCCGCGGCGGTCGCCGTGACCGGCGATCCGCTGGTCGAATTGCACGAGGCGACGCCTGCGACGTTCCGACGCGTCCAATTGGTTCGGGCGGCGATCGCGACCGCATCCGGGGTGGTCGGCGCCGTCCTCATGTTCGCGCCGCTTCACTTGGCTGGAGTGTGGATGCACGACAAGGGCTGGATCACGCTGCTCTCACCGGCCGGCGCGGTGATCGTGATGGCCGCCGCCGCCTTCGTCGCGACGGCCTTCACCGGCGCGGTGTCCACCACCGCGATCGCGGTAGTGACGACATGGATGTTCCTGGCCATGCTGTGGGATCCTTACGTCGAGCCGTTGCTCTTCCAACGCGGAGTGCCCGTCCTGGCAGCGGGGGCGCTCGCGGCGTTCGCCTGGCGCAGGCTCGGCGACGCGGAGCGCAATGTCTCTCGGGCGGTGACGGCATGACGTTCGCGAACCTCGTCCGCGTCCACTCGCGGATCGCCCGCAGGCAGAAAGCCCTGTGGTACACGTCGATTCCGTTGACGCTGTTCGCCGTCCTGGTGAGCTTCGGAGGAGGGAGGGCGCCGCACACCGGAGGCGTCGAGGACATCGTCTACACGGCGCAGATCGTGGCGATCTTCGTCGGCGTCGCCTACGCGGCGGCGTTCACCGACCTGCTGGCCGCCCCCGCCCGTCTCGGCGTCGGCGAACTGGAGTCCTCCGCTCCGGCTACCCCCATGACGCTGCGCGCGGCTCGAGTGACGGGTCCCTTCGCCGTGGTCGTCGTCCCGCCCCTCATCGCCCTCCTGGCAATGGGGGCGGTGCAGGCGGCCCACGGCAGGTGGGGGAGTCTGCCCGCCGCCCTCGCGGTGGCGGCCTCCCTGGTGGCTCCGGCGGTGCTGTGCGCGATGGCGATCTCCGCGCTGGCCGGGTCCCTCCTGCCGCAGGCCTTCGCCCGGGTGGCCGCCGTCCTCGTCTGGTTCTACCTCGTGTTCTCGACGCCGACCATTCCCGTACCGGCCCCCGAGGGCACCGTTTTCGGGGTCACCGGCGACGCCGTCGCCACCGGCTACTTCGATTCGCGCCCGGTGTACCCGCTCACCGGCCCGCTCAGCTCGGCCCCCGGCCCCGTCGCGGCGTCCGCGTCCCTACTGTGGCAGCTCGCGTTGGCCATCGCACTCCTAGCCGTCGCCTCCCGGCTGTCCGACCGCCTCCGGGATCGTTGAGAGGAATCAACCCATGTACGTCTCCATCGACCACGTCACCAAGGACTTCCGGGGCAAGCCGGCGGCCCTCGACGACGTCACCATCGATCTCCCCACCGGGATGATCGGACTGCTCGGCTCCAACGGCGCCGGCAAGACCACGCTCATGCGCATGCTGTGCGGCATCGTCCAGCCCACCCGGGGCACCGTCCGCGTCGACGGCCGGGACCTCGCCGATCGACGGGTCCGCCAGGCGGTCAGAAAGGCGCTGGGATACCTCCCGCAGCACGTCGACCCCTACCCGAACCTCACGCCGCTCGAGTTCCTCGACTACGTCGGGATCCTCAAGGGCGTCGACAGGCGAGCCGCGCGCCGCAGGCAGGCCCGCGAGCTCGTCGAGAGAGTGGGCCTGGCCGACGCCCAAGACAGGCGCATCGGCGGGTTCTCGGGCGGGATGCGCCGCCGGGTCGGCATCGCCCAGGCGTTGATGGGCGACCCCGAACTCATCATCGTCGACGAGCCCACGGCGGGCCTCGACCCGGAGGAGCGCGTGCGCTTCCGAACCCTCCTGGCGGGACTCGGCGCGGACCGCACCGTCATCCTGTCCACCCACATCCTCGACGACGTCGCCCAGACCTGCCCCTACGTGTTCGTCCTGGGCCGCGGGCGCACCCGGTACGACGGGCCGACCAGCGGCCTGATCGACGCCGCCCGGGGCCGCACATGGCTGACCGACCCGCGCGGCGGACCGCTGCCCGAACACGTGGCCGTCGTCAACGCGACGACCACCCCCGAGGGAACCCAGTACCGGATCGTCGCCGACACTCCGCCCGACGACGCCTCTCCGGTCGAACCCAGCCTCGAAGACGGCTACATGGCCTTGACCATCGACAAGGAGAGATCATGATCGGCACATCTCGAATCCGAGGCGTCCTCGCCTCTGCGTCCCTTCTCGCGACGGCCTGCCTCGCGGGATGCGGGGCCTTCCATCAGAAAGACTTCCCCACCGACGGGCCGAGCGTCACCGCGACGAGCAATCCCGCCAAGGTCAAATCATCGGACTTCGGCCACAGCTGGAACCTGAAGGTCGACCACGGCACGGTCACCTGCAAGGACAACTCCGACGGCGACCCGATCCTGTACTTCACCGCCCCGAACGGAATCGAGTACGCGCTCAACCATGTGAAGGGAAACGGGAGTCGCCGGGACATCGACGACATCTCCAACGGCTCCGTGGGACCGCTGCGCTCCTTCGCCTTCACCGTCTGCGACGTCAAATGACATCCCCGGAATCGGCGAGATCGGCGCCCGCCTGCGCGAACGGCCGCACCCGGCCAAGCGTTCGCGCAGACGGATCCGACGATCGCGCGCCGTCGGATCCGACGGTCCATCGCCGCCGAGTCCGATTCCTGCGCCTGCCTTACCGCTCGCCGCCGAGCCGGACGTGGTCGTCGCAGGCCGCGACTATTCGACGGTCGTGGGTGGCGATCACGACGGAGGCGCCTTCTCGAGCCATGCCTCGCAGCGTGTCGAGGACCATGGTGGAGTTCTCCTCGTCGAGCGCGCCGGTCGGCTCGTCGGCGAGGATCACGTCCGCCCGTTTGACGATGAGCCGGGCGAGCGCGACCCGCTGCTGTTCGCCTCCGCTGAGCCGGTAGACCGGCTCACGGCCATGCTCCTTCAACCCGACCCGCTCCAAGGCCTCGGCGATGCGCCGTCTCTTGGCGGCCGTGAGAACGCCCGGGCCCAGCCCGATGCGCAGATTGAACTCGGGGGTCTGGTTCTCGATGAGCGCGTAGTTCTGGAAGAGATAGCCCAGCCGATCGCGCCGGTAGCGCTGTTGACGGCGGGTCGGGATGCCCGTGATCGCCTCGCCGTCGATGTTCACCGTGCCGCCGGTGGGCTCCTCCAGAAGGCCGATGCAGTTCAAGAGCGTGGTCTTGCCGCAGCCGGAGGGCCCGGTTAAGGCGTGCATCGCCCCCGAAGGGACCTCGAAGCACAGATCCTCCCAGAGGGTTCGGCGGCCGAAGCGCTTGGTCAGGTGGTCGATGGCGATCATGTGTCTCCTATCCGACGTCGATGCTGCGGGCGGTGACGATGCGGCGGCTGCAGCGGATCAGCCCGGCCGCCATGATGGCCAGTGCGACGGCCAGGACGCTGGCCGAGATCGGCGGGATCGTCCGTACGAGCACGGACTGGAGCTCGGCTCGGGCGTTCTCCGAGGCGATCTGGCCGTTGAACATGACGGCCTGCAGCCACGCGCTCAGGCTCACGACCGCCACCGTGAGCGAGCAGTCCAGGATCAGGAGTTTGCCGAACATGTTCCAGTAGGTCCATCCGCTGATCCGCGAGGCGAAGATGAGCTGGCCGTTGCGGCGCGTGTGCGCGACGGCGAACCCCGCCGTCGTGATGAGAAGGACCACGAGCGCGATCGCGCAGTTGACGATGGAGGTGACGAAGTTCCGGGAAGCCTCCGCTAGGTTCCGGAACGGTTCGTAGGCGGCCGAGTTGATCCCGAAGACGTCCCGGGACAGCTGCGGGTCGGCGCGCACCTCGGCGCTCGCCTTGCGGTGGTCCGTCGCGAGGATGTGGCGCTGGGTCGTGTAGGCGACGTAGTCGCTGGTCGTTATGAGAGCCGTGTCGTTGGACAGCGCCACGATGATGGGGTCGTCGAGGAAGGCGGGACTGGCGGAGGCGTCGAGCACCCTGTAGGTGAACAGTCGCCGTTCGTCGGGGGTGTAGACGGCTCTTACGCGCGGCTCGGGGCCGTTTCCCCCTCTCGACTGGCTCGCCCCTCCGGTGAACCGCAGCATTTCGACGGCCTGTTTCAGGATCTGGGCGGTGTGGGGGCGGTACCGCTGCGGGATCGCCACGACCGCTTCGTCGGATCCCGTGGGAGCCGTGACCGGCCGGCCGGCGACGTCCTTCACTCTCTGCCTGTCGAGATAGCTCTGATTCGCGTAGAGCGAGTCGATCGGGGCGCCCGCCGGCACGGAGAACTGTTCCTGCCCGGGATTGACGATCGAGACCATGAGGAGGCCGCGCCTGTTGAGCGAACGCTCCCAGGCGGCGATGCGCTCGTCGGGCGAGTCGGCGCGGCGCGTCGGACCCGCGGAGCCGGCCGAACCGGACGAGTCGTCCGAGTCGAGGCCGACGTTCAGGCGTATTTCGCCTAGATCGCGCGCGGTCTCCCACTGCCCGCCGATGTCCTGGGCCTTGGTCCGCGTCAGGGCGTCGTTGACGACGATGCCTCCCAGGATGGCCGCTACGAGGATTGCGGTGCCGCGGACCATGTACGCCGACGCCGTCGTCCACCGCGAGGCTCCCGAGCCCTTGATGGCGTCGAGGATGGAGGAATGCCACAGTATCCACAGGCTCACGCCGTGCACGCACAGGGTGAGCAGGACGCCCAACGCGCCGAGAGCGGCGAACAGCAGGAGGAACGCGGTCAGCTGGTGCAAGGAGTTGTACAGGTAGAGCGCCGCCAAGAGCGGGACGGCGAGGACGCCCACCGCTTTGGAGAGGAAGGTCAGGCTCGCGCGGGCGTCGAGCGCCCAGGCCTGGCGAAGCGTCATGCCCTGAAGGCGTTGGACGCCGTAGGCGCGCGCGTTCATCGCCACGCCCACGCCCGTCAAGGCGACGATCAGCAGCGTGATCACCGCCGCCGTGCCGAAGAGCGCGTATCCGCCGAACAGCCAGGGCAGGGACCGCAGGGTCATCGTCTCCGTGTACGAATCGACGTTGTAGCCGTACCCGGCGAGCGTCTCGCGAAAGCCCCGCAGATCCTCCCGAGAGCCGGAGAGCAGGTAGGTTCCCGCCGGTTCCAGTGCGGACGCTTCGGATCGGGGGTGCACCTTGTAGGAGATCTCCGCGTTGAAGGCGCCGTATCCCCGCTCCATCCATGACTGGGCGAACGAGCCCCCGGATGCGGCGAGGACGTACAGGTGTTCGACCCCCTTGGGGTCTTTTCGGTCGGGCACGAGCTTGGCGACGTCGAGGCGGCGGGTGCGCGCATAGGCCTCGATCCGTGCGTTGATCTCGGAGAACGGAGCCTTGTCCTGCGCCGGGCGCACCACGTCCACGTACCAGGCCGGGCCGACCGGCATGTACGACTCGAAGGAATGCAGGAAGAGGAAGCCCAGGAGGGCCGCGAAGAGCGCGAGCGCCGTATGCGCAAGACGAAGGCTCCGGTTCAACATGTCAGGACTCAGCTTTCCCTAGCACCTGTTGTTCCAGTAGGTGCTCATGGTTTGCCACGGTTTGTGTGAATCTTGGGCGACCGCCGTCCTTCCCGGTCTCGTGGGACCTGAACGTTGAGGGCTGTGATCACCACCCAAAACAGCAGAGGAATGGCACCTAGATCCATGAGTGTAATAAGACCATGCACTGGTCCAACCAGAACCATAGTTCCAGGTTCCGCCTCCTACCCTTTTAATTGCAGCAAAAGCGGAACCGGCAGTTCCAAAAAATATAGCAGCAGTTAAAGTTACGGCTGCTATGCCTCGATGTCGTTTTGTAGACATATTTCGTACCTCCTAAGGCGCACTACTTAAAGAAAAGGTCCGAGCCTGCCGTTGCGGGTGAGAGTATTTGTCGCGTTAAATGGCAAAACCCGGCATGTATGAGAATAACTTGAATTACTACTTGGCGGAAGAAAAAATAGAAAATGTGATATACAACACATTTATATTGTAAATAAATGTTAAAATGTGGGATTTACAAACAATTTTAAATTTTAAATAATTATTAAACTTAAATTTTACATTAAACGGGTTTTTAATGCATTATATTGATTAATAATCACGATTAATTAAATAATTATGGTATATGTAATATTATCGATATATGAAAGTAAAAGTGTAAACGACAACTTTTGCTTCTTAAATATATATTTATGTGTCGTATCAGGGTATTAGATCTTTTATAAAAAGATTTAAATTTTTTCAACGATTACTATCTGGAAAGGCTGTCAGATAGCTATCTCAGAAAATATTCTATTCTGCTGGTTCTCGATCGATATAGATGAGATGAATGTGGGGAGGCGAATCGTCGCCTCCCCACATTGACCCGTCGGATCATTCTTGTCTTGTTGAGTCGGTGGGTGTCGTCGAAAACGATCCGTCGACCCACGGACCTCGTCTCAGCGCACGTCGTCGTCGACCCAGTCGAAGGTCTTCGAGATCGCCTTCTTCCACTGGCGGAGCTGGCGCTCGCGCTCGGCCGACTCCATCGCGGGCTTCCAGCGCTTGGCCTCGGCCCAGTTGGCGACGACGTCCTCCTCGCCGGACCAGAAGCCGACGGCGATGCCCGCCGCGTAGGCTGCGCCGAGGGCCGTCGTCTCCGCGACCACCGGGAGCACCACCTCGGTGTCGAGGATGTCGGCCTGGAACTGCATGAGCAGATCGTTGGCGGTCATGCCGCCGTCGACCCTCAGCTGCTCCAGCTTGACACCCGAATCGGCCTCCATGGCGTCCAGGACCTCGCGCGTCTGGAAGGCCGTCGCCTCCAAAGCCGCGCGTGCGATGTGCGCCTTCGTGTTGTAGCGCGTCATGCCGACGATCGCTCCGCGCGCGTCGCCGCGCCAGTGCGGGGCGAACAGGCCGGAGAAGGCCGGGACGAAGTACACGCCGCCGTTGTCGTCGACGCTGGCGGCCAGGGCCTCGACGTCGGGGGCCGTGGCGATGATCTCCAGGTTGTCGCGCAGCCACTGGATGAGAGAGCCGGAGACCGCGATAGAGCCTTCGAGGGCGTACACGGTGGGCTTGTCGCCGATCTTGTAGCAGACGGTGGTGATGAGCCCGTTGTCCGAAAGCTGCGGCTCGGTGCCGGTGTTCATGAGCATGAAGCAGCCGGTTCCGTAGGTGTTCTTCGCCATGCCGGGCTGGAAGCATGCCTGGCCGAAGGTGGCCGCCTGCTGGTCGCCCAGGTCGCCGGCGATCGGCTTGCCCGGAAGCAGGCCGGTTTGGCGTCCGTATCCGTACACCTCGGAGGAGGAGCGGATCTCGGGCAGGAGCGAGGTCGGGATGCCCGCGATCTCGCAGATGTCCTCGCGCCACTGCAGGGTCCGCAGGTCCATGAGCATCGTGCGCGAGGCGTTCGTGACGTCGGTGATGTGGACACCGCCGTCGACGCCGCCCGTCAAGTTCCAGATGAGCCACGTGTCCGGGTTTCCGAAGGCCAGTTCGCCGCGTTCGGCCCGTTCGCGCACGCCCGGCACGTTCTCGAGGATCCACATGATTTTCGTGATCGAGGCGTAGGTCGAGAGGGTCTCACCCACGGTGGCGCGGAACCGGTCGGGGCCGCCGTCGGCGGCGAGGCGGTCGACGATGTCCTGGGAGCGGGCGTCCTGCCAGACGATGGCGTTGTAGACGGGCTCGCCGGTGGCGCGGTCCCAGATGATCGTCGTCTCGCGCTGGTTGGTGATGCCCACCGCCGCGACTTCGTGGTGGTTGGACTCGGCCCGGCCCAGCGCCATTCCGATCGTCTCGCGGACGTTGTCCCAGATCTCCATGGGATCGTGCTCGACCCACCCCGCGTGGGGGAAGATCTGCTCGTGCTCGAGCTGGCCCACGGAAACGACTTCTCCCGCGTGGTTGAAGAGGATCGTCCTGGAGGATGTCGTTCCCTGGTCGATTCCAAGGACGTACTTCCGTTCGGTATCAGTCATCTTTAACTGTTCCTTTCTATTCTATTTTCCGCGGTTTGCGAGCGGAAACCGCGGGTGGCTTATCTGACTGCGCGGCCCCGCGCCCGGCCCGCGGATCTCTGCGTCCGGGGCTCTCCCGGTTCTGCGGCGCCGTCGTCGCGGTCCGGTGTCGGCGGGTGCGGACTCGCACCCGCCGACGGGGCCCGAGGGCAGGGCCGCGCAGTCTGGTTCCATCAGCCGATCTCCTTCCGTCTCAGCCGTCCACCTCGGGCGCGACGTCGATGAACGGCGTCGTCTCCGGGGCTTCGGCTCGGACGAGCTGGGCTTCGGCCTCGCTGCGAATGCCCTCGGCCTTCTCCTCGGCCTCGCATCGGGACCGGTACGAGGTGAGCTCCGCGCTCTTCCTTTTCTCGTCCCAGCCGAGCAGTTCGCCCGCCAGGTCGGCGACCTCCTCCGCGGCCGCCAGGCCCCGGTCCCGGTGCTCGTAGCACAGGCGGGTCCTGCGCGCGAGCAGGTCCTCCAGGTGGAGCGCGCCCTCGTGCGTGACCCCGAAGGCGATCTCGGCCCTGAGGTATTCGGGCGCGCCCTGGAGCTCGCCGGCGAGATCGGGGCGCTCGGCGATCGTGTCCAGGAGCAGGTCGACGTCCGAACCGTAACGGTTGAGCAGATCCTCGACGTGGTCGAGGCTCAGCCCGGACTGATGGGCGATCGTCGCCCGCCGGCTCCACATCGCCTCGTACCCGGCCGCGCCCTCCAGCGGGGTCTTGGCCGTGATCGACGGACTGGCCTTGGCGCGGTCCTTGCCGATGGCGAAGTCCACGGCGTCCTCGGCCATCTGCCGGTAGGAGGTGAGCTTTCCGCCGGCGATGACCGTCAGGCCCGGAGCCGCCTCCGTCACCGTGTGCTCGCGGGAGACCTTCGTGGACTTGGTCTTGTCGCCGTCGAGCGTGCCGGGCTGGAGGAGGGGGCGCAGGCCGGCGAAGGAGCCGATGATGTCGTCCTTCGTCAGCGGGGTGGCCAGGACGGAGTTGGCCTGCTCGAGCACGTACTCGATGTCCTCCAGGTCGGCGACCGGCTCGCGGCGGTCCTCGTGGTAGGCGGTGTCCGTGGTGCCGATCACCCAGTAGCGCTTCCACGGGATGATGAACAGCACCGACTTCTCGGTGCGCAGGAAGATGCCGACGGACGACTTGATGCGGTCCTTGGGGACGACGACGTGGATGCCCTTGGACGTCAGGACCTTCAGGCCTCCCGTCGTGCCCGCCAGAGACTGCGTCTTCTCAGTCCACACGCCCGTCGCGTTGATGACGGAGCGGGCCTTGACGGTCAGGTCCCTGCCGGTCTCCGCGTCCCTGAGCTCGGCGCCGGTGACCCTGCCGGTCAGGTCCTTCGTCAGGCCGGTCACCTGGACCCGGTTGGCGGCGATCGCGCCGTGGCGCACCGCCGAGCGGACGAGGGTGACGACGAGCCGGGCGTCGTCGACGCGGGCGTCGTAGTAGACGATCGAGCCCGTCAGGGAGCTCCTCTTCAGGGCGGGGGCCAGCTTGAGCGAGCCCTTGCGGGTGTGGTGGCGCTGGATCGGCACCGAGCCGCGGTGCGCGAACTGGGCGATCGTGTCGTACATGCCCACGCCGACCGCCGAGTACGTGCGCTCGATGACGGGCATCTTCAGCGGCCACAGGAAGGGCTGGGCCTTGACCAGGTGCGGGGCGGTGGTGGTCAGCAGCAGGCCGCGCTCGCGCAGCGACTCGGCCACCAGGGCGAAGTTCAACTGGTAGAGGTAGCGCAGGCCGCCGTGGACCAGCTTCGAGGACCGCGAGGAGGTCCCCGAGGCCCAGTCCTGCGCCTCGACGATACCCACGCGCAGGCCGCGGGTGGCCGCGTCGAGGGCGATACCCGCCCCGGTCACTCCGCCGCCGATGACGAGGATGTCGAGCTCCTCGCCTCCGGCCATCTGATCCAGTGCGCGCTGGCGGTTCTCCGGCGAAAGATGGAAATGTGGCATGCTGTGTTCACTCCTCATTGACGTGCTGCCGTGACGATCGAACCGAGACGGTCCATCCTCCCATTCTCCCAACGGGCGAGCTGCCGGTCAGCGATTAGGGCATGTGTGCATTGCGTAATTCCCCGTCTGCGCATCCGTCACTGGACAGGCCGAGGGCCGCGTGGATGAGCTGGACCGGATGGACGACCTGAGCGCCCGACCCCTTGCGGATCTGCCACCGGCAGGTCTCCGTCTCGCATGCCGCGAGCTCCGGATTGGTCCGCTTGATCATGTCGAACAGCGGCTGGCCGATCTTCTGCGCTATCTCGTACTTCTCCTTCTTCAGCCCGTAGGTTCCCGCGATGCCGCAGCAGGCCCTGCCCGATTCGACCACGGTGACCCCCGGGATCGTCTCCATCAGTTCGATGGCGGGCTTGCCGAAGCCCTGGGATTTGACCTGGCAGGGCTGATGGTAGGGGATCGTCGCCTTCATCGGCCGGAGGTCCTCGACGGGGAACTGCCCGTTGTGCACGAGTTCCAGAAGGAACTCGGAGGTCTCCACCATGCGCGAGCCGACGTCCAGCAGGGCGGGGTCGGTCAGCCCCATGATCTCGTGCGCCTCGTGGCGGAGCATGCCCGCGCAGGAGCCCGAGGAGGAGACGATGGTCAGATCCTTGCCGGCCGAGCGCAGCTGCCGGCTGAGCTTGACCGCGGCCTTCGCCGCCTGGTCGAACAGGCCGTTGGACTGCTGGGCCAGGCCGCAGCAGCCCTGCTTGGGGACGATCACCTCGTAGCCGAGGTATTCGAGGACCTCGACGGTGGCCTTGGACGTCTCCACCTCGAAATACCCGCCTGCGCATCCGTGGAAGAACACGAGGGGCTCGCGCGTCGGGGCGCTGACGGGCTTGTGGCGTTTGAACCAGCCGTGGAAGGTGCGGAACTGGGCCTTGGGCACGGGCGCCTCGGCGTGGACGCCGATGACCTTCTCCACCACCTTGCGGACGGGTTTGAGGCCGAGCGCCGCGTTGGCGATGGGGGCGAAGGGCGTCATGAGCCTGCCCTCCAGCTCCGTGCGGGTGATGAGGCGGTCCCGGAGCGGCATGCGGTCGCGCTTCATGACGGCGCGGGCCCGGGCGTTGATCTCGGCTATCTTCACGCCCTGCGGGCACACCGTCGTGCAGATGCTGCACCCCGAGCAGTAGTCGAGGCTGTAGTCCACCGACAGCCCCTCCCGGAAGCGCTCGGCCTGGGGCCCGACGTACTTCGGGCCGGGGAAGAGGGGCGTGACCGCGGCGACCGGGCACTGCGTCTCGCAGATCGTGCATTTGACGCACTGGTCCAGGCTCGCGCGCGCGAAGGACGCGGCCGCTTTCTCGATCGGCCCGGCTTCGTCCGGGGCGGCGTCGGTGGCGGCCGCCCCGTCGGCGGGCGCCGTGCTGTCGAGTGTCGTGGGTCTGTCAACCATCACAGGGTCCTTTCGATCGCGCAGACCGCTTGTGCGGCGCTGCCGAGGGCGATGCCCTCGCCGGACTTCTCCCGGTGGCGCTGGGCGCCGCCGAGCATGCCGCCGACGGCGTAGAGGTTCGTGTAGAGGGGCGCTCCCCGGCCGTCCACGGGCCGCATGTCCGCGTCCACCCGCAGCCCCGCGGCGAACAGCGGCTGCGGCGGCCCCCAGACGTCGCCGTGGACGAGCTCCCCCTCGGGGGCGAAGACGGGCAGGCCGAAGGCCGTGTCGGCCAGATTGCCGTACGAGTCGAAGACGATGGCGCCCGAGTCCAGGCCGCCGCCCGCGTAGATCACGTGGTCGGCGTCGACGGTTTTGACCGAGCCCGCGATCCGGACCTCGACGCCGGTGATCCGCCGGCCGTCCGAAGCCCGGGTGCCCGCGGGAAGCGCGCTGTCCGACGTCGCGCCGTCCGGAGTCCGGACGTCCTCGGGGAGCCCGCCGCCCGCGGAGCGCAGGCCCAGAGGGTCCTCCTCGGTCCGCAGGCCGATGGCACGGCCGTTGAGCATGATGTCGACCCGGTTTCCGGCGCAGGCCTCGCGCAGGAGTTCGTTGGCTTCCAGACCTGGGATCGAGGGGGGTGCGATGGGGATCTGGAAGACGGGGTGCCCCGCCGCCCTCTGGATCGCCTCCCAGACTCCCGACCTGGCCACGGCGGGGATGCCGATGCGTTCGCCGGGCCGGGCGATGTGCGCGAGCCGCTCGCCGAGCCCCTCTGCGGCGCCGGGTTGGTCGAGCATGCGGGAGAAGGGAAGGGATGTGTCTCCAGGCGCCGTCAGCTCGACGGTCTCGGCGCGGGCGTCCACGCCCTGGGACGCCAGGTTCTCCGCGGCCAGGCGCGGGTAGAAGTCCTTCAGGCCCGTGAAGCCGACGATCAGGTAGGAGGCGCCCTTCTCGATCCTGCCCGCGGCGAAGGACGGCGGGTAGAACGATGTGGGCCTCAACGCCCCCAGCGCGGTGGGCAGGAGCGTCGTGGAGGCCAGGCCCCCCTCCATCGGCACGTACCGGGTGAAGGCCTCGACGCCCGCCGACAGGGCCTCGGGTGTGATCTTCGCGTACGGATGCGAGGCGTCCAGCGCGGGCATCTCCGCCAGCGGCTCGGGCACCCCGAGGACGTCGAGGGTCCCCGCGCTCAGTTGCAGGCCTCCGAAGCCCAGGGAGACGACGGTGACCTTGCATCCCGCTTCGCGCGCCATGAGCGCCGCTGTCAGCCCGGCGATCCCCGCGCCGACGACGACCGTGCCGTTCATCGCGACGCCTCCTTCCCGGAGGCCGACGGTGTTGCGGAGGAGGCTTGCGGCGCGGCGGCTTGGGGGCGTCCCGGCGCGGCGGAGGCGGCATGGGCCGCGGGCTCTTCCTCGGCGGGCGCGGCGCCGGAGGCGCAGGACCCGCCTGGCTGCGGCGACCCGGCCATCTCCCGAGCGGGGAACCGGGTGGCTGACACGAGCTCTGCGCCCGCCGGCAGCGGCGTGACGGGAAGGGAGTCCATGTCGTACATGCACCGGTAGATCCAGTCGTCCAGCGACGCCTCGCGGGCTTGGGCTCCGTTGAGGATGGGGAAGATGCCGCTCCAGCGGTTCTTGAGGAACAGGCGGAGCAGCTCGGTGGCCTGCGCGGCGCTCCAGCAGCCCGCCTCGTGGGCGATGCCCGCGGTGCGCGAGGCGCAGAACCCGCCCTGGCAGGGGCCCATCCCGATGCGCAGCTGCCGGCGCAGGTCGTCGAAGGTGGCGTCGGGCTGTCGCTCCAGGAGGTCGGTGATCATCGACCTCGTGACGAGTTCGCACTCGCAGATGACGGGGTCGGAGTCGGGTAGGCCGTGGTCCGCCTTCTTCGCCCTCTCGACGCCGTCCAGGCGGTGGGTGACCTCGTAGTTCCTCCCGCTGGCCACGGACTCCTGGGCGGTGCGGCACTCGCGTTCCTCGCCCAGGATCTCGCAGACGGTGTCCACCACGCGCTCGGCCATGAGGCGGTAGGTCGTCAGCTTGCCCCCGGCGACGGTCACCAGGCCGCGCACGTCATGGGTGACGGCGCTCATCTTGCGCGACATGTGCCGGGTGTCGTCGGCGGAGACCCTCCTATCCTTCAGGAGGGGCCGGGCGCCGGCCCACACGTGCAGGGCGCGGGCCTTGCGGAAGCCGGGGACGAGGGCCTCGCCCGAGTCGAGCATCTGCTGGACTTCGTCGCGTTCGACGACGAGGTGGTCCGGGTCCTCGGCGCGCACGTCCGTGGTGCCGATGATCGAGACGGTGTGGACGGGGACGAGGATGTCGCCGTCGGCGGGGTAGACGAGGCGGTTGACCACGGAGTTGACCAGCCGGTGGTTCATCGCGATCATGATGCCCCGCCCCGGGACGACTTCGACGTCCCGCTCCCCGGCGAGCTCGGCGATCTTCCCGGCCCACGGGCCCGCCGCGTTGACGACGGCCCGGCATTCGATGTGCACATCCTGGTCGAGTTTGTCCGCGTGGCAGACGACCCCGGCGACGGCGCCGTCGCGGACCTCGATCCCCGTGACGCGGTGGTAGGTCAGGACTTTCGCGCCGTAGGCCACGGCGGACTCCGCCGCGCCCCACACCATGCGCCAGCCGTCGACCGTGCCGTCCTCGACCGCGATGGCGCTGAAGATCGACGGGTTGAGGCGGGGCTCCCTGCGCAGGGCCTCGGCGACGGCGATCTCCTCGAAGGGCACACCGGTCTCGGTCGCGCCCGCTATGAACCGGGCGGGGTAGTCCTCGTCGTCGCCGTCGACGGCGACGAACAGGCCGCCGGTGCATTCGACGGCGTCGGGGTGGATGCGTTTGAGGATGGCGTTCTCCTCTGCGCATTCGGTGGCCGAGTGCGGATCGGAGACGACGTACCGGCCTCCGGAGTGGAGAAGGCCGTGATATCTGCCGGTCGTCCCCTGTGCGAGATCGACGCGCTCGACGAGAATCGCGCTCAGGCCGCGCATTGCGGCATCTCGGACCACGCCGACGCCTGTGGCGCCCCCGCCTATGACCACGAGATCGCAGCTGTGCTTCGTCGCTAACATATCTCAAAGCCTATGTCATGTGAAATAGGACTCGAAAATCGGGGGAGGTATGTGCAGACGGAGCGGTAGGCTCTGGGAAATCGTGCACAATGAGCGAGTGGTGAAAAGATCCGACCGACGAAGTCTTGCCTACGAAGCAGCGTTGCTCTATTTCGTCGAACAGCAGACGATGGAGGCGATCTCGCGGAAACTGGGCGTTTCGCGCTCGACGGTTTCGCGTCTGCTCGCGGCCGCGCGCGAAGACGGCCTCGTGCGCATCACGCTTCACGCGCCCGAGGAGCCCCACGAGTCGCTGGCGTCCCGCCTGGGGGCGCTCTTCGGCGTCAAGGTGACGGTGGTGCCGGTGCCCGATCCCAGCTCCGAGCTGCGACGCCTGGACCGGGTGGCCACCGTCGCAGGGAGCACGATCAGCGACGCGGTGACCGACTCGACGATGGTGGGCATCGCATGGGGGACCACGATATCCGCCGTGTCGCAGCGCATGGTCCCCAAACAGGTCGACGAGGTCACGATCGTCCAGCTCAACGGGGCCGCCAACCCGACGACCACCGGCCTGCCCTACGCCGGCGAGATCCTGGGGAACTTCGGCCGCATGTTCAACGCCAAGGTCCTGCCCTTCCCGGTGCCCGCCTTCTTCGACTACGCGGAGACCCGCACGGCGATGTGGCGCGAACGCTCGATCAGGGCTGTCAGGGACATCGGCCGGAACGTCGACATCGCGGTCTTCGGCGTGGGGTCCTTCACGTCCCCCGTCGCCTCGCACGTCTACGCGGGCGGGTACCTGTCGAAGGAGGAGGTCGCCCAGCTGCGCGCCGACGGCGTCGTCGGCGACGTGTGCACGGTGCTCATCAGGGCCGACGGGTCTTACGAGGATATCGAGATCAACATGAGGACGACGGGGCCCTCGCCGGCCGAGCTCGCGAAGATATCCAAACGCGTGTGCGTGGTCGCCGGGCCCGCCAAGGCCCCGGCCCTGGCCGCCGTCCTGCGTTCGGGGGCGGTCACGGACCTCGTCCTCGACGACGAATGCGCCCAGGCCGTCCTCGACCTCGAATTGAGGCGGCGCGGCCGGCGGATGAGGTGACGCGTCCGGCCGGCGCCTCGCTGTCGACGGCGCTTCGAGCCCATTTTGCCTTCTCCGATGTTGTCGTCGTGACACCGCCGGCCTCCTCGGCGCGTTCGTGCCTCCTCGCTCGCGGTTACTTCCCCGGGGCCCTCGCGGCGGACGGGAGGGAGTACCCGTCGGCGGTCCGGCCGCACAGGCCGTCGGCGACCAGGGAGTCCAGCGCCGGGGCGAAGCGGGACTCCGGCAGCCCCGAGTCGGCCAGGAGCCTGCCGCGCGGAAGCGGGCGGTGCGCCGTGCGCAGGGCCGCCATGATCCGCCCTCGTGCCTGGCGGTGGGTGCCGGCGTAGGCCTGCGCCTTGCGAGGGGCGGGGCTCTCCGGTCGTCCGGCGGCCAGCCAGGCACAGCGGTCGGCGAGCGGGCAGGCGGGGCAGTCGGGGGACCGCGAGGTGCACACCAGGGCGCCCAGTTCCATGAGCGCGGCGTTCCACTGCCAGGCGAGTTCGTCCTCCTCGGGGACGAGGGCCTGCGCTCGGGCGACCTCGTCCTTGCGCAGGTGCGCGGGCGGGAAGGCGGCGCCGTGGAGGCGGCTGAGCACGCGCCGGATGTTCGTGTCGAGCACCGTGGAGCGGCGGTGGTAGGCGAAGGCGATGATCGCGTCCGCCGTGTAGGGGCCGATCCCCGGCAGCGCGAGGAGGGCGTCGCGTTCGCGGGGCAGTTCGCCGGCGTTGCCCTCGGTGATCGCGACCGCGCACTCCCTCAGGCGCAGAGCCCTGCGCGGGTAGCCCAGCTTCCCCCAGGCGAGGATGACCTCGGCGGGCGAGGCCGCGGCCATCTCCGGCGGGCCGGGCCAGCGCTCCATCCACTCCCGCCACGCGGGAAGGACCCGGCTGACGGGCGTCTGCTGGCTCATGACCTCGCACACGAGGACCGCCCACGGCGAGGTTCCCGGCTCGCGCCATGGAAGAGGCCGCGCATGGCGGGAGTACCAGGCCAGGAGTTCGAAGAGCACGAGCCAAGTGTGCCCCATGGAGGAGCGGCCGGCGGAGAGGCGGGAACGGAAAATGCAGAAGACGGAGGATGAAAGCGCGAAGGAGGCGATGGAGCGAGGGCCTGGCTGCGCGCCGGCGAAGCGTCGGCGCTGGGTATCGGCGGGGCCGATGATAGCGTGGCATTCGTGAAGGATCAAGACTCCGAAAAGTCACGACCCCGTGGGAATGCAGGCAGGCAGGACGGTTCCCCCTCGTCGGGCTCGCCGGATAGCCGGCGAACCGGAAAGGGCCCTCAGCGCGGGAGGCCCGCCAGGGGCGAGAAGAAGGGGTTCTGGCAGGGCGTCCGCGTGTCGGATGTCATGCGCTCAGGCCGGCGGGATTCCGCCGAAGGCCGGGATCAAACGCGGAAGAACGTGCCGCAGACGGGGGAGCCCGCGACGCAGCGGAGGAAGGGACCGAAGCGAGACGGCGCGTCCGGGGGGCGAAGCGGCGCTCCGGAGCGCACGGGGCGGAATGGACGCGTCGAGCGAGGCCACGGCGCTGGCGACCGCCCGGTGCAGGGCCGGAAGCAGACGGCGCGAAGGCAGCCGGGCCGGGGCGAGCCTGGTCAGAGTGAGCGGCGTGCCCCGGCAGCCAGGCGGCGGGGACGCCCGGAGCGTCGAGACGGGGACGGGCGCCCGCAGCGTCCCGCGCAGCGGGCGGGCGAATGAAAATAGAAATATTTCAGTAGATACTATTTTAAATT
>ERZ773010.784-NODE-784-length-21303-cov-13.648438_pt1 | contig 21303 bp, 18 predicted proteins | sample MGYA00580842_ERZ773010 | MGnify/ENA primary metagenome ERZ773010 (study PRJEB29015, sample SAMEA2737982) | human oral metagenome | biome: human oral; feature: human-associated habitat; material: dental | place: China | collected 2107 ...
GGACGCTCAGTGGTCGCAGTCCTTCGCCGAGCGCGTCGAGGCCGAGATGGCCGAGCTGCTCCAGGACGCGCAGGACACGTCGACGCCTTCCGCAAACACCTCTGAGGAGCCCTGATAGCCGTGACCCAGGCCACTGATACCGCTGCCCCCGCCACCCTGATCGGCAGCGAGCAGCCCCTGTACGCGGCCTACGACGTCGCCCTGCTGGACCTCGACGGCGTCTGCTTCGCCGGCGAGGCCCGAGTTCCCCACGCGGCCGACAACGTCAACGCCGCCCGCAAGGCCGGAATGCACCTGTCCTTCGTCACCAACAACGCCTCACGGGCTCCTCAGACGGTTGTGGACAAGCTGGCGGCCAACGACATCACTGCAAAGGCGTCTGAGGTCTTCAGCGCCGCTATGGATGCGGCCGCCATGCTCACTGAGCACGTTGAACCGGGCTCCATGGTGCTCGTCCTCGGCGGCGACGGCGTTCGCCAGGCCCTCCTCGACGAGGGCTTCCAGGTAACCAGCAGTGCGCAGGACGGGCCCGTGGCCGTCGTCCAGGGCTGGGACCCGGCGGTGGACTGGGCGCTGCTGTCTGAAGGCGTCTACGCCATCAATGCCGGGGCCCTCCACGTGGCCACCAACCTCGATGCGACCCTGCCCACCGAGAGGGGCTTCGCCCTGGGCAACGGTAGTCTCGTGGCCGCCGTCGTCCATGCGTCGGGCAAGGAGCCCCTGGCCGGGGGCAAGCCCTTCCCCGGTATCTACACGCGCGCCCTCAAGCGGGCCGGTGGGACCAGGCCCCTGGCTGTCGGCGACCGGCTCAACACCGACCACGTCGGGGCACGAGCCGCCGGGATCCCTGGGCTGCACGTCCTCACCGGCGTCTCCGACGCGCGAGACGTCATCTGCGCGCCGGCAACTGAGCGTCCCAGCTTCCTTCACACCGACCTGCGTGGCCTGACTGAGTCCCACCCCGAGCCGGCGCGAGTTGAGCTCGACGGCCAGGTGTGGTGGCGGGTCGGCAACCGCAGTGCCCGAGTCCTCGGCTCCGGGCTCGAGCTCCAGGGCACCGGTGCTGTGACCTCTCCGGACGGTAGTGCGGTGCGTATCGACCTGGACTCCTACCGGGCGCTGGCCGTGGCTGCCTGGGAATGGGCCGACGCCCAGGGCCACCAAGGTGAGGCCGCAGCGCTGGAGGTGCCCCAGATCGAGGTGATCGAGCCCTGAGACCCCGGCCGGGGGGCAGTGAGACTGCTACCGGAGGAATAGAGGAGCCCGCAGCAGTAGCGCGAACAATGTCGATGGGAGTCAGGTATGAGCGGCAACGAGGCGAGAACCGACGTCGGGGAGGAGACGCCGGCGACGTCGGACTCCGCGCACCGGCCTGCTCCTCGGCCGCCGGTGCCTGCGCCCCCGCGAGCCGACGTCGCCCTGACGGCGGCCCAAGGCCTCCACGACCACACCGATGAGCTCGCCCAGATCGCTCAGATGCCCCTGGAGGAGCGCGCAGCCGCCCTGGCCGCCATTCACGAGGACCTCGCCTCCGTCCTGCACAAGGCGGAAGGCTGATATGGCCCGGCTCATCCGCATCGACTCAGAGCTCGTGCGCCGCGGGCTGGCCCGCTCCCGCACCCATGCCGCCACGCTCATCGCCGACGGTCACGTTACCCTCGACGGCGAAGTCGTGACCAAACCCGCCCGTCAGGTCAACCCGGCCCAGGCCATCGAGATCCTGGTGCCCTCCGGAGACGACTACGTCTCCCGCGGTGCCCACAAGCTCGCCGGCGCGCTGGACGCGCTGGGCCGCCGCGGCCTGGCACCCCGCGTCGAGGGACGCCGCTGCCTGGACGCCGGCGCCTCGACCGGCGGCTTCACCGACGTCCTCCTGCGCCGCGGTGCTGAGCACGTCGTGGCCGTCGACGTCGGCTACGGCCAGCTGGCCTGGTCGCTGCGCTCCGACCCCCGCGTCACCGCCCTGGACCGTACCAACATCCGCACACTGGATCCCGAGGTCGTCGCCCCCGCCCCGGAGCTGGTCGTGGGCGACCTGTCCTTCATCTCCCTGACCCTGGTCCTCGAACCGCTGCTGCGCGCCGCGGCCGACGACGCCGACCTCCTGCTCATGGTCAAGCCCCAGTTCGAGGTGGGCAAGGACCGGGTCGGGCACGGGGGAGTGGTGCGCGACCCAGAGCTCCATGTGGCCACCGTCATGACGGTGGCCGAGCGGGCCCATGCTCTGGGTGTGGGAGTCGAGGCCGTGACCGCCTCCCCTCTGCCGGGGCCCGCCGGTAACGTTGAGTACTTCCTGAGCATGCACGCCTCCCGCGCCGGTTGCCCCGGGGACCTGAGCGGGGACGAGCTGCGCTCCAGCATCGAGGACGCCGTCGCCGCCGGCCCCGCGGCGGGCGGTACGCGACGACGCAGAACAAGGACCCGCCCATGAGCAAGCTGAGCCCTTCAGACACCAGTGCTGCGGTGCGGCCGGTCGCCCCGGCCGACACAGCCGCTCTCCACCGGTCCTCGCAGCAGCCGGGAACGGTGCAGCAGGGCCGGAGGATCTCGCGTGTCATGCTGCTGCAGCGCGAGCTCAACGACAAGCCCGTCCCCGTCCCCAGGCCCAGTGCTCCCACGGCCAGCGCCGTGGCCCGGGCCTCGGAGGCGCTGCGCGCCCGAGGAGTTGAGCCAGTCGGCCCGGACTGCACCGACCACGTCGACCTCGTCCTGGTGCTCGGCGGCGACGGCACGATCCTGCGCGCCTTCGAGATCGCCCGCGAACGCGACATCCCCCTGGTAGGCATCAACACCGGCCACGTTGGTTTCCTGGCCGAGGCCGACCCCGACGGTATCGAGCAGGTCGTCGCGGATCTGGTCGCCGGCCACTACGCGGTCGAGACCCGCACCACCTTGGACGTGGAGGTCATCTGTCCTGACGGGACAGTCACACGCGACTGGGCACTCAACGAGGCGGCCCTGGAGAAGCGCGACCGCGCCCGCATGATCGAGGTCGCCATCGGCGTTGACGGCCAGGCCGTCTCCTCCTTCGGCTGCGACGGCCTCATCATGTCCACCCCCACCGGCTCGACCGCCTACGCCTTCTCCTGTGGTGGCCCCGTCATCTGGCCCGAGGTCGAGGCGCTCCTCCTGGTGCCCGTGGCTGCGCACGCCCTGTTCACCCGCCCCCTGGTCCTGGGCCCCAACTCCTGCATGGAGGTCGTCGTCCAGCGGGTGGGCTTCGGAGGTGCCGAGATCTGGTGCGATGGCAGACGCAGCCTGGACGTGCCGGTCGGCGCCAGGATCCGGGTCACCCGAGCGGCGCGTCCGGTACGCCTGGCACGTTTCAACCAGGCCCCCTTCGCCAGCCGCCTGGTGCGCAAGTTCGACCTGCCCGTGGAGGGCTGGCGGGCCTCCAGCAGCGCCGATGAGGCCTACTCACCCGAGGAGGACGCGCTGCACCAGCCAATGGACACCTCAGCTGACACGAGCACCGACGGCGGGAGCCGGCCGGACTCCTCGGGAGGCACGGCGTGATCGAGTCTTTGCACATCGAGGACCTCGGTGTCATCGAGGAGGCTGATCTTCCCCTCAGCCGCGGCCTGACCGCCCTGACCGGTGAGACCGGCGCCGGTAAGACGATGGTGCTCACCTCGCTCGGGCTGCTGCTGGGGCAGCGGGCCGAGACCACCATCGTGCGCACCGGTGCCGAGCGCAGCCTGGTTGAGGGCGCCTTCCTGGTTGACCCGGACTCGCGCGTCGCCGCCCGCGTCGTCGAGGCCGGCGGCGATCTCGACGACGACCTCCTCCTGGCCTCTCGCACGGTCCCCGCCTCCGGACGCTCCCGCGCCTACCTGGGAGGGCGCTCCGTACCGGCCTCGGTCCTCAGTGAGGTGGGCGGCAGGCTGGTCTCCGTCCACGGCCAGGCCGACCAGCTGCGGCTGCGCTCGACCGCGGCCCAACGCGCTGCCCTGGACTCACTGGGCGGCCAGGACCACGCCGCCCTGTGCCGCCGCTACGCCCAGGCCTACCAGGCGCGCCGACAGGCCGACCAGGAGCTCCAGGACTGGCAGGCATCGGCTCAGGCCCGAGCCGTCGAGGTGGCCCAGCTGCGCACCTGGCTCGAGGCCCTGGAGGAGGTCGACCCCCGCAGCGGTGAGGACCGGGAGCTGACGGCGGAGGCAGAGAGACTCGACCACGCCGAGGACCTGCGCAGAGCCGCCACCGGAGCCCGCACTGCCCTCAGCGGGGAGGAGTCCGCCACCGGGCAGGCGCCCGATGTCGTCTCCCTCATCGCCTACGCGCACCGCAGCCTGAGTGCCGAGTCCGACCGGGACCCCGCCCTGGCTGAGCTGGCCGCGCGCACCCAGCGCCTGGGCATCGACGCAGCCGACATCGCCGCCGAGCTGGGCGGGTACCTGTCCGCGCTGAGCGCCGACCCGGCTCGCCTCGCCCAGGTCCAGGACCGCCGCGGAGAGCTCGCCCGCGCCTGCCGGGAGATCGGCGGACCCCAGGAGCAGCTCGACGACGTCGATGCCCTCCTGGCCTGGGGCGAGCGGGCGGCCGCGCGTCTGGCCGAGCTCGACGGGCCCCAGGACACCGCCACCGTCCTGGCCGAGCGCCTGGCTGCTGCTGACGAGGAGCTGGCCGGTGTTGGTGCCGAGCTGAGCCAGGCCCGTCAGCAGCTCGGCGAGCGTCTTGAGCAGGCCGTCACCGCAGAGCTGGAGGGCCTGGAGATGAAGGGTGCCCGACTCGTCGTCGAGCTGGACCGGCTCGATGAGCCCGGGCCCACCGGCCTGGAGAGCGTCGCCCTCACCCTCGTCTCACACCCCGGCGCACCCGGCCTGCCCCTGGGCAAGGGGGCATCGGGAGGTGAGCTCTCCCGCATCATGCTCGCCCTGGAGGTGGTGCTCGCCGACGCCGCGGCCTTAGCGCGCCCCTCCACCCACACCCGCACCCTCGTCTTCGACGAGATCGACGCCGGGGTGGGAGGCCGGGCCGCCCGGGAGATCGGCAGGAGGCTGGCCCGTCTGGCGCGACACCACCAGGTCATCGTCGTCACCCACCTGGCGCAGGTGGCGGCCTGGGCCGACACCCACCTCGTGGTGCGCAAGGAGACGGTCACCGATGCTGAAGCCCGTCCCAACTCCGCAGAGACGTCCGCAAGGAATGTGAGAAAGTCCCAGCCAGGACGCACCCGTACACAGGTCTTCGTCGTCGAAGGCCAGGAGAGAGAACGAGAGCTGGCCCGGATGCTCTCCGGGCACGAGGACTCCCAGGCAGCGCTTCGGCACGCCGCTGAGCTTCTCCAGGAAGCAGTCGTGGGACAATCCGAGCCGTGAGGAATCCCTTCCGCAGGAAGTCTGCGTCCGTCTCCGAGCATCCCAGCGGTGTCGTACGCGTCGACGCGCGCACGAAGAAGCTCACCAAGCGTCTCCAGCCCGGGGAAATTGCCATCATCGACCACACCGACCTCGATCGGGTGGCCGCCGAGGCTCTGGTGGAGTGCGGTGCCTTAGCGGTTCTCAACGCCTCCCCGTCCATCTCCGGGCGCTACCCGAACCTCGGCCCCGGAATCCTCCTTGACGCGGGAATCCCGCTCGTGGACGACCTGGGCCCCGACATCATGCGCCTGCATGACGGTCAGCACGTCACTGTCGAGGACGGCTCGGTGCGGGTTGAGGGCAAGGAGCAGGTCATCGCCGAGGGAGCGGTCCAGACCAAGCAGACCGTTGCCGAGGCCATGGAGGAGGCTCAGAAGGGCCTGTCCGTCCAGCTGGAGGCCTTCGCCGCCAACACCATGGAGTACATGCGCGGAGAGTGGGACCTACTCCTCAACGGCGTCGGCATGCCCTCACTGACCACGCAGATGAGTGGCAAGCACGTCCTGGTGGTCGTGCGCGGTTACTCCTACAAGGAGGACCTGCAGGCGCTCAGGCCCTACATCCGCGAGTACAAGCCCGTCATCATCGGTGTCGACGGAGGCGCCGACGCCGTCCTGGACGCAGGCTTCAAACCGACCATGATCGTGGGCGACATGGACTCGGTGTCCGACAAGGCACTGACCTGCGGCGCCGAGATCGTCGTCCACGCCTACCGTGACGGACGCGCCCCGGGCCTGGCCCATGTCGAGGAGCTCGGGGTCGAGCACCATGTCTTCGCGGCCACCGGTACCAGTGAAGACATCGCCATGCTCATGGCCGATGAGGCCGGTGCCGAGATCATCGTGGCCCTGGGGACGCACGCCACCCTGCTGGAATTCCTCGACAAGGGGCGCGCCGGCATGTCCTCGACCTTCCTGACCCGGCTCAAGGTCGGTGGCCGACTCATCGACGCCAAGGGCGTCTCCCAGCTCTACCGCACTCGCATCTCGGGGTGGTGGCTACTGTTCCTGGCCCTGGCGGGCACCTTCGCCCTGACCATCGCCCTGATGTCCACGCCCGGTGGACAGACCTTCCTGGGCCTGTCCGGTGCCGTGTGGGACGACGTCGTCAACTTCTTCCGCTCACTGGTGGGCCTTGCCCCGAACTCACCCACCGTCTAACGACCCCCGCCCATCTGAGAGGCAGCGCCTCTCACGGTCATCCTCAAGGTCTTCAACCATGATCGACTTCCGCTATCACCTGGTATCGCTCATCTCCGTGTTCCTGGCCCTCGCCGTCGGGGTCGTCCTGGGAGCCGGCCCCCTGCAGAACTCCCTGGGAACCGCGCTCAACGATCAGGTCACCGCCCTGCGAGAGAACCGCAACGCCACCCAGGCCAAGCTCGAGCAGACGGAGACGGCCGTCAACGAGCGGGACTCCTACATCACTCAGGCCGCCAGCGGCCTCCTGCCCGGGACCCTGGCCTCCAAGAATGTGGCCATGGTGCTCCTGCCCGAGGCCAAGGCCGAGGACGCCGACGCCATCACCACCCAGCTCAAGAACGCAGGTGCCACCGTCACCGGCCGGGTGAGTCTGACCAGCACCTGGGTGGACCTGTCCCGGGAGAACTACCGCTCCACCTTCTCCGGTCAGGTCCAGGGGCACCTGGACAGCACCACCTCCAAGGACGCCAACGGCATTCTGGGGGAGGCACTGGCCAAGGCCCTGACCGCCAACGACGACTCCTCCCGAGTCCTCATGGACATGCTGTCGGTGACAGCGGACAAGTCCGGCACGCCCTTCGTCTCCGTGGACTCCACACCCACCGCTGCGGCCGAGATGATCGTCGTCGTCGGGCCGCGCCCGCAGGCCTCCTCCGGCAATGGGGCGACGGTCGAGGCCACACCGGGGCAGGACCCCAAGGCCTGGGCCAAGGCGCTGGAGGGGACGGCCGGCCGGGCGCCCACAGTCGTCGTCGGCTCAGCCGACGGTGACGACGGCGTCGTCAGCATCATCCGCTCGGAGAAGGCGAAGGTGACCACTGTCGACTCCGTCGGCCAGATCGCCGCCTCCGTGTCCACCCCTCTGGCCCTGGCCTCCACCCGAGCGGGAACCATCGGCCACTACGGCTTCGATAAGGGAGCCGAGGCAGTCATGCCGCCAGTGACCAAGTAGTTCCTGTCCTCAGGGGACCCAGGCGGCTCAGGCGCTGTGGCCGAGTCATGGGTGGCGGCGCAGAGATCCGTCCTGGCCCTGCCTTAGGCTGAGGCCATGGCTGGCACGATCACGCGAGTAAGCTCCTACGCCCGAGACCTGGCAAGGGTGGGTATTAAGGCAGCGGGCACCGCCCTGTCCTGCTCCGTATGCCTGGCTCCCATCGCCCAGGGACTGGAGCGCATCAACTTCCACGGCCGTACCGTGAGCCTGCGCGGAGGCGTCGGGGCCGCAGCCGGCGCCGTGACGGCTGGGATCGAGGCCGGCAGGCTCCTGCGGGGCAGGACGGGCTCACCCTCGCGGGCAGGACTCGCCGCCACCCTCGCGTCTGCGGCCGGTGGGTGCGCCGGCCTGGTCGACGACCTCGATGCCGGGGCCCACGACGGCGACACCCCCGCCAAGGGCCTCAAGGGTCACCTCACCGCCCTCGCCCACGGGCGCGTCACCACCGGAGCCCTCAAGATCGCCGTCATCGGCTCAGGGGCGCTTGTCGGCGGTGTCCTCCTGGCCCGCCACCGCAGCTCGGGTGCCGGCGCACGTCCGCCAGCGTCCAGCGCCGTTGACGTCGTGTCCAGTGCCATGGTCATCGCGGCCTGGGCGAACCTGCTCAACCTGCTCGACCTGCGCCCCGGACGGGCCCTCAAGACCGCCTGCATCGTGAGCACCCCGCTGCTGGCCACCCCCGGACGCGACGGCGAGCCCACCCGGATGCTGGCCGCGGGCACCCTGGGAGTCAGCCTCATGGCCCTGCCGGAGGACCTCCTGGAGAATACGATGCTGGGGGACACCGGGGCCAACGCCGTCGGCGCCCTGCTGGGAACCGCCCTGGCCTGCCACCCCCACGCCGTGGTGCGCGCCGGAGCCGCCCTGAGCGGGGTGAGCCTCATCCTGGTCAGCGAGAAGGTGTCCTTCTCCCGCGTCATCTCCGACACCCCGGTGCTGGCCGCACTCGACGGGCTGGGGCGCCGCCCCTGATGGCATCTCAGCAACGCCGCGGCGGCCTGCTCTCAGCGGCCGGGTCCGTCGCCGGCCTGACCCTCGTCTCCCGTGTCCTGGGGTTCCTGCGCTGGCTCGTCCAGGCCGCCACCGTCGGCACCGGCACGGTGGCGGGCGCCTACACCACGGCCAACCAGCTGCCCAACACCCTCTACGAGGTCGTCGTCGGCGGGGTTCTGGCCGCCACCGTCGTTCCGCTCCTGGCGGCACCGATCGCCGCGGGCAGGCGTGAGGAGGTCACCGCCACCGCCTCGGGGCTGCTGGGCCTGGTCCTGGCGGTCCTGACCCCGCTGTCCCTGGGGCTCATCGTCCTGGCCGCCCCGATCGCCTCCCTGTTCCCCACCTCCCAGGGCGTGGACCCGACGCTTCAGCATGAGCTCGTCGCCTCCTTCCTGCGCATGTTCGCCCTGCAGGTGCCCATGTACGGGGTGGCCGTCGTCCTCACCGGCGTCCTCCAGGCTCACAACCGCTTCACCTGGCCAGCGCTGACACCGATGCTCTCCAGCCTCGTGGTCATGGCGACCTACGGCCTCTACGGGGTGCTGGCTGGCGGAGACGACGCAGCCGCCTCCAGGCTCGCCCTCCAGGTGCTGGGCTGGGGGACGACCCTCGGGGTGGCCGCCCTCAGCCTGCCGTTGCTGTGGCCGGTCCACCGACTGGGACTGGGACTGCGCCCCACCCTGCGACTGGGGGGCGGCCAGGCCCGGCGGGCGCTGCGGCTCGGCGGGGCCGGGGTGTGGACGATCCTCGCCCAGCAGGTGAGCGTCCTGGTGGTCCTGGCCATGGCCCGCTGGGGCGGGCAGACCGGAACCGCCGCGGTCTACCAGTACACGCAAGCCGTCTACGTCCTTCCCTACGCAGTGCTGGCCGTCCCCGTGGCCACCGTCCTCTACCCCCGCCTGACCGCCGCCTTCGAGGCCCGCGAGCTGTCGGCGGGCAGTCCCGGTGGCACAGGTGTGGATGAGGACGCCACGAGGCTGGTGGCCACCTCCACGGCCCTGGTCACCGCCGTCGCTGTGGCCGGAACCGCCATGCTGCTGGCCGCCAGCGCCGCCGCCGAGCGCTTCTTCTCCTTCAAGCAGGTCGACGGGATGGGCCAGGCGCTGGCCGTCCTGGCTCCGGGACTGATCGGCTACGCCCTCATCTACCAGGTCACCCGGGTCCTGTTCGCCGCCGACCGCTCTCGGCCCGCCGCTCACGCCACCGCGGCCGGCTGGCTGACCGTGGCGGTGGCCTGCGCCGCCTGCGTGCGCCTCATGGCGCCCTCGGGCGGGGACGGGCGCGCCACCCTCGTGGCCCTAGGAGTGGGCACGACCATCGGGATGACGGTGGCGGGAGCGAGCCTGCTCATCGTCCTGGCCCGGATCATGGGGGGCCGCGTGCTGCGCTCCACCCTGACCTCGCTCGGTGCGGGGCTGCCCGTGGCCCTTGCCCTCGGGCTGGCCGTCCGAGAGGCGACCACCCGCGTCACCTCCCTGCCCCTGGCCGTCATCACCGCCCTGATCGGCGCCGCTGCGGCCGCGGCCCTCGTCCTGGTGGTCATCCACCTGGCTGACCGCAGCCTCCTGGCATCGGTACGTGGCGGCAGGCCGACGGTGACAACGAAGGACGACAAGGAGCAACCATGAGCGACGTCGACGCCACGAATAAGCCCGGTGCCGTACAGGACCCGCAGGTCGGACGCCGGAGGATCCTCCAGGTGTGCGGATCGGCCGCTGGAGGAGTTCGGGCCCACCTGGCTGACTGCGCCCGCCTCCTGGCCGCCAACGGCCACGACGTCATCGTTGAGGCCCCCGCCGCGGTCCTTGACGGACTGGATATCGAGCCGGCTCGCGCCGAGCCACTCGAGATCGGCCCACGCCCCAGCCTCAACGACACCCTGTCCGTGGCCAGGCTGCGTCGCCTGGGTCGGCGCGCCGACGTCCTTCACGCCCACGGCCTGCGAGCCGGGGCCCTGGCCGCCCTGGCCCTGGGGCGACGCCGCCGCGGACGCACACGGCTGGTCGTCACCCTTCACAACCTCACCGTCGGGGGGCGCCTGACCACGTTGGTGGGGGACAGGCTCGAGCGGCTCATCGCCCGGCGCGCCGACCTCGTCCTGGCGGTCAGCCCCGACCTGGCCGAACGGGCCCAGGATCTTGGTGCCCCACACGTCGAGGTCGCCATCATCCCCGCGGTGTCACCGCAGCAGCCCGCCGAACCGAGCACCTCCGACGCGGCCGCGGCGGAGGATGCCTGGCCGCGAAGCGGGGCCCGCCTCCTGACCGTCGCCCGCCTGGCTCCCCAGAAGGGCCTGCCGCTGCTGCTCGAGGCCGCCGCGATCCTCTCCCGCGAGGTCGACGCCGGCCGGCTGACCGCCTTCACCTGGGCCCTCGCCGGGGACGGCCCCGGCCGCGAGCAGGCCGCTGAGCGCATCGCCGCCGAACAGCTCCCGGTCACCCTCCTGGGGCGGCGAAGCGATGCTCCGGCCCTCATGGAGGTCGCTGACATCGTCGTCCAGACCAGCCTGTGGGAGGGCCAGCCCCTCACCATCCAGGAGGCCCTGCGCGCAGGCACCGCGATCGTGGCCACCGACGTCGGAGGCACCGCCGTGACCGCCAGAGGAGGGGCCGTCCTTGTGGACCCTCAGGCGCAGGCCATCGCCGAGGCGCTTCGAACCCTCCTGAGCGACCCAGAGGCCCGCACCCGCGCCGCTGAGCGCGCGCAGGCGGCGGCAAGGCGCCTTCCCGGGCTCGAGGACCTGGCGGCCCAGCTGCGTCAGGTGGTCCTCGACCTGCACTGAGCCGCCCTGCCCCGAGCGGTAGCATCGTGGTGCCCGAGCGCCCAGCAACGACGACGCCGGCAGCGAGAATGAGGAGCCAATCGTGGATCATCCGGTGACGAGCGCCCGCAGCAGCGACGGCATAGTGAACAGCCTCGCTGACACCCACGAACCGGGGCGGGAGCTGGTCTCCAGCGAGCGGGTCTGGAGCGGGCCGATCTTCGCCGTCGACGCCGACCAGGTGCGTCTCGGCCCCGGTCAGGAGCCGGTGGCCCGTCAGGTCGTCGTCCATCACGACGCCGTTGCCGTCGTCGCGCTGCGTGAGGGCGATACATCCTCCCAGCCCGACGGCGCCGCGGAGATCCTCATGATCCGCCAGTACCGTCATCCGGTGCGCGCCTGCCTGTGGGAGATCCCGGCGGGGCTGCTCGACGTGGCGGGGGAGGAGCCGGCCGTTGCCGCTGCCCGCGAACTCGCTGAGGAGACCGACTACGAGGCGGCCACCTGGTTCACGCTGGCCGAGTTCTACGCCTCGCCAGGCTTCACCACCGAGGGAGCCCGGATCTTCCTCGCCCAGGACCTGAGCCTGCTGCCCGAGGACCGGCGCACCGTCCGCGAGGACGAGGAGGCCGAGTTCGTGCCCACCTGGGTCCGCCTGGACGAGGCCCTCGACGCCGTCATGGGCGGCCGCCTGCACAACCCCTCCACGGTGCTCGGAGTCCTGGCCACGGCCCAGGCGCGCACCCGCGGCTGGGCAGGGCTGCGTCCCGCTGACGCCCCCTGGCTGCGCAGCCCGGAGAGCCTGTAGGACGAGTCAAAGTACTTGTCTGTCAACCAGTGGGAGCACTTTCGGACCGGCGTTCCTGGGCAGGATAGTGGCCAGGATTCGGCGAGTCTGCCCGCCATGGCGAGCGAGGGCCGCCTGACTCAGGTGAAGAACACCTTGAACATCAATCGATTAATCGACTTGGCTCAATGTGGTTAACCGGTTGACTCATGAGCGTGTTCTGAGTCATGATCTCTCTGTGTCCGGTACCGATGCCGGGCCTCCCGACCAGAAGAGGGGAGGGGAGATGATGACGACTCTCGCCGATGTCGCTGCCGCGGCTGGTGTCTCCAAGGCTGCGGCCTCCCTCGTGCTCTCCGGCAAGTTCGAGGGGCGCGTGAGTGAGCGCAAGGCTGAGCGGGTCCGTATGGCCGCTGATGAGCTCGGCTACGTCCGTGACGCCATTGCCGGTGGCATGCGCAACGGTCGAACCCGGACGATCGGGGTCATCGGCGAGCGTGTCCTGTCCACGCCCTACGCCGTCTCCATGATCGACGCTGTTCTGTCCACCAGTCAGAGCCTCGGGTGGTCCGTCCTTCTCACTGACGCAGGACGCGACGGTGTCGCCGCCAAGGAGGCAGTCCGCGAAATGGTCGCCCGGCGCGTCGGCCAGGTGGTCATTGCCTCGATGTATCACCGCGTTGTTCCGGTTCCTGAGCAGATCAAGGATGTCGTCGTGCTCAACGGCGTTGCTGACCGCCCTGGGGTTCCTGGTGTCGTTCCCGATGAGCGTCAAGGCGCCAGCGATGCCGTTGCCCACCTCGTCGACCTCGGCCACCGCCGTATCGGCTACCTTGGGCACGACGACGCCGAGAGTATCGCTGTGCGTGAGCGTTCCGACTCCTACCGCCACAGCCTTCGAGAGGCCGGGCTGGCGGTGGACGAGTCGCTCCTCGTCACCGGGGGACTCGACCCCGATAGCGTCGACGCCACTGCCCGCCGTCTCCTCGACCGGCCTGATCGTCCGACCGCCGTCTTCTGCTACAACGACGCCCTGGCGGCCGGCGTCTTCCGGCAGGCGGTACGCCTGGGGATCTCCATTCCCAACGACCTCTCTGTTATCGGCTTTGACGACCTCGCGCTCATCTCTACGAACCTCGATCCCAGGCTCACCACGATGCGCCTGCCGCACTGGGAGATGGCCGAGTGGCTCACTCGCGAGCTCGCTGCGGGCCGTACAGCCGAGCTCCCGGACGTCACTCGTTTCCCCTGCCCTCTCATCGAGCGAGCCTCCACGGCGCCTCCCGCCACCTCGCTGCCGTAGTTCGGGCGCCGCACACGAGGTCGGCCCCACCAGCTCTCCGCCCGATGGGTGGAGTCAGATCCCCACCTCTCACACTGATACACAAAGGAGTGCCATCATGATGACCACCCGCCGTATGTTTCTTGGCGCCAGCGCCGCCGCCTTGACCACGCTTGCCGCATGCTCCTCTCAGTCCGGAAAGGGGGCGGGCGGCCTGACGCTCTGGACCCACAACGGAGGCAACAAGGAGGAGCTCGACGTCGTCAACAGCGCGGTCAAGGACTTCAACGCCGCGAACCCCAACACCCCGGTCACGGTGAAGTCTTTCCCGCAGGAGTCCTACAACGATGCCATCGCCTCAGCCGCAGTCTCCGGCAATCTGCCCGACATCCTCGACCTTGACGGCCCGATCATGTCCAACTGGGCCTGGGCCGGATACCTCTCGCCACTGACAATCTCGCAAGATCTCCAGGGAAAGATCATCGACTCCGCTAAAGGCGTCTGGAACAACAAGCTCTACTCCGTTGGCCCCTACGACACCTCGCTGTGCTTCCTCGGACGTAAGTCGGCCTTCGACAAAGCCGGTGTCACCATCCCCACGGTCAACAAGCCGTGGACGAAGGACGAGTTCATGGGTGCCCTCGACAAGCTCTCAAAGCTCGACGGCTTCAGCTACGCCATTGACATGTCGGTGTGGGACACCGCCGAGTGGTGGCCCTACGCCTACGCTCCCATGCTCCAGTCCTTCGGTGGCGACCTCATCGACCGCAAGAGCTATGAGACCGCCGAGGGCTTCCTCAACGGGGACAAGGCCGTCGAGTGGGGCACCTGGTTCCGCTCGCTGTTCACCTCCAACTACGCCTCTCAGACCCCGGCCAAGGACGGCCAGGACTTCCTTCAAGGCAAGGTGCCGCTCGTCTATGCCGGCGGATGGAAGGTCCTCAAGGCTCAGGAGACCTTCGGCGAGGACGAGGTCCTCATCCTCCCCCCTGTCGACTTCGGCGCGGGTGCTCACGTAGGCGGCGGCTCCTGGCAATGGGGTGTGTCCTCCTCCTCGAAGAACACCGACGCTGCGAACAAGTTCATTGAGTTCCTCATGCAGGACAAGTACCTCGTTCAGTACTCCGACGCCATCGGCAACTTCCCGTCAATCGAGTCGGCCACCCCGAAGACGAAGTACTACGGCGAGGGCAAGCCGCTGGAGCCTGTTTACGAGATCGGTAAAAAGTACGCCCTCCTGCGTCCTGCGACACCCGGATACAAGGTCATCTCATCGACTTTCGACAAGGCCGCTCGGGACATCGTTTCCGGTTCCGATGTCAAGTCGACCCTCGACCAGGCCGTCAAGGACATCAACGCGGATATCAAGTCGAACGATGGCTACAAGGCCAAGTAGGTCAAGTAAGCCAAGTAGGCCAAGTGCGCTACTGAGTACCTGATCGTGCGGCCGGTCAACAGCCGCGCCACCTTCCTACACCACCAGCACCGATCCGGCGTGCGCGTAAGAGTGCGCCGCCGGGAAGGGAACAGATATGGCAGCCCCCAGTACCATGAGGCGCCGCGGCAGGACCGCCGCATTGCGCAGAGAGGCTAGGACGGCGTGGCTCATGAGCTCGCCGGCCCTCCTGCTCCTCCTGCTTTTCATGGGCATTCCGATCCTGCTTACCTTCATCCTGTCCTTCACGAATACGCGTCTCATCTCCCCCAACCCTCCGCAGTTCATCGGGATGGAGAACTTCGTACGGGCGTTCACCGACGACCCGACCTTCATCCGGTCTCTGGCGAATACTGTCTTGTTCGCGCTCGTTGTCGTGCCCTTCCAGTCCATCCTTGCCCTAGCGCTGGCGATTCTTGTCAACCAGAAGGTCAAGGGAGTCACTGCTTTCCGGACAATGATCTTCATGCCCGTGGTGACCTCCATGGTTGTGGTCTCCATCCTGTGGAGCTTCTTCTATCAGGACAATGGCCTGTTCAACTCGATGCTCAACACCGTCACTGGCGGCGGGTGGTCCACCATTGCCTGGCTCAACCACCCTGGCACCGCGATGCCTGCCATTATCGTGCTGTCTATCTGGCAAGCAGTCGGTTTCCATATGATCATCTGGCTCTCCGGCCTGCAAATGATTGACCCGGTTCTCTACGAGGCCGCTGACCTCGACGGCGTCAACGGTTGGCAGCGCTTCCGCTACATAACATGGCCGGGGCTGCATTCGACGATGGTCTTCATCCTCGTCACCATCACGATTGCTGCGCTGGGCCTGTTCGTCCAGGTCGACGTTATGACATCCGGAGGTCCCCAAGATGCCACCTCGACAATCGTCTACCACGCGGTGCGCAGGGGTTACCGTGAGCAGGACATGGGGTACGGCAGCTCCATCTCACTCATATTCTTCATTGCCGTCCTGCTCATCAGTCTCATCCAGCGCTGGCTCACCAGGGAGAAGGACTGACATGCTCACTGAGACAACTAGGACCGATGCAGTACCTGCGACTAAAGCCGTCGATGCCCTCGAGGCTCCCGAAAGGGGCCCGCGTCGACGTGGCCGCGCCGCCACCAGGAAAAGGTCCAGGGTGCTGACGTACGTCGGCCTTGTCTTCGCCTCGTGCGTCGCTGTGTTCCCGCTGCTGTTCATGGTCTTCTCATCCTTCAAAGAAGACCACCAGATCTTCGCTGATCTCGGCTCCCTTAAGGCGTTCCTTCCGACCGGTCACCTATCACTGGATAACTACTCCGGAGTATTCGAGCGGGTCCCGGCTGTACGGTTTATCACAAACTCGCTCATCGTGACCGTTGCGATAGTATTGCTCGGTCTCATTGTCAACTCCATGATCGGATTTGCGATATCGCGTATGCGCTGGAGGGGCAAGAACATTGTGCTCTCGCTTGTCCTAGCCACCCTCATGGTTCCTTTCGAGACCATCGCTGTGCCGCTCGTATACTGGGTCGCCAAGTTGCCATCGCTGCAGTGGGTCGTTGACGGTTTTCTTGTCAAACAGGGAATGCTCAACACTTATCAGGTGCAGATTCTGCCCTTCGTTGCCAATGCACTCTCCATCTTCCTGTTCGCCCAGCACTTTGGTGATATCCCCAAGGAGATCGACGAGGCGGCCCGCGTTGATGGCGCGTCCTGGTGGGTGATCTACTCACGAATCATCGTGCCACTGTCTGGTCCGACCTTCGCCACAGTCGCCATCATCACGATGCTGCCGGCGTGGAACTCCTACCTGTGGCCGCTCATGGTCATCCAGGAGGAGTCTATGCGGCCCGCGAGTGTCGGTATGCAGTACTTCTTCCAACTCAACCCGGTATGGGGGCAGATCATGGCTTACGGCACACTCATCACTCTGCCTGTTCTTATCATTTTCGTTCTGTTCCAGCGCTCGTTCGTAGCGTCGTTGGCAGGTACCGCCGTCAAAGGCTGAGTGTGGGGTGCTTAACGATCGGGTCATGGGGCGTGTTCCAATCTCGGCCCTGCTACGTAAGCGTGCACTGCCCACTGCCCTCGTGTCCGGTAGCGGCTCCGCTGCTCAGTTCATGCCTGCCTGAATATCTCAGCCTTGATCTCAAAGGAGAGACCTGTGACCACTGAAGACCCTGGCTTTAGCCGAAGGACCATATTGAGGACGGCGGCCGGAGTGGTCGTCGCCACAGCCGCTGGAACAGCCTGTGGCATGGCAACATCAACGTTTGCAAGCGCAGCTGTCAGCCGTCGCGCGCTTCTTCATCTCACCCCTACAACCGGGTGGGCCTGCGACCCCCAACGCCCGTACTACCTTGGTGGTCAACTCCAGCTCCCACGCCTCCAGGCCGCCCGGACTGCAGGACCAGGAGGGTGGAGACTTGCGACCTCGACCGACGAAGTCTTTTTCTCCGACGTAGGCGATACGATCCCGCTCGTAGGTGACACTCCTGCGTGGAGCGGTTCGGTCGTCGTCGACACCGACAACACTGCCGGTCTTGGGGCCGGGGCGGTCGTCGCTCTCGTGACGCACGTGCCCCACGGCGACCTCACTCGCCAGGCCCAGTATCTCCACTGGTCAACGGATGGTGGGCGCAGCTTTTCGATGCTCTCCGAACCAGTTATTCCGAACCCGAATGCTGATAATGCATCTACGGATGAGGAGATCGATAATGCCAGGTGGTTCCGTGACCCGAAGGTTGTCCGAGACGAGGTGCGCAGCCAATGGGTGTGCGTCATCGGTCGGCGTAAGTATCTCTCGTTCTACGTCTCCACTGACCTACACCACTGGCGGTGGACCTCCAACTTCGACCACCTCACACCTGGGGCTACCGATCTCGGAGGCATGGAGTGCCCTGATCTGTTCCGCATCATTGCCGATGACGGAACAAGCCACTGGGTCCTCGGCGCCTCAATGGACGGATGGGGAGCAGGATCGCTCGGCACCTACGCGTACTGGATAGGGAACTGGGATGGAACTCGGTTCGTGACAGACAACCTCAGACCGCAGTGGCTCGATCATGGGTATGACTGGTTTGCGGCTGTTACTTGGCCAAGTGCCGACTCACCCCAGAACGTGAGGCATGCTGTCGCCTGGATGAACAACTGGAAGTACGCTGCCAGGCACGTTCCCACTCTCGACACCGATGGGTACAACGGTCAGTACTCTGTCGTTCGTGAAATCCGACTCTGTCGGCAGCCTGGCGGCTGGTACAGCCTGCTGAGCGCTCCCAAACCTGTGCTCGCGACCAGTATCCTCTCGCCGAAGTCCCTGGGCGACGTCAATGTCACCGGCCGCCGGGTACTCGACGTCACGACTGAGGCCTACGTTCTAACCACTGACATTGCCTGGACAAATGCAACTAACGTAGGCATAGAAGTCCTGCGCAGCTCAGACGGAACTCGGCACACCAACGTCGGCGTCTTTAATGGCCGCGTCTATGTCGACCGAGGTCCGAGCGAGAGCATATCGGCGCCCTTCGCTCCGTATACGCAGTCCGAGGCGCCTATCGACCCCGCCGCCCGTCATGTGCACCTCACTGTGGTCGTTGATCGCAACAGTGTCGAGGTCTTCGTCAATGCGGGCCACACCGTTCTGTCCAACCAGGTCTATCCCGCCGCCGGCGATCATGGCTTGGCCCTCTACTCCGATAACGGGAGCGCGGTGTTCTCGGACCTCTCCCTTAGAACCGTCTGACCCCTGAGGAGACCGATCACATGGCACTTGCACTGAATGACCACTGGCTGTGGGACCACTGGATCTGTGACGACGGCGATCGTTATCACCTCTTCTTCCTGCGGGCGTCGCGTGCGTTACACGACCCGGAGCGGCGGCACTTCCGTGCTTCCATGGGGCACGCCGTTTCCAGCGATGCGCGTACGTGGCAACTTTTGCCCGATGCCCTAGTGCATTCCGACGGGCCGGCGTTCGACGACAAGGCCATCTGGACCGGCTCCACCATTGTCAAGCCCGACGGTGCTATGCGTGTCTTCTACACCGGTATCTCTCGAGCAGAGGACGGGCTGGTTCAGCGCATCGGCTGGGCTGACTCCATTGACGGAGTGACGTTTGAACGCACGTGCGATGTTCCTCTGGAGGCGGACTCCAGGTGGTACGAGAGGAGGGAAACCGACGTCTCTGGGGCCGAGCACTGGAGGGATCCCTTTGTCTTCAGGCATGACGGGCGCTGGCACATGCTCATCACCGCCAGGGCGAAGGGGGCTGAGCACTATGGTGCCGGCGTCATCGGTCATGCCGTCTCCGATGACCTGGACCACTGGCAGATCGGGCCGCCGCTGACCAGCCCGTCGGTCTTCGGTCAGCTGGAGGTTTCCCAGAGCCGGAGCGTTGACGACCGTCATCTCCTCGTCTTCTCCTGCGGTGACGACATGAAGGCTGAACCTGGTCCGGGCGGGGTGTGGGTCGCCGAGGGGGAGGGGGCGCTGGGGCCCTGGGATATCGACGGCGCCAGGTACGTGCGCCCAGAGCACCTCTATGCCGGTCAGCTGCTTCAGCTGCGCGACGGGGCGTGGGTCTTCACGGGCTTCGAGGACATCGTCAACGGTGAGTTCGTCGGTGCGGTTCCGGACCTTCTGCCGTGGGCTGATGTCGAGCTTCTCCCAAGAGGCGGGCGCTAGGAGGCTGCGTCGTCGGTTGCCTGGACGGCGAGTGATCGAGGTGCCGGTCCAGGACCGGGCTCATCTCTAGTTCACCGTGCTGTGTCGGGTGACGGTGCAGTTTACGGTGCGCGAGGCCGGGCGTCCCGACCAACGACTAGTTAGGTGTTCCTAAGTGAGGCTCACCTTTGATTAGGTGGCGTGTTCAATCCCACCCTGCGACGCTCCGTCGTGAACTTGCCAGTGTTGAATTCGGCAAGCAAGATCTTGGTTAAACTCGTGGCACAACGACCAGCGACGCCTCGCAGGTCAGTGCCTGGAGCCGGTCCAGGGCATGGCCGAACCGGCCGCAACGGGGCAGGCCGTGAGGCGTCGGAAGCGACTAGGGGAGGAGAACCGTCATGACGCAGAGCGACGACGACTCTACCCGGGCACGCGTTCTCGACCTCATCGCTGAGAAGGGACCGGTGTCGGCGGCGCAGCTCGCCAAGGTCCTGAGGCTGACGCCGGCCGCCGTGCGCAGGCACATCACCGCCCTTGAGGACGCTGAGCAGATCGAGGTGCACACGCCGGCCCAGACGGGCAAGCGCGGCCGCGGTCGCCCGGCCCGGCACTACGTCCTGACGCCCAAGGCCCGCACCTCCTTCGCGGAGGGCTACTCCGACCTGGCCAACCGTGCCCTGCACTACCTGTCCCAGGTGGCTGGTGACAAGGCGGTCGACTCCTTCGCCGCGGCCAGGGGCCGTGACCTCGAGCGCCGCTACGCCACCGTCGTCGAGGCGGCCGGCAAGGATCCCTCGGAGAGGGCCCGCGCCCTGGCGGACGCCCTGACTCTCGACGGCTACGCGGCCTCGGTGCGCGACGTCGGGGACGGCTCCTTCGCCGTCCAGCTGTGCCAGGGCAACTGCCCGGTGCGCGATGTGGCCGGGGAGTTCCACGAGCTGTGCGACGCCGAGACCCAGGCCATCTCCCGGCTCGTGGGCGTCCCGGTCCAGCGTCTGGCCACCCTGGCCGGAGGCGAGCACGTCTGTACCACCCACATTCCGATCGCCATGCCCGCGCTGCGCAAGCGCGCGGTCCGGGCGGCGGCTAAGACGCGAGGCCTTGAGACCAAGCGAATGGAAGGAACCCGATGACACTGCCAACAACCGAGAATGTGCGTAGCACCGACGACGAGATCATCGACTCGATCTCAACGAGCTACGACTTCGGCTGGCACGACTCCGACGAAGCCGGCGAGAAGGCCAAGCGAGGCCTTGACGAGCAGGTGGTTCGCGAGATCTCCGCCATCAAGGGCGAGCCCGAGTGGATGCTCGCCAAGCGCCTCAAGGCCTACTCGACCTTCGAGCGCAAGCCCATGCCCACCTGGGGGGTGGACCTCTCGCAGCTCGACATGGACGCCGTCAAGTACTACGTGCGCTCCACGGACCGGCCGGCCAACTCCTGGGACGACCTGCCCGAGGACATCAAGAACACCTACGACCGCATCGGCATCCCCGAGGCCGAGCGCGAGCGCCTGGTGGCGGGAGTCGCGGCTCAGTACGAGTCGGAGGTCGTCTACCACCAGATCCGTGGTGACCTGGAGGAGCAGGGGGTCATCTTCGTCGACACCGACACCGCTGTGCGCGAGTACCCCGAGCTCGTCCAGGAGTACTTCGGGACCGTGGTTCCAGCGGGTGACAACAAGTTCGCCGCCCTCAACACGGCCGTGTGGTCCGGAGGGTCCTTCATCTACGTTCCCAAGGGCGTCCACGTCGAGATCCCGCTGCAGGCCTACTTCCGCATCAATACCGAGAACATGGGCCAGTTCGAGCGCACGCTCATCATCGCCGACGAGGACTCCT
>ERZ773010.789-NODE-789-length-21248-cov-3.650922_pt1 | contig 21248 bp, 24 predicted proteins | sample MGYA00580842_ERZ773010 | MGnify/ENA primary metagenome ERZ773010 (study PRJEB29015, sample SAMEA2737982) | human oral metagenome | biome: human oral; feature: human-associated habitat; material: dental | place: China | collected 2107 ...
GACTGTTTTGAGGTTCAGTGGGTAAGCATCATCAAACACGGTAACAAGACGGGCACCAGCCAACCGTCCGGCATCAACCTCGTGCAGCACGCGGACACGCGCATCTTCCCGTACAGAGGTAGTAGCTGCTTGAAGTAAAGCTGTGGCAGTCAAGCGCGGATTGAGAGCTTCGCTGGCTGGGATACGTCCCTCCCATAGATCATCGAGACGCCCATCACGTGCCACACGAGCAATCAGGCTCCAGTCGATACTCTTTCTACCGATCCGGATAGCACACAAGGTCAATAACTTGAGAACCCGGTCATCCATGTCACTCTACTCTCGGTCTATATGTTCGAGGACACCCTCAGTCTCGCACAAGTCAGGTTTTATGTCAGGCTAGAAGAGTCCTGTGGGTGGTGGTTCGTAGGGGAGCGGCTGGTTCGTCGTGGAGGGGTCTCGTGAGGTGGCGAAGGGGCCGCTGGGGCTCATCAGGACGCCGAGATGATGATCGGCGTGGTCTCTAAGCCAGGCGGATATACCGGTGGCCGGGTCGAGGCGGGCTTGCTCCCATGATCGCCACATCGCTTCCAGCCGGATGGTCGCTTCAGCCGAGGCCCACCACCGGGCGGACCATCTGTATTCGGCGCGGCCTGGTTCGCCGACGTTGCGGCGAAATACGGGGCACACGAAGTCGCGGACGAACTCGTCTAGGTTTTTGAAGTGGGTGGTTGGTTCGGTAGCGGGTCCTTCGGGGGTTTTACCGGCTTGTTCGACCATTGGTGGGTTCCTCCGGAGTCGTGGTTGGCGATGGATGCTCGGACAGCATCGGCGTGGGGACCGGTCATCCAGGGTTGGGTGGCGATGAGGGTTGGGCGGGCGCCGGCGGCGAAGACGATAGCCCGTCCGGGGGGCATCGAGGCGAGGTCGGAGGTGTCCATGATGCGTTCACGGGTGAGCTGGTGGGTGATGCTGCGGCTGTTCTTCCCGGTAGAGATCGATCTTGTTCGTTTGTCGTAGTCGCCGAGCAGCGTGGACAGCATGTCGAGGAATTCGCGTTCTTTGACACCGCCGCCGTAGACGGCGATGTTCGCGGCCGACCAGAGCTTCTTCATCCCCGATTCGCCCCACACGTCGACGCCTTGCGACCAGGATTGCAGGATCGTCATCAAGACGATTCCACGCGAACCGTAATGCGAATACAGGTTCGGGAGCTCTTTCCAGCGGCACACGTTGGCGGCCTCGTCTAGAACCGCCAGCAGTGGGGTGGGCAGTCGGCCGCCGGACGATACGGAGGCGTACTCCTCGGCGGCTTCGGCGATCTCGGCCGTAAGCGCGGTGACGAGCGGTCCGGCGGTGCTGGCGCCTTCCTTCGATAGCGAGTAGAGAGTGCCACCGGGTTGGCGGACGAAGTCGGTGGGCACGAGTCGGGGCCGCTGGTCGTCGTCTCCTTGTGGGGTGATCCAGGCGGCGATCTGCCGGTTGGTTAGGCAGACAGCCATTTGCTGGGCGGTGCCGTACACGCCGGCTCGTTGCTTGTCGGGAGCGAAGACGACGCCGGCTATCTGGTCAGCGATGAGGCCGATACCGTGGTCTTGGCAGATCTTCATCGGAATGTCATCGGTTGGCCGAGTGAGCCACCGGTAGACGTCGGTGATCGGCCGGTCGTCCAGCGCGGCCGCGAGCAGCAGTCCAGCGAGCAGGTCTCGGCCGGAGTTGTCGAAGAAGGCGTCGGTGCGGGCATTGGTGTCCCGCGAGCCGGAAGCGAAGTGCTCCGCCAACCGGGCGGCGCGGACTTCGTCGGTGACGTAGCCGAGCGGGTTCCACCACCAGGTGGGTTCCTCACTGGCTAGGCGTTGCGGGTCGAACACCCACACTTCGCCGGTCTTCGCGCGGATATCACGGGTGGCGTCGACGACGTCGCGTTTGTTCGAGGTGACCACCGCACTGCCCGGGGCGGTGAGGATCGCCGGGATGGCGCGAGATGTGGTCTTGCCGGTTCGCGGTCCCCAGATATCGATGTGGCAGTCTTCCCAGGAGCCGTATAGGGGTTCCTTGGTGGCCACGGTGACACCGATCGGCACACCGGGGGCATCGGCTTCGACACCCATGCGTTCGGCCTTCTTCGCCGCGCGGGCCTTCGACACGGGTGCGACATCGGCGCGCGAGCCTAGGTAGCGGGCGGCGGCGTCGGCGCGGGTTCTGTCGGAGCCGGCGAATAGTCGTCGAGTCAGCAGTACCGATCCGGCCGAGACGGCGATCGAGCCGGTGAGGATAACAGTGGACTGGCCTGGCCATGGCAGATCGCCGCCGAGAACGCCGAACAGGATCGTCCACGGGTCGCCTCCGGCGGGCGGGAGCCCGGCGAGACGATAGCCGATCCGTACGGCGATCAGGACGAGCACCGCAATGCCGGCAAATCCGCCGGCGATCGCGAATAGCGTCATGGTTTCGGTGGTCTGCCCGGACGGTTGCCTCCTTCGGTTGCTGGGCTTACTCATAGGGCCCGATCCGGGATTGCTGATGCCAGAGTTTGTTGGTGTCGTTCACGCCGCCGTCGAGCTCCGTCTGGGTCAGCTCCAGGTGCACGGGGATACCGGGACGGCCGCCGCCTACCTTTACCAAGAAGTTTCCCCGCCCTGGCGGTGGGGTTTCTTCGCCGGTCTTGGGATCCCACGCGGGCGGGTCCTGCCAACCGACCAGCATGTCTTGTTCGGCCTGGGATAGCGAGATGACCCCGGTGAGCAACTCCATCTCGGCGCGCGGCAAACCAGCGCAGACGATCATGCCCGCCCGCTCGACGAACCCTCGGGCCTTCATCCGATCTTCGGCGGAGGGCAGAGCGAGAAGGTCTTTCATGGTGTGCGACACCAGGGCCATTCCCACGCCACGTTGCCGGTTGAGCCGGGTGAGCGCGTCGACGCGGTCTACGATCCCGTGGCCGGCCCGCAATGCCCGCCACAACTCGTCCAGCACCAGGAAGTAATGCCGCCGCGGCTCCAAACCGGCATCGGCCAGCGCATGGGCGACAGCCACAGTACCGAACCCGGCAGACCAGCAGGCCAGCAGGACCGCCGCTTGCAGGTCCGCTTGACCGTCGTCGATGTCGGAGACGTCGAAAACCACGGCCCGGTCGCGGCGCATCGGATTCGTGGTGTGTTCTGCGAAGGTTTCGCCCAGCACGCCGTGGATAAGCGCGATCAGCGAGGCTTCCAGGTCCTCGGTGATCGCCTGGTATCGCTCGTCGCTGCCGCGGTCCAAGGCGACCGCGCGTAGATCCTCGGGCGCGTCCCGCAGGACCCGAAGCAGATCGGCCAATACCGGAACCCCATCGTGCCGGTCGTCCAGGATCCGCAGCGCTCGATCGACGATCATCTCCTCGCGATCGCTGGGTTTCTGCCTGCGTAGGATCGTGATCAGCCCGGACACCATCGTCAGTTTCCGCGCGTGCTGCCCAGCGAGCAGCGCGGTTTTGGAGGTTCCGGTCAATCGTTCGGCGGCCGCTGTCGCCTCGCCTGGGTCCAGGACATTCAAGTGACCTCGGCCCCGGCCCAGCGAGATCACTTGCCCACCCAAGGCTCGCACGAGATCGACATAGTCGGGCTTCAAATCACCCAGAACCAGGGGGATCGCGCCGAAACCGGCGAGCCCGGTGACCATCCGGCGGACACCGGTCGATTTACCCAGACCGGGGATACCGAGAACGAAACAGGATGGGTTCGAGATCAGGTGCGCGGTCTGGAACCAGGAGATCGGGTCGCAGCACAACGTGGCACCGGTAGCGATATGCCGGCCGAACGGCACCCCGACCATCGGTGTGCCCACGCCCGCCACCCACGGCCACAACCCGCACACCTGCCGGGTCGTGCCACGGAACTCCGACGCCGGATCGATAACGGTCGTCTCTCCCCGGCCTCGGCCGACCCAGCCCTTCGGTCCGGGCCGGGAAACAACTCGTGGCCTACGGGTTCTGGTTCGGTTCATAGCTTGTCCTTCAGCCGAGCCGCAGACGACAGGTGTTTGGGCAAGACGATGCCCAGCGGCAGCGCCGCCGCGAAGGCACTATCTTGCGCCCCGTAGCAGGGTCGGAACCGAAGCCGGGCGGCGGCACCCAAGGTGTCCACCGCCGCCCGGGCTTCGGGAAGCCGATCTCGGCTGGTGACGGTGGCGGTGACGAGCAACCCGAAATTCACCAACCCGGCACCTGCGGCCTCCTCGGCTGCGGTGGTCTCGGCGGATCGGGTATCGAGGAGCGACCGCGCGGTCGGCTTGTGACTGCTGGCGGCGATGAACTGGGCTGCGCGCCGGTCCGCTTCGACTATCGCGGCGGCCCGGGCCGGATCGATCGGCCGGTACAGCAGGGTGACGCGTTTCCGGTCGATGTCCCGATGCGGTGCGAGCAGACGGGCCAGCACCCCGGACTGGACAGCGCCGCGCGGCGCACCGGACATCTGCCAAGTCACCGACCAACCCGAATCGTGGTGGTAGGCATCCCAGGTCGCGTCGTGGGCCGCCGGACCGATATCCGTCCAAGACAGTTCGGTGCCGGCGCCGGCGACATGGGCCTCGGCGACGACCGGCGCGATCACCGGATCGTAGGCGATCCGCACCATCTCGCACAGTTCGCTCGCAGCGACCGGCCGCACAGCCCCAGCCCCTGTCGCGGTGAGCGTCCCCGTCAGACCGGCGAGCCGCGCCGCCAGATCGCGAGCCATTTCTTCGGGGCCGCGACGCCGACCGCTCATATCGACAGCGGAGAAGGTGACACTCACCCACGCCTGCAGGTTGCTTGACCCGGCCGGGTAGGTGGCGACGATATCTTCCAGCGCCTGCCGCGCGAAAACCGGCGCGTTAGGGTCGATCATCCGCTGAACCTGCTTGGCCAGCCGGTGACCGGTGTCGGGGGCGGTTTCGATGGTTACCGCAGCGGCTTCGACTCCGGGTTCGTCTCCGAGATCGGCCAGCCACTGACCCCAGTTAGCGACCCACACATCGATCTGGTCCCGGTCGACCAGCGCTGCACCGTCCGGGTCGGCGGCGAACACCACCGAATACGTGCGCGTGGCCGGGGCCGAGACCAGAACGAACCGCCGACCGTAGGCATCCGTGTGCTCGCTCACCTTCAACGCAGCGGCCAAACCGGGAAGCTGACAGGTACCCCACGGAACCTGGCCCAACGGCCCGGCCCGGTACAGGGTCGCACCCCGATCGACGGCCAACTTGTGCGCAGCCCGGGTAGTGAGGCGTTCCAGCAGACTGGTCTCATGGACGTCTTTGACCGCAACCGACGCCAGCGCACCGACCAGCGCAACGAAAACCACCAAACCAGCGGCAAGACCGGCAGCCATGATCACCAGAACCATCGAGATCAGGCCACCCAGCATCACACCGGTACCAAGACTCCCAAGCCCCATCAGGCCGGCAGTGGCCGGCCGACGCCAGTTACCATACGTTCTAGCACTAATCGCTTGCACCACTCGGTCCTCCAGACTCGGTAACCGAATTCGACGCCGCCGACTGGGCAGCCCGGGCGGCAGCCAAACCAGCCCCCGCAGGCCCAGCCCCGCCAGCGACACCGGAACTGCCAGCGGCACCGGAACCGCCAGCGGCACCGGAACTGCCAGCGGTGCCGGCGGTGCCGGTACGTGCCCCGGAGGCACCTTCTCCTGCCGGTGGGCGGGTCGTTTCTCCGTGTCCGCCGCTTGGCATCGCCGATCCCGATGCGCTGCCGCCCGAGGGGCCGGTTGAAGGCGCGGCGCTGCGGGAGCCGCTGCTAGGCGACGGCGAGCTGGAGGGCTGCCGGGAGCCGGTGGGCATAGCGGAGGCTGCCGTCACACCGGCAGAGGCCATACCGGCACCCGACGCCACCGATGCCGTCGCGGGCACGATCAGCGACATAAGCGCAGGCATAGCGATCACGGCCAGCACGATCATCGTCAGCCCGACGATCGTGGTCGTCAGATCCGAGTCGCCGAAGGCGCCTTCCCCGACGAGCTTGAACGCTGTCGCGTACACGATAGCGGCGGCCGGTTTGTATAGGATCATGCCGAGCAGCCACCCGGTGGTCTTCTGGAACATGTTCTTACCGACCTCGGTGTTGGTGGCGGCGGCGGAGATCGGCAGGATCCCGGCGAGCAAGACGAGCATCGCGGAGCGGACGATCATCAGCAGGATTTGGATGATCCCGACCACCAACGTCAGCGCACCGAGCGCAATGATCAGCATCGACCCGAACGTGCTCAACTCGCTGCTGCCGACAGTCAACGCACCCATAGCCTGGGTGAAGCAGGTGCCCTCGGCGTCGATGGAGCAAGCCATCGATCCCTCCAAGATCCACACCGAAAACTCGTCGGATACCGCAGTCAGCGTGGCCACCGCGCTCAAACCGGCACCGGACACCACGATCAACGTCAGCAAAGACTTAACCAACTCGCCACCGGCCTCTGCGCGTTGCGACCAAGCCATCCTCACCGCACCGGCGACCACCCCGACGATCGTCACCCCGCCCATATACCAGTAGAGCGAGCCCTGGATATAGGCGACCGGAGCCGAGCCGCGACTGAACAACGCCGGGTCCAGCACCCCGCGCGCCAGCCCCGACGCGGCCGAGACGATCATCGCCGCCAACAGCACGACCCCGATGCCCCTGATACCGCTGCGGGTCTCACCGCGTTCGCCGGTGGCCAGTCTCACCGCCGCAGCTATCAGGCACAGCACCAGCAACCCGAAGGCGAACATCTGCACCCAGGTCAAAACATTGACGAACTGCGCCGCAGTGCCGGCGGCGTGATCGCCGGGCAGCCGAGCGGAGTCTCCACCGCCGCCTATAAGGACAGGAGTCTTAATGCGTATCCAGCCGGTGGCGATCTCACCCATCACCTTACCGACGCCTTGCAGCGTCGAGTTCGCGATACCCTCCAGCGCGTTCCCGACCACCTCGCCTATGCCTTCCTCGATGCGGCAGCCGACTTGCCACCAGTCGCACGACATCAGGCACCCGCCCAATTCACATAGCCGTAGAGGCTGGGCAGGTTGCCGTAATCGATATCGAGTTCCTGGGCGGCGCCCTCGCCGCGAACCCCGATACGCCAATCGCCCTGATACCAGCGCAGAGTCATCGTCGCCGAAGTGCTGTTGCCTCGTATCTCGATAGCCAGGTTGATCACCGCCATGTCCGGGGTGAAACTGACGACACGGAAACCGCGGAACTGCATCGGCGCAGACGAGTGGGGCCCGGACGGTGTGGGAGTGGACAATGCCCGGTCGCGCAGATCGCCGGGCATGATTCCGTCCTTGGCGAGCCGTCCCACCAATTCCGGGACACCAGTCATGGCTATATAGTTGGCGGCGGCGACCAACGCACCGGTCGGGGTCCGGGCATAGCAATGCCGCCACCCATCCGGATCGACCACGGCAGGACCGGCATCGGCTACCTCCGGGGCGGCCATCCGGCCCACCAGCGTCCACTTAGTCGCCGGGGCCTCCGACACCGTCCCGGAACCGGTATCGGCCGGCAGCTGCGGGCAGTCACCGACGCGACTGGGTTCGGCCGGAGACGACGAACTCGGGACGCCCGCAGGCCCCCGATCAGTCAGGTTGAGCAGCGACAGCACGATGGCTGCGATCGCGATCGCAGCGACGACACCGGCGGCCGCCAACGTTTTTGGAGTCCAAAACGGTTTCTCAGCGGACATGGAATGCGCTCCTCTGGGTTATTAGCGGGCAAGGAAAGAAACCAACGCGAAGGCAGCGGAAACGATGATGACCCCTATCAGCGCCTTACCGATGCCTGCGGCGTCGTCGGATGCGTCGTCGCCGCGACGCTGGGCTATGCCGAGTTTCACCCCAGCAACGATCAACGCGAGAACTAAAATGCCCAAGGCAAGCCACTTGCCCCAGCCCATCACCGTGCCGAACATGTCGAATCCGGGGGGCTGGCTGCCACTACCGGGGTCGGGAACCATGATTGTCTCTCCTTATCGTTGAGGTGTTCTCGGTCGCGGCCGCGACCGATGCGGTTGCGATCAGCCGATCGCCGAGCTCGGCGATCAGCCGGCGTACTGCCGGCGACGCGGTGCTGGCTGCCGGTTCGCCGCACCGCCAGGCGTGATTCCAACCGATCCGCCACGCCGCGGGTGCCCCACCGCTCACCAAATGGGCCAGATCGGCCAGCGGTTTCGGTAGCCGGCCAGGCGCGTCGTCGATCAGGATCAACCCCAGCAGCCGGGCGGTACCGGCATGACCGGCCGCCCAATCGGTCAAAACCCCTTGCGCGGCCAGCAGACCACCAGCCGACGTTCGAGCGACCACCGCGCAGCAGGCTCCTTGCGGCCATCTCCGACCGGCCGACGCGAACAATCCGGGAGCCGACCGGCAAAGAGTGGAAACCCCGGCACCACCGTGGGCGGCCACCAGCCACAGCATCTGCCTAGGGCTGCGCACACTGAACCACGGCAGCGAGATACCGAGCGACTCGATATTTCCCTGCGGGACAACCCGACTACGAACTACTAAGATCATCGATGCGCTCCTAACGGAAGTCGGACACCGCGATCGGCGAGGAACGCGATGGGGTCTGTTGGCGTGCCGTCGATCTCGACTTGGAAATGCAGGTGACAACCCGACGACTGGCCGGCCGAGCCGACACGGCCGATCAGCTGGCCGGCCGTCACGTTCGCGCCGACACCGGTCAGCACCCCGCCGGCGTACATGTGGCCGTAAATCGTGCGGATACCGCCGCCATGGTCGATCACGATCCAGTTGCCGTAACCGCTGGCCGGTCCGGCCGCTTCGACGGTGCCGGCGCCAGCCGCCCGGATCGGCGCATCGCACGGCGGAGCGATGTCGAGGCCGTAATGCATCCCGTAGACGGTCCTGTTCTCGCCAAACCAGCTGGTGATCGGCCCGTCCGCCGGCGCCACCCATCCCGACCCCGACACCGACCCGCCACCAGGCGTGCAGGGATCGACCGCACCGGCGCCCTCCCCGGTCAACGACAAGTGCACGTGATCCATATGGTTCTGCGTCGGCGAGCCCCGGTCTTCCATCGGCCGCCAACCCTCGCCGGCCCGGTCGGGCGACCAAATCGCCTGCCGCCAGATGATGTACGCCACACCCAACGCGGCGGAGTGCTCGACCAGATAGCCAGCGACCCGGTCACCCACCGCGACGCCATCGGCCAGGCCGTCGACCATGAAATCCAACGCCAACCCCACCGAATGGCCGTACCGCAGATCGTCGTAGACGCTAGTAGCCGGCCGATACCCATACACGGTGCGGATACTGAACATCGGGCCGACCGTGTCGGCCACCACCGCAGTCTGCGGCCGCACATCGCCCAAGCTGTACTGCGTCGCCACCCTGGTGTCGGTGGTCTCGCCGCGCGTGGCGCCGGTACTGCCACGCAGCGCCTGAACAACTTGCCCGGCCACGTCCCAGAACTGGGTGTAGTAATGCGGGTCCGCGTTGCGCTGCACCGCGTTAGCCACCAGCGTCGGCTCCATCGACTCGCGGCCGGTGATTGCCATTTCGACCTTGAAGAAGTTCGTCGCGCTGACGAACGGATCCATCCGGTCCCCATAGGAACCCCAAGCGCCGTTGTCGCGCTGCTGGAACAAGCCACGCGAATCCGGGCCAGCGGCATCGCCATAGTCCAGGATCCGCAACCCCGATTCGCCCATAGCGGTCATCACACCGATCTGCTGATCCCGCACACTCAACCCCAGCGCGGCGGCCGCCGACATAACATACGCGGCATTCACCAGCTGCTCATGCCCGTAGCCGCCGATCGGCCCCTGCGGAACCGAACCGGGATCGACCGCCGAGCCGGCACCTGCCGGGTCGCAGAGCGCCGCCCGCAGCTGATCTCGATCCACCGCAGCGATAAACAGAACCGGACCGACGATCAACACCGGCAGCAGCAAAATCGCCGTCGGCACCGCAACTTTAGCGTCCACGACCCACTCACCTCGCCTCAGGCGGCACGAAACGTTCGACCCGCCACACCGGATCCGCCTCATTCCGGGAGCAGACCACCAGATACACCCCGGCGTCGGTCGGCACCCCAACCCGGGCAATCCGCGGCGTGTCCCAATCCGGCAGACTCGCCTCACCAGTCACCCTCGTAACCGGAACGTTCACCGGATCGACCGTCTGGTAAGCAGGGATAGCCCGACCGGAGAGCAGCGGCTCCAACCCCGCCCACCACCGGTCAAAGGGCAGATCCGGGCGGGCGTAGGCCGCCATCGCCGCCACCGCAGTCGCTTTCGCCGCATCCGCGCTCGCCTCGTCCGCGACCAGCATCGAAGGAGCAGCCGACGGCAGAACCGGTGACGGTGTGTCCGGACGCGTCGCAATGCGCGCGCAACCGGTCAGCGCCGCCGAACAACAGACAACCAGACAAACACAAATCGAGCGGAACATCTTCATCGGTTGGGAACGGCGATTAGAAATCATAGTTCACCCCCAGTCGTGCCCGGATCGACGCCAAGCCTCTCCGGGCGTGATAGCCGACGGTCGAGGCCGGCATATCGAGCTGCCGCGCGACCGCGCTGGCGCTGGCCGGTTCGCTGCCGTCGAGTCCGAGGATGCGCCCAACGATCACATCGCGGGGAAACGCCAGCCGGGAGACCAGATACGCCACCTTCGCGACATCCAAATCGCTGGCGGCAACCTCATCTGGGGTAGGTCTCGTATCGGCCAGGAAACCTAGAGCGATACCGGGCTCGGTTTCCAACCGGAGCAACCTAGACCAACGCTTCTCGTCCCTGAAATAGCCGCTCACTGCCCATTCCGTGGTCTTGACTGCGTAATGGGTCCAGCCGGCCCGGGCAGGATCCCAAGCGTGCGCGGCCGCCGCGATCGCCACAGTGACCTCGGCCAAACAGTCCCGCCGGTCGCGCAGATCGTAGCGGCCGAGCCGCCACTCGGCGATCGCCTGACCGGCAGCCATGAGCTCGCCGCAGGCCTGCCGCCCATCCCAAACCAGGAACCGCAGCTGCCGCTTAGACGTCTGACCCACCAACGCGGCCGCCTCCACGACCCCATCCAGCGCTGCGGCCGCTACCACACCCGCATCCCGGCGGCGCGCCAACTCGACAGCCTGGCCAGGAGTCAGCCTGACCCCACCCTCGGTGCCCTCGGTTCGGGCAACGGGCAAACCGGACCGAACCGGACCGGTAAGGAGCGGCGGCCGACATGCCGGTTCTGCGGCGGATCGCCGGTGATCGGATCCCCAAGGCACCGCACCGGCGATCGCCTTCGCGGCGGCCGGCCGATCGGCCACCAGCAGACCACGCGAGCTACCGATCGCCGAGACTAAAAATCGCTGTAGCCGGCCTGCCTCGGCAAGCAGCGCTCGACCGGCCTCTTCGTTCCGGACCCCGGCCGCGACCATCGCCGCCACCCGCAAATTGCCCGCCAACTCGCCTCGCACCAAAGTATCGAGTTGCCGCGCGGGCGACGCCGACCCCTGACTGCGCAGCGCATCGCGCAACTCGACCGCGATCGACGACACCGCCCGCATCATCCGAATCTGATCGGCCGACATCTCCGGCACCGGTTGCCTATGCAACATATCGCAGACCGCACGCCACGCCCGCAGCGACCCATCCAGCCGGACACGCAACCGATCTGGATCGAACGCCGACACCGGATCCGCAACCGTCCTGTCCAGCAGCAGGCCCGCCCGGCGAAGCACCTCCCCCTGCACCTGCGCGACCGCCAACGCGATCGCCGGATGGAACGACCCCATCCCTCGGACGGCCGCCAATCCGCGCGGCCACCCAACCAAAGCCATAGACACCGGAGTCGCCGTCGTCCGCGGCTCCAACGCCTGCGCTTCGACCCCAGCCAACATCGTTTCGGCCAGGACCGGCAACCGCCCACGCCTAGCGGCGTGAGTGGCCATCGCCAGCAGACCCCGAAGACGATCCGTATCGACGGCTCCCGCCCGCGAAACCTCGACCGCAAGCGGATGGCCTACCGCACCACCCGGCAGCCCAGCAGCGAACAACCGGCTCAGCCCGACCGCAGACTCCACCGCCCGATCGCGGACTCCCGCCCGCTCCAAAACGAGTTGACATGCCCGAGCTATCTCGGACCACGCAGCCAAAGGCAATGCCTCACCCGAGTTCACCAAGGCAACCGCACCAGACAACAGGCCATTCACAGCGCACCAACCAAGTCCGCAACATCCAAAACCAGTTGGCACCCAGCCCGCAGATCGTCGCCGTCCAGCACATCCCAATCCCAAGCGGCGAGTTCGCTGAGAACGGCCAACAAACAATCCTTTACAGTGCCGAACTCCGGCACCTCGGGGCGAACCCCGCCGCTCGCCCCCCCTAAAGCGGTAGCCTGAACGACGAGGGTAGCCAACGAAATACCGATCCACGGGTCATCGCCTGCCGGATCGGCGCCAGCCTCCAACAGCACATACGCATGCCGAACCAACTCGGCGACCCGCCGAGCCGACTGCTCGATAGCTGCGATCACGACAAACTCCTCTCGGTTCCCCCGCAAGTAACGGTGAAGTACAGGGACTACACCGCAGCCGGTCAACTCAACCGTCCCTTCGGTATGCGATCCACCCCAATCGGGGTCAACCGCCCCGGCGCCACCTCTATCCCGAGAATGGCTGTGGCGTTCGCCTGGGGGTCGGCGTCCACCACGAGCACATCACCCAAGGTAGACAACACGTCTGCGAGGGCGGTGGCCAACGCCGTCTTACCGACCCCACCCTTCTGATTGCAGACCGCCACCACGCGAGGGGTCATGATCACTGCACTCCACGGTAACCCTGGCTGTTCAAAGCCACCTGCGCATCCTCGGCAGCCTCGACCGCCGCAGACAAATAATTAAGGACCTCGCGCATATGCTCGCATGCCAGCTCGACCTGCCGGACAGGATCGCGCTGCTCACCCGTCCACGGATCCTGGTCGTACACCACCAACCGCGAATCGGCCAACGAACTACGCAAACCATCCGGCAAGCACCGCACAACCCCAGCCAAATGCACGAACGCCACCTTCAACTCACCCAACAAGTCATAGGCGAGCGGTGCCGGAACCACACGACAACAGCCACCAGACACCACCCGAACGAACTCCTCGGACGCCTCACACAACCGCAGCGCCGCCTCACGCTCGGCACACGCCGAACTCACCAAACAATCCATCGTCTTGTCGTAACCCATCCAAAACACCTCCATCGAGAGGACGAACCGTTCCGTTGCCATACCTATGCGCGCCAACGGGACCAACCGCTAAAACCCGTGCCAGCTGTGGACAGCCAGCCGATCCGCACCGGCCAGCAACACCGCACCAGCCGGCATACAGAATGTGAACCCGCCCTCGCACACCCACATTCACGCCACCGCCGCCAACGCCGCAACGCGGAGCCGCTCCCGATCGAGCAGGACATAACCCTGCGTGGTAACCGGACTCGCATGACCCATCAACCGCTGCGTCGAAACCAAATCGCCAGTCCTACCGAAAACGATCGTCGCGAAACGATGCCTAAGCTGATGCGCAGTCCACCTACCCCGCGAAGCATCACGGATCAAACGACCAACACGATCGGCAGTAAGATGCCTACCAGGCTCATCCGAAGGAAACACCCAACCGGCAGCCGCAAGAACTCGATACGCAATAGCATCGGGCATAGGCAAAACACGCTTCTTGCCGCCCTTACCCCGGACAACCAACGCGAAACCGAACAAATCCTCAACCACGTCACCACGATGCACCTGCGCGATCTCACCACGCCGCAACCCCATCTGCGCAGCCAAATCGATCATCAACGCAACCCGAGGCCCGGAAGCATCGCGCACCGCCTTCCAATCGACATCCGCCACCGGATGCGGACAAGGCACCGGCCGCTTCACCGAAGGCAAACCCTTCGCCGGATCGACAGCGCAATACCCATGCCTCCTAGCCCAACGAAAGAAAGTCCGCAGGCAAGTCCGCATGCCGCGGCGGGTTTCAGCAGCCCAGTTCTGCTTGGCCAACCAAGCCTCAAGACCAACGTCCGTGACGGTATCCGGACCACGAGGGAAAGCGCGCGCCAGCCGATCAAGCTGGTGCATCCGAGTGACCATCGTCTGCTCAGACCTGCAAGCAGCTTCCAAATGATTCCTGAAACCGGTTATCGGGGCCATCCAACACTGGGAGAGAACAGACATACAAACCACTCTTACCCACAAAAACCCAAGGACTATCCACAAGTAACCCTCGGGTCCAGGGTTCGAACCCCTGTGGGCGCACCGGCCGCGGCTCACCCGCAAAACCCAGCAACACCGCCGGCGAAGTCGACAACCACTCGGCAACGACCTCGGCGTCACGGAGCGTGAAGGGAACCTCACTCCATCCGGCAAACCGCGCGCTAAGGAGCGCAGACTCGCAGAACGCCGCATAGGGGCATTTGCCGAAGGGATCTGATAGTTACAGTTCATCGAGGTACTGGATACGGGCCTTCATGGCATGGATGGATCAGCTCATAGCCATCGTCGTTAACCAGAGCGGCAAGCTCCGGGAGACGACGGCTGGGCCGGTGCCGGGTTTCGCAAAGCGTGAACCGATGTGACCACCATGGTGAGCGCTGCACAACGACGCGTGGGGCCTTAGACCCGTGGCCGCGGCATTGCGTAACGCGCACGGGTAGCGCGAACCAGTCGTAAGAACACGTCAGGAGGTAGCACTCGGGTGTGTCCCGGCAGTCGTCCCTGCCTGTGAGCTTCGATGAAACTGCGATCGCGCGTCACACAGTAAACCGAACACAGCGGGTCTTCCCTGGCCAAGCAGCTGCAAGTGCCGAACACCAAGCCATCCTCGTGGTCAAGCGGTGGGTTGCCGTCGGGGAACTGGGGCCCGGTATCGCCGCCACCGGATTGGTTCACTATCCCGGCCAGCAACTCATCGGCCAGTGACTCCGCGTTGCGTTGGCTCCACCCGAGCCCGCGATAGCCGGTTGTTGGGTCGGGCTTTGCCGATTGCATCGCCTTGTAGACCACCGTTGCACGAATATGTTCGCTGGTCCAGACCTCAAGCAGTTCTTCACCAGCCAGTCGTCCCGAAGTGCACACGGCGATCGTACGAAGTGAATCGACAGCTGGTTCGGCTTTGAATGGGATAGGCGAACTGGCATGCTGGGCGGCGATCTTCGAAGCCTGGGCCCAGGTGAAGGGCTCACCGGTCAACTGGGCAACGTCAAGGTAAACATTGCAATCGAAAACGACGACATGACGTCGCGCCGCGATCTTCGGATTCATTGATCAGCTTAGGCACGGGCGATGCTACGAGCTGGTGCCAAGTTGGCACCACCCCAAGGGTCGTCAGCCGGGTCTTCGTCCGGGTCATCAAGCTGGGCGAGCAATTCGTCCACATCGACGGGGCCGCTGACGTCATGCGCACGCAAATAGACCCCACCCGCAGCAAGATCTGCCGCAGTCCAACCACCCAGCCGACGCTCGGCCCGATAGAAATCCGCCATGGCCTCGTGGCTGATCGGAGCCCGGCACTCAGCGTCTGCAGGAAGATCACCACGCGCCTGCAACCACGGCAGCTCCACGTGCGTCAACGCGCTCAACTCTTGACCAGACATCGACCCATAGGCCGCAAGCACCAAGTCGATCAGGTCAGACGACAGATCATCGAGAGCCATCCCGTTCACATCTTGCGCGCTGGTCCGCCTGGAAGACCGATCTTTACGAGCGTGCCAGACCTGCGGGACGACCGGGCCGTCCTTCCACGCCTTGATCTGCTCCTCAAACAGCGGCCGATCGGTGATCGCTAGATGCCAGGCCTGTACGTAATACAAGAGCTTCTGCAGGCTCATCGCATCAAGCCACGAACCGGTGCGTTCCAAAATCACTGAGGCGATGTCGTTCGCTGCGTACATCGAATGACACCTCCTCCGGTTAGCAACCTGCCCTATTCTAACTTAAGGAGCCAGGGATGATCATCTGCCGGCCCGGTCGGTGTCGTCAGCGCTCGGCTGGATCCCCCAGCGCCGCCCTGATGGCCTCTTCGTCCATGGCGCCACCCGCCGTCATGGCGCGTTGCACGACGTCGCGGAATTCCTGCTGTGCGGCGGCCAGGGCCTCATTCGCCGCCTGTAGCACCATTCGCTGCACGCCAACGAGCCGGTCGGCATTCAGCATGGCGGGGTCGATTCTGATGGCGGTGATTCTATCGACCGTGGCGCTGACCTCAATCGCCCCGCCCGACCGGAAGGCCCGGCATTCGATAGCCGATGGGTTCTCCATTATGCAATCGCCTCCGGATGCCGCCACAGCAATTCAAACCAAACCTCTGTCCCATCGTCGGTGGTGTGCACATCGAAACTGCGGTTACCCTCTTCGACCTCTCGCTGGCTTGTGGACTTCTTCTGCAGAAGACGCAGCGTATCGTATTCGTCGCTGACGCGCAGCACCCGGTACGGTTGGCCGTGACTGCCGGTTCCGCTGGTGGTGATGCTGCGTAGCGCCAGCCGGGCTACCTGTTCCTCACGCCTGGCCGCAGCCGTGTCGCCAAGCGCAGTGTGCGATTCGGATAGGAAGGCATGTGCCGTTGGGCTCAGGAACACACCGGGCATCTGTTTGTGCAGCGCATCGATGACGCCCTGATGGTCACCCACCTGGAGTAGCGGATCGACTGTCATCTCGATCAATACCAGCGGATCGAAGTTTGCAGCCGACACGATGGCTGCCTGTAGCGGATGCAATGTGGCGGGTTCTGGGTGGAGAGCGTATCGACGGAATTGCTCACTGATGGTCATAGAATCACATCCGTAGTTGGGCTATCAGCTTTGTGGCCTGGTCTTCGACATCTCGATAGGCTGCCGCGGTCTCCTGCATCAGCTGGGAATCGGCCTGCCCCGCCCGTGAAATCTCCTCCACGGCGCCCGCGGCCGTGGCCTGCACCCGCTGCAGAGCGGCGGCAATCGCGGCATCGGTGGCGCTGCGGCCATCGCCAAAGGCCGTGGCCTCGATGGCCTGCCGAGCTGCCGATTCGAAGGCAGTCAGTTCGCTGCTCACCCGCTGTGCGCCTTCATCCCAGCTCGCCGGTTCGAATCTCATGGTCATGCTCCTCATCTGAAACTGAAACGGTGTCTGACGCTGTCATCGTGTGGTCACTTGCGAGGTGGACGCTGGGGGATCCGCCCACCGGCTTCAACATGGATCGGCCGATCGCGGGGCGTCTGTCATGGCATCTTGGGAACGATCCGAGAGATCCAATCGGCCTTTCCTCGCTTTTCATATTTCTTGAGATCGCCCGGTTTCAAAGACTCCACAAAATTCCTACCGGACTCTCTGGCATCTACCTCAACCGGTTGATCGAGATACTCCTGGAATTTTCTCTTTTCTTCCGCCGACGCACCCGGCCCGGTATTGCTGGGCGGCTTCTTGTAGTGGTCAAAATTGTCTTCCCAGCTATCCACTTCTTCCGGCGTGGCATCGTAGGTGTCCTCCAGGTACTTGGGATCATTCTTGCCGGTTAAGGAGGCGAAGAAGGAATTCTTGTCCGCAACCGCCTGGTGCTGTGCGGCATGCCGCACCTCGTGGGCCAGGGTGTGCAGAACCGAGGTATCCTCCGGATGCTCTGGGTCATATAGCTTGTTGGGATTGATTTCTATTTCGGATCCAGTCCATTGGCCGTTTCCGGAAAGTCCGGAATTCCAGACAATTTGTTGCGGGTCGAGACCGTACTTGCGGAATTGCTCGTTGACGATGGCCTGGGCGGCATACTTGCGCTCCTGCTCGCTCATGTTCTTCCACTCTTCCGCAACCCTTGGGTCGATATCCCCGCGGTCATTGCCGGCGGATGCGGCGTCGGGGGCATCCGCCGCGGTCGCGGTTTGTGGTTCGAGGTTCTGGTAGGCGTCGGTGATGGCCTGCGCGGCGGCGGCATCAATGCTTCTGAGCTCTTGCTGCCCCGTTTTGAGCAGGGTGAACAGCAGCATCGGGGTCTTCGGGTCCGGCTTGTTGAGTGCGCGGCGGACGTTGGCGTCGATCTCGGCTGCCTTGGTTTGCATCTGGTTGGTGGTCTCACGCAGCACGTTGCTCGCGGCGGCATGGGCCTTCCCGACGTTCAGCGCCTGGGGCTGGAAGCCCGCAAGCCTGCTCGGTGTGCCGGTACTGCCCATCTTGGCGGTGAACGCATTCACCCCCGCTCCTGCGTTGGCCGCCGAGATCTTGGATACGACCTCGCGGGTGGTGGTCACTGACTCCTCTGCCCGGCGGGATAGCTCAACCCAGCGGTCACACAGTCCGTCCAGGTGCTCAGGTGTTGCCGCTGGTGGGTGAACTCCCGTTGCCGCAAATACCCAACTCATTAAGGTAACGTAACAGGCCACGGGTTAACACCGGGCCGGGTCCGCGGCCTCGGAGCCGTCTGGTTGAATCGCTTCCGACCCCATCGGGCCCCTCCGCAACCCCGGCACGGCCCCGGTTCCCGCCAAGGAGCGAGATCCCCGGAAAGCCACCACGACGCGGCGATCGCCGGTGGCAGGCCCAGAAACCCGCATGTTCCCCTACCGGCCTGGGGTGAAGCTAGATGAAGATCGTCTGCGCACCCCGGCTGATCTCGATGAAGTCTGCCACGCCGACGACGCCTTCGACCGCGGGATGCAGGTCGGCCTCGATGATTTTCATCATGTCGAGGGTAAGTCGGCAGGCATACATGTGGACGCCCGCGGCCGCCAGCAGGTCCAGGAACCTGGGTATCTCGGGGATACCCAGGCCGGCTAGCTGCTTCTTTATGAAATGCGTCGAGAACCCGGTCATGCCCGGCAGACTGCCCATCGGCTGGGGCAGCGACAGGTGCGCCAGCCCGGGCCGCAGATTACCGAGTTCCGGCATGTGCACGGCCGTATTACCCAGCATCGTGAATTTGAGGTTCGCGTTGGTTTTGCGATTGATGATGTCCAATCCCCAGAAGGTGAAGAAGATGTGGGTCTCCACCCCTTCGCCGGCGGCGGCGTGGCCCAGGATCAACCCCGGGTAGGCCATGTCCAGGTTGCCCTTGGAGCAGATGAGCGCCAGCTTGCGCGGGCCGGCCGGCCCGGCGGTATCGGCCGGATCCGGTGCCGCGGGTGAATCGCCGAAGTCGGGCAGGATGAATCCTTCGGGTTTGGTGCGCACGGCTCTCCTCCTAGAGACAGCCAACCGGTTTAGGCAGGCCGGCCAGATAGGCCATCTTTTTGGCGGGCTGGCCCGGGAAGAGCACGAACAGTTCCCCGATGCTGAACCCGCCGGCCGATTGCATCCGCCGCAGCGTCGGGGTGGTCCCGGTCTTCGCGAAGTCCGAACGCATGAACCGCAACGGTGCCAGGTGTGCCTCGGTCAGCTCGGCGATGCCGAGCAGCGGGGCCAGGATCGCCGCCAACTCTTCGTCCCACTCGTCGTGGTCGACGAAGAAACCCTCGTTGTCCACCGCAAAGCTGCGGCCGTCGATGGTGTTGATGGGCATGCTGTCTCCCGGACGGTCGATCACTTGCCGAGGGCGGCCGGACGCTTGCCCGTCATCGACATATCGGTCGGCAGCGGCAGGCGCTTGCCGGGCAACAGCCTGCGCCAGTAGAGCCGCTCGAACGCGAGTTTGCCCCAATGGTTCAGCCGCGACTCACCGAGCAACTTCATCGGGCCGATCATCGGATAGGGAAACACCCCGGGCAGCGGCTCGGTGTCGTAGTTGAAATCCAGCAGCAGCGCTCTGCCGCGGCCGGTTTCCAGGAAGCAGTTGGCGTGGCCGTCGAACCGGCTGCTCAGCGGCTGGCCATGGATCGCGGCCTGGAGGTTCGCCACCAGGTGTTCGACCTCGAAATGCGCCACCGCACCCGCCTTCGAGACCGGCGCGTTTGCCGCATCGCCCACCGCGAACATCCGCTCATCGGCGTCGGCGCGCAGCGTGTGCTTGTCTACGGGGACGAAACCCAGGTCGTCGCCCAGCCCCGAATCGATCACGAACTGGGCGCCCATGTTGGGTGCCACGGTGACCAGCAGGTCGAACGGAAGCGCCCGCCCGTCGTGGGACACCAGCTGCTTGCCCCGCGGATCCACCTGGGATACCGCGAAATCGGTAACCAGGCGGATGCTGCGGTCGTCCAACAGGCTGCCGAGCGCCGCCGAGGCGACCGGCTTGGTAAACGCCCCATCCAGTGGGGTCACATAGCTGATGTCGGTCTTGTGCCGGATGCGCCTGCCACGGAAGTAGTCGTCGGCGAGGAACGCGAACTCCAGCGGCGCGATGGGGCATTTGATCGGCATTTCCGCGATGTGCACCAGGATTCGCCCGCCATCGAATGCGGCAAGCGCAGCGCGCAGCGCGGTCGCTCCCGGGAGGGTGTAGAAGTCGAATGCGGTAGCCCCGGTGGGGTCCGGGATCGTCGCATGCCAGATCGCCGGGTCGGCCAGTCCGGGCACCAGGTCGGGATGCGGCTGGGTTCCGCTGGCGATGACCAGCCAGTCGTATGCCAGGCTGCGGCCGTCGTTCAGATCGACCCGCCGGGTTTCGGGATGCACACGTGTGATCCTTCCCTGCACGAAGTCGATGCCATTGGCGAGTTGCGCCCGGCGAGGACGGGACAGGCGCTGGGGAGGATAGCGGCCGAACGGCACGAGCAGGTAGCCCGGCTGGTAATGGTGACGGTTATCGGTATCGACAACGGTGATGATCCAGGACGAGGGGAGACCGGCGCGTAGCCGATTGGCCGCCATGGTTCCCGCGGTGCCGGCGCCCAGGATCAGCAACTGAGTCACGGCATCAAACCTACCTTCTTAGGTGTGGCGCGCAGCCGGATCCCACCAGATCCCCCAGCGGTGGGCGTCGAGCGGTGCCGGCTCCTTGGCCGGCCCGCTGCGGGATGCCGTCGCCACGCATTGACACCGCCCGGGCCTTGGCCACCGGACCGCCGGCCTCTAGGCGCAACCCGGCTCGGGGGTGCCCTGCCGAGGCGGCCGGTCGATGCTCGTGATGGCTGAACCGGGCACGCTCCCCGGCCGCGGGCCGTGGGGTTTTCCACAGTTTTGACCGTTGCGGGGTTGACAGGGGGGTTCGGTGTGGAACAATAAGTGGTACCGGGCCGCTATCCCCCTTTGCGGGCCACACCCCCCTTTGGAGGTTTCAATGCCGACACACCGACCAATACCGATACCCCGATTAGCAGCCATCCCGCTTCTACTGCTGGCGGTGCTCCTGGCCGGCTGCGGCCCCAGACAGCCGCCCCCGGAACCATCGCCGGAACCTGCTTCCGAATACACCCCAGACCCGACC
>ERZ773010.802-NODE-802-length-21030-cov-27.181168_pt1 | contig 21030 bp, 16 predicted proteins | sample MGYA00580842_ERZ773010 | MGnify/ENA primary metagenome ERZ773010 (study PRJEB29015, sample SAMEA2737982) | human oral metagenome | biome: human oral; feature: human-associated habitat; material: dental | place: China | collected 2107 ...
TGGTGGCGCGCCAGTTCCGCGTTGGTATGCTCCGGATGCAGCGCAATGCAATGGACCGTATGAGCATGAGTGACCTTGAGACGGTTACGCCAAGCCAGCTGATTAATGCTCGCCCGGTAGTGGCAGCAGTGCGCGAGTTCTTCGCTAGCAGCCAGTTGAGCCAGCTGCTTGATGAGGTAAACCCACTGTCGGAGCTGAGCCACAAGCGTCGCCTGAGCTCGATGGGGCCTGGTGGCCTCAGCCGCGAGCGAGCCGGTTTTGAAGTGCGCGATGCTCACCCCACCCATTATGGCCGGATCTGCTCAGTGGAGACACCAGAGGGTGCTAACATTGGTCTGGTGCTTAACCTCGCTACCTATGCACGTATCAACGAATACGGCTTTATTGAGACACCATACCTCAAGGTAGTTGATGGCCGCGTGACTGATGAAATCGTCTACCTCGATGCCTCGCAAGAAGTAACTGAGGTGATTGCCGACGCTGGTGCTCGCCTTAATGAGGATGGCACCTTCGTACGCGATCGTGTCAGTGCGCGCAAGTTCCTCCAGCCAGGGCAGGTAGATACCAGCGAAGTCACTTTCATGGACGCTGCACACAAGCAGATCCTTGGGTCGACCGCGAGTCTCGTGCCATTTATCGAGAAGAACCGTATTGACCGCAGTTTGACGGGTTCCAACATGCAGCGCCAGGCAGTGCCGCTTTTGCAGCCAGAGTCGCCAACGGTTGGCACTGGCATTGAGCACGAGGTGGCGCGCAACTCGAGCCAGCTTGTGACAGCCGAGGCTGATGGAGAAGTGATTCGGGCTGATGGCGAAGCAGTCGAGGTGCGCTATGCGGATGGCGTCAAGCGCTACGACCTGATCCACTTTGCCAAGAGCAATGACGATCGTTGTATTAACCAAAAAGTGCGGGTTAGCCGCGGCCAAACTGTTGCGAAGGGCGACACGCTCATCGAGGGCGCGTCCATTGCCGATGGTGAGCTCGCCCTTGGTAAGGACTTGCTGGTTGCCTTTATGCCGTGGGGCGGCTACAACATGGACGACGCGGTGATTTTGAGCCGCCGCTTGGTAGAAGATGACACCCTTACCAGCATCAATATCAAGGACTACACTGTCGAAGTGCGCGAGACAAAGCTTGGTCCAGAGATCGTGACGCGCGATATTCCCAATGTGAGTGAGGACAGCCTTCGCCACTTGGATGAGAGTGGTATTGTACAGATTGGCTCTGAGGTCAAGGCGGGTGATGTCTTGGTTGGAAAGATTACACCAAAGGGTGAGCAAGAGCTCAGTAGTGAGGAGCGCTTGCTGCGTGCAATCTTTGGTGAAAAGGCCAAGGATGTGCGCGACACCAGCCAACGCATGAACAATGCTGGTGGCGGTAAAGTTGTTGGCGTCAAGGTATTTAGCCGCGAGAATGGCCACGAGCTCAAGACGGGTGTATTGATGCAAATTCAGATCTTTGTCGCCCAATTGCGTAAGATTGGTGTCGGCGACAAGGTGGCTGGCCGCCACGGTAACAAGGGTGTATGCGCCCGCGTTATGGCGGTAGAGGATATGCCATACCTGGCTGATGGTACTCCTGTTGATGTCATCCTCAACCCGCTTGGTGTGCCAAGCCGTATGAATCTTGGCCAGCTCTTTGAGACGCACCTCGGCATGGCTGCACGAGCACTTGGCTATAAGGTTGCCACGCCACCATTCAATGGTGTGCCCGCTGATACCATCAAGGATGAGCTTGAAAAGGCCGGCATTGCGCGCGACGGCAAAAGTCAACTCTACGATGGCCTGAGCGGCGAGCCATTCGAGGAGCGTACAACGGTCGGCGTGATGCATATGATCAAACTCCACCACATGGTAAGCGACAAGATCCACGCCCGCAGCACCGGCCCATACACTATGGTGACTCAGCAGCCACTTGGTGGTAAGGCTCAAAATGGTGGTCAGCGCCTCGGAGAGATGGAGGTCTGGGCACTCGAAGCTTACGGTGCGGCAACTACTCTACAGGAGATGCTGACAATTAAATCAGACGACGTGTATGGCCGCGCTAAAGCCTACGAGGCAATCATCAAGGATGAGCCTATTGCCGGGCCAAAGCTGCCCGAGAGCTTTAACGTGCTTGTTAAGGAACTGCAAGGTTTGGGTCTGCGTGTTGACTTGCTGGATGAGTCTGACGAGTCGGTCGATGCTGAGCATGTCATTGCTGCTGCGGGCCCTGCCGATAAAACCGTTCCGTCTGACGAGAGTGATGATGAAGCAACTTATCTTGATGAATCCGACGGCATTGGCACGATCGCCGATGACAGCGGCATGTCCGTCCAAGATATTGACACAGTAGAAAACCTAAGCGAGGAGGAAGCCTAAGATGTCCCACGTGGTAACAGATCACGATATCGCCAATTTTGATGCGGTACGCTTGGCCGTCGCCAGCCCCGAGGATATCCTCAAGTGGAGCTACGGCGAAGTCACCAAGCCGGAGACGATTAACTATCGAACCCAGAAGCCTGAGCGCGATGGCCTGTTTTGTGAGCGAATTTTTGGCCCAGTCAAAGATATCAACCCACACGACAGCAAGCTCAAGGGTGTGCGCAGCCGCGAAGCTGCAGTAGATAAGAATGGTGAACTTGTCACCAAGTCGATCGTGCGTCGCGAGCGGATGGGGCACATTAGCCTAGCGACCCCTGTTGCGCACATTTGGTTTATGCGCGGCACGCCAAGTGCGATGAGCCTCTTGCTCGGCATTACGGTGCGCAATCTCGAGAAGATCGCCTACTTTGCTACCTATGTCATCCTCGACGTCGACGCTGAAACACGCGACGCGTATTTGACTGACCTTGAGGCTGAGACTGAGGCGGCACGGGCTGCCATCAAGATTCGCTTTCAGCGTGAAGCTGAAGCTGATGGGGCAGACGTGAAAGCTCTTGCCGAGCAGCAAACACGTGAGTACGAAGAGCTCGAGGCAACCTACAACCAAAAGAAAGCTCAGCTTGAGAGCCTACAAAAGCGCGCCCTCCTAAGCGATACCGACTACCGTAACCTCCCCGAAGAGTATGAGGAGCTCGTAAAAGTTGGTATGGGTGGTGATGCACTCAAGGCGCTCCTTGATGATATCGACCTCGATGCACTCATCGCTGATTTGCAAGAAGAAGCCGAAGGGGCACGCGGTCAACGCGAGAAGAAGCTCCTGAAGCGCCTTAAGGTGCTCGAGGGTATGCAAGCGGCAGGCATTAAGCCATCAAGCCTGTGTATGACAGTTTTGCCAGTCATTCCACCAGACCTGCGGCCAATGGTAGCCCTGAGTGGTGGACGCTTTGCGACGAGTGACCTCAATGACCTCTACCGCCGTGTCATCAACCGTAATAACCGTCTCAAGAAGCTCATCGAGCTCAACGCACCAGAGGTAATTCAGCGCAACGAGAAGCGTATGCTGCAAGAAGCGGTCGATAGCCTGATCGACAACTCGGCTGCTCGTGGTGGCCGCGCTGTCAATGCAACTGGTGGACGCCGCCGCCTTAAGAGCATTAGCGATATGCTTAAGGGTAAGCAAGGGCGCTTCCGCCAGAACTTGCTGGGTAAGCGCGTCGACTACTCGGGTCGTTCGGTCATCGTGGTAGGACCGAAACTCAAGATTCACCAGTGTGGTTTGCCAAAGCAGATGGCAATTGAGCTCTTCAAGCCATTTGTCATCAGCTGGCTTATCAAGGGCGATTACGCCCACAACATCCGTAGTGCAACGCGCCTAATTGAGGCAGGTGAAGCGGTTGTGTGGGATGCATTGGATGAGGTAATCAAGGGCAAGTACGTTCTACTTAACCGCGCGCCATCACTACACCGCTTGAGTATCCAAGCCTTCCAACCAAAGCTGGTTGAGGGTAAGGCGATCCAGCTTCACCCGCTCGTCGCTAACGGCTTTAATGCCGACTACGATGGCGACCAGATGGCTGTTCACTTGCCGCTCAGTGCCGAAGCACAGGCCGAAGCGCGCGAGCTGATGAGTGCCGTCAATAACCTGCTGAAGCCTGCCGACGGGAGCCCTGTCCTCAGTATCGACCAGGACGTGGTGCTCGGTAACTATTACCTCACATACGAGAAACCCTCGGCTCAGACTGACACTGTTGCCGTCTTTGCCGACAGCCGGGCTGCTGAGCTCGCCTACGACATGGGCAAGCTCCACCTGCAGAGCCCGATTCGCATCCGGGCTAAGGGTGAGATCCGGACAACTACCCTAGGGCGTGTCTTCTTCAACGAGATCCTGCCAGAGGACTTCCCCTACAACAACAACGTCCAGACCAAGAAAGAGCTCAAGCGGGTGCTGGGGCAAATCTTCGAGCGCTATGGCGCTGCCGAGACTGCTATCACTGCCGACCGTATGAAGGGCTTGGCCTTCCGCTTTGCTACTACTGCTGCGGTATCGACTGGTATGGAAGACTATCTCAGCTTCGACGAAATTGCTGACTTCGTCGCTGAGGGTGACGCACGTTCTGCTGCGATCTCGGAGCAGCTCGACCAAGGGCTTATCACTGAGGACGAGCGCTATACATTGACCGTCAACAACTGGCGCACCGTCGACCGCAAGGTAGAGGACTTTTTGCGTAGCCAATTGGCCCACATGGATACTTCTGTCGCAACAATGGTGAACTCTGGTGCTCGTGGTAGCGTTAACAATATTAAGCTGGCCAGTGCGATGATCGGTATCCAGGTGGATGCTGCTAACCGCGAGATTGAGCTGCCAGTGCGTAGCAACTTCAAGCGAGGGTTGTCGAGCCTGGAGGCCTTCGTGGCAACACGTGGTGCTCGCAAGGGGCTTATCGATACCGCCCTCAAGACGGCCGACTCTGGCTATCTCACGCGTCGCTTGGTCGACGTCTCGCAGGATGTCTTTACCGTTGAGGACGAAGAGGGTGACGACGATGGCTTCACCATCTACCGCAATGAGTCTGAGGAGACAATGATCGAGTTTGGCAACCGCTTGTTTGGCCGCTACACCGCTGAGGCAGTGCCGGGCCACCTCGACCGCGACCAGCTCATTACACGTGAGATTGCCAACGCCATCGAGGCAGATCAGTCGATCGACCAAGTACGTATCCAGTCTGTCCTCTCTACCAAGAACTTGCACGGTATTCCACGCAAGAGCTACGGGATCGACATGGCAACTGGCCAGCTCGTCGATGGTTCGCAGCCAGTTGGTGTCATTGCTGCTCAGTCAGTCGGTGAGCCTGGTACGCAGCTGACGCTTAATACCTTCCACAGCTCTGGTGTTGGCGGGTCAGACATCACCCAGGGTCTGCCACGTGTCGAGGAGCTCTTTGAGGCACGTAACCCAAAGGGTCAGGCCTACGTCACAGAAGTCGCTGGTTTGGTCGATATTTGGGAAGATGGCAAGAAGTACGTTGTACAGGTCACGCCGCAAGCAGGTAAGGTAGAGCGTATGCCGCTCGATGGCCGCATGGTGATGGTACAATCGGGCAGTAAGGTCAAGGTTGGCGACGTCATTGCGTCATTCGACGATGGCACGCAGCCACTTACTGCACCGTTTGATGGAGTGGTTGAGTCTACTGGTGATTCGCTTGTCCTCACAGGCAACGCGACAGCACCAGTCCGCTACGAGATTCCTGGCACGATGTACCTCGTCGTTAAGCCGGGCGATATGGTCGAGCCAGGTGATCGCCTGACACTTGGTTCGCTCAACCTGCACGACCTCATGCGCCTTAAGGGCACAGAGGCAACCCAGCGCTACATTATCAACGAAGTACTTCGTATCTATGCTGCGCAGGGCCAGGATGTGGCTGGTAAGCACCTTGAGATCATCGTCCGGCAGATGTTCAGCCGGGTGCAGATCGATGATCCAGGCGACAGCACCTTCGTCATGGGTGACATCATCTCCAAGGCATCAGTGGTTGATGCCAACAAGGAGCTCGTTGCCCAGGGCAAGACGCCAGCCCAGTATGCACAGCTGCTGCTTGGTATCACCAAGGTGAGTATCTGGAGTGATAGCTGGCTGTCTGCTGCGTCGTTCCAAGACACGACTCGCGTGCTGATCAACGCTGCCACTAGCGGCCGCGCCGACCACCTCAAGGGTCTTAAGGAGAACGTCATCATCGGCAACAAAGTGCCGGTCGGTACGGGTGCACACCCCCTGCCACTCGAGGAAAATGACTCTCCGGAGGATGAGTTTGTCGCCGAAGCCCAGGCTGAAGAGGCTGAGCCAGAAGTGACAATTGCCACTGATGAGCTGTAGGAAATAGCTGTCTCTATAGCAGAAGAGCCCCACTTGAGAGAGTGGGGTTCTTTTTGTATAGCAGTAATGCTCTGATGCTAAGTGACTATGGTTAAAAGATTACGTATAATCACTAACGTGTGTCAATACGCGGGTTGCTGCTTGGACTCCGCTTACTGCAGCACCCTCGAGGTGGGGCGCTTTCATATAGTCTCCGGCTAGAAAGACACCTGGTGGGAGTCCATCTTCAAATCGTGCAGCAGTCGTTCGTGTCACGCTGCCGACATCAAATACTGGAATTGCAGCATCCCATCGCACGACGTCGACTACCTCACCACGATATGCAGCGTCAGCTACGGATGGCAAGTTCATTCTAGTCAGCTGGTTGACAAGTTCTCGCTGGAGAGGCTGCCGTTCTAGACTACCTTGCGCACGCCAATAGAATCGAATATATGCAGGCTTGCTCTTTGTCTGAATTACTTTAATTGCGACAAGTGGTGTGACATATTCACTTGAAATGACAATCGTTCGATTTCCAACACCAAGGTCGTCAGAAACAGATGTTTTAATTATGCCGACTGTGACTGAACTATAGTCAATCGCTCTCAGACTTTTGCTGCAATGTAGGCCGCCGCCTGTCAGGATGCGAATTGCATCTTGTGCAGGTGATGCGATAACAACAGATTTAGCGCTAAATGTACCCCGTGATGTATCGACCCGATAGAGGTGAGGGCTTTCAGCACGGACTGCATCAACCTGTGTATTTAATGTATGAGGCACCTTATCGCCGATTGCGGATGGCAGACTACTCATTCCAGAAGGTAGACGATAGAAATGCCGGTCTTCCATGACGCCCTTAATAATTGGAGGCACCAGTCCGCGTGATGTATGTGCACAATCCCAGAAGAATAGTGCGCGCACCATTGGCTCGAGCACATTTTGGTAGGCCTCTTTCCCAAACGCCTTTTCTCCCCATGTTACAACAGTTTCATTATCAAATCGTTTTAATTCGCGCGTAATAGCCGGTGTTGTCAGCCGCTTCGCATCAAGGAGCATACAAGCGACTCCGCGTAGCGCGCGTAACTTGCCGGCGCGAGATAACGACGGCGAGGTCTTGAGTGCGCTCAATGGCCAGATTGGGCCAAGCGGCTTCGTAGGACGGTAGAGCCATGTTTCCTGGCTGTCCTTCTGAGAGGAAGCATCCATACCACAATCTTTGACGAGTGTGTGGGCGGTCTCATAAAAACCAGCAAGAAATGATGCACCGGTTTCGATGGTAACATTTTCATCATAGAAAGACCGTATGCGCCCGCCAAGACGATCATTCTTTTCAAGTACTTTGACATGCAACCCACTATCTGTGAGATGTGCGGCGCAGGTTAACCCTGCCATGCCTCCGCCGATGATGATGCAGTCGTACATTGTGTTCATATATTTATGATATCACTAAGTTAAAATAAGTTAGTGTAGTGTCAGCTATATGTGCGATCAACACACTACTGATACTTCGGCATCTCTACCGTCACTACCTCGCCTTTGCTGAGGTCGCGGCATTTGTCGCCTTCGTAGACTTGCCGTAGGTCGACTTTCTTGGCGTTACGGAGCTGGACTTTGTAAACATCACATGTAAGCATATCGTTTTGGCGGATCTGGAAGAATACCCAGCGCCCATCGCTCGATTGATAAAACAGCGCTGTTCCTTGCGAATTAAAGAGGTGCGACTCGGGTTGTACGCCACCCAGTGGTATCTCTGCCAAGCGATAGCCTGCAAGCTTGCTTTCGCGCACCGTCATAGTACCGACAATGCCGACGTTATAACTCGAACTTGCAGCAGGCGAGTAGGCATTGTAGAGAGGAGCTTGCTGCTTAGCGAGGTCTTTATAATCTGCAGCATCAAGGCATTTAAACTCAACAAAGCGAGTTTCCTTGTTTTTCGGGTCATTTGAGTCAAGTGGGGTATTGCTAATCTGGCACGTTACGTCGCCATTGCTACGCGTAAAGTCTGCGAGGTACGGGCCGTCTTTATCGCCATCTTGCACGACATAGCGCGTGAATTGATCATAGTCGAGCATGTGCTCTAGAGCGGTAACGTTGCGCTTAGCCTCAGCCTTGGGTAGGGTAGCAGCAGCACTCTTGGTTTTGCTTGGGTCGGTGGCGATAGAATAAAAGCGAAAGCCCTCTGCCTTAACTGGCGTTGATAGTGATGACTTAACAGCTTCTGTCCCTTTGAAGTATTTCTTAGCACGCTCCAGTGTCTTGGTGGCAGTGAGCTGCTCGCGTGGACCAGTCTTTGTCTCGGTGTGTTGTTCGGTGTTCTTGGCTTTGTGCGGCCGAGTTGCGATATAAATAATCCCTGCTGCGATGGCAATAACCGCTAAACCAGCCAGAGCAAAGCGTATCGCTAACCCGCGCGGCGTCAGGCGAGAGCGTCGGTACTGGGGTAAGGAGGATGATCCACGTGGTTGCATAGTGTCATTATACACTGCCCGCTAGGTTGGCAGCAATGGCCCCTTGCCTAAACGCAAGGTACTTCGTATAATGCAAAGCATGAGCACTATGAAAAATCGGTTAACGCAGAAAAAACACGCTGGCTATACCGTGGTAGAGTTGCTTGTTGTGATCGTTATTATTGCCATCCTTGCTACATTGACACTCGTCTCGTACCAACGTATCCAAGCCGGTGCACAAGGGCGGACTCGCGTGGCCGACCTCACAGCAATGCGCCAAGCGCTTGATCGCTACTATACCAAAAATGGTGCATACCCAGTTGCTCAGACTGCTGGTAGTACCACCCCCACTTACCAGCGCCGCGATAGCGCCACATTCTTACGTCAATTAGTGCCGACCTACATTACCACGCTTCCTAGTATCACCCAGGGTAGTACCACTGACGCAACTAGCAACACCTACCTATATGTCACCAATGCTCAGCAAACCGAATACAAGCTACTCTATGTCAATACAAGCGGCTTACCACCAGGTGAGTACGATGCTGTGCCTCAAGCAATGCGCACCACCGCGCCAGACCGCTATGGGGTGTGGTCAAAAAACGGCGAACGGCTCCCTGGCTAGCAGGAGTAGATGGACTCATCAGGGGTGATAATTACTCTACCGCCCACATTCAATCCATGCTATAATCAATCGTTGAGAGTTGTATTACTCATGCTAAAAAACACGTAAGGAGAGAAGGAGCCCCCTATGGCAACCCCCAAGAATGTCCCTCTGAAGGACTTTCGTAACATTGGTATTATTGCCCATATCGACGCCGGTAAGACGACGACGACAGAAGGTATTTTGTACCGCACTGGTATCAACCACAAGATTGGCGAAGTGAAAGGCGATGGCGACGGTGCTACTACCGACTGGATGAGCCAAGAAAAAGAGCGTGGTATTACTATTACTTCTGCAGCGGTGACCTGCTTCTGGAAGGGTCATAAGATTAACATCATTGACACCCCTGGGCACATTGACTTTACCGCTGAGGTGGAGCGCAGTCTGCGGGTGCTCGACGGCGCGGTGACAGTCTTTGATGGCAAGATGGGGGTAGAAGCCCAGAGTGAGACCGTATGGCGTCAGGCCAACAAATACGGTGTGCCACGTATCTGCTTCGTGAACAAGATCAACCAGACTGGTGGTGACTTCTACAAGTCGATCGAGTCAATCCATAATCGCCTCAGCAAGCAGGCCTTCCCAATCCACCTGCCTATTGGCTTTGAGAAGGATGTCTGTGGTGTGGTTGATCTTATCGACATGAAAGCCTACACCTATGATGACTACACCGACCACGAGCTTAAGGTGGGCGAGATCCCAGCTGATATGCTCGACAAGGCAAAGCGAGCTCGCAGTCTACTCGTTGAGAACGCTGTTGAGGCCGATGACGACCTGATGATGAAGTTCCTCGACGAAGGTGAGGATGCCATTACTATTGATGAACTCAAGGCAGCACTGCGCCAACGTGTCTTGGCTGGTGACTTCTTCTTGGTGACAGGTGGCGATGGCCGCGGTGTGATCGTCGAGAAGGTGCTTGACCTGATGGTAGATTACCTGCCAAGCCCACTCGATGTTGGTGAAATCTGGGGCAAGAACCCCAAGACTGGCGACGAGGTAAGCCGCACACCTGACGATAAGCAGCCAATGACCGCACTAGCCTTCAAGCTAGCTGCCGACCCATTTGTTGGTAAGTTAATCTTCATCCGTGTCTACAGTGGTCGCTTGACTGCCGGTAGCTACGTTCTTAACACGACAACAGGTGAGAAGGAGCGTGTGGGGCGCATCGTCCGGATGCATGCCGATAAGCGCGAAGAGATCGACAGTGTGGGCGCTGGTGACATTGCTGCTGTGGTGGGCCTGAAGGGTACCTTCACGGGTCATACCTTGTGCGATCAAGCACATCCAATTGCTCTTGAGGCAATTAGCTTCCCCGAGCCACCGGTATCGATCGCGGTGGAACCCAAGACTAAGGCCGACCAAGAAAAGATGGGTATTGCTCTGCAACGCCTGGCTGAAGAAGACCCAACCTTCCGCGTCTACACCGACGAAGAGACAGGCCAGACTATCATGAGCGGTATGGGTGAGCTTCACCTAGAGATTTTGATCGACCGCATGAAGCGCGAGTTCAACGTTGAGGCCAATGTTGGTGAGCCGCAAGTCGCCTACCGCGAGACTATCAAGGGCACGGCTGAGGCGCAGGGTAAGCATGCCAAGCAGTCTGGTGGTCGTGGCCAATACGGTGATGTCTGGGTGCGCTTTGAGCCGAACGAGCCAGGCAAGGGCTACGAATTCTTCGATGAAATTAAGGGTGGTGTGGTGCCACAAGAGTACCGCCCAGCTGTGCAGAAGGGTATTAAGGAGACACTCGATGGTGGTGTGATTGCTGGTTATCCAGTTGTTGACGTCAAGGCGACCTTGTACGACGGAAGCTACCACGATGTCGACTCAAGCGAGCTCGCCTTCAATCTGGCTGCTCACCTGGCTGCCCGCGAAGGTATCAAGAAGGCCAACCCAGTCTTGCTTGAGCCAGTGATGAAGGTCGAGGTGACGACGCCTGAGGAATTCATGGGTGATATCATTGGCGACCTCAATAGTCGTCGGGGCCGCATTGAGGCAATGGAAGACTTGATGGGCGGCGCGAAGCTCGTCAAGGCTATTGTGCCACTGGCAAACATGTTTGGCTACACCAGCGACATCCGCTCGATGTCGCAGGGCCGAGCTGCTAGCACGATGGAACTTGCCCACTATGAGGAAGTTCCGCCAAACGTCGCGCAGGAGATTATCGAGAAGCGCAGTAAATAAGCCTTCTTGTATTATCTTGTCTCAGTGTAAGAGGCAGTGAATAGTACGCAAAAGCCAGCATATATGCTGGCTTTTGTTAATGCAAGGCTATGGCTCGTACTACTTTTTCGTTTTCTTGTCGTGCTTGGCTATTTTCTTGACGGCAATTTTTTGCGGCGCAGGTAGTGGCTTCAGTGGTACCGTTACCCTCAAGATGCCGTCCTCCAGATGGGCCTTAATCTGCTCAACATCGCTACCATCTGGTACCTGTACACGACGGCAGAAACTTGTGCTGCTCTCACGAACGACATAGTTGCGCTGTTTGTCCTCAGTTTTTTCGTGCCGTTCGCCGCGGATGACGAGCGCACCATTGTCTAGGCTTACATCGAGGTCTTCCTCGGCAAAGTTTGGCACGTGCGCTTCAACAACCAGTGTATTATCTACCGTGTAGACATCAGTTGCGACAGCTTGGCTGAGTGTCGTGGTAAAGGGATTGTCAAACAGCTGCCGCTGCAATGCGCGCAATTCCTCAAATGGATTGTATTTTGCAAGACTATTCATAGGGTGCCTCCTTATGTGTTGCTTTTATATTCTTATCATAGCGCGGTAAATAGAACAATACAAGTACTTGCATCCGTCTATCAAAGCGCTTATACTTATATGCATGGCGCAATCGACTCGTCGGCAACGCAGACTGACACGGCTTACATGGCTGAGTTTCGCTGCTATGGTAGTAATTTTGTTAGGGTATATGTATTGGGATGTTGAGCTGAGCCCAGCAGCCTCTACCACCAAGACTGCCGGCAGTGGTCTGGAAAAAACACTCGTGCTGGGCACCGATCCTGGCTTTAAGCCGTTTGAATATAAGCAGGGACAGGAGATCGTTGGCTTTGATATTGACCTTGTGCGGGAGATTGCTAAGGACACAAACCGTTCGTTACAAATTGAGGAGATCGCCTTTGATGGCCTCTTGCCAGCACTACAGGCTGGGCGAATCGACCTCATTGCAGCTGGTATGACTGTCACACCAGACCGGCGTAAGAATGCTGAGTTTTCGCACACGTACTATACTGCAGCGCAAAAGATAATTGTGCCAAAGACTGGCTCAACAATTGCCACCAGTGATGACCTCATTGGCAGGAGAATTGGCGTACAGCTTGGCACTACAGCCGATACACTGGCACACAAGATTCATGGGGCGCACGTGGTACAACTCCAATCGACAGCTAGTGTCGTGCAAGAGCTCAGCAGTCGGCGGATCGACGCTGCCATTATGGATGATGGGCCAGCTCAGCAATACCTCGCCACGAACCCGCAGCTCGTTGCCTTGCCACGCAACCTCTCGCACGAGGATTACGCCATTGCTATCAAAAAGGGTAATAGCAAACTACTCGCTGAGGTAAACGCTAGCATTGCCGCAATGAAGCGTGATGGCCGCTACGATAAACTCGTCAAAAAACACGTTGGAGTGGCGCAGCCATGAATGTGTGGGATATCCTCTTTGGCGACGAGCGCTATCTTTTCTTGTGGCGCGGCCTAGAAGTGACCATCCTTCTAACCGTCTTCTCGACAATCATTGGGCTCGTGATTGGCCTGGTTGTCGCTCTGATGCAGCAGTCTGCTTGGCAACCATTTCGCACATGCAAACTACATCGCCTCCAGCACTGGCGGCCATGGGCGAGCTTGGCTCATGCCTATACCACGGTCATTCGCGGCACACCTGCTTTGGTACAGCTACTCATTATGTATTACGTGGTGTTTGGCTCGTACCGTGGGGTGCCAAAACTGTGGATTGCAAGCCTTGCCTTTGGTATCAACAGTGGTGCGTATATTGCTGAGATTATTCGCGGCGGGATCGAAAGTATCGACAACGGACAAGTCGAAGCGGCGCGCTCGCTTGGCTTGAGTCGCTGGCAAACCATGCGTTATATCATCCTGCCTCAAGCGCTCAAGCAGTCATTGCCGTCACTGATCAGCGAAGGGATTTCGCTCCTCAAGGAGACATCAGTTGTTGGTTGGATTGGTATGAATGATCTGATGCGCGGTGCTGATAATATCCGCTTCCAAACGGCCACCGCCTTTGAATCGCTCTTTGCCGCTGCAATGATTTACCTTGCCCTCACCACGCTATTTACGTGGGTAATGAATCGAGTAGAGAGGAGGCTTAAAGCGCATGATTAATATCAAGCAGCTCCGCAAGCACTATGGCAATAATTATGTCTTGCGCGGCATTGACCTGACAATCAAGCGGGGAGAGGTTGTAGTTCTCTTGGGCTCGAGTGGTGGTGGCAAAAGCACGCTGCTTCGCTGTATTAATATGATTGAGACGCCGACAAGCGGGGAAGTATGGGTTGACGGTATTGATATGACCAATCCAGCGACCGACCTCAACAAAGCCCGGACTGAACTTGGCATGGTCTTCCAGCAGTTTAACCTCTTTCCGCATATGACCGTACTCGAAAATATCATGCTTGCACCACTTAAGGTGCGCAAACTATCAAGAGCCAAAGCTAAGCGTCAGGCGCTTCAAATGCTCGATCTGGTTGGCCTTCGCGCCAAAGCCCAAGAATACCCAAGTCATCTCTCGGGTGGGCAAAAGCAGCGGGTAGCGATTGCTCGTGCCTTGGCAATGCAGCCAAAAGTTTTACTCTTTGATGAGCCAACGAGTGCGCTCGACCCTGAGATGGTCGACGAGGTACTAGCGGTTATTAAGAACCTTGCCGAAACAGGGATCACAATGATCGTCGTCACACACGAGATGTCATTTGCGCGCGATGTCGCATCGCGGATTGTCTTCCTTGACGGGGGTAAGATTATTGAAGATGGTACACCAGCGCAGGTCATTAATCACTCCACACAACCAAAGGTCCGCACCTTCTTCGCTGCACTCAATAATAATTGATACATCCCTCTGTGTTATAATGCCCTCAAGGAGGAATACTATGTCAGATACAATGCAGCAATTCAAAAAACTCTTTGCCGGGAGCGGCGTCGACTACGTAGAATGCGAAGTCGTTAATGCAACGCAGCACTATCTACAGTTACGCGAGCAGGGTAAGCACGAGGGCTTCACGCCGGTGATTGTGACGCTCGATGACCTTATCCTAGATGAGATAGCAGAAGGCCTAGAGAACGCTGGCGTCCAGACAGTCCCCGAGCTTGTGCGGCGCACCATGGAAGCATCACAGGCAATTGATGTACCAGCCTTCTTTGCTCACGTTGCGCAAGAGCTGCCAGCTGAAACGGCGAAAAAGGATCAGCAGATCTCTACTGTGGATGACTATTTTGCGCCGGGCTTCTCGGCGTCGCCTGATGACGATGACCCTACTACAGTTGACTTCATCAGCCCATTCCAGGCAGATAGCGACAATCCGGTTATTATTATCAAACTACCAACCACAGCGCCTTATGAGGCACTCGCCTACCTCTGTATGGGTGGTTGGAATGATTGTCCCGAGCCAGCCATCCAGGTGGCGGTATCGCGCTATTGGTACGAGAAGTACGGTGCTGTGCCTGCTGCTATCAGCCATGATACTGTTGAGTATTACGTCGAGCGTCCACCGCAGACCGATGCTGATGCTAAGGCGGTTGCCGTTGAACTTTTCTATTTTTCATATGGCGACGCAGTCTATCAAGGGTCAGAGACCTTCGAAGCTTTGGCAAACCAGGTATATGGCAGTCGACAGTGGTATGTTTGGTGGGACTAGCTACTTTACTTTTTTGCCACCGCACCCTATAATAAATCCTAACGCGCGACGCGTTTTGTCGTAGTGTCTCTACTCCGACAAGTAGCTCGCGTCGTACCAAATATTAACATAAGTAAGGAGTACTTACCTACATGGCAGATTTCGATCGAAGTAAGCCACACATTAACGTTGGTACTATGGGTCACGTCGACCACGGTAAAACAACGTTAACGGCTGCCATCACTCACGTGTTGGCAAAGCGTCTTCCAAGCGATGTAAACAAACCTCGCAACTACGAAGACATCGACAACGCTCCTGAGGAGAAGCAACGCGGTATTACCATCGCCAGCTCCCACCAGGAATACGAGTCGGAGAAGCGCCACTACGCGCACGTTGACATGCCAGGTCACGCCGACTATGTCAAGAACATGATTACTGGTGCCGCTCAGATTGACGGTGCTGTGCTAGTGGTTGCCGCCAACGACGGTCCATTGCCACAGACACGCGAGCACGTGCTGCTTGCTCACCAGGTTGGTGTGCCAAAGATCGTCGTCTTCCTCAACAAGATGGACTTGGCTGACCCAGAGTTGGTTGAGTTGGTTGAGATGGACGTCCGCGAGCTGCTCACCAAGAACGGCTACGATGGCGACAACGCACCAATCATCAAGGGTTCTGCTACCAAGGCGCTCGAGGGCGACACCGAGGCAGAAGACGCCGTGATGGAGCTGGTGGCTGCTATGGACGACTACTTCGAGTTGCCTCAGCGCGACCTCGACAAGCCATTCTTGATGCCAATCGAGGATGTCTTCTCGATCAAGGGTCGTGGTACAGTTGCAACCGGTCGTATTGAGCAGGGTGTTATCAAGATCAACGACCCAGTGGAGATTGTTGGTCTTAAGCCAACTCAAACCTCTGTCGTGACTGGTGTTGAGGCCTTCAAGAAGAGCCTCGACCAAGGTCAGGCAGGTGACAACGCTGGTCTGTTGCTGCGCGGTATCGAGCGCACTCAGATCGAGCGCGGTCAGGTGATTGTCGCTCCAGGCACACTCACCCCACACACCGAGTTTGAGGCGGAAGTCTACATCCTTAAGAAGGAAGAGGGTGGCCGCCACACACCATTTAGCAAGGGCTACAAGCCACAGTTCTACTTCCGCACAACGGACGTGACTGGCGAGATTGAGCTCCCTGCCGATAAGGAAATGGTGATGCCAGGCGACCAAGTGACCTTCAAGGTGACCTTGAACGCCCCAATCGCTATGGACAAGGGTCAAGACTTCGCTATCCGCGAAGGTGGCCGCACGGTCGGTGCCGGTGTTGTGACTAACATCGTCAAGTAGTTTGCATAGTACTCGCAAACTCACAAAATACCTCCCACAGGGGAGGTATTTTTGTTTTTTATACAAAAGATGATATGATACCGCTATGAACTATACTATCACGAAGCATACCACCACGCAGGGTTTGCCTGTCTGGCTGGTCGACACTCCTGATGCAACAACGATTCAAACTACCATTGCCGTGCGGGCAGGGTACGAGTACGCTGGTGATGCTCGCATCTACGAAGTACCGCGTATTGTCCAGCACGTCCTGACACAGACTATAAGCGATAACCATATTGACGCGTCGGCGCATATCTACCAAGATCGGCTGCAGCATTTTGTGGCTTATTCACTTCAGGCAGAGAGCGCACCGCAGTTTGCTACAAAGCTGGGTCACATGATACATAGCCTCTATCAAACACGTATCACACGCAGTGCCTTCCAGACTGCTAAAAAGCGCACTCTTGCCGAGCTTGCTAAGGAAGAGCATGATATTGATGCTACACTGATGAGCGACAATCAGCATCAGATGTTTGGACGACCAAAGCTCGCACAGCGCACTCAATCAGCAACTGATATATCACTAAGAGATGCGCAGCGATTTTATGGGATGTTTTATACACTAGCTAACAGTGACATTGTTATCACTGCTAATATGCACGCACCTGATTGGGATGAGACGGTAATTCTACGGGCGATTGAGCAAGCCTGTGATGGTGCCACGGTTGGGCAGCGATTTCCGCTCTATCAGCTGAGCCGCCTCAAGACCATAACGCAGCAAGGTCGCTACGGGTCAATTATTGTGCCCCGGGATTCAGCAAAGTTCCTCCAGGGCGGGGACTCATCATACACAATCGGCATTCACGGATTTCGCCTCAACTCCGTACAGAATCCACTCATGGAGATAAGCATTCGGATGCTTACAGAATGCATATTGGTGTTATTTACGGCGTCGAAGTGGTTTGACGATTCATTCAAAGATCATCCACTATACCAAGCGCAATGCGAGGCAAAGTATTGCCGATTGTTTAATATGTTTGTTCGTGAAACTGGGCAATCATATCGATTTATGATTCATTATATTGTCGAGGATAACAACATGCCACTGTTTGAGAAAAAACTGTGGCAGGGGTTACAAAAGCTTGCAAATGAAGGAGTGCCACCTGAGATATTTAAGATTGCTCGGCAGGCAGTGCTGTGGCGGATTAACAATGAAACAAAGACAGCAGAGCAGTTTCATCAGTGGATAACGCGGCAGATAATTAAACGATTTGATGATAAAAAACCGATAGTGAATAGTGAGGATCTTATCAAAGTATGCCGCCAAATAGATCTACAAATGGTTATGAATGTAGCGAAGGTTTCACTCCTCAAGAATGCTGTTTTTAATACCCACATAACAATTGAGGGTCATCATCAAGCAATTGCAAAAACGATCTATAACGCCATGCAACCAGTACTACTCGACTATAACGATCTCATGCAGGAAGGGGTAGCAAAGGAAATGAGACATCACGATATACCTGATAAAAATACGTAAACGATGTAAAATCAAAAAAGAGTGATAGTTGTTATCACTCTTTTTTGATAAATCAACGTATAGTGATAGCGATGCTACATCCGGATCTCGACATCCACGCCAGCTGGCAAGCTGAGGTTGTGGAGGTTGTCGATTGTCTTGGGCGTAGCATTGGTGATGTCAATCAAGCGCTTGTGGACGCGCATCTCGAATGTCTCACCACCAGTCTTGTATACATGCGGGCTTTTTACTACTGTGTAGCTGCTGCGCCGCGTTGGTAGTGGCACAGGACCTGCGACGTTTGCGCCAGTGCGCAGGGCAGTGTCGATAATTTGCTTGGCTGATTGGTCGATCACCTTGTGGTCGTATGCCTTGAGGCGAATCCGAATCTTGAGCCCTTGGTTGTTTTGAGCCATTGCTCCTCCTTTTATGTGCAACTCTGTAACTTTAGCAAGATCGAAACAAGCTAAATTATCAGAGTAAATTAATAATACATCTAGCATTATATCATGAGAATATACATCGTGCGCTATTTGTTATGAGCTGCCGTTAGTCTGTATCCGAACATCAGCTACAAAAGCACGAATCTCTCGCATATTTTTGAGCTTAAAGCCAGATTGACAACTGACCCTTTCGCTTCTAGAGCAATTCGTGTATACTGTACTAGATATAGCGTTTAGTAGTTAGTGGCAAAAGGGACAATATATGAACTGGAAGATTATTCTTCGATCGCTCAAAAATAAAGACATGCAAAAACGCCTTGGTATCGTGCTGGGGCTTATCGTCGCCTATCGTTTCTTGGCGCACGTGCCAGTGCCGTTGGCCGAACCAAGCCGACTTAAGGATATTATCCAGAACGTCGTATCGGCGAGTGACTTTGGTGGTTTCTTAAACATCCTGACTGGTGGAGCATTGGCCCAGCTGTCTATTGTTTTGATCGGCCTTGGGCCATTCATCAACGCCAGCATTATTACCCAGCTCCTTACCAAAGCCATCCCAAGCCTTGAGGAGATGCACAAAGATGGTGAGTCGGGCCGACGCAAGATCAATCAGTGGACGCGTATCGCTAGCGTGCCGCTGGCAATTGCTCAGTCGATCGGTATCATCTACTTTTTGCGTCAATCGGTCCTGGCTGGGAGTACGACTGGTACGGTGGCAGGCTCGCTTCACGAGTGGATTGTCGCAGTAACGGCGCTCACTGCTGGCTCGCTGCTCTTGATGTGGCTCGGTGAGCTGATGACAGAGCAGGGCGTTGGTAATGGTATTAGCCTACTCATCTTCGCTAGTGTAATCAGTCAGCTGCCAACCACCTTTGGGTCAATCTACTCATCGCTCTTTAATACTCAGAATGGTTCGCTCAGCGTCTTTGGCTGGTTCTCACTACCCGTTAACCCGACAACCTTCTGGACAGTAGTTGTCCTTGGGACAATCGGCCTCATCCTACTTTATCTCCTCGTTAAGATTAACGAAGCACAGCGCATTGTCACGATCAATTATGCCAAGCGGGTTGGCGGCAATAGCTCGTATGGTGGCATTAAGAGCATCTTGCCTATCAAGCTCATCGCTGCGGGTGTGGTACCAGTTATTTTTGCAGTGGCATTCCTCAGCTTACCAGCTTTTGTGGGACAACTATTACATGCGACACCTGGTGCAAATCAGCAATTAGCAAATAACCTTATCCAGTGGTTCCAGGCACCCACCGCTCAAACATATGCCACAGGTGGTCTGACAGTGCTTATTTACCCATCGATCTACTTCTTACTCGTCATTGCCTTTACCTACTTCTACACCGGTATCGTCTTTAATGCGAGCGAGATTACGGAGAGTCTTGAAAACCAAGGTGGCTTCATTGAAGGGATTCGCCCTGGCCCAACCACTGAAAAATATCTGTCACGCACCGTCAATCGGCTCAACCTGTTTGGGTCGCTTGCCCTGGGGCTTATCGCCATCATTCCGTTTGCGATCGACTACGTCTTTGCGCAGCTTGGCATTAATGCCAACAACATGGCAATCGGCGGTACGAGCTTGCTCATTGTCGTGACGGTTGGCCTTGAGACACTCCGTCAGATTAACTCACGAGCGCTGATGGTAACATATGACGACTTCTCGGTCGATGACCTTGATACTAAGCCAAAGAAGCGTGGCTTACTCGGTCGGCGGCGTACTGCTGCAAAGGCATAAGGCTATCACCAGTATATCTCACAAAAATACCGCCGCCTTCATCTGTCGCGGTATTTTTTGATACGGTTCCGTATTCCATAATAATTCGTTCATGAGCCTTTAGAACGTGCGCTATGAGTGGCATAGCGTCTCATTATTGCAATTCGGATATAAAGAGGGTATGCAGAACCGTGGTAGAATAGCGGCTGTGAAATGATGGTGAGCTTTTAAGCCTTATATATCATGAAAGCCTAGAGGATGATGCTACGTTTAGAAGTTACTTATCGCAAAAGCTACCTCTCTTACGGATCCATTCTGACATAAGAATAGTGTCATCCATAATCTCACAATAAATAATGCAAAAAGCCGGCTACTTCTCTTTACTCCTACAGAGAAATAGCGTATAATACGAAGCTGTATATCTATGGCAAGTTCGAAAGAAGTTATCAAATTGCGCGGCAAGGTAGTGGAAGCACTGCCTAATACACAATTTAAGGTAGAATTAGAGAACGGCCTAAGCATTATCGCTCACATCAGCGGCAAGATGCGCAAGCATCACATCCGTTTGGTCCCAGGCGATACCGTGGAAGTCGAGTTAACCCCATACGATCTCACGAAGGGTAGAATCGTCTTCCGCGCACGCGTTTAATAACGTAGAGCGGCGGCCTGATATCACCGCTGTTCTCAGTAACGGCAGGTTTTTCCTGTAGGGAGATTTGTACGCTCATGAAAGTTCGTGCGAGTGTCAAAAAGATCAGCCCCGATGATCAGCTGGTCCGGCGCAAAGGCCGACTCCGTGTCATCAACAAGAAAAAACCTAAGAATAAGCAAAGGCAGGGTTAAGCATGGCTCGAATTGCTGG
>ERZ773010.812-NODE-812-length-20877-cov-5.346749_pt1 | contig 20877 bp, 17 predicted proteins | sample MGYA00580842_ERZ773010 | MGnify/ENA primary metagenome ERZ773010 (study PRJEB29015, sample SAMEA2737982) | human oral metagenome | biome: human oral; feature: human-associated habitat; material: dental | place: China | collected 2107 ...
GCGAATACCCCACAGCAGCGGCTGTGGGGTTTTAGTATGGACAGCCTGACTCGATGGAGCGGGAACAGCCTTGGCAAGGGGCACGCCCAAAATAAAAACGAAGCACCCATATGAGTGCTTCGCTTTTTTATAATGAGTAAAGTGCTGCGGAGAAAGTATAGAGCAGGACAGGCGCAGGCTAAAAAGTGGAAGCGCCCCCGCCGTGGTTATCCAGTTTCTTATCTATTTCGCCATTCTTGCCTTTGGAGAAATCATAGCTCACCCCGAAGACCAGCATGTTTCTGTTATTATGTATCTGTGTCTCCACTTTGTAGTTTACCAGACTCTCCTTTAAGCTTTTCGTTTTGTATTCAGATGGCATTCCTAACCAGAATACACCGGAGGTAAATGTCCATTGCTTATGCTTGTATTGCAGGAACAAGTGGTTGTTGTTTTCGTTGGTAGAGAGGAAAGCCCCGTCGAGCATATATACAGGAATATTGAACTGGTACTGCAAGGCAAACTGCTTGTGCTGGAACTGTATGTTGAAATTGTTGCTTATATAATTATTCTTAATCACAATTTCTCTGTTGGTATATATCTTTGCCCAAGTAGGCTCTATATTAGCAGTTATTTTCAGCTTGTTGGTGCCCAAGGGCTTGATGACCCCAGAGAATAGAAAACCTGTTTGTTCAAATCGTTTAGTATTTTCGTGGGTCAGCGCATACCTGTTTGCAGCAGCATCGAAAACGAAGTACTGGTTCAAACCATTATAAGTGATGTTATAAAACGGCACGATGGTGATGTCAAAATACTTATTGTTAAGAGAATATCTCACCTGATTTCTCCAAGTGTACTGCGGTTTTAGGAAAGGGTTGCCTCGTCTCACAATGTTTGGCGCTACTTGGATGATGTTACTGCTCAGCTCAGAACTGCTCGGCGAATAAGGCCGGTAGGAGCTGATGAGCCTGATGGATTGGTTTTGGGCCAGCTGGTAGCCAATGAGTAGGTTGGGCGTGAAGGACCATTGGTTGGTCTTTTCCAGCTCAGATTTGTTATAAATATGAGTAAGCCCCGCCCCAATGCGGTAGAGCAGCTTGTTCTTTTTCCCTGAAAACTCGGTATAGAAGTACTGCTTTAGGTAATTTACCTTGTAGTCAGAATGCCCCAGCAGGTTGTCCAGATTGTTAGAAATGGACTGGTTGCTCAGGCGGTATCCGGAGCTAAGCTTCCCTATGCTAAAGGTGTGGTTGTGGGCTGCTTCCGCTACGATGTTGTTCTGAATGACTTTCAACTCCATTGTATTGCCGAAGACACTCGTCCCTGTGGCAGTAACCCACTCCCTTGCCAGTTCCCAGTTATTGGTATTAAAGTGAGAACCGATGATATTGAACATAAGTTCATCTTTCTTGCCTAAATTCTTGGCGAAATAAAGGTCTAAAGATGGATTGATATAGTTTTTCTTATTATTGTCAATAGTAGAGTTTTCGCTGGAGGCCAGTCCCTGCGTGAATACGCTGTTCCCGTTTGCATTGGAGAAGCTATTGAGCAGAGAGAGCGCGAACTCCGCTTGGAAGGTGTAGCTGTTTTCTTTTGAGTTGAAGTACTTTAAGTTGATATCTTGGTTGGTATACCCAAAGTGTGTCTTTTGGTTCTCGTCCGAGCGGTATTTTGTGCTGTTCAGCATATATTCGTAGGACTTATGGTAGTTTTGGTTGTCATAGTCTCTAAGGTTGATGTTGTAGTCTATACCGAAATTGTGCCTTCCTTTAGTATAGGTAAAATAGGCTGAACCATTCACAAAACCAGTAAGTGGGGAGTCCATCACATTGAAGCCTCCCACATAGCCGTTTTCAGGGTTTCTGGTAATTACATTTACTACAAAGTCGGCTTTATTAGCCCATCTCGCCGGCGGGACATCATAGTAATCAATGCGGACTACTGCGTCCGGCGTTATGCTTTGCAGCTGCATGTTGGTCGCCTCTATCCCGTTGATAAGGAGAAGCACCTTGCCTCCGTTTATATTGCTTATGGCGTTGCTCACGGGGTCAATATGGAACTGCGGAATGCTCGCTACTAAATCTTTGGCATACCTAGCCGCTTTTAGTGCCTCTTGGTCAAAGGTGTAGGAGGCCTTGTCTGCGTGTTGTTTCTTTCTGTATGCCTTGATGATTACCGCCTGTATTTCTTTTTCAGGGGAGATGCTGTCCTTTTTCGTTTGCGCTGATAAAGTACAGGCTGACAGCAAAAAGCCGTAGGTTAGGTGTTTTACTTTCATAATGAATATAATTTAAAAGTTATTTATTATTCTTTCAATTGGGTTTTGTATAAATCTGCATAGTAAGCGCCCTGCGCCAGCAATTCTTCGTGGGTGCCGGTCTCTACTATCCTGCCTTGGTGCATCACGATGATTTTGTTTGCTTTCTCTATGGTGGAAAGCCGGTGCGCAATGATGATAGAGGTTCTGTTCTGAGTGATTTTTTCCGTTGCCTTCTGGATGAGCTTTTCGGACTCATGGTCTATGGAAGAAGTGGCCTCATCTAAGATTAGAATTTTAGGATTGGAGAGATACGCCCGCAGAAAGGAGAGCAGCTGTCTCTGCCCAAGGGAGATGGAAGAGCCTCTCTCGCTTACGATAAAGTTATAACCGCCGGGAAGTTTTTCTATGAAACTATCCACTTCTATCTCTTTCGCGGCCTGCTTTACTTTTTCTAAGCTGATGCTTTCATCTCCGAAAGTGAGGTTCTCCAAAATGCTCCCGTGAAAGAGGAACACATCCTGAAGCACCACGCCTATCTGCCCCCTGAAATGGTATAATTCATAATCGCGGATGTCTGTATCATCTACTAATATCTGTCCAGCGTTAATCTCGTAAAGCCTTGTAATCAAACTGATGATGGTAGATTTCCCCGCTCCTGTCGCCCCTACGATGGCTGCTGTTTCCCCTGGATTGACCTCAAAGCTGATGCCTTTCAGGACTTCTTGCTTTTGGTCGTAGGAAAACTTTACTTCTTTAAATTCTATTTTGCCCTTAAGCTCTTTTTTCTTTATGGAGCCGTTGTTGGGCGTAAGGTTTTCTTTTTCGCCCATGATGCCCAGCACTCTTTCTGCACCTACCAAGCCGCGCTGGATATTGTTGAACCTGTCGGCAATCTGCCTTAGCGGCCGCACCAGCAGAGAAACAAACTGGATGAAGGCAATAATATCGCCCACGCTTGTATCTCCTTGGAAAATAGTATTATATCCGGCGTAAAATAATATGATTCCTATAAAAAGCGAAGAGAGAAGCTCTACAACAGGGAAGAACAGCGAGAAGTAAAAAACGGTCTTCAAGAGGGCGTTTTTCAGTTGGATATTTATTTTGTCAAATTTGCTGAACTCTGCTTCTTGCCGGTTAAAGACCTGAATTAGAGACATCCCCGAAAGCCTTTCTTGGACAAAGCTGTTCTGGGTGGAAGTCCACATTCTTTCGTTGGAAAAGGAAGATTTGAGCTTTCTTTGGAAAAACCTTGTGATGAGATACATGATAGGAAGCATCAAAAGTACGATGTAACTAAGCTCCCTATTCACGGAGAACATAGCTAGAAGCACCATGATTACCCGCAAGACATCCCCGAAGACCATCAGAAAGCCATCGGTATAAACTGTGGCTATGGTTTCTACATCTCCTACGGCTCTCGTTACCAAGTTTCCGATGGGCGTAGTGTCAAAGAATGAAGTTTTGAAATGAATCAACCGGTGGTAGAGCCTTTCCCGTATATCGCGGATAACATTCTGCGCTATGAAATTGGAAAAATAATAGAGCAGAACCTGCAATATAGTTTCAACAAAAACTAGCCCAAGGAGGATATAAATTCCCTTTATAACGGCTTCTCTGTCCTTATTTTTCAAGATAGCAATGTCTATCACATCTTTGGTAAGGATAGGGCGGTAGGTAGAAATAAGCGCTACTGCTATGGAAATGAGCAAAGTAATCAGAAACCATTTTCTGAACTTCAGCCCAATAAAAAATAATTTTTTAATGATGTTTCCCATTCACTTTTAGGTTTTATTCGTTTTTATTTATTGTGTTCAGAATGCATTCATACTCATAACCTTTTGATATAAGATAGCGCACGGTTTTCATGGCTTTTTGATAGTTTTTTAAACCTTTCTGCTCGGAGAAATAGGCATTATACAGCTTTTCTATGATCTTTTGATAATCGGCTTCATCTATCTCGTCCATGCATTTATTGATGAGTTTTTCGGAAACTCCTTTGAATTTTAGGTGATTTTTTATCTTTATCCTGCCCCAGTTTTTCAGGTAAAATTTTCCTCTGATGTAGCTTCGGGCAAATCGCTCTTCATTGAGATAATTTTCATTGATTAGATAAAGCATTATTTCATCTTTAGCCTCTGGAATCAGCAGAAAATCCTGCATTTTTTGTTCCACTTCCTGATGGCAGCGGTCTTGGTAAATGCAGTAATTCACCAGTTTTTGTTTAATCTCCTCAAAAGTGTACGATTTTCTTTTTTCTTCCATATCTACTTAAAAACTTTGCCAAAGTTATAAAACCTTGGCAAAATTAAAATTTTAATGATGATTAAATATGATTTTATGCATTAAACAATGCTCTTCCCTTCATCAGGTCATTTACTTTGACTTTTACTGCATCTAGGACTTTTTCATCATTGATATTCTTTACAACTTCATCTATCAAATCCGCGATAACTGGCATATCAGCCTCTTTCAGTCCGCGAGTCGTCACCGCCGCAGTTCCTAATCTAATCCCCGAAGTGATAAACGGCGATTTGTCATCGTATGGAACCATATTTTTGTTACAAGTGATATCCGCTTTTACTAAGGCTTTTTCAGTTTCTTTTCCGTTTACACCCTTATTTCTTAGGTCAATGAGCATCAGGTGGTTATCCGTTCCACCACTTACAATGTCAAAACCTCTGTCTATCATAGCTTTAGCCAATGCTTGGGAATTTGCTATGACTTGTTTAGCATACACCTCAAATTTTTGGTCAAGAGCCTCGCCATAAGCCACAGCTTTACCAGCGATTACATGTTCCAGCGGCCCTCCCTGAATTCCAGGGAATACAGCACCATCCAGAACGGCACTCATCATTTTAGTTTCTCCTTTTGGCGTCTTGTGTCCGTATGGATTTTCATAATCTTTTCCAAGCATAATCATCCCTCCTCTTGGCCCTCTCAGGGTTTTGTGAGTCGTTGTAGTAACGATATGACAATGCTCAAAAGGTGAATTCAATAACTTTTTAGCGATAAGCCCCGCTGGGTGAGCGATATCTGTCCAAAGCGTAGCTCCTACTTCATCTGCTACTTCACGGAATTTAGCATAGTCCAAATCTCTAGAATACGCTGAAAATCCAGCGATTATCATTTTTGGTTTTTCTTTTAGGGCAACTTGTCTCATTTGCTCATAGTCTATTCTCCCCGACTCTCTCTCAACGCCGTAAAATACAGGTCTAAAATTGATTCCAGAGAAATTAACATGTGAACCATGCGTAAGGTGTCCACCCATAGACAAGTCCATTCCCAGCACTGTGTCACCAGGTTTCAGCACAGCCAAATACACTGCTGCATTTGCCTGAGAACCAGAGTGAGGTTGAACATTCACATAATCCACCCCGAAAAGCTGTTTTGCTCTATCTATGGCTAACTGCTCCACTTCATCCACCACTTCGCAGCCGCCGTAATATCTTCGCCCTGGGTAGCCTTCTGCGTATTTGTTTGTAAGAACGCTGCCCATAGCTTTCATAACATCTTCAGAAACGAAATTCTCAGAAGCGATAAGCTCTATACCATTCGTTTGTCTTTGTCTTTCTTTTTCGATTAATTCAAAAATAATATCTTGCATTGGAATAATTTTTTGTCAAATTTAATTAAAATTTATTTCAAATCATCATATTTCATCGTATTTAAGTCTAATCTTAAATATTTGCCCGTGTTATCTATTGTTTTAGGATTTTTCGTTCCCATTAGTTCTAAAACTTTAGAATAAACTGTGGTAATAGATGTTGGTTCTTCTATTTTTTGTCCTTTTTTATCTGTTTTTATAGATGGAGAAAACCACACAAAATAAGGCACTTGCACAGCTTCTTTATAGTCACCATGCTTGTAAACCTCATTTTCTTTAATCTGTCCATGGTCAGAAAAATAGACTAAAGCAGAATTTTTATTCTTAAGCAGTTCAAAAATTTGTCCAATAATTTTATCTGTATATCTTATAGAATTATCATAGCATTCGTCTATGCCTCCTTCCCATACAGCTTCTTTAGGAGGATATTTGTCACATGCGTAAGGATGACTTCCATTAATATGAAGAACTATCAATTTTTTAGGAGAAGAATCTTTTAAAGCATCTTTTAAATACGGAATAACAGCTTCATCATATCCATTGAGGAATTTTTTATTTTTAGAAAAAGAAGCAATAGCGGTAATTCCCTGTGCGCCCCCTTGTGTGCTGTACCAAAATGTATTGTAATTCAGATGGTTGGCGGTATTTACTACATTGTCACTTAATTTTCTCAGTTCTTTTTTATAATTGCTGATATCAAGATTACTTAAAACAATAGGAACGGAGATATTGGTAATGGCAGCCGGAGAATATGCGTTTTGGTAGAGCAACATATTTTCTTTCTCGGAAGCCTCTATCGGTGTAGTATCCCTCTGGTAGCCGTATAGAGACATGTTTTGTTTCCTTACAGACTCGCCAATCAGGATTACAATGTTTTCTATAGGTTGTTCATCGGTTTTGATTAAATCAAAATCAACTTTTGTATTTTTAATTTCCTCGATTTCTTGTTTCAGTGCCTGCGCAGCAAGAAAATCGGTAGAATGATAAAATACATTTTTTATGGTAAAACCGCCTCCTTTGTTGCTTATATATTTATGTTTTATGAAAAATAAAGCGGGAAGAATAATCCATAAGAAAGAAAAAAACTTTAAAAATTTGCTGTTTTTTTGATTTTTATCTAAAATTCTACTTCCCCCAATAAAGATAAGCAATAAAATAGAGTAGAATACGATTGTAGTAATAATTGGCAGAACCAATGTTTTAACCATGCTGAGACTCTCGGAAACATTAGTTTCTAAAATGCTGAGTGTCATTCCGACATTAAACCCTTGTTTATAAATAAAAAAACAAGAAGCAGAAAGTATGAAATTAAAACTCAATACAAGTAACAGTAAGTAGGCGATGCCTCTTAAAAAAGTATTTTTCCTTAAAAATAAAATACAAAAGCACAAAAAAGACAAAAACATCAGAGAATACTCAGCGATATTTCTTGCCGTATCAACCATTGATACAGTGTTTCTCTCGAATTCTAACAAATAAGGATAAGATGAAAGAAATCCTACAACATATAATAACCAACCAATAATAATGTAAATAAGTACACTTCTCTTTGAAAACATTTTCTAAAAAATTTCTTTTCTTATAATATTCTGCGAACGCTCTGGCCCCACAGATACCAAATAAACATTGATACCCAGATACTGCTCTATAAATTCTATATATTTTTTTGCATTTTCTGGAAGTTCTTCATAATATCTCACTTTTGTGATGTCTTCTTCCCAGCCTTTTAGTTCTTCGTAAATAGGCTCATAATGATAGAGTTTGGTAGTAGAAGAAGTGAAATAATCTATAATTTTTCCGTCTTCTGTACGGTATTTTGTAGCTATTTTCAGAGTATCTATCCCTGTAAGAACATCCAATTTAGTGATTACCAGATTGTTAATTCCGTTAATCATACAAGCATGTTTCAGCGAAACCAAATCCAGCCAGCCTGTCCTTCTCGGTCTGCCCGTTGTCGCCCCAAATTCATGCCCTATTTGTCTTATTTTTTCTCCTAAATCATCATTTAGTTCCGCAGGAAAAGGACCATTTCCTACCCTTGTAGTATAGGCTTTAGCAACTCCGATGAGATTTTGCAGAGCCGTAGGAGGAACTCCCGCACCGCTACAAACTCCCCCTGTAGAAGGTGATGAGGAAGTAACATAAGGATATGTCCCAAAGTCAATATCCAGCATCAGCGCCTGCGCCCCTTCGAAAAGGATGTTTTTGCCATCTCTTATAGCTTCGTTGATTTCTATTTCCGTGTCGATGATTCTGTCTTTCAGCTTCTGACCAATGGCTAAAAATTCATTGTAAATTTCATCAAAACTAAGCGTAGGTTTTCCGAAATATTTCTCAAATAAAGCATTTTTTATTTTAAGATTTTTCTCTATTTTTTCTCTCAAAACCTCAGGATTTAGAAGGTCTATCATCCTAATGCCCACTCGTGCGATTTTGTCTTCGTAGCAAGGGCCGATACCCTTTTTAGTTGTACCAATTTGCGTTCCACCCTGCTCTTCTTCTCTATAAGTATCAAGAAGAATATGGTAAGGCATGATAACATGCGCTCTTCGGCTGATGAATATATGGTCTGTTCTTCCGCCTTTTTCCTCTAATTTTTCTACCTCTGAGATAAAGGCTTTCGGGTCTACCACCACTCCATTTGCGATGATGCATTTCCCTTTGCATTGGAGAACTCCAGAGGGCAGCAGGTGAAGAACGAATTTCTCATCTCCCACATACACCGTGTGTCCAGCATTATTCCCACCTTGGTAGCGGACTACATAATCAGATTTTGCGGAAAGAACATCCGTAATCTTTCCTTTTCCTTCGTCTCCGTATTGAAGACCAACAACTACATAAGTTGACATAATTATTTGTTTTTATTGTAATGTGACAAATTTAATTTATAATTTTTTCTAAAACAAATATTCTTTTCATTTAATGCAGTAAAGTTGATTTATCAAAACTTAATCTTGATTTTTAATAGAAACAAACAATAAAATTCTTATTTTTGCATTTTGGAAAAATATGAGCAGTATTACAATTCATGACAAACATTTCGTTCCTTATCTCACCAATGAGGAATTGCAGAAAGTGATAAAAGACCTTGCAGAAAAGGTTTACGAAGACTACAAGGATGAAGTTCCTGTGTTTATCGGAGTACTGAATGGCGTTTTTATGTTCTTTTCAGACTTTATGAAATATTACCCAGGAAGATGCGAAGTGGCCTTTTTACAGGTAAGTTCTTACAATGGCGGACTTCAGTCTACGGGAATAGTTTATAAAAAAATGGATTTAACCAAAGATGTAGAGGGCAGACACATTATCTTGATGGAAGACATCGTAGATACAGGAAATACGATAGAAAGTCTTATCGAATATTTCAAAAATACACACCGCCCAAAATCTCTAAAAGTAGCTTCTCTACTGCTAAAACCAGAAGTTTTCAAGAAAAATTTCAAAATTGATTATGTAGCAAAAGAAATTCCTAATAAATTCGTGCTGGGCTACGGATTAGACTATGATGAGTTTGGAAGAAACCTTCCAGACCTCTATCAGCTCGAAGAAGGAAGAATCAACCACTAAAAAATAATAACTCTTCATAAAATGATAAATATCGTACTCTTTGGGCCTCCAGGAAGTGGTAAAGGCACTCAGGCTCAGAATTTAATCCAGAAATTCAACTTGAAACAAATCTCCACAGGAGACCTTTTCAGACATAATATCAAAAATGAAACAGAACTTGGTAAATTAGCCAAATCCTACATGGACAAAGGAGAACTTGTTCCAGACCAAGTTACCATCGATATGCTTATCGATGAACTTAAAAAACCAACTGATGCTCAAGGATTTATCTTCGATGGATTTCCAAGAACGGCATTCCAGACCGAAGCCTTGGAAGGAATCGTAAAAGATGTACTGAACGACCAGATTGACATTTGTCTTTCCCTCGTTGTAGAAGATGAAATCTTGGAAAAAAGACTTTTGGAACGCGGCAAAACCAGCGGAAGAAGTGATGATGCTGATGAAAACATCATCCGAAACCGAATAAAAGAATACTACACTAAAACTGCCGAAGTAGCTGAACTTTACAAAAAACAAGGCAAATATGTAGAAGTGAACGGCGTAGGAGAAATTGCAGAAATTGCAGAAAAACTCTACGCAGAAGTAGAAAAAATCAAATAAACTAAAAAAAGGCTTCCAATTTTTGTTGAAAGCCTTTTTTAGCATCAAATCTAAATAGTTTTTGTTGATGGTGGAAAGTCCAGAAACAAAAAAAGCGGAGATAGATTTTTCTACCTCCGTTATTTTATATCTTATATAGAAATCCTAGATAAGGAACACTGTAATGTATATGTCTATTAGGTGCTCTAAACTCCATTTGAATCTCATTAGAATTTGAGATGTTTGCGAAGTTAAACCATATGGAGTTATATACTCCGTCTTTAATGTAAGAGCCTCTAATAGAAATATCTCTGTAAGGCATATTAGGGTCTTCTGGAGTCCCCAATCCTACTTTTAAATCTACTATTTTAATATTTCTCCCTGCCTTAGCATGTTCTTCGTTAGTATATCTAAAATAATTAAGAGCTTCTAAGTTAGAGTGTTCGTAGTTACTTAAAGTCCTTTTAGATACATTATTAAGATTTGTTAATGTTTGTACACTAATTTCTTCTTGTTCAAGTTTAACTATCGCATGTATTTCTCCACTTATAAATTCTCCTCGGTATGTGCCTTTTAAGAAGTTAGGGATTTCAAAGTCATTTAATGTTTCAATTTTTTGATATTCTTCTGTTAATTTTATTTTTTGTTTTGGCTTCTCAGGTTTTGGCTGCGGCTGAGGTGTAGGCACAGGAGTAGGCTGTGGCTTTGGGGTGGGTGTTGGCGTAGGAGTTACAGTTTGCTTCCCGCCGTTAATGTCCTCGATAAAACTGTCATGTGATCTGTCGGCACAGCTTACCATAAGTAATGCTGCGATTAATGCTGTAAGTTTGTTTTTCATATTTAAAATAACTTTATTTTCTACCCAGACCCAAAATAGATAATTTAACTTTAGTTATTATTAACAAGAAAAGGCGTGGGTCTGTTGTTCTTATTTATTGATTCGAGGTTCTGGAATTACCCTGCAAGTATAAATAAGAAGAAACCCACGCCATAAGGCGTGAGCGTCTTCACTATTTATTCCGCACTTGCATGAAATTTTCCAGATTTCGAATCGCAGAATAAAAGCAAACGCTTTTCTTTTATTCGTAAATGTTTGACAAAAATAGAATTATACTTTCATTTATGCAAGGTTTTATTAGTTAATTTTTATCTTTGCAGTCGGTTTGAAAAATTTTCAAACCTAAAACATTTCAAAAAAATATCTATGTCAAATTTTGTAGATTATGTTAAAATCCACTGCCAGTCGGGGCATGGTGGTGCAGGTTCGGCTCATCTTAGAAGAGAAAAATATATAGCAAAAGGCGGCCCTGATGGCGGCGATGGAGGGCGTGGAGGACATGTCATCATGAAAGGAAATGCGCAGGAATGGACACTTCTTCCACTTCGGTATACCCGCCACATAAAGGCAGAAAACGGACAGCCAGGGGGCAAAAACCAGCTCACTGGGCGTTTCGGCGAGGATGTTTATATCGAGGTGCCTGTGGGAACGGTTGCACGAAATGAAAACGGCGAAATATTAGGCGAAATATTAGAACACGGACAAGAAATCATCTTGATGAAAGGCGGAAAGGGAGGTCTTGGGAATGAGCATTTTAAATCTGCTACCAATCAGACTCCTCGCTACGCACAGCCTGGGCTTCCTGGGGAAGAAGGCTATATCATCTTTGAGCTGAAAGTCCTTGCAGATGTAGGTTTAGTAGGCTTTCCTAACGCTGGTAAATCTACGCTTTTATCCGTGGTTTCGGCAGCAAAACCAAAAATTGCAGATTATGCCTTCACTACACTCACACCCAATTTGGGAATTGTAGAATACAGAAATTACAAATCCTTTGTAATGGCAGATATCCCAGGGATTATAGAAGGTGCAGCAGAAGGAAGAGGTCTGGGACACAGGTTTTTGAGACATATTGAGCGAAATTCCATTCTTTTATTCCTTATCCCAGCAGATTCCAAAAATCATTATGAAGAGTTTAAAATTTTGGAAAACGAATTAAAAGAATACAATCCAGAACTTTTAGATAAAGATTTCATCGTATCTGTTTCAAAATCAGACCTTTTGGATGATGAATTAAAGGCCGAAATTTCAGCAGAATTTCCAGAAAAATACAAACCTTTGTTCTTCTCTGGAGTTACACAGGAGGGACTTATGGAGCTTAAAGATGTGATTTGGAAACACTTACATGGATAAAATTATGCAGGAAGAAATCCAAACTTACACCGCAAAAGATTTCGCATCAGACCAAGAGGTAAAATGGTGCCCTGGCTGCGGCGATTATTCTATTTTAAAGCAGGTTCAGAGCATTCTCCCAGAAATTGGCATCAAGAGGGAAAATATGGTTTTCGTGTCAGGAATCGGCTGTTCATCGCGGTTTCCTTACTATATGAACACCTACGGCATTCATAGCATCCATGGGCGTGCGCCTGCGGTGGCTACGGGCATCAAACTGGCTAATCCTGAGCTGAATGTATGGATCATCACAGGAGACGGCGATGGGCTGAGCATCGGTGGAAATCACTTTATACACCTGATGAGGAGGAATTTAGATGTGAATATCCTTCTTTTCAATAATGAAATCTATGGGCTGACCAAAGGACAATTTTCACCAACTTCCCAGCTTGGTCTGAAAACTAAATCTTCGCCTTTTGGGGTGATAGACCAGCCTTTTAATCCGCTGAGTCTTGCCTTGGGGAGCGGAGCTACATTTGTTTCGCGAACGCTGGACAGAGAGCCGAAAAGCCTTCGAGAGGTGCTTCTGGAAGCACAGAAACACAAAGGAACTTCTTTTGTGGAAATTTACCAAAACTGTGTAATTTTCAACGATGGCGTTTTTGATGAATTTACCAATAAAGCCACCAAAGAAGAGGCAAATCTCTATCTGGAAAACGGAAAACCTTTGAAATTTGGAAAAGATTTATCCAAAGGAATTATTTTAGAAAATTTTGAACCAAAAATCATTGATATTACGGAAGAGACCGATGAATCAAAGCTTTGGATACATGATGAAACTTCTATCCTGAAAGCCCAGATTTTGGCAAGGTTTAATTTTGATGAAGAATTTTCTGATTTCCCACGCCCTTTCGGTGTTTTTTATAAAAAAAATAGAGCTTCTTACGAAGAAACTTTTACCAATCAAGTGGAAAAAAACAAGCCAGATATGCAGCAAATCCTGAACGGAAATATCACATGGACAGTTTAATTTATATCAAAAAATGGAACGAGTAGCATTTATCATCAATCCTTTCTCCGCGAAAAAAGAATACAAACCTTTTGTAAATGATTTAGAAAAAAAGGTGGAAAAGCCGTTTTATCTCATTTCTAAATCAATAGAGGACACTTTTTCTTTTATAGAAAATAATATGAATAAGGTGGATATTTTCGTGGCTGTGGGCGGCGATGGGACGATATCTACGGTGACTCAGAAGCTCATCAACACGGATAAAATTCTCGGAATATTCCCAGCAGGTTCTGGAAATGGTTTTGCAAATGAGAACCATTTTTCTAAAAATATAGACACCCTACTTTCTAAAATTAAAAATAGAAAACATAGGGAAATAGATACTTTTACTATCAATAATAAGCTGTCTATCAATCTTTCTGGAGCGGGATTTGATGGCGAAGTAGCGAAGAATTTTGAGAAAACCAGCCGAGGTTTTGCGAATTATATCAAGACTTCTATCAGCACATTTTTTAAGTTTAAGCCTATCAATATCAGTTTTGAGGAGAAATATAAATCCTACAATGGTGAATACCTGATGATGAACCTTGCGAATACCAGACAGTTCGGGAATAATGCTTACATTGCTCCACAGGCGCTGGTAACGGATGGTCTGGTAGATGTGGTTTTGGTTAAAAAATTCCCAGTTTGGTATGCTGCTCCATTTGCATTGAAAATGTTTGCAAAAACTTTGAAACAGGATAAATATTTGACTTATTTCACTTGTTCAGAACTAGAATTTTCGCTGGATACAGACACTTGGCATATAGATGGCGAATACAAACAGATTTCCTCTCCTGTGAAAGTAAAAGTCCTTCCTAAAAGTTTGAAAGTCCTTTGGTAACGGCTTAAAACTTAGAAAAAACCTGTCCTAAGATAATTCCAGCAGCCATGGAAACATTCAGGCTTTCGGTGGATTGCAGTCTTCCAAAACGAGGAATAGTAAGGTTTTCAGTGACTAAACTTTTGATTTCAGGGCTGATGCCGTTGCCTTCGTTTCCTAAAACAAGATAGAAACTTTTAGGAAAATCCGTTTTGTAAAGGTTTTTACCTGTCATATCGGTTCCAAAAACAGGTCGGTCGGTGTTTTGCAAAAGTTCTTTTAGGTTTTGATAGACAATATTTACCCTCGTAAAAGACCCCATAGTGGCTTGGATAACTTTTGGATTGTAGAAATCTACAGTGTTTTCGCTGCAAATAATCTGCTCAATCCCGAACCAATCTGCCAAGCGAATGATAGTCCCCAGATTGCCAGGGTCTTGTATGTTGTCCAAAACTAACTGAATATCAGCAGAAATAGAAGATTGGTCTCTGAGTTCGCACACCGCAACGGAATCTTTTGGATGCTGCAACAGACTAATTTTTTTTAATTCTCGTTCTGTAATTGAATGGATTTTAGACTTGGCAAAATCAAGCCCTGTAGCATCGGTACTATAAATTTCTCTTATGATAAATGGAGAATTTTTTAGTTCTTTGATAATTTTATTCCCTTCAACCAAGAATAAATTGTATTTTTGTCTGAACTTTTTTTTATCTAAAGATTGTAAAGTTTTTATTGTATGAGTGGTAAGCATTTTAGAAAATATTTTCAAAAGTATTACATATTTTTTTGTTTTGCAACGATATTGCTGTTATTTTATGCCTGTATAACCAGCAAAGTCCCAGAAGGCAAGTATCTTCTGACTAAAAATGAATTTCAATATACTGATAATACCAAATACTCGGGAAGTATCCCTGATTATGTAGTCCAAAAGCCTAATGGAAAGAGTTTCTTTTTCGTTCCGCTGGGACTGATTTTCTATAATATGTCTAACTCAAAATACGATACTATTCTGAGCAAATATATGACCTATCCTGCCAATATGAGAAATGGAAAACTCAGAGATTCTTTGTCCATCAAGGCGGGACATCCAGAATATGTCGGCAAAAGTATGCTTTTCAGTCGTATATCTCATAATTTGGGAAAAGCACCTGTGATTTTAGACCCAGCAAAAACTCAGCAGAGTGCAAATGCAATCAAAAACTATCTGATTTATAGAGGTTTCTGGGATGCAGAAGTAAATTATCAAATAAAAACGAATGATGCCTCTAAAAAAGGGCAGAATAAATTTATCATTACTCATAACGAACCTACTCGTATTTTGGGTTTTGCACAGATTATCCCATATCCTGAAATCCAAAATATCTATGAGCGACATAGAAACAAGATTTTAATAAAAGAAGGGCACAGACTTGATCAAAAGGTATTGGAAAGAGAGGTAAAGAGAGTAAATGAACTGATGAAAGAGGAGGGATTTTATGATTTTAACCGCACAAATGAAGAAATATTCTTTACCGCAGACACTCTGAACAGCAGTAAGAATGTCCCGCTTGTGATGGCCATAATGAAGGATACTTTAGGAACATCGTACAAAAAGCACACAATAGGAAATATAGAAATTTACATTAAAGATAAAGTAACGGATTCTACCCATATTGATGATAAAATAGGCAGTGTGGCTGTGCGTAAGGTAAATAATGCATTCAAAAGTAAAGCGCTCTGGCGCGCCGTTACGGTAAATAGCGGTGACCTCTACAACCAAAAGCAGATAGACCTTACTAAAAGGAACTTATTGGCATTGAATAATTTTAGTATTGTTAATACCAATCCGCTCACACGCCGTTCTAACACAGCACCGAATGATACCATTCTGGACTTGAGATACACCCTGATACCGCTCAACAAATACGAAATAAAGGCAGCTACAGATGTGCATTATTCCCAGATTTTGAATTTTGGTTTTTCTCCATCAGTAGAATTTACCAGCCGAAATATCTTCGGAGGAGCGGAGAATTTTGGGATAAACCTTTCGGGAATTATCGGAAGTACGGGCGAACAGAAAAATAAATTCTTCAATGCTTATGAGCTTTCGGGTGAACTCAGCCTTAGTTTTCCAAGGTTTATTCTGCCTTTTAGTACTGACAAGCTCATACCAAGGCGCTTTTCTCCTTCTTCTTCCATTACGCTGGGGGCTTCTGTCCAGAATAATATCGGGATGGGGCGTATCAACTTCAATGGAGGGATAAACTATTTCCTCAATGTAAATGATGTGGTATCCCACCGTTTCACTGTGCTGAATTCCCAGTTGAGTTTAACTCGGAATAAGGATAATTATTACGACCTTTTCCCTTCCGACAGGAGCGTGAGAGACCATGTTTTCTCCCTTTATCAGACTGTAAATCCTGCTCTTCTGGCTCGGTTCTATGCAGGTGATATTACTTCGGATGTGGTGTCAAAAGCCATTATGGATGATACTTCGTTCAGAAGCGGTCTCAGTGCTTACGAACAAGGAAACATGAACCTATTCATGCAGTCGCTTCTGAATAAAGATATACAGACGCAGGATGTATTGATTACTTCGCTTAACTATAATTTCCTTTATAATGAAATAGGAAAGGCGGATTTTAAACATCCATTTTATTTTAATGCCAAGGTAGAACTGGCAGGGAACACACTTTCTCTCCTACACAATGTGTTTAGAAACAGAAAAGTAGAGGCAGGGATTATAGAGAATAAGACTGCGAGAAGCCTTTTCCATATACCTTATTCGCAGTTTGCAAAATTTGATTTAGATACCAGAAAATATTTCAATTTTAATAAGGACCACAGTCTTGTTCTTCGGTTGTTTATCGGGCTGGGATTGCCTTATGGGAACTCTACCAGTATGCCTTTTATGCGTTCTTACTATAATGGAGGCTCTAGTGACATCAGAGCATGGAGGGCTTTCAGCGGGCTTGGTCCTGGGGATTCCCAGCTGGACGAGGGGGTTCGTTCTTATATGATGGCAAACTTGAAACTCGTTTCTAACATAGAATATCGTTTTGTGATGAATAAAATGTTCCACGGCGCTTTGTTTACCGATGTAGGCAACATTTGGAACCTCAGAAACGGGAACAATAATGAGGAAACGGAGTTTAAGTTCGGCAAGTTTTATAAACAGCTGGGGATAGGCAGCGGTTTTGGACTTAGGATAAATATCGCCTATGTGACTTTCCGGTTTGATTTGGCCTACAAAATATACGACCCGAACAGACACGAAGGCGAACGCTGGAGAATATCCAAATTGAAGCCCTTTGAGCCAGTTATCAACTTTGCGATAGGCTATCCTTTCTAATTTTCCTGATAAACGCTTTATGAAATTATAGATTCTGACCCGTTCGGAAGGGGGCAGGGGGTATTCATTTAGCGGTCGAGGGGTACTGACTTAGTGGGTATTGACCCGTTCGGAAGGGGTTATGGGGTATTAACTTAGTGGTCGATGGGTACTAATTTAATGGTTATCGACCCGTTCGGAAGGGGTTAGAGGGTACTGATTTAGTGGTCAAGGGGTACTAACTTAATGGTTATCGACCCGTTCGGAAGGGGTTATGGGGTATTCATTTAGTAGTCATAAAGTAAGAAGATTATAGCACAAAAACTCAAAAAAATATAGGCTTTTCTTTTTTTATGGTTATCTTTGTGCCTTCAAAAAATAGTAAAATCGGTTTATACAAAAGCCTAAAAAGAATAAAGTATGAAATGTGGAATTGTAGGATTGCCCAATGTAGGGAAATCAACCTTGTTTAATTGTCTCAGTAATGCCAAAGCTCAGTCTGCAAACTATCCTTTCTGCACGATAGAGCCCAATGTAGGAACGGTTTCTGTGCCAGACCCGAGGCTTTTTGAATTAGAGAAAATCGTAAAACCAGAACGCGTCCTGCCAGCTGTGGTAGAGATTGTAGATATTGCAGGGCTGGTAAAAGGCGCGAGCAAAGGCGAGGGGCTGGGCAATCAGTTCTTGGCAAACATCAGAGAGTGTGAGGCCATTATCCATGTGCTGCGCTGTTTTGAGAATGGCAATATTGTCCATGTAGAAGGCTCTGTAGATCCGCCCAGAGACAAAGATATTATAGATATAGAACTCCAGCTGAAGGATTTGGAAACGCTTGGAAAAGCCGTAGAAAAGGCAAAAAAACAGGTAAAATCCGGCAAGAGGGAAGATGTGCTTGCTTATGAAACATTGGTAAAGCTGAGCGAATTTATAGAAAGCGGCAGAAATGCCAGAGAATTCCCTGTAGATGAGTTTTCTCAGCCGATTATAGATGAAATTCAGCTCTTGACTAAAAAGCCCGTGCTTTATGTCTGCAATGTGGATGAAAACGCCATCAAGAACGGAAATCCTTGGATTGAAAAGATAGAAGAAATGGCTAAAAAAGAGGGTTCGGATACCTTAGTTTTAGCAGCTCAGATAGAAGCGGATATCAATGAATTGGAAACTTACGAAGAACGCCAGATTTTCTTGGAAGAGCTGGGATTGGAAGAACCAGGGGTAAATAGGCTGATCCGCCAGGCATACCACCTTCTGAAACTGCAGACTTATTTCACGGCAGGCGTGAAGGAAGTAAGGGCATGGACTATCGGTATCGGCTGGACAGCGCCTCAGGCAGCGGGAGTCATCCACTCTGATTTTGAAAAAGGTTTCATTCGTGCCGAAGTCATGAAATATGAAGACTTCCTGCACTACGGCTCTGAGCTGAAAGTAAAAGAAGCTGGAAAACTTTCCGTAGAAGGCAAAGAATATATCGTGCAGGATGGAGATATCATGCATTTTAGATTTAATGTTTAGATAATAAATCCCCGCCGAATGAAGGCAGGGGATTTGTTTATCACTGAAATTTGGGATTTTTGTTAAGTTTAATACAGATTGAATACCGCTGTAAAAGTAAAGCCTCTGAAAACCGATTTTTTAAAGAAAGGAATAGAATACCCGAAGTGTATTTGTCCAAAATTAAAGGCAGAAATACCTATACGGGGCTGTATGGCCTCGGTATTGAGGGAAATTCCTGCTCCTGCCAGTAGAAAATACACTTCCATGCCTACTTCGGGAACTACTTTTAGTTTAGAATGATGGGCTCCAAAATGGGCTCCTGCGTAGGTTGTTACTCCTGCATAATCAGGGTCGGTATTGAAAGAAATTCCTCCAAACCCAAAGTTATAAGATTTATGGGTATGAGTATAGGCTATTCTTCCGCCGATTCTGTTTTCCTGAGCAGCAACAAACATCGGGAAGAAGGCTAAAAGGAAAATAAGTCTTTTCATTTGTAAATAATTTACTACAAATGTATTAAATAAATTGAGAATTATCGGTTTTGAATAAATAATTTAGCAAAGTAGAATGAAGAACACAGAAGCATTGTATAAAGCACTTTCGGAGCGTATTTTGATTCTGGATGGAGCCATGGGAACCATGATTCAGAAGTATAATCTTACCGAAGAAGACTATCGAGGAGAGCAGTTTCGTGATTGGGCATATCCTGTGAAAGGGAATAATGATATGCTATCCATCACCAAACCAAGTGTGATAGATAAAATTCACAGACAGTATCTGGAGGCTGGAGCGGACATTATAGAGACCAATACTTTTTCCAGCACGACCATTGCGATGGCAGACTACCATATGGAAGATTTTGTTTATCAGCTCAACTATGAATCAGCAAAACTTGCCCGAAAAGCATGTGATGATTACACTGCTAAAACTCCAGACAAACCCAGATTTGTGGCAGGTTCTATCGGGCCTACGAATAAAACAGCCAGCCTCAGCCCAGATGTGAATGACCCAAGCTACAGAGCTATTACCTTTGATGAACTTAGAAAAGCTTATAAACAGCAGGCGGAGGCGTTATTAGATGGCGGAGCAGATATTCTTTTGGTGGAAACTATTTTTGATACGCTCAATGCAAAGGCGGCTCTTTTCGCGATTGATGAAATTCAGGAAGAGAGAGGAATCCGTATTCCTACGATGGTTTCAGGGACTATTACCGATGCCTCTGGGCGTACCCTGAGCGGGCAAACGGCGGAGGCTTTCCTTATTTCTGTTTCTCATTTGGATTTGCTGAGTATTGGGTTTAATTGTGCTTTGGGAGCAAAACAGCTTGTTCCTTATTTAGAGGCTATTGCTCCACAAACTCGTTTTAGGATTTCCGCACACCCAAATGCTGGACTTCCTAATGCTTTTGGGCAGTATGATGAAACTCCCGAGCAGATGGCAGAGCAGATAAAAGAGTATTTAGATAAAGGATTGATAAACATTATCGGTGGTTGCTGTGGAACTACACCAGAGCATATAAAGGCTCTTGCAGACCTTGTAAAAGACTATAAACCAAGAAAATATATATAAAAAAGTTAAAAATCATGATAAAAATATTTTGTTTTTAAATAAAATATGTATATTTGCATTGTTAATTCATTAAAATTAGTTAAAAATGAAGAAGATTTTCTTATCAGTAATGTTTGCAGGTGCTGCAGTAGCAGCTAATGCACAAAGTGTTAAAGGAATCAGTTATGGTAAATTTTTTGATAACTGGCAAGTAGGTGTAAATGCAGGAGGGTACACTCCAACTACGGGATATCCTTTCTTTAAATCTACAAGATTTAACTTCGGTGTAGAAGTAGGAAAGCAGATTTCTCCTAGCTTCCGTCTTAGTGCAGATGGTACAGCGTACATCAATAATAATGCAAAAGGAGGTCATAATCCATTAGCTATTGAGCATGTGAATGTAGCTATGTTGGGTAACTTTAACCTTAGCAATATCTTTGGTGGTTATAAAGGTGCTCCTCGTACATTTGAGGTAGAAGCAGTTGCAGGACCAGGATG
>ERZ773010.814-NODE-814-length-20866-cov-6.231320_pt1 | contig 20866 bp, 18 predicted proteins | sample MGYA00580842_ERZ773010 | MGnify/ENA primary metagenome ERZ773010 (study PRJEB29015, sample SAMEA2737982) | human oral metagenome | biome: human oral; feature: human-associated habitat; material: dental | place: China | collected 2107 ...
AGACTTACAGTAATGTAGGTCTCTTTTGTTTTTGTATGTGATAATCAATGTCTTATATCTTTTACTTTGTTTTCAGTTAGTTTTTTTATAGGGTGTGTTTTTGGGGGTTTTGGATATACAATATAATTTAGGATGACATAAAGTCAGACAAAAAAATTGGTAAAATATTTGATATAGTTTGCAGAATAATTACTAATTTAGTAATATAATTTATGAAGATTATGGAAAATAAGTTTTCGGAGGGAATGGATAGAGTGCTTCGCCAGAGTAGACTCGAAGCAAATAGGCTGAAAAGCGAGTTTCTGAATACAGAACATTTTTTGCTGGGAATTATCGGCACGGAGAATTCTGCAAGAAATATTTTGGAAGCACTAAAAGCAGATTTGGTTCAAATTCGTAGAAAGATAGAAAATATCAGCATCAATAATAATTTTAATTCAAATCCTGAGAGAAGCATTATGCCTACTAAATTGGCAGAATATTCTTTGAAAAGAGCCGCATTAGAGAGCAAACAATATCGTTCTGATGAGGTCAATACGATTCATCTTTTATTGGGAATTTTATATAAAATAGATGACCCTACTACGCATATTTTGGAGGCGTATGATATTGATTATGAAAGTGTAGCGGCTGAATATAGAGCAATGCTCAAAAACAGCGGACAGCTGCCAAAAGCTTCTTTTGATGATGAGGAAGACGATGCTGAAGATGCTGCATTCCCCCAAACTAATAAACCAACGGGAAATATCGGCACAGGGAAAAGCAAAACGCCTACGCTGGATAATTTCGGAAGGGATTTGACAATGATGGCAAAAGAAGGGAAGTTAGATCCTGTGATTGGTCGTGAAAACGAAATTGAAAGAGTATCCCAGATTCTCAGCCGAAGAAAGAAAAACAATCCGCTACTCATCGGCGAGCCTGGAGTAGGGAAATCGGCAATTGCAGAAGGTTTGGCACTGAGAATTCATCAGAAAAAAGTTTCGCGAGTTCTTTATAACAAACGAGTGGTAACGCTTGATTTGGCGAGTTTGGTTGCAGGAACTAAATATCGTGGGCAGTTTGAGGAGCGAATGAAAGCCATAATGACCGAGCTGGAAAAAAACAGAGATGTCATTTTATTTATAGATGAATTGCACACCATCGTAGGGGCGGGAAGTTCCACAGGAAGTCTGGATGCTTCTAATATTTTCAAACCTGCTTTGGCACGAGGTGAAATCCAATGCATCGGGGCAACTACTTTGGATGAATACCGTCAGTATATAGAGAAAGACGGGGCGCTGGAGCGTCGTTTCCAAAAAGTGATGGTAGAGCCTACCAGCGTGGAAGAGACCATCCAAATACTAAATCAAGTAAAAGAAAAATACGAAGAGCATCATAATGTAACCTATACAGATGAAGCGATCAGAGCCTGTGTAAACCTTACTACAAGGTATATCACGGACAGATTCCTTCCAGATAAAGCTCTCGATGCGATGGATGAGGCGGGCTCTCGTGTTTATATCAAAAACATGAAAGTTCCTACGGCAATTACCTCGTATGAACAACAAATAGAGGAAGTTAAGGAACTTAAACAAAAAGCCGTAAAAGCCCAAGACTATTTGGAAGCGAGAAAATACAAAGAAGAGGAAGAACGCCTGATGATAGAGCTGAACCTTGCACAGCAGGAATGGGATAACGAAATCAAGGAGCGAAAACAAATCGTTACGGAAGAAAATGTAGCCGAGGTGGTTTCTATGATGAGTGGAGTTCCTGTAACAAAAGTGGGTAAAAACGAACTGGACAAATTGGCACAAATGGACAATGTGCTCAATGGAAAAGTTATCGGGCAGGAAGAAGCCGTTAAAAAAGTTGTTCGGGCTATCCAAAGAAACAGAGCAGGTCTGAAAGACCCTAAAAAACCAATAGGAACATTTATTTTCTTGGGAAGCACAGGAGTAGGAAAAACCGAATTAGCAAAAGTGATGGCTCGTGAGCTGTTTGACTCTGATGATGCCCTTATCCGAATAGATATGAGTGAATATATGGAGAAATTCGCGGTGTCTAGGCTGGTAGGTGCGCCTCCAGGATATGTGGGTTATGACGAAGGTGGACAGCTTACAGAGGCAGTGAGAAGAAAGCCTTATGCGGTAGTTCTTTTGGATGAGATAGAAAAAGCACACCCAGATGTATTCAATATTTTATTACAAATTTTGGATGAAGGTTTCGTGACGGATTCTTTGGGTAGAAAAGTGGATTTCCGAAATACGGTTATTATCTTGACTTCTAATATTGGTTCAAGAGATTTGAAGGATTTCGGAGATGGAGTAGGTTTCGGAACAGCAGCGAAAAAATCCACTTCTGATGCCAGAGCAAGAAGCACGATAGAAAACGCTCTGAAAAGAGCTTTTGCGCCAGAGTTTCTTAATAGAATAGATGATATTATTTTCTTTAATGCTTTACAAAAAGAAGATATTCATAGAATAATAGATTTGGAGCTTGGTAAACTATATTCTCGTTTAGAAAAACTGAACTATAAAGTAGAGCTGACAGATGAAGCCAAAGAATTCATCGTAGAGAAAGGCTGGGATAAAGATTTCGGAGCAAGACCACTGAAAAGAGCTATCCAAAAATACATAGAGGATATTCTTGCCGAGATGCTGGTGAATAAGGAAATGCAGGAAGGTGATACGGTGATTTTGGAGGTGAATGAAAATAAAGACTCCCTCATCGGAAGAGTAAGAAAAGAAGAAAAAGTTTCTTGATAAAGACCATTGAGAAAATTTCATTAAGATGAAAAAAACAGCAATAGGAATTATGGCAGTGGCGGCTTCTATGATGCACGCCCAGTCCAAAGAGTATTCTCTGAATTTTGATTCAGAAAAATACACCATAAAAACGGCTCAGGTAGCAGGAAAAGAAATTTCTTTCAGAGCTTACGAAGATGTAGTCTATGTCAGCCATCCTGTGGATGTACGATATCAGAGTATGAACATTTATATCCCTGTGGAATACTATGAAGGGAAAAACATCAGAAAGTATAATGCTGATACAGCGCCTATTTTCCTCCCAAATGATGTAGGTAGATATATGTCCTCCCAAGCAGGAGCGCCAATAAAAGACCGAAGAACAGGCAAGGACAATGCTATCCTTGTTGCCCTGTCCAAAGGCTATGTAGTGGCATCTCCAGGAGTAAGAGGGCGTAAACTTACTAATGATAAAGCACAATACATTGGCAAAGCTCCTGCTGCGATAGTAGATTTAAAGGCGGCGGTGAGGTATCTTAGATTTAATGATAAAATAATGCCGGGTAATGCCGAAAAAATCATTTCTAATGGGACAAGCGCAGGCGGAGCCCTTTCTGCGCTTTTGGGAGCGAGTGGAAATCAGAAAATTTATCATTCTTACTTGAATGAATTAGGCGCTGCTGCTGCGAGAGATGATATTTTTGCGGTCTCTGCCTATTGCCCAATTACCAATCTTGACAATGCCGATGCAGCCTACGAATGGCAGTATGGACATGTGAAAGATTATAAGGTAATAAATCTTGTCCATCCTGGTTATATTGAGATATTCACAGAAACCTTGACTGAGGAACAAATCGCTGTTCAGCCCAAATTAGCTTCCATGTTTCCCAAATATGTCAATTCCTTAAAACTAAAAGATGAAAACGGAAAAACATTGACGCTCAATGATAAAGGAGAAGGAACATTCAAAGAATATGTGAAAAAATTTGTGATAAATTCAGCTAATAAAGCCATCTCGGAAGGAAATGATTTGAGTAAATATTCTTGGCTTGAGTTTAAAAATAAAAAAGTAGTAGGGCTGGATTTTAAAACTTATTCCAAAGAATATCTTTCTAGAAGTAAATCCGCTCCTGCGTTTGATGCTTTGGATTTATCCGCTGGAGAAAACAATTTGTTTGGAGATTTAACGGTTGATAATAAACATTTTACAAAATTTTCTTTTGATAATAATACAGCCAAGTTTTTCATAACAGAATATCCTGTCGAAGGTGGAGCCAGAACATATGAATATACAAAAGCCGAAATGGCAGATGTGGATATCGTAAAAATGATGAATCCGATGAATTTCGTTAAAAACACCTCCACCCAAAACTGGAGAATAAGACACGGCGCCAAAGATGCGGATACTTCCCTTGCGATTTCTACAATTCTAGCGACTACTCTTAGAAATCATAAAAAAGCTGTAGATTTTGCTATGCCTTGGGACATAGGACACAGAGGCGACTATGATTTGGAAGAACTTTTCGAATGGATGGACAAAATCTCAACAAAATAAAACTCCTAAAAACGAAAAACCTCGGAATTTCCGAGGTTTTTTTATTTGTTCATAGACATTAGGAATTCTTCGTTGTTCAGAGTTGCTTTCATTTGTTTTTCTACAAATTCCATAGCTTCTACGGGATTCATATCAGAAAGATATTTTCTCAAAATCCACATTCTCTGCTGAGTGGTTTCATCATGCAGCAGGTCGTCCCTTCTCGTGCTGGAAGCCACCAAATCCACTGCAGGGAAAACCCTTTTATTGGCAATTTTTCTATCCAGCAGGAGTTCCATATTTCCTGTTCCTTTGAATTCTTCAAAAATCACCTCATCCATTTTAGAACCTGTATCTATCAGAGCTGTAGCGATGATGGTCAAAGAGCCGCCACCTTCTATTTTCCTAGCCGCTCCGAAAAATCTTTTTGGTTTGTGCAGTGCATTGGCATCTACTCCACCAGAGAGGATTTTCCCAGAGGCAGGAGTTACCGTATTATAGGCTCTTGCCAGACGAGTGATAGAATCTAATAAAATTACCACATCATGTCCGCACTCTACCATTCTTTGGGCTTTTGACAGAACCAGATTGGCTACTTTTACATGTTTTTCTGCCGCTTCATCAAAGGTAGAAGCGATTACTTCTGCATTCACACTTCGCTGCATATCAGTTACTTCCTCTGGTCTTTCATCTATCAGAAGAATCATCATGTAGGCTTCCGGGTGATTTGCCGAGATGGAATTGGCAATGTCTTTCAGTAGCATAGTTTTCCCTGTTTTAGGCTGGGCTACTATCATTGCTCTTTGTCCTTTTCCTATTGGAGCGAATAGATCTACTATTCTGGTAGAAAGTGTGGAATTTTTTCCAGCTAAATTAAATTTCTCTTGCGGGAATAGCGGAGTAAGATATTCAAAAGCTACTCTGTCTTTGATGAAATGAAGGTCTCTGCCATTTACTTCCAATGCTTTTTGGAGCGAAAAATATTTTTCTCCTTCTTTTGGAAGGCGGACGATACCTTTCACAGTATCACCAGTTTTTAAACCATAATTTCTGATTTGGTTGGTAGAGACAAATACATCATCTGGAGAAGAAATATAATTGAAATCCGAAGAACGGAGGAATCCATAGTTATCAGGAAGAATCTCTAAAACACCCTCTACGATTACAATATTGTCAAAATTAAATTCCTTTTTAGGAGGATTTTGCTCTTTGTTTTCAGGTTCTTTGTTTTCTGATTGTTTTGAGTTTTCTTTTTGTTTGTTTTTCTTTTTTAGAGGTTTTTCTCCTTCATTGGTTTTCTCTTCCGAAATATTTTCCTCTACTGCCGAAGCTGGAATATTAGCTTCTTTTTCTTTTGTATTTTTAGGAGATTTTTTGGTTTTTGGAGTAGTTTTTTTCTCCTCTTTTGCAGGTTTTTCGGTTTTTGATTCTGTTTCTTCTTTTTTGTCTGAAATATTTTCTTCTGCAGGTTTTTCTACTCTTTTTCTTTTAGTAGTTTTTTTCTCTGGAGTTTGGTTTTCAGTGGTATTCTCAGGTTTTTCTTCGGTTGCATTATAGTATTCTTTTGCTACTTTGGGATTTGCAGCTTGAAAGTCAAGAATAGCGAAAACCTTATCATTTTCTGTGCTGTTTCTTGCTACTTTAATGCCTAAATCTTTACAAATTTTAGTCAATTCTGTTGTAGATTTTGACTGTAGGCTTTCAATGTTAAACATATAAATATTTAGTAAATGTAATTAAAATCAATGTAAAATTAAGATGTAAATTAGGAACAAATGATAGAAGTCCACTGCTCCTCTAATCGAAAAATATGTTGCAAATCTACACTATTTTTGATAAATACAAAAAAATATTTTACTTTTGTGGTTTATTTCTTATTTAAAATTAAAAATCGTGTTACAGAGAATACAAACTGCATATCTTTTGGCAACCGTTCTGTGTGGATTGGTGTTATTCGTCTATGCTTCTGATATTGAGGTTTTTGGAAGCACCTTTATTGTAAAAGGGTTAGCGGCTATTTCAGCATTATTATCTGCAATTACAATTTTTAGTTTTAAAAACAGAACGAGACAAATTTTGTTCAACTATTTGAACATTTTTATAAACGCTTTGTTGGTTAGTTTATTGGTTTACTGGATGCTAAATTTATCTGGAGGAATACATTTTCCTGAGAAAGGTATTGAGCCTGTTTTTCCATCTATTTCTATTATCTGCCTGTTTTTGGCAAATAAAAACATTCGTAAAGATGAAAGGCTCGTAAAATCAGTAGATAGACTCCGATAATCTTACAACGATTTATTTTGAGTGAAAAACCAGTCTCTTTTGGCTGGTTTTTGTTTTTTACTTAGAAATGTGTAATTTGGACCACTGAAATTGAATTTATGAATCCATATAGAAAAATCTTGGCTTTTGCCAACCCTCACAAGAAATATATTTTTGCAAGTTTATTATTTAACATTCTATATTCTGTATTCCAGATTGCTTCTGCGGGAACGATACTTCCTGTTTTGGGAATGCTTTTCGGAACTATAAACAATAAGAAAACGCCCATAGAGCCAGAATATATCGGAGGCGGTTTTTCGGAATATTTTAGTTATCTGAAAGATTATGCATACTATTTCATAGAATTAAAAGTTCATCAGCATGGGGCGCTTACGGTTTTAGCATGGCTTTGTATTATTACAGCTGTGGCGTTTTTGGTCAGAAATTTATTCAGATACATAGGTTCTTTAATGCTGATTTATTACCGTGTAGGAGTAACTAAAGACCTGAGAAGCGCCATGTACAAGAAAATCCTCAGCCTTCCAGTTTCTTTTTTTACGGAGCAAAGAAAAGGAGATATGATGTCGCGGATGTCCAATGATGTAGGCGAGGTAGAAGGTAGTATTTTAGGCAGTTTGGTGGAGTTGTTCAATGCTCCTTTTATGCTGATAAGCACTTTGGTTACGCTGTTTTTTGTAAGTCCTGTGCTTACATTATTCACTCTGATTGTGCTGCCAGTAATGGGGACAATTATTGCCCTCATCGGGAAAAGTTTAAAAAAGGATGCGCATGAAGCTCAAAACGAAATAGGAAATCTATTCTCTATTATAGATGAAACCTTGAAATCTACCAAGATTATTAAAATATTTAATGCTGACCAGCTGCTTAATAACCGCTTCACAAAAACGATAGACAAATGGCTGAAAGCCTCCGTAAATGCAGCCAAAAAAAGAGAACTTGCCTCTCCGATGAGTGAGTTTTTAGGAGCAATCACTTTCTTGATTATTACTTGGTACGGCGGTAAGCAGATTATTGAGAACCAAAGCCTTTCGCCTGAGGAGTTTCTGGTATTTTTAGCCATGTTTTTCCAAATTTTGCCTCCAGCGAAGAGCCTTGCAAACGCAACTTCTTCAATACAAAAAGGAGGGCCGGCACTAGAGCGGGTGATGGATATTCTGGATGCCGATGTCAAGATAGAAGAGAAAGCCGATCCAATCGTGATAGAAAGCCTAGAAACAGGGATAAGTTTTCAGGAAGTTGGTTTTTATTATAGCGAAGACAGGACTATCCTTAAAAACTTCTCACTCAGCATTCCCAAGGGAAAAACCATCGCACTCGTAGGACAGAGTGGAAGCGGTAAGACCACCATTGCCAATCTTTTAGCGAGATTTTATGATGTTACCGAAGGACAGATTTTGATAGACGGACACAACATTAAAGACTTAAAACTATCTGATTACAGGAAACTTATTGGTATGGTTACTCAGGAATCCGTGCTTTTCAATGATAGTGTTTATAATAATATTCTCATGGGTAAGCCCGAAGCCACCCAAGAAGAAGTAGAAGCAGCAGCTAAAATTGCCAACGCCCACCAGTTTATCATGGGACTTGCAGAAGGATATCAAACCAATATAGGCGATGATGGAAACAAACTCTCTGGCGGACAGAAACAAAGAATATCCATTGCCCGTGCCGTGTTGAAAAACCCTCCGATTATGATTTTGGATGAGGCAACTTCAGCGCTGGATACCGAGAGCGAGAGATTCGTGCAGGAAGCATTAGAAAAAATGATGGAAAACAGAACTTCGCTGGTTATTGCCCACCGCCTTTCTACAATCCAAAAAGCAGACTGGATAGTAGTGATGGAACGAGGGATGATACTAGAACAGGGAACACATTCAGAGCTGATGCAGAAAAACGGAGCTTACAAAAAACTCGTGGAATTACAAGATTTTGAATAAAAGCAAATCATTAAAATAAAATATGATGACAAAGAAAGAACAATTTATAGAAGAATTAAATTCAAGGTATAAGACCAAAGGCGCATTTATCACTTTAGGGAAAGCAATTTTAGATGGCGAAGTCCTGCCAGAAGTTGATATCAACATTCCCTTGAAAACCGTGAACCGACATGGGCTGATTGCCGGTGCCACAGGGACAGGAAAGACTAAAACCCTGCAAGTTTTTATAGAACAGCTCTCTCATGCTGGCGTTCCTTCACTTGTGATGGATATCAAGGGAGACCTCTCTGGCGTAGCTGCGGCAGGAGAAGAAAATGCAAAAATTCAGGAACGGTATGCTAAAACCAAACTTCCTTACTCACCGCAGGCGTTTCCCGTGGAACTGATGTCTGTTTCTGAGGAAAAAGGAGTGAAGCTGAGGGCTACAGTTACCGAATTTGGTCCTGTTCTGCTCAGTAAGATTTTAGGGTTAAATGAAACACAATCCAGCATTATTTCCATTATCTTTAAATATTGTGATGACAAGGGGCTTCCGCTGATTGATTTGGAAGATTTGAAGAAGGTTTTACAGTTTGTAACGGATAATCCTCAGGGCAAGAAAGAACTTGCAGAGGCTTATGGTTCTATTTCTCCTGCTTCTTTGGGAGCGATTCTGCGTTCCATCGTAGCGCTGGAGCAGCAGGGGGCTTCACATATTTTTGGGGAACCGAGTTTTGATGTTCAAGACCTACTGGAAACCCGCGATGGCAAAGGCGTGATAAATATTCTGAGAGTTACAGATATTCAGAATAAACCGGCGGTGTTTTCTACTTTTATGTTGTCTCTTTTTGCGGAAATTTACCTTACTTTTCCAGAAGCAGGAGATTTAGATAAACCAAAATTAGCTGTTTTTATAGATGAAGCCCATCTTATCTTCAAAGATGCTCCGAAAGTTCTTTTAGACCAAATAGAAACGATGGTAAAGCTCATCCGCTCTAAAGGAGTGGGTATTTATTTCATCACTCAGATACCGGGTGATGTGCCGGAGAATGTCCTCAGCCAGCTTGGGCTGAAAATACAGCACGCCTTGAGGGGTTTTACAGCAAAAGATAAAAAAGAAATCAATAAAGCAGTGCAAAACTATCCTACGACTGCCTATTATAAAACCGAGGAGCTTATTCAGGCGCTGGGGATAGGTGAAGCACTCATCACTGCATTAGATGAAAAGGGGGTTCCTACGCCTTTGGCACATACTTACCTTATTTCGCCGGAAAGCCGTATGGATGTGTTGTCTGCTACTGAAATAGACCATTTAGTAAGTGCTTCCCGAATGGTAGCAAAGTATAACCAAAGCATAGACAAAGAATCTGCCTATGAAATCCTGATGAAAAGGATGAATGGCGAAGAGGTTTCCTCAATGGAACAACCAGCCGAACCAGTCTCTAAACCCGTTGAGCCGAGTGTCTTTGAGACTATACTGAGCAGTTCCATGGCGCAGACCTTCGGGAAAACCCTTATGCGGGAGGGAGCGAAGGCCATCATCGGAATGCTTGGACTAAAGGCGACCACAAAGAAGAAAAAGTAGGTAAGAAATGGTTTTTGGAAGGTTATCCAAGTTTTTTTAGTGGTAAGATAACAATTTGGGGCGATAAGCCCCATTTTTTTGTAGTAATCTTTAAAATTTTGTGTATGGAGATGGAGACTTTTTGGTCACTAAATTTCTTTTCTCTCTTTCCTGATGAGGGCTTAAATTCCTGCTGTTTTCGGAGAGTATATAAACGGAATCAGTTACATTATTCTTTCGAAAAGGATAGAGAGAAAGCGGCTTTGTCTATATAATAACTAATGTGTATTGTTTTCCAAATTTACAGTGTTGGGTTTGTGAAGTTCATGCCATCTTTTTATAAATTTATTGATGTTTTTCATGTCTGATTGGATTAAAATCTTTAGCTTTTTAAGCTTTGTTTCATATCCAGCCTTTGTATAGTAGTTTCCTATCTTGTGTTCAGGAAGAAAAATCATATTGAATATAGGAGGTCCTTTATAGCCATCACTTCGTAACAGCATTCTTGTTATATTGTTGGGAGGAATATCTGTGACTTACGAGAGATTTTTATGTTTTTGAGAATAAGGATGGAATATAAAACATCTATGTTTTGTTTCTTTTTTTTCTAGCACTTAATAATATTTTTATCATTAGATAAATTATTCCCCAACAAACTAGAAATACAATGGTTTGTAGTATAAAAATCGAAGAAAAAGATAAATCTACCATTGCTAAACCAAATAAAAGTATATTCACAGGTAAGGTAAAAATAACCAAAGGCAGCCAGAGAGGGTGTTCGTGGCTGAAGCCAAATGTTTGGAATTTAGGGAAACTTACGAGTACAACCATAGTCCCTAGTAGTACATATACTAAACTTATGCTAAAAGATAGAAGTAATAATTTTTTATTTTTCATGGTTTTTCATCTAAATCTGAGGTGTTCATTAGTTTGGAGTAGAAATTAGAACAACCATATTTTTTCCTAATGTATTCTGCTAAATATATTCTCACTAAAATCCCACATCCTTTCGTAATGATGCACCATAATAAAGACTCGGATAAGTTCCACACGAAGAAACTGATAATACTACTCGCTATTATTGGGCATAGAGCAATCAACAACCAATAAAAAATTTCTATGAATTTCATTTAGCAGAAATGATTTTGTTGGTTTCTTCTATGAAATCCAAAATCTGCTCTCCACCCAGTTTTTTCTCTGCAGAGGTGACAAAAATATTGGGTAATTCTTCCCATGTTTCCAAAAGAATTTTTTTGTATTCTGCAACGCTTTTTTCTGCGGCAGCTTGGGTTTTCATCTTGTCTGATTTAGTGAAGATGATGGAAAAAGAAATTTGGTTTTCTCCGCACCATTCTATAAACTCCAAATCTATTTTCTGTGGCAGGTGGCGGATGTCCACCAAAACAAACAAATGAACGAGGTTTTCTCTGTCGAGAATATAGTTGGTAATCAGCTTTTCGAAATCTTTTCTCTGTGATTTAGAAACTCTTGCGTAGCCGTAGCCGGGAAGGTCGGTAAGATACCATTCTTCATTAACCAAAAAATGGTTGATAAGCTGTGTTTTCCCTGGTGTCTGCGAGGTTTTCGCTAAGTCTTTTTGGTTCATCAGGGCGTTTATCAGAGAGGATTTTCCTACATTACTTCGCCCGATGAAAGCGTATTCTGGGAGATTTGGTGCTGGGCAGTCCTGCCATTTTTGGCTGCTTTTTACGAAGGAAACAGATTTTATTTTCATTTCTAAATTTTGTATTTGAAAAATGGAAGCTAGTAACTAACTTCCATTTGTTAAACTTTATCTTTTAACCAGTTGTAGAGAATTCCATTAAATTCCTCTGGTTTTTCCATCATTGCGGCGTGTCCACATTGGTCTATCCAAAACAGCTCTGAATCAGGAATCAGTCTGTTCATTTCTATAGCCACATCTGGCGGAGTTACATTGTCTTGTTTTCCCCAGATGATGCAGGTAGGACATTTGATGTTAGGCAGTTCATTCTGCATATTGTGTTTGATGGCACTTCTTGCCAGCATCACAGTTTTTATGCCTTTCATTCGGTCATTTACAATACCGAAAACTTCATCCACAAGTTCATCTGTGGCTACATCAGGATTATAAAAAACTTCTTGGGTTTTTCTTTTGATGTATTCTTTGTCACTTTTTCTTGGGAAACTATCTCCGAAAGAACGCTCGTAAAGCCCTGAACTTCCTGTAAGGACAAGAGAATGTACATATTCTGGACGAGCCAGAGTAAGTATGAGTCCTATGTGCCCTCCCATAGAGTTTCCTACTAAAGTTACAGGTTTTCCTATCTGATGTTTGATGAATTTTCCTACGAATTTTGCAAGGCTTGTGAGGTTAGTATTTAGCACGGGCAAATCATATACAGGCAACTGAGGGACGTACACTTTGAAGCCCTTGTCTGCGAAGAAATCTGCCATCTCCTCGAAGTTGCTGAGCCCTCCCATAAGCCCATGCAGAAGAACCATAGGATGACCTTCTCCTTTTTCTAAAAAAGTGAAGTTTTTTTCCTTTTTAAACATGATAGATTTAAAAATCATACTTTACACAAATCCTGTACTCGCAAAAATACAAAAAAAATGAAATAAAAAAACATTAATTGAAAAGTATTTTAATAAAAAATGCTAAAATTTAGATTTATCTAAACAAAGCTATATGAGCGTTTTTAGATAAAGGTTTGATTAAAAGTTATTAACATTAAGTTTTAAAAGTGGGAAAAAGTGGGAATTTTTAGAAATTAATATATAAATTTGTCCCCAAATGGAACATTTTTATGAAACATATGAGTGCAAAATAGATGATAAAGGAAGGCTGAAACTGCCACAATCTCTGATAAGTCATCTAGAAAATATCACAGAAAAAACTTTTGTGATAAAGCGTTCTGTGTTTCAGAATTGCTTAGAAGTTTATCCGCTCTGCCAGTGGAATGGCGTTATGGAAAAACTCAATGGGCTAAACCGTTTCGTAAGAAAAAATGCAGATTTTATAAGAATTTTCACTGCGGGTGTCAAAAATATAGAAGTGGATGCTTCGGAGCGGATTTTAGTTCCAAAAGATTTAAAAATCTTTGCGGGCTTGAACAAAGAGGTTGTTGTTTCGGGTGCAGGAGTTTTTTTTGAAATCTGGGACAAGGAAGCCTATGAGAGGGTTATTTCAATTAGTGAAGATGATTTTGGCAAACTCACGGAAGAAGTAATGGGCAGAATAGATGTAGAAAATTAGAAGATGTATCATAAACCAGTTTTATTAAAGGAAAGTATTGATGCTCTGTTGGTTAATCCAGATGGGGTTTATGTAGATGTTACCTTTGGCGGCGGCGGACATTCAAGAGAGATATTGAGCAGGCTGTCGGAAAAGGGCAGATTGTATTCTTTTGACCAAGATATGGATGCTTTGGGTAATACAATTGATGACCCAAGATTTACATTGATTAACCAAAATTTCAGGTTTTTAGAAAACTCTCTTTTAATGTATGGTGTTACTCAGGTGGATGGTGTTTTGGGGGATTTGGGGGTTTCCTCTCACCAGTTTGATGAAGCAGAAAGAGGTTTTTCCATCAGGAGTGATGCACCTTTGGACATGAGAATGAATGTGATGCAGAGGCTTAATGCACAAGAAGTTATTAATGATTATGAAGAAGAGCATCTTGCGGATATTTTTTATTATTATGGTGAGCTAAGGGAAGCGCGAAAACTGGCACGGGAAATAGTCCATAAAAGGAAAGAAAAAAAGATAGAAACAACGGAAGATTTGAAAAAAGTTTTTTCCTATATCCCAGCACACAAAAGCAATAAATTTTTTGCGCAGATATTTCAGGCGGTGCGGATTGAGGTTAATCAAGAACTGGAAGCGTTAAAAGAAATGCTGCAGCAATCCTCCCGAATTTTGAAAAAAGGAGGTGCATTAGTAATTATTTCGTATCATTCGCTGGAAGACCGTTTGGTTAAAAAATTCCTAAAAAATGGAATGTTTGAGGGAGAACCAGAAAGGGATATTTTTGGAAATTATGATAAAGTTTTTCATCTTCCTCATAGTAAGGCAATTATCCCTTCGGATGAAGAAATAGAAGAAAACTCCCGAGCGAGAAGCGCAAAGATGAGAGTCGGAATAAAATTATAACTTTTTTAAATATCATATTTTGGCAAAAAGTAATGCAACATATCCAAAAACAAGAAAGAAACTGACTTTAGTAGATATATTAAAGGGAAATTTCTTGAACAGAGATGAAGTAAAGGCGCATTATAAATACTTTTTGCTGATTTTTATACTGATTATGATTATCATTTATAGTAATCATTTGGTTAATCAGAAAATAGGACGGATAAATGAACTTAAAAACCAAGTTGAGGAATATAAGTCTCAGAATGCCTATGCGCAAAGTAAATTGATAAAAATAAAATTAGAATCCGAGCTGAGCAAAGAAGTAGAAAAAGATTCCCTGATGGCTCTGGAAACCCACCCATTGAAAATTTTTGTAAAATTAGATAGCACAACACGGCATGGCAAAACAAAATGAATACGAAAAGAAACGAACCAAAGCTCTGCAGCTGGGTTATATCTTCGTTGCTGTGGTGCTGGTTACTTTTATGGTTTTTATTGGGAGGATTGTAGCCTTACAGAATGATTCTAATGTAAAAGATATAGAAAAAAATTATATTCAGCCCAATTACAAAGAAGATACTGTAAAAGCAGCACGCGGAAATCTCTATGCCTCAGATGGTTCTATCCTTGCAACTACGGTTATAAAGTATAATATATTCATTGATTTTAAGGTAATTAAAGACACGGTATACGAAAAAAATATCGAAAAACTCACCGATTCTTTAAATAAAATCTTCGGGAAACCAAGACGACAGTATAGAAGTGTTTTTGACCAGCAGAAAAAGAAGAATAATCAATACTATTCATTGGTTACTAATTTGGATTTTGAGCAGATGAATAGACTGAAAAGACTTCCTATTTTTAGCTCATACAATCCAAAAACAAAAGAATATAAAAAAAACAGATGTTTAATCATAGAGCCTAATTATAAAAGAATTTTGGCGACCAATCAGATTGGGTCGGGAACGATAGGTGTGGATAGAGGCAGCATAAAATCTGGTTTTGAAGGTGCGTTCAGCAAATACCTTTCAGGGCAGGATGGTTTCCGTTTGGTTCAGCGGGTCAATGCCACACAGTGGAAGCCTATTGATTATTGGAAAGTTAAAGAGCCTATTGATGGACAGGATGTTTATACTACATTGGATTTAAGAATTCAGGATATTGCCCATTCGGCTTTGGAAAAGCAGCTGATTGCATTTCAGGCACATCATGGGAGCGTTTTGGTAATGGAGGTAGAAACAGGGAAAATTCGGGCAATGGTAAATCTTAGAAGAAATGAAGATGGGCAGTATGTAGATGCCTACAACTATGCCCTGAAAGATGTTACAGAACCAGGCTCTACTTTTAAGGTTGTTTCTCTATTGGCAGCGATGGATGATGGTTTCGTAGATGAAAATACAAAAGTAGATACAGGAGACGGCACTTGGAACTATGCAGGACAGAAAATAAGTGATGGACATGGCGGCGGGCTTTATGAAATCAGCGATATTCTAGCACAGTCCAGTAATGTCGGTTCTGCTAAGCTTATAGTGAAGTCTTATGCTGAAAATCCTAAAATTTTTATCAATCATCTCAAACGCTGGAAAATGTTTGATAAAATGGAACTTGAGCTGCCCGGCGTTACCAGACCATTTATAGTAACTCCTGAAAACCCAAGATGGAACAAGGCTACACTTGCATCTTTATCTTATGGATATGCATCGAGTTTCAATCTTTTGCAGCTGACAACCTTTTATAACGGCATTGCTAATAAAGGTAAAATGGTAAAACCTCTTTTCATTGATAAAATCATGAGAGATGGTAAAGTCGTTTATGAAGCGAAACCAGAGGTAATGGTAAATAAAATGGCTTCTGATAAAGCTATAAAAATGATGACCGAAGCCCTTACCAAAGCAGTGGAAAAAGGAACAGCAAAGAGTATCTTCACACCTAACCTCAAGATGGCAGGAAAAACCGGAACAGCGCGTTTTGAATATTGGAAAGAAGGAGGAAAATATCAGGCTTCTTTTGCAGGGTTTTATCCAGCAGATAATCCTAAATATACTTGCATGGTTATGGTAAATCAGCCACAAGGGAACTATTATGGAGGCGTAGTTGCTGCACCGGTATTCAAGGAAATAGCGGGAAAAACTTTCCTAAAAACCCCGCTGAATATGAGAGAAGATATGCTGAAAGACCAAAAGGTGGATTTGAAAAAAATGACCGTAAGCAATCCTAAAATAAAGATAAACGGCGGACAAATGCCAGAATTAGTGGGGTTGATAGGGAAAAATATAGTCCCTCAGCTGGAGAACCTTGGCTATAGAGTTGAATATAAAGGTGTTGGGAAAATCTTGGAACAGTTTCCAGAAGCAGGAACAGTGATGAAGAAAGACCAGAAAATTTATCTAAGAATGCAGAATTAAAATGAGTAAAGAAAAGTTTTATCCAGTAGTTTTAGGAAATGACAATCAGTCAGTATTGTTGGGCGTTCTACACATTTCTATACTGACATTTGTTTTGAGAAGATTTATCAAAATCCTCAAAGAGGAAGGCGGTTCTTCGGATATGAGCAAGATATTATTAGGGATTTTGGCTGTGGTTATTTTGCTTTCTTTGGTTTTACAAACAGTGAAGTTTTTCCGTAAAAAAGGAAAACAAAATGATAAAGCAGGACTTTTAATTAATGAGGAAGGAATCGTTGATTTCGTTTCTGAAAAAGAAAATCTGGGGCTTATTGCTTGGAAGGATATAGAGCAGATTAGGATTAAAAATAGTTTTTTAGGAGGAGTAAAATTGCTTTTAATGCTTAAAAATCCTGATGAATATATCAATGGAGCAAAGGACTGGAATACTAAAAAGAAGATGAGGCTTCAGTGCAGAAAATGGGGAACTCCTGCGGTTATCAATATTGATAATTTAGATGTGAAACCAAATGATTTAGTGAAAGTTATAAAAAATAAATTTGCATTAAATGAAATATAAAATACAAGCAAATAAGAAAAGATCTTTTTTGATGCTGGGGCTTTCCGTGCTTTTTATCGTGTCGGGATTTCTCCCATTTTTGGGAACGGGACTTAGAGAAAGCAGGAGATATGTGCCAGTGTTTCATGATGCTGTTTTTATTGCGGCGATTGTCTTTTTTGGGTTCGGTGTATGGATTTGTTTGAAGGCAATACTAAGCACCAAACCTGCGGTAAGTATTTCAGAAAAAGGAATTTGTGATAATGTATCCTTTGGGATGATAGAATGGGAGGATGTGGCAGGCTTTAGAAAAGTAAGGGTTCAAAAGCAAGATTATATTTTGATTTTATTAGAAAACCCAGAAAAATACATACAAAAGTTTAATTTTTTTAAACAAAAATGGTTGAGTTTAAACCTTAAACAATATGGAACGCCAGTGATGATACACACTGAAAATTTAAAAATAGACCAAGAAGAATTATTGAATATAGTCCGAAAAGAATGGGCAGAATATAAAAGAAATAAAAAAGAATGATTTTAAGCCAAATATTGAATAGAGTATCTATTTTGGAAAACCTCGGAAGTTTGGAAAAAGAGGTTTCTGAGATAGTTTTTGACAGCAGAAAAGTTGTGAAAAATGCTCTTTATGCAGCACTGAAAGGCAGCGTTTCGGATGGGCATCTGTATATAGATTCTGCGATAGAAAACGGGGCGAGTGTGATTGTTTGTGAAGATTTTCCAGAGAAAATAAATGAAGCAGTTACCTATATCAAAGTAAAAAATGCCTCCAAAACTTTGGGAAAAATAGCGAGTAATTTCTATGGAAATCCATCGGAAAAGCTTAATCTCATAGGGATTACAGGAACCAATGGTAAAACCTCTACGGCGACTCTGTTGTTTGATGTTTTCCAGAATTTAGGGTTTTCTTCGGCGCTGATTTCTACGGTGGAATATAGAATAGGTGAAGAGATTATCCCATCTACCCACACCACGCCAGATGTAGTAAGGCTCAATCAGATGCTGGCAAAAGCAGTAGAAAAAGGCTGTGAATATGCTTTCATGGAAGTTAGTTCGCATGGAATTCATCAGGACAGAATAGAAGGGCTGAATTTTAAAATCGCTGGTTTTACGAACATCACGCACGACCATTTGGATTATCACAAAACCTTTTTGGAGTATCTGAATGTGAAGAAAAGATTTTTTGATGAACTGCCAGAAACTGCCGTTGCTATCACCAATATCGATGATAAAAACGGAAATGTAATGCTCCAAAGCACCAAGGCAAAAAAGAAAACCTACGCCTTGAAAACTATGGCGGATTATCAGGCGAAAATATTGGAAGTTGATTTTGATGGGATGCTGCTGAATTTCAATGGGAAGGAGTTTTGGACAACTTTGACAGGGAAATTTAATGTTTATAATCTGTTGCTGGTTTTCGCCATCGCTTCGGAATTAGGATTTGAAGGAAATGAAATTTTACAGGCAATTTCTAAGCTGAAAAGAGTGAATGGAAGATTTGAAACCATGAAATCTGACAGCGGTATTTTCTTCATTGTAGATTATGCCCACACGCCCGATGCTTTGGAAAATGTCTTGGACAGCATCAATGAAATTCGGACAAAGAACGAAAGGCTGATTACCGTTTTCGGCTGTGGAGGAGATAGAGATAAAGAAAAACGCCCTAAAATGGGAAATGTAGCTTCCGCGAAATCCACTCTGGCGATTATCACTTCTGATAATCCGAGAACAGAAGAGCCTTTGGAGATAATTAAAGAAATAGAAGCAGGCGTAGAACCGCAGAATTTCAGCAAATATACTTCTATTCCAGACCGAAAAGAGGCGATAAAAATGGCGATAAAATTTGCTGAACCAAAGGACATCGTCCTCGTTGCAGGAAAAGGACATGAAACTTACCAAGAAATCAATGGTGTGAGGCATCATTTTGATGATAAAGAAGTGATAAAAGAATTATTAACCCTTATGGGAAAGTAAAACAATAAAAACAGACGAATAAAATGCTATACTACTTATACGAATATTTAACGAGTCAAGGAATCCATATCCCAGGGTTGAATTTGTTGCGATATATTTCATTTCGTGCAGGGATGTCTGTGCTTTTGTCCTTGTGGATAGCCCTTGTTTATGGGAAGAAAATCATTAATTTCCTACGAAGAAGGCAGATGGGGGAGCTCGTGAGAGACCTCGGATTAGAAGGACAGAAACAAAAAGAAGGAACGCCGACAATGGGCGGTCTGATTATCATTATTTCTACACTGATTCCAGTTTTACTATTTACGAAACTGAATAATGTTTATATTGTTCTTCTTGTGGTTTCGGTGCTTTGGATGGGTGCGATAGGTTTCATTGATGACTATCTCAAGAAAATCAAAAAAAACAAAGATGGTTTGAGTGGTAAATTCAAAGTAATTGGTCAAGTAGGTCTAGGACTTATCGTAGGAGTGACGATGTATTTTCATGAAGGAGTGGTTATTAAACGAGAAGTTCCAGACCTGCCACAGACAACACAGCACAGCGCGGTAGAAAAATTCTCTTCTGAAGAAAAAGCGATAATTTCTACAGTTCCTTTCGTTAAAAATAATGAATTTGATTACAGCAAAGTTCTTTTTTGGATGGATGAGCAGGATGCTCAGAAATGGTCTTGGATAGTTTTCATTCCTGTGGTTATTTTCATTGTGACAGCAGTTTCCAACGGAGCGAATATCACCGATGGGATAGATGGTCTCGCGGCGGGGACAAGTGCAGTGATACTGCTTACTTTGGCGTTTTTTGCGTATGTTTCGGGGAATATCATTTTTGCGGATTATCTCAATATAATGTTTATCCCAGACACGGGCGAAACGACCATTTTCACGATTGCACTTGTAGGAGCAGTTATCGGATTTTTCTGGTATAATACCTATCCAGCGCAAGTGTTTATGGGAGATACAGGAAGTCTGATGCTGGGCGGAGTAATCGCAGTTTTGGCGATTATCCTTAGAAAAGAACTATTGATTCCTGTTCTTTGTGGAATCTTTTTGGTGGAAAATCTTTCGGTGGTTTTGCAGGTGCTGGTTTTCAAATACAGAAAGAAAAAATACGGGCTGGAATACGCACAGAACAACCGATTGTTTAAAATGTCACCTCTTCATCACCATTATCAGAAATGTGGTTACCACGAAAGTAAAATTGTGAATAGAATGATTATCATGGGAGTGATTTTGGCGGTAATTTGTTTAATAACCTTGAAGGTAAGGTAAATTTAAATATTAGGAATGAAAATAATAATATTAGGTGGCGGTGAAAGTGGCGTAGGAGCAGCTGTTTTAGCAAAGAAGAAAGGACTGGAAGTTTTTCTTTCGGATCGTGGCGTTATTAAGGAACATTATAAACAGCAGTTGCAGGAGGAAGGGATAGATTTTGAAGAAGGGATGCATAGCGAGGAACGGATTTTAGCCTCAGATTGGGTTATAAAATCACCTGGAATACCAAAGAAAGCACCTTTAATTCAAAAAATTAAAGAAAAAGGAATCCGTCTGTCATCAGAGATAGAATTTGCGGCGGAATTTACCGATGCCAAAATCGTAGCAGTGACGGGAAGCAATGGTAAAACGACCACCACATCGCTGATTTATCATATTTTGAAAAACAGTGGACTAAATGTAGGACTGGGCGGAAACATCGGTAAAAGCTTTGCAATGCAGGTGGCGATAGAAAATTTTGAATATTATGTATTGGAAATCAGTAGTTTCCAGTTGGATGATGTTCAGCATTTTAGGCCATATA
>ERZ773010.817-NODE-817-length-20837-cov-31.547108_pt1 | contig 20837 bp, 24 predicted proteins | sample MGYA00580842_ERZ773010 | MGnify/ENA primary metagenome ERZ773010 (study PRJEB29015, sample SAMEA2737982) | human oral metagenome | biome: human oral; feature: human-associated habitat; material: dental | place: China | collected 2107 ...
CTGATTTGCTTAGGTCAACATCCTCCTTAAAATCAAGATGCTCTTGCTCCGGCTCTCCGAGTAGCTCAGTGAGCTTCTCCATGTCGGTGCGACCATCAACGGTAACTGCCACGATTTTCCCCCTTTTAGCTGAGTAGGTTTTGGACTATCAGCATACTGTATATCAAAACAGTACAATCAACAAATGCGCAGCGAAAGTCACCCTGCACGGTCGATGCGACTCTCAGATACAGCCAACTACAATTTGACTAGCGTCAACCTATCCCTCTCCTCACTCCACCCGCCCCATTACCCATACATCGCGCCAGCCGCCGTTTAGGCGGTAGCGCTGGTTCAGGGTTGCTTCGTGGGTAAAGCCGAGGGTTTCGAACAGTCGTCGTGAGGCGGTGTTTCCTACGAGGATCCAGGCTTCCAAGCGGTGGAGGTTGAGGTGCTCTATTGCCCAGTTGGTGATGAACCGAATACCGGCGCGGCCGTAGCCGTGGTGGCGGTCGGTCGGACGCCAGATGCAGATACCGATCTGGGCGTGGCGGTTGCGCCAGTCAATGGCATGGAGGGAGCATTCACCAACCAAGCGGCTGACGTATAAACCGGTGGAGTCGCTTGCCGCAGCATCGGGCCCTGCGTCCTCTGCTGCGATGACGAAGGTGTATTCGGTGGCTGGTTGCGGCCCGGCGGTAGCAGCGATCTTGCGCCGGAGCTCGGCGCTGCTGCGTGGGCGCCAGTACGGCGGGCCGAATCGGGCCAGCTCTTGCCAGTCGCTACAAGCAGCCAGGATGGCAGGAATGTGGGATTCGGTAAGGGCGTGGATGGTGGGAGCCATTCGGCGCTCTCCTTTCTGGGCTGCTTTCCTCCGGTGGTGATGGCGGTCTTTCTGCCCCTTGTTCTGGCGTGTCGCCGACTCTCAATGCTACGTATAAGTCTACTAATGATGTCCGGAGCTCGGCCCCGATCTTCACCCCTGCCCCTCCACTCTCCCCAAAACCCTCACCAGCCGGCGCACGCTCTCGATGCTCAGGTCTAGGCCGTGGCAGCCGTCGCCAATGTAGATCCATTCGTCGGGGTCGTCTGGGTACTGATAGCGGGTGATAGCGAGCTCTGTCGCGACGGCGTGGCGGGCGATGCTGTTTGGCGTTTCCCCCGGTGAGCGTTCGAGAGTGATGGCCCCGACTAGCTCGGTGCGGCCTTCGTGAAGCTGGTCATCGGGATCTTGGTCAGCGTGGTCGTGGACGCACCACGATGGACAGGGCGGCACTCCGCTGTGAGTGCTGGGATAGTTGCTGCTCGTGGCAGCGGGGTCGGCGGGAGCGGGATCCATGCTTGCCTCCTGGTCGGCTCAAGCAGTCAGGAAAGCTCGGGTGATGGGACGAAGTCCAGTGCTTGGGGTGACCAGTGGCGGAACTGCTCGGAGAGAACGAGCAGACTGGCCGGGAGGCTTATCCATAGGCGGCAGTTTGGCCAGTGGAAATCCCAGCCAGAGTGCGCTTGGGGATGGCGGTGAGTGAGGCTTCTGAGTTATTTTAATTCGCAAGGTAACGGTGCAGATTGATGACTGCTCAACAGGCTCCAAGGAAAAGCCCCGGGTAGTGCACCCGGGGCGAAGGAAGTTCAGCTCATCGCGTGTTTCCATCCTCGCTGCGCTTGATGTAGTGTAGCGACATTATCGTACTCCACGTGAGCCAGGTGAATGCGGCGCCAATGGCGCCACCCGACCAAGCAATTTGGCCGGAAACGAGCAGCACGTATGTGATACTCAACGCTACCAAGGTAGGCAGGCACATGAACAGCGCATTCTGGCGTGCGAGCTTCCTCAACTGGTCGCTGTTATTCATCGCAGCGATCCCCTTTCTGTAGATCAGGTCGCTGCGGATTACGGCGACCGAAGCGGGCTCTCGAACTAACAGCTAGCGTCGGCTGTCGCAATCTGATATGATTGTACCACAAAAGAATAGAAAAATCAAATATCTTCTGGAGGGGTGGATGACCGACACTAATCACCCATGGGCATGGACCAAGGTCACGTCAAAAATTTTCGTAGGAGTAGTCGTTGGTGTCCTGGTAACCCTCATTACTCAATGGATTATTCGCTTAAATTCTGGCGATACTCAAGGTGGTCACGCTGAGGCTACTGTGACCGCAACCTCGACCGTTACTGCGACAGCGACAACGACTGTGACAGTGACGGCTGATCCAGGATCAAGCGGCGACTCCTCGGATCCTTCTAATCAATCCTCCCTCCCGGCTGGTCAGCAGTTCCTCGTTAATCTGGAACCCTCCAACTCCCCTAAAGGTTGGGTTGAAACAAATAAATCTCCGCGAATCGATGGAAAGATATATAATCATTCAATTCGCACTAACTGCGCTAGACAGTGCGTGGAGTATCCCTCTTCTATTGAGTACGGCATCGGAAGTGAATACTCCACACTCACGACAACAATTGGCGTCGACGCCGATGACGGTGACAGTAGGCAGATCATAAAGTTTAACGTGTGGCTTATTGGAGTTCCGGGTGCTGAAGATAAACCTGCCGTGACGGAAGTCCGCAGGGCGGGTGAGAAAAAGGAAATTTCTGTTCCTCTCAAAGGAGCCAGTCGGATACGACTCGAGACTCTCTATGGTGGTGAAGATCCAAAAGAAGCTAAGGAGATGGAGGTGGCCGCTGTCTGGGGCACACCGATTCTTTCGTGAAAGTCTAAGTGAGACGCAAGGCGTGGTCATCAAAACCGGTATTGTAATTTCGAGGGCCGGGCTGCTTACCGTCTGACTTGGATATCTCATCTCACGCCGGGACGATCAAGTTCTATGTTCTAGAGGGCGGATCAACCTCTACGCGACGGAATACGATGCGAGTTCGGGTGCATTTTTCCCGTTACCGCCCAAACAGCCAAGCCGACAGTTGGTTCGCATGGGACATAAGGTACCGGGGGTAGTTCCTACGGCGTCAACAGGTCGAGCGGGTCGAGGCCGATTGCTTCGGCGTAGCGTTCGACGGTGGCCAGGGTGAGGTTGCGCTCGCCGCGTTCGACGCCGCCGATGTAGGTGCGGTGCATGCCGACCAGCTCGGCGAAAGCTTCTTGGGAGAGCCCTTTGGCTTGGCGGTAGGCGCGGAGATTCTTGCCGACGATGCGCTGAAGATCTCCGATTGTCACGTCCCCAAGGCTCACGGGATGCTACTTGAGAATCTACAGACTTATAAGTAGCATCGGGGTACGTCGAGCGAAGAGGAGGTAGCCAAGAGCGGCGGTGACTGAGCCCTAGCCCCTACTGATCAAGCTGCCTTGGGACTTTTGGCGTCACGAGGCAGCTCTTCTTCGAGCACCCAGACGAAGGAGAATCCAGATTTTGGTAGCAGCCAGCCTGGCGCGTCAACATGTAGCTCTCGACCGGTTGTCCCGGCCGGAGAATGAGATACGACAGCATGGGCTGCGATGGTATCGGTGACATTGACGGAAGCGATGCTGGTATTGGTGTAATCCAGCGTTAGCGACAGGCCACGAGCTGGCTGTGGTAGCTCAAAGAACACACGATGACCCCATGTCGGAGTAACCACCCGCGTCGTTTGACGAATACGCACTGGCGTGCCGGTGAGTGATGATGCATCGAGGGTGACGCTATAGGTCTGTCCGGTTTTACGTGTGGAACGACGAATGGTCTGCGGACGCCCGTCAACTGTTAGTTCAAGCAGCTCATAGCAGTCGCGACTGCTGGCGTCTAGGCCGGGGCGCGGTGTCATAAACCAACTAGACGTAGCCGGAACATCGCCGCGCAGCTCGTTGTACTCTGCCCTGTCAGATACGCAAGCAAACCGTCGCACCGGCCCAGCCGGCACCGTGGTGTATTCCCATTCCACCGTAAGGTCGAACAGAGGAGTACCAACGGTACTCCTCTCCAGTGCACTGGAGAGCCGAATGCGCACCTCGACATCGTGCCAACGCTCGACGGCTCGGATGGCTTGGTCGCGGATATCCGCGTAAATCTCGCGGGCGAACTGCTCATCACCGAGGCGCAGCGCCATGACATTAGCAGCGATAGTATCCAACAGCTCAGGGTTGGCCACCCGTTTCAAGTCCTCAGGACGAATCGCAAACCCCTCAATCACCGCATCCCGCATCGCCGGCGCCTCGTCGTGAATGATCTGGCGGAACTGGCGCGTGGTGGCAGCTTCTTGGTCTTTGCGGAAGGAATACTCAAACAGCGTACCGAGGAGCCCGGCACCAAACAGCGTGCCGCCTAGCTCACCCAGCGGCAGTGCGTGGAGCCAAGCCCAGTCGCCGAGGTTGAGGCCAGAAAGCCAGCCGTTCAGCATGATGAGGAGGACGCCAGCCAAGGTCAGAGCTGTCGCCAGAAAGGCCGCTTTGGTTTTGCGGAGACGATGAGATAAGGAATCGGCTTTGATGGTATCGCGCGAACGAGTCATATGCTACGTTTAATTGTAGCAAAATAAGCATAGAGGGACTAGAGGGTTGCGTTGTCATTTCTCGGTATCTAACGTATACTGTCAATGCGACATATGAAACAAGGGCGTATCACTCCAAATGGCGTTGTTCTTCAAGAACATGAGATTGCAACGGTTGTATTTTTGACACAGCAAGGTTTTGATGTGATCATCATTCCTCCCCTACGCCTCAAAGGGGCGCATACCCCTGACATCCGAATGCTTGGCCTTGAATGGGAGATTAAACGCCCCAAAGGTCAAAGTGCGCATACGATTAAACGCGCTTTCAAGGCAGCTCTTCGGCAGTCGCCGAATATTATATTTGATCTACGCGGATCACGGCTTCCCGATGAGGTCAATATAGCAAAACTCGAAAAAGAGTTCAACGACTTAAAGACCGTTAAGCGCCTGATGATTATCACGAAACTTGGGATAATCATTGACAAAATCAAATAGCTTTGCTAAAGTGAATAATGAAGAGGCGTCGCCACCGTGGTTCTGCGGAGGCCACGCCTCTTCTTTTTGGAATTTCACCTCCATGGGTTTATGTCATTATTCATAGATGGGTCTCCGCGTTTCCGCTATTGCTCAAGGTGACCATTTCACGGTAAAATAGATAGTAGAAAGGGGCGAATATACGATGCAAGAAGGTTTACAAGAAATAAAGGAACTTATTACACGCGAGGTGGGTTCGCTTAAGAGCGAGGTCACTTCTGTTTGCAAGCGACTCGATGCGCTTGAAGAGGGTCAGAACGGACTTCGCGAGGAGATCGAGGCGGTAAAGGCTGATCTCAAGGCGGAGATCAGCGGCGTGCGGGCCGAGCTCAGTGATACGAAGAGTGAGCTCCAGGCGGAGATCAGCGGCGTGCGAGGCGAACTCAAGGCGGAGATTAGCAATGTGAAGAGCGAGCTCAAGGCAGACATCGGCGCTGTCAAGCTCGAGCTGCGGGAAGAAAGCGGCAAGACGCACGAGCGGCTGGACAAGATGGACGAGCGGTTTGAAGACGTCGATGAACAGCTCGAGACGCTTACTACCTCAGTCAACGCGACGCAAGAAACGGTCCTGCGGACGCGTGATCATATGGATAATCGCTTCGAACGGGTGGAGGCGCGGATGGATCACGCCATCGCTGACCTGAAGGTAGCGCGCTCCGACATCAGTGCTCTTCGCCATGACCTCCAGATGGAAGAAGAAAGCCGCGGGCTTTCAGACGCAACCCTGTTCGTGAGCCAGCGAGAAACTAACCAAAACCTAGAGAAGCGAGTCGCCGCCCTAGAAGCCCAGTTTTCAGCACTGCGGGAGCGAGCAGCGTAGTCAGGCCGGAGGTTCGGCCACGCCCCATGGGCCTTGCCCCTCTTACTCTCCCAACCGCAGCGCCTCTTGTAACTGCTCCATTCGGATAGGTGGCATACCCGGCAACGCCCGATCGTTCCACGCGAGCAGTAGGCGACTCTTTTACCACGCTTTGACATGCGGAGTAAATTTGAAGGCAGCAGCGCCAAGCGCAGCACCACTACTAACCAGCACGAGGAGACGCGACAGGTCGAACTCCGTATCGTCATCAGTGATGGAATGGATCGTCGCGTGACCTATGAGAGCAGCAATCTCATCTCCTAGTTAAGAGCCAAAGGATAGCTTCACAGCATCTCACTGGATGATATGCTGGCATAGTGCAAAATGAAGTATGGAGCCCGGTAGTCCCTACGGGAAGAAGAGAGGCCCTGGTAGAGGAATTTCCCGGGTACTTGCGCGAAGCTATCTTTCAGTGGATGTATGACGCTGTCAGAATGTATGACGGAATTAGCGAAGGTTGGGGTTCAATTCCAACAACCCTACTCATTGATTTTCAGAATGCATGCAGAACGGATATGAGATTCCGGACAGGAGGCTATCTTGAATGGGAAGAACAACTTCTCCCATATTTACGAGAAATTGATGACAGAACTTTCACCAATCTTCTTGACTACTTGGCCAGTAGTACTCCTTTTGAACCTGGAACGGAGCACCCGCTCGAATATATTCTCAGTGAAGGTGGTTCGGCTTGGACAATAATGCGATGGAATGATATTTATGCGCGCTTAACTAGACGGGTTCCTGAAGGCGTAACTGAAGCGTTCCATGATGTCTTGAACGCAACAGATGCAGCTTCCCGCAAGCTTCAAGAAGCGTGGCTGGACGCTTATGGCCCTGACCCGCGTGCTTCGGTAGCTTATAGCAATGCGGTTGTTGCCGTTGAGACCGCCGCGCTGACGGTTATCCCGGTAAACAAGCAAGATGCCACTCTTGCGAATCTCTTCTCGATCCTTGAAGCGGAGAGGCCCAAGTGGCAACTTGTGCTCCGCGATAGCGATAAAGCCCCCGGCGCAAAGAGCTTGGCAGCAATGCTGAGGACTCTTTGGCGAGGTCATCAAAGTAGACACGGACGCCCAGATTACACCGATGCGACATTGGAAGAAGCTCGCGCCGCCGTGGTTCTCGCAGCTACTCTTGTGCAATGGTTTACTTCTGGCGTGATTAAGCCAGCTTAGAGACAGGAGCGAAGTAGCTTGTCAGATATAAATTGGGAAGTACTCATAAAAATTGCATCGGCAGCAACACCAGTCATCACCGCAGTAATTGGTTATTTAAAGAGTGAGGGGGCTCCGGTTAATCTCATCAAAAAAGAAGCAGAAATTATTGGCATATTACCCGAGTCTTCCAATGCGCGCGCGAAGCTTGACGAATTATTAACCAAGCACATTGAGGTCCTTGCCGAGCAGGATGGCTACAAGCGCAATATCCCTATGTTTGTTGTAGCATTAGTCGGAACCCCAGCAATGATTCTATTAACAATACACATCGCTTCTTTGGGAGGCTGGTTGTGGATTCTCGCAACTGCAACCGGGTTCCTTGCTCTAGCCTTCCTGTATGGAATATTTGATTCTATTCAGCTCGCTCCGCGAAATAAAAATGGAACGCGAAAGAGATAAGAATGCTTATTCATGGTTATCTTCAAGTGTGGTCTGGCTAGGGGTCACTGGCCGATACTCCGTCTGCGAATAAGTCTCGACTGAGTGGCGACTGGTCAAAAGAGATGCGGGGGATTATTTGCAGCATCGAGAGCCGAGTTTTTAATGATGGCTTGTGAGTCGCTGCCATAATGAAGCTTATTCGCAGTCGCCATCAAGTATGGCTTGACTAGGGGCTTCACTGGTCGAAAGGCGGCTTATTAATAAGCCTCAATAGTTCTTACTCTAAATAGCAGCAGCCGCTATCAGCCTCAGCACATCGCGGGCAAAGAGTTGCGTGGAGCGCATAAGATGCGCCATACAGTGTCAGCCAGGTAAACACGACATGCAAAATTAACAGCAGTAACACCAGTGAAAAGAACCATCCATTAGGGTATTGCCACTGAAGAGTCAAATGGCCTACCCAAGTAATAGAACAGAGTCCAAGTAGAATAGGCCACCATTTGACACCATCTTTTCCGATAAAGATGCCTATTGGAAGAAGCGCCAAGCAGACACAAGGCAACAAGAGAAGTAGCGTAGCATCAGAAGAACCAGCTGCCAGGTATTCAATATTCGGCTGAATAGAGCTCTCTCGATAGATTGATAATGTAATTAGTATTCCCATGCTTGCTGCAAGCCAAAGCAAGAAAAAGCAGTTCCATAAAACTGGCAATTCGCGTAGCTCCTTGCAAAACTGCATTCTTGTTTGGTAATATTTAGGATTCCCTTGAGCGGTGGCGTCTATAAACACTGTGAGCACAAGTAGTGAGCTACAAAACCCAATGCCGACAAATAACAACGAACGTGATTTATCGAGAGAGGCTATAGCTGTTGTTGCGATCTGGGTAAGTAAAGCTGAGAGTAGCCAGTTTCGATAGACGGTCAGGTAACGAACAATAAGAGCGTGTCGTGAGATTGATATATACGTGGCTGCGCCGACTGGCAAAGCGATAGTTACCGCAGATACTATCGGGTTTGCTACAATATCTCTTGGTTGTGTCGTTCCCGTCGCTATGTGAAGTAGGATATAGAGCTGCGACAAGAATCCTAAGATAGACATTACTAAGCCGGGAAATATTAAAGGAGCGCGTCGAGCAACAATATCAACTGCGGCTGATCTGAATTCCGTCATAGACCCCTTATGCTCACTTGGAAGCTTTTTGTATGCCCATGCGCCGCTAGGGTGCACGTCGAGAGCGTCAGTTCTCTGCTCATTGCCGCCTGAGGCTTTTGGCGATTCGGCCAAAGCGAAATATGCCTGGTCAGGAGGAATGCACTTTAACATGTCTATGTCTGCCGGATAATGGATAGTGATCTTGTGACGGATAGTCATATTTGTAAAGTCGATCGGCCCCCACAGAGCGGCGGGCTTTGAGCGTCGATCGCTAGCAAAAGGGTCTTCTTCAGTGACCTCAGATGTTTTGATAATCACAACTGGCTGTGTTGGTCTGGGAACGATTACTGATCGGATATATCGTTCGGTAAACGCCTCAAGCGCTGCGAGATAATTTGGAATCTTGATAATGGTTTGCCATGCAGAAAGTCCTTGACATGGTTTCTTGTTGCATATTTGATCATGTACCTTGTGTGTGGCAAAGCTCTGTATCCAGGCACGCGTTGAGCCATATTCCTTCCTCTTATCTATCAAATCGCGATGGCTAATGTATACTAAATCGTGGCCTATCTTATAAAGACACTGCGGAACTGGTGCGTCGGATGGTAAGAAATCTATTAATAAAGGAAGTAGAATTGTCAACCCAATTTCTTGATTGCGGCTCTTGGTAAGGATATGTGCGGTATCATTACCTGTGTATGCGTCCATAGAGATGACGTACGATTTTGCCGACATCTCGACAGGAATAATTAGGAGATCTAGTTCTTGGGATTGCCCTAGGATATGACATGCTCTAGGCCAATCCATATCTATCGTAGTGCGTACCTCGTACTCCTGCGGGGAGGACTTGGAGAAATCAAAAACCATATTCTTTCTAAGTACCCAAAAAGGAGCCGCCCAGAGCACTGGCACGCAGGGCAAGAACTCTCTAAAAATCCCTTGGGGTTCAACTGACCAGGCAGAATTATTACGTGCAGCATCAGGTACGTTACACACTTTGAACTATCTCGTTATCTACTAGGATGCTCAATGCGGGCTACCATACAATCGGTGATACCTTTTCAAATCGTACTTAAGGCACCCGTTAATAACCCGCTAAAAATAGCCTCGCATATTGTAGATATTTGAGACTATGTCTACCATTGATTTCCTGATCTCCTCAGGAGTCCTTCCTTTTATCAGCATTCGCATATCCTTCTCTAGGGTCGGCGGTGGCCACTCTCCTTCGGGTCGGCCTTCTTGAGGTAATGGATATTCACTAAGATCAATCTTGTTTGGTATAGTTTGGTCAAGATTTCCTTCAGGCAAACGCAGATTTTTCTTTTTCATTTTCTTTCGTGCCTTCTTTGCTGCTGTATCCCCAAGCTTTCTCGCATGCCCATATGACCGTCCACATCCCTCGCACACTGTTTCCTTGCGAGATATTTCCCCCGGAGCTGTATCTACGCCAGGTATGGCCTCTGACTGCTGAGCTGCTGGTGGCTCTTGCTCTGATGGTTGTGATGAACGCCATTGTTCTTTCATACTGCTTTTTAATATAGCACAGGCGTTCGAAAATTGGTAGATGTGGGCTCATTCGCTGAGCGGTGTGGCGTTGCGCCATCCGCGCTGCTGTCCACGTCACCGTGACCATGAGGGTATGAGGGCTCCTCGTGTGTCTCTCTGGGACGAGTCCTGCCCCACTGTCGCTTCAGGGCTCGCGCCGGGCTTTCCGGCGGTGAGAGATGAGTCGAAGGTAGCAACGAGGAGGTTCGGCAACAATGGGGGATGGTTAGTTAACTTTCGGCTAACTGGCCCAGAGGACTTGTTTCTCGGGCTGGCGTGCTGCATCTTGGGCAATCGTTCGCTACCTCTGCATTAACTTCCGTTAATCTTCGCCCACCCTCTCCTGCCACAGCTCCCGGTGATCCAGCCGGTGTTGTGGGGTGGTGCCGGGGCGGTACCAGTCGGCGATGCGGAGCCAGTCTTGGTCGATGAGGTCCATGTAGTCGGTAGCGGCGCGGATGGTTTGTCCGATGGGGTGGGCTGCCAGGTGTTCGGGAGTGGGTGGCTCGGCAAGGGGTTGGCGTGGGTCCCAGAGTTTCCGGGCAAGGGTGTGGCCTGGCGCGGGGAGTTGGTCGGTCGGGATGAGCCAGGTCATGGCTGATCGGGTGAGGTTGACCCATCCCTGAGGGAGGCGTTCGCCGTTTGCAAGGCGCTGGATGGTGTCGAGGAAATGGTCGGTTTCGTGCCAGCGGGCGTCAGCGAGGTGGCGGCGGAGCCAGGCGTCGTCTTCTTCGGTAAAGGGACTGAGCCAGCCGATGCGGTAGACCGTGTCGGCAATGTGTTGTTCGGTTTCAGCGTCGGAGGCCAGCCATAGGCCGCCGTGGCGGGAGATGAAGCGTTTACAGTCAAGCTGGAAGCAGGCCGAGGAGGTAATTCGGAAGCTTCCTGTTCTCCGTCACTGCCGAGAGTTTCCATGGAATGGCGAAGGGGATCGACCAAGAGTGCGGGTTCAGTGTCATCGTTGTCGCACAAGTCGAGCAGTGTCGCGGCGCTCGGAGGGCTGAAATCCCTTCACCACTCCCACGCCACTCCGCAATACAGCCCTCCGTAGGCGTCGTGGAAGTCTGCGGTGATGGTGTTGTGGCTTGTCGGGGTGAGAATACGGGTGTGGGGGTCGTCTGGGGTGCCGGGGCGTTCTAGGGCGGTGAGGCCGTGGAAGGCCCAGGTGTGGTGGGGTTGGGGTCCAAGGAACGTGACATCAAAGCGGACGAAGCGGGTGGGCTCGTGGAACGCCAGGCTTTCTTCGGTCAGCCAGTAGGGCTCCTGGGGATTGGGGTTGCAGATACGGAAGGCTAAGTCGTAGGTGTGGCCGCGACGCATCGGGGTGTGGTGCCAGAACTGGTGTTGCCAGCCTTCAGAGAGTTGGTGGCTGCGGACCTGCCAGTGAGGACCGAGGGGGATGGGAGGTTCGGGGTAGCTCATCACCATGGTGACGTAGGCCACGTCATCGAATAGAGCGAACAGTCGGTAGCGCTGGATGGACTCGAGGTGGCGGCGGTCACGGACGAAGGTGGAGACGTGAACGGCGTGCTGGACAAAGCCATTGTGGTGTTCGGGGATGCGAATCCCGGCTGGGGATTTCGGGTACCAGCCGGTGAGGAGTTGCTGGAGGAGGCGCTCGATGGCGGCGCTGTCGCGGTCAGCAACCGCTTCCCGACCGATCCCTAGTCGGTGCCCTGCTGCGCTGCGCCGTGCTGCCAAGGTGGTGTTGGTGGTTGGTGGGTCGAGATTGAAGATTTCCAGTAGCAGTGTGGCGTCTTCGTCGTGGAGGGAGCAGATGGCAGAGATCAGGCGTTCCTTCAGGACCGACTGGGGCTCGTGGGTGCTGTTTGTGCCGCCGCCGAGGATGCTCACCAAGGCTGGGCGGGAGGCTAGGCGTTGTGGTGTGTAGCCGCTGCCCTTGCGTAGGTACAGCAGATCTGCTCGGACGTCTTCTGGTTGGAAGCGTGGCATGGCCGGTGTTGGTCACTTCCTTCCTAGCTTGAACGGACGCCTGTTTGTGTCTGAGGGATCTACTCCAACGTCAGGCTGAGGCGTCCTTCAAGGCCTCTTTATGCTCTGTGACTCCAATTCTGCCCCGGTTTGGCTCCAACTCTGCTCGTGGGTCTCGTATCCGGAGCTGGCGGCTTCTAGCGTCGAAGACATCCCCCGAGGGTTGCTTCCAAATTAGACGTTTTCTACAGACCGAAAGCGGGCGGCCCGAGGGGTGAGTGGAAGGAGTTATGTCATGTCGGATCTCATCCCTACGTCTTCTGCTACTGCTGGCGGTCTTGTTTCTGGCGGCGGTGCGCCGTCGGTATGGACGGCTCAGGGTCGGGCGTTGTCTCGGCTGGTGGCGAGTAGTGAAATGCAGGTAGCCCGGTTGGCTGCGGCGGCGCATGTGGAGTCGGCCAAGCTGGATGCGTTGGATCACGTCACTCAGCGGGCTATGCAGGGAGCTGCGTTGGTGGCGCAGTTGGAGGGCCAGCTGGCGGAAGCAGTGCCGGCGGCGGCGTTCCGGCTGGCGCAGATCGGGCAGGCTCATACCTTGGCCATGGTCGGTGAAGTTCACAACTTCTCCCGGCGGGTCCAGTGATGACCCCGTTGATCTCCACTGCAATGCTGCTGGATTTTCCCGGCATCGTGGGTGCACTGCCCGGCTGGCTGCTGGTCGGTCTCGTCGTGGTCGGCGCTGCCGGAATGTGGTGGTTGCTGGCGGGTCTTCGGAATGTGCTCAAAGCCCACCGACGGGAGAAGCAGCGCTGGCGTATGGCGGCCACGCAAACCTTGGCCGAGGCTCGTATTCATCGGGCTACCAGCTTGGCAGTGAGTCAGCTGTTGGCGGCTGCTGGCAGTGAGCTCACCGATCCCGGAACTCGGGAACGTGGCCGCCATGGCTGACCTCCCGTCTTCCCTCATGGACAAGCTCTTTGGCTGGTGCCTCTCCCTGTTTCTGGCGGCGCTGGCGCTTTACGGGGCGGTACAGCTCATCTGTGCTATCTGGCCGGTGTTGGTCATCTGCCTGATCGTTTGCGTGGCGGCTGTGGGGACGGTGCGGCTGGTCGGATGGCTGGCGCGGTGCTGGTGGGGATTGTAGGTGTCGTGTATTTCACAACAGCAGTTTTCGTGTCCCGTAATTGCTGTTGTACCGGGGATGTGACCTGTCCGATCGGGCGCAATGTGTCCGACCGGACGGTTGCCCCTAAGAACGTATTCCGTCATAAATCGAGGGGTAGACCAGCGCGTGTCGCCCCGGTGTTTTATCTCGAATCCGAGGCCCAGGGTGGCGCGGTCACACGCGGCCTGCGGAAAGGAGGAGTTCATGAATAATATCACTAACCCTTCGAACCGGACTGGTCGTGTGCCGTCTGTGTTCCGCACCATTCTGGCGGATCCGCCCTGGGATATTGGGCAGAAGGGTCGCCACGGCGCATCAGCGCATTATCCGGTAATGAGTCTGAAGCGAATCAAGCAGTTGCCGGTAGCTCAGCTGGCGGAGGCAAACGCACATTTGTATCTATGGGTTATCAACGGAGGGATCCGTGAAGGAATCGACGTCATGGAGGCGTGGGGTTTTACCTACCGGTCGCCGCTGACGTGGATCAAACCGCGGATGGGCTTGGGTGCTTACTTGCGGAACCAGACGGAGCATCTGCTGTTCGGGACGCGCGGCCAGGCGCCGGTCAAGTTCCGTGGTCAGGGGACGTGGCTGTACGCCCCAGTTCAGGAACATTCCCATAAACCAGAGGAACAGTACGCCATTATCGAGCGACTGTCGGATGGCCCCTATCTCGAGTTGTTCGCCCGTCGTTGCCAGCCGGGCTGGTTTGTCTGGGGAAACCAGATTGACGCCGACATCCAGATCCCGGGGTATCCGGTACCCAGCGATGCGGCACCGCGAGACGGAGGTCGGCAATGACTAATCGTCAGATCAAGCGTCGCCGTGATCGCCAGCCACGCCGGATTCGTGTGCGCACCAAACGTCGCGATCAGATCGACTACGACGCACTGGCCCGGGCGGTGCTGGAACAAGCCGCGATGGATGACCACGATGCACGCGCTGCCACGTCGGACAGAGCTGCCGCGTCTCATCCCAACTCAGAACGGAGTGCCTCATGATCAGCTGGCGGCAGATTCATTGGCCGCGCCCGCTGTCGATGGCCGGGTCGGTGGGTTTGTTGACGCGACTGGCCAGCGATGACCGGCGCGGCGCGGTGGTGTGGGAGGCGCGGGCCGAAGCCGGACGAGTGCGGTACTTGCTGGGTGCTGAGACCGCGGATGTGCTGGAGATCGAGAGTCTGCTCGCACCGCTCATTCCCGGCGTTGTTGTCACCGACCTGAAGCGGCCGCGATCGGAGGTTGCCCGCTGCGGGCGGGTGCAGATCAGGCAACGCTCATTGGCTTTGGCGCTGGATGGCAGCGAACAGATGGTGACGGCGCTGCTGGCGGCCCTGGCAAGCGCCACCGCTACCGATGACGTATTGGTGGTGCAGGTGGTGCTGGGTGCGGCGCTGGCGCCGGAGATCATCACCGCAGCCACGGAGGACCCGACGATGCCGTTGTGGCGCAAACTCTTTTACGGTCCGCAGCCGGCCAGCGCCGAGGTGCGTTCTCGAATGCGCGGTAAATGCGACCAGTTCCGATTCCGGGCGGTGGTGCGGATCGGTGCCTCGGCGGCCACGCCGCTGCGGCGTCGTCTGCTCGTTTCGCGGGTGCTGGCGGCCTTCTGCCAACTACAAAGCGGCGGCACCCGGGTGCGGCTGGTACCGGATCGACCGGATGCCATCGACAATGCGTCGGCGCCGCTGTGGCTGCCGCTGCGCTTGACGCCTGCCGAAGCGTTGGCGTTCGCGGCCTGGCCGCAGGGCGAGGCTGAACTGCCCGGATTGCCCGCTGCCCATCCCAAGCCCGTCCCACCACCTGTCTGTTACCACCCGCCTGCTGAGCGGGTGTTTGCGACCAGCACGGCGCCAGGTACCAGCCAGCCGATCGGTATCGCGATCGGTGATGTCTGCCGCCATACCCACATTCTCGGCCCGACCGGTACGGGCAAGAGCACCCTGCTGTTGCACCTGATCAAGGCGGATCTGGCCGCTGGGCGTTCCGTCGTCCTGATCGACCCCAAGCGCGATTTGGCGATGGACACCCTGGCGCTGATGCCGCCCCAGCGCCACCGCGACGTGGTGGTGATCGACCCGATGCTGCAGCACCCAGTGGGTATCAATCCGCTGGCCACGACGCCAGAACGTCGCCCGCTGGTTGCTGACAGCCTACTGACCCTATTCCGGGGGCTGTTTCCCTCGGCGTTCGGGCCACGTACCTCGGACGTGCTGCATGCTTCGCTGCTAACCCTGATGCACGCGCCCGATGCCACCATCGTTCAGCTGCCCCAGTTGTTGACCGATCCCGGATTCCGGCGGTCGTTGACTAAGCGAATCACCGACCCGGTGGGGCTGGGATCATTCTGGGCACAGTGGGAGGCCCTGAGCCCGGCCCAGCAGGGACAGGCCATCGGGCCGGTCATGTCCCGGCTGCGCCAGTTCGTGCTACGTCCCGGGCTGCGGGCGGTTCTTGATCAGCCGCGTCCCCGGTTCCAGCTGTCGCAGGTGTTTCGGACACCTACCGTTCTTATCGTCACCCTGAACAAGGGGCTGCTGGGGGAGCAGTCGGCGGCGTTGCTGGGCTCGTTGGTGGTCAGCCAGCTGTGGCAGCTGAGCCTGGCCCAAGCCGCGCTGCCACCCGAAGCCCGGCGGCCGGTGTCGCTGTTCCTCGATGAGGCCCAGAACTTTCTCAATCTCAATGCCGACCTGGGCGAGGCTCTGGAGCAATCCCGCTCACTCAAGGTCGCCTGGCACCTAGCGCATCAATTCCGACGCCAGATGCCGCCCGAACTCATGGCCAGCATCGACGCCAACGCCAGGAACAAGATCGCCTTCACCCTCGATACCGCCGACGCCGCCAGCCTCGCCAAGGACGGTGCCCTGGCACCAGAAGACTTTGCCCAGCTCGGCCCATACGAGATCTACGCCTCACTGCTCTCACGTGGCCAGCAGACCGGTTGGTTCTCCGGCCGCACCCTGCCGCCACCCAAGCAGTGTGCCTCGCCGGCAGCCATCATCGCCGAGAGCCAAGCCCGCTACGGCCGCGTGACCGACGAGCCACCACCACCCAGCGAGCCGGTCAACCAGCGAAGCGACGTGGACGACGAGCCATTTGGGCGCACCAATCTGGAGGTCTCATGAGCAGCTATCGCCTGAGTCTGGGCCATCTGTTCACCCGTCCGGTCGCTACTCCGACCGCAGCAGTTAACCGCTGCATATCACTGCGGTGGATGGGGCGTATCGCCGCATTACGGGAGACGACTGTCATGCATCATGCATGTGATATCCACCGCCTGCGAACCGGAACCGTGGGGAGGCGCCGATGATCAAGCAGCCTCGCGTCAGCCGCTGCGATCTGCATCAGCTTGCGGATCGCCTCAGCCAACGAGACTGGAACATCCTCCACTTCATCAACCGCCATCGCTACGCCACTACCGGGCAGCTGCGCCGCCTGTACTTCGCGACGCACGCCACCCAATCTGCTGCCACTCGGGCCTGCACCCGCGTCCTCGGGCGACTGCTCAAGTTGCGGCTGCTCACCCGGCTGGAGCGACGCATCGGCGGCGATCGCCATGGCTCGGCTGCCTTCATCTGGTGCCTGGACGTGGTGGGGGAGCGACTGCAGCGTCTCGCCGACGGCAAACGGCGGCGTTTCCACGAACCCTCGTTTTTGTTCCTGCAACACAGCCTGACCATCACCGACATCCACGTTCAACTGGTCGAGGCCGAACGAACCGGCTGTTTCAACCTCACCCAGGTCGCCATCGAGACCGAAGCCTGGCGGCCCTACCTGACGCCCCACGGCGTGACCACCCTCCTCAAGCCTGACATGATGATCAGCCTCGCCAACCACGCCTACCGCGACTACTGGTACCTCGAGGTTGACCTGGCCAGCGAATCACTTCCCGTCCTGATGCGTAAATGCCACGCCTACGAGGACTACCGTCACACCGGCCAGGCCCAGCAAGAACACCAGGTCTTCCCGCGGGTGCTGTGGGTCATGCCCACCCCGGAACGCATCACCCGACTCAAAACCGCTATCGCCGCCGATCGGAGATTACCCGACCGACTCTTCGTCTTCACCACCCCAGCGGCGCTCATCCCCACACTCCGAGAACCGCCGTAACCAAAACCCCGATAACACTAATTCCTCAACCATCTCGAAAGGAGGGGTATCTATCTATGAAAACATATAAGCCGCTTGGGCAAGTAAGTGATCCTGGCAGACAAATTCCGAGTTTCAATTCAGGGAATGGAGGTGCCCGGAGTTGCCTCAGTGACATCTATAACATTGCCGAACGAGGTGGCAGATATTCCCTATACCCAGGGCAATTTACTTGCCGCTGGCTACCGGAAATCATTGCTCGCCCTGCGGGGGCTGGACTTTTTCGTCCAAGAGAGCGTCAATAGAAGAAGGATATGAGTCACAATCAGGCAGAAAGGAGAACGCCACATGTCACCAAGCAGCCCACCCAGACCCATCACGACGACGCCCAAACGACGACGCCGAACCTCCCTCGGGGACTTCAACCAACTCCTGGGTCTGGACGGCGTTGTTCCCCTGACCAGCGGCGATATCCCCGAGGGGTCGGAGGCGGTGCTGTACCTGCGGGTGTCGACAGCCCGGCAGATGAACACCGCCATCGACATCGACGAGGACGGTAACTCCATCGCCACTCAGCGTGAGGTCGGTACGAAGCGCTGTCGTCGCCTGAACGCACCTATCGCCCGCGAGTTCGTCGAACCAGGCAACTCTGCCCAGTCCATCGCCAAACGCCCGGTTTTCCGCGAGCTGCTGCGCTACGTCGAAGCCACCCCGCAAATCGGCTACGTGGTGATCTATATGCGCTCCCGCGCGTTCCGTAACTACACCGATGCCGCCATCGCCAAGCGCGTCCTGGCCGCCATGGGCGTCAAGCTCATCTCTGCCAAGGAAGAGTTCGGCGAGGGGTACATGGCTGATGCCATGGAGGCCATCACTGACATCATGAACGAGGTACAGGTCCGGCAAAGCGGCGAGGACATCTCGAACAAGATGCATCACAAGGCCCAGAACGGCGGCACGACCGGGCGGGCCAAACTTGGTTACTTGAATGTGCGCAAGGACTTCGACGGGCGGTTGGTCAACACCATTGATATCGACCCGGAACGCGCGCCGCTGATTCGGTGGGCGTTTGAGCAGTACGCCACGGGAGAGTACAGCCTGACGGCACTTACCGATGCTCTAGAACGGCAAGGACTGACCACTCGGCAGACGAGTCGTTGGCCGCAGCGGTCGTTGTCGCGTAGTCAGTTGGCGGTGATTCTGCGTGATCCGTATTACATCGGGAAGGTGACGTTCAAGGGAGAAATTTATCCCGGCCGCCACGAGGCCTTGATCAGCCCGGAGTTGTTTGAGCGGGTGCAGCGAGTCCTGGAAGTGCGGCATCACCGTAACCAGCGGGACTGCCGCCACAGCCATTTTCTGCGCGGCTTGATGCAGTGCGGTCGTTGCTACGAGGCTGGACGAAATAGTCAGTTGATCTATTCGCGGCCGGTCAATCGTGCTGGGCGGGTGTATGAGTACTACACCTGCACCAATCGTGCTGGTTGTGGTTTGCCGCACCTGCCAGTCGCAGAAATTGAAGACGCCTTGGCGCGTGAGGTCGCTACGCTACGCATCCCCATTGAGGAGGTTGCAGCGCTGCGGCAGCGGGTGGCAGATAGTTTGGAGCATCAGCAGGCCACGGAACAGGAAACCAAGCGGCGGTTGAAGAAGGAACTGGGCCGGTTGGATGTCAAGGAGGAACGATTGTTGGACTTGGCCGCCGACGGTGGGCTGGTCGGCAAGAAGCTACGTAAAAGGCTTCGTGATCTTCAGATGCGTCGAGCTGTGCTTCGGCAGCAGCTGGAGTGCACCGATGAACAGTTGCGTCGTGAAGCCGATACCGTGCTGGCCTACCTCGACCTTCTGGCTGACCCCGGTAGGTTCTATGAGCTGGCCATTCCGGTGGTGAAACGCAAACTTCTGACTGCTTTCTATGCCCAGATCTGGCTCGATGATGACCAGCACACTCTTCAGCCCGTTGCTGAGCCGAGGGAGATTGTGACTCGACTCCACCAGGCGGCCCGCCACGTCGAGGGTGGGTCACTGAGGTCACATAGCAACGCGAAACTAGCCAAAGAGGGCGAAAACATGCTGATGGGGTCACGTCCGTCGAGATGGCTGTGGGTTCAGGTGATGTGTCTCTCACCCCTGTTACATCGACGAAAACGCCCCCGGAGCGGAACTCCGAGGGCGCGTGTTCGAACAAGATGAGTGTGGTCGGGGTGAAAGGACTCGAACCTTCGACCTCACGGTCCCAAACCGCGCGCGCTAGCCAACTGCGCCACACCCCGAGAAGCTAATCTCGATACTCACTCCGTTCCATTCTATCACATATTACGCGGTAAGTATAGGGCAATAGATCAGGTCACATTTTAATGTCACCTCGCTGCTCATGCTATAATATACATATGACAAAAGCTCCAGCCTCACCCTCACATAAACCTCGCACGAAACACTGTTTCGTCATCACACTCAGCGTCACTAGCGTCCTCGCGCTTGGCTTTATCACCGTGTTTGAAATAATTCCCCGTATACCAATGGGCGACTATGTTACCGTTGGCCACTTTAGCAATTCACAAGACAACGCCGAGAGCCTGCGGAAATGTTTTGACAGAACACGCATAGCCTACGAGATCAACGGCGACGAAATTCGTATCCGCAAATCGCTAGAGCGGCTGTTCGTGGAACGGTGTACATGAGATCCAGCCACGGTTAAAGTCTCGGTAATAAAGTGTATTTTCTGAATAATTATGCCCCGCATTAAGCACGCTGCCCACACAACTCACCGCCGACAAATAATATATCTCTATGCCATTGTCTGCGTGTACCTCACGCTGCCCATCCTGATTTGTATCGGCATTATTCCTTGGAGTATGAAGTTCGCGGCACTCGTCGTCGGTGTAGTAGCGATGTACATAGTGATGCGAATTCTCGGCAATACGCATAGTGACATCGGCATTACGCGGCAACGTACCATCTATTCACTCAAAACCGTGCTACCAATAACTATAGCTCTCGTTATCGCAGCCGGGCTGTTTTTGCTCCTCGAAAAACCTCGGTTCTCACCAACCGAAGGAATAGGGTTCTATATATTTTATATTCTCATCTCGTGCCCAGCCCAAGAACTGTTATTTCGCGGCATCCTTAGCCGTATGCTGCAAGAACTACGGCTACACCAGGCGTTGGAGCTTGGCCTAGCAGCCGCCCTTTTCGGTTATGTACATATCATCTACGGCGATATGCTCACCGTTGTTGTTATGAGCATCGTCGGCCTTTTCTGGTATCGGGCGTATCAGCAGTCACTGAACGTCATCGGCGTAACAATAAGCCACGTGGTACTTGGCGTGATGACGATTGCTTTGGGGATTATTGATTAACATTGACAAGTTACCCCCCATTTTGTTTAATGGTAAACAAGATGGAGCGAATGAAACAAGGACTAAGACAAGAACCGGAAGGCTCACAACCAGAGTGCGAAGCACAGCAGAATCGAGCACTACGACTAGCACGATGGGTGGCGCAAGCAATGGGTAGCCTGCTTGGGCGCAAGAGGGAAAAGCGTGAGCAAATACCTGAGCTTTCCCC
>ERZ773010.820-NODE-820-length-20798-cov-46.673577_pt1 | contig 20798 bp, 16 predicted proteins | sample MGYA00580842_ERZ773010 | MGnify/ENA primary metagenome ERZ773010 (study PRJEB29015, sample SAMEA2737982) | human oral metagenome | biome: human oral; feature: human-associated habitat; material: dental | place: China | collected 2107 ...
GGGACGCCGCCACCTCCTACATCGACTCCACCGACCGGGTCACCAAGATCAGCTATAACGGCGCCTCCCTGAAGCGCAATGAGCTCAACACCGGTGGGATCACCGCCCCGCACATCACCCGCGAGAAGGACATCAAGGTCCTGGGACGCGCCGAGTGCTCCAAGCCCGACGGTGCGGCCACCGCCTGCGCCTCCGTCGCCCAGTCCGGCACCAGCTCCTTCCCCTGGGCGGTCAGCTCCTCCGGACTGACCTTCATCGGTGAGATCCCCCTGACCTACCTGGGTGAGCAGGACCGCTACATCGCTGCCGCCGACATCCTCCTGGACACGCTTCAGCCCAATGCTCAGCAGTACCATCAGGCCGCCGTGCGCCTGGAGGACGTGACCCCTGACAGTGACCCCGAGGAGCTGCAGGCGATCGTCGACTACCTCCACAGCGAGAAGGTGCCCTTCCAGATGGCGGTGGTGCCCAAGTACGTCGACCCCAAAGGCACCGAGAACAACGGCACGCCCAAGGAGCTCACCCTGAAGGACTCCCCGGAGCTGGTGGCCGTCCTCCAGGACGCCGTGAGCAAGGGCGGAACGATCGTCCAGCACGGCACCACCCACCAGTTCGGAACCCTGGACAACCCGTACAACGCCGTCTCCGCCGACGACTTCGAGTTCATCCGTTCGTGGTGCTCTGCCACCAACGACACCAAGGCTCCCGCGGTCGACTGCCAGGACAAGTCCTACGTGCAGATCGGAGGCGCCCTCCCGGGCACCTCGCAGGCGTGGGCCGCGGAGCGTGTGGAGCAGGGACGCGAGATCTTCGGCGAGGTCGGGCTGCCGACTCCGGAGATCTTCGAGACCCCGCACTACTCGGCCACCCGCGAGGCCTACTACGGCATCGGCGAGCAGTACTCGGTGCGCTATGAGCGCGAGCTCCTCTACGCCGGTACTCTGACCAACACCCAGGCCGGTCCCCACGACTACTACGGGCAGTTCTTCCCCTACGCGGTCAACGACCCCTATGGGGCCCATGTCCTGCCGGAGAACCTGGGCAACTTCGAGCCCAATGAGATCAACCAGCACCCGCCGCGCCTGGCCCAGGAGGTCGTCGACGCGGCCAAGCTCAACCTGGTGAACACTCACGCCACCGCCAGCTTCTTCTTCCACCCCTACTACCCGCTGCCCGAGCTGAAGAAGATCGTCGCCGGTATCAAGGCCGAGGGGTACACCTTCGTTCCGGCCTCGGAGCTGAAGTGACGACGGCGCTGGGTGCAGCACATGACTGCTTCGGATCCATCAGCTCGGAACCGTTCGGTCGGAAGAGCTCTCAAGAGACGGGAATAATGACCTCATGACTCTTGAGACGAACCGTAGAAGGGCGCTGGCGCTCCTGGGGGCCGGGGTTCTGGGAGCGTCAGTGTCCTCCTGCGGTCACGGACATGTGACTACGCCACCGGCTGTGGGCGACGGGGCAACCACCCACCTGAGCCTCCACGTCAGTGACGCGCAGGGCGGTGTCCTCAACCTGGAGGCGCTGCGTCGCATCCAGTCCAACGGTAAGGGCGAGCCCGGTTACGACGACGCCCTGCTGGACGCCAAGACCCTGGAGGTCATCGCCGTCGGGCCGCTCTATCAGGATGAGAACGGCGCCATCGGTATCGATGTGCCCACCGGGCGTGACTGCACGCTGACCATGTCGTGGCCCACCAGTCATGGGTACTCGGCCCTCATGGCGGATCTGCCCGCCTCCGGCGAGCACGACCTCCTGGAGCTGGCGGCCCGGACCCTCCACGAGCGGCAGGCCGAGCGCTACCAGCAGGCCACCGCGCAGGGTCTCAAGGGCGCTGACGAGGCGGTCACGCTGCGGGACTCTGCTCAGCAGTCCCTGGACGCCTGTGCCACGGCCCAGTCCTGGGCCGACAGAGGCCGCCTGGCGAACTCTGCGCTGGAGTCCGCCGCCGGGGCGCAGCTGGCCCTGGACCGGGCACTGGTGGCTCAGGCGCCGCAGGACGCGATCATCGGGGTCACCTTCACCCGGGTGCCCACAGCCGCCGAGGTCGCCGCCGCCCTGGCCTCCAACGGGCCGGGAGGCGGGAAGCGGAAGGTGTCGGCCCGCCTGGTGATCGGTGATCCCGGTGACGCCCAGGAGATGGCCGGCTGGCGCACCACGGTGGAGTCCCTGCACGCGCAGGGAGGTCTGGCCCTGGCCCAGATCTGCGACTCCCACGACGTGGCAGCCCTGACTGACGCCGCCTGGGACGCCCGGGTCGATGCCCTCATCAAGGCGCTTCCCAATGTCGATGCCTGGGAGATCGGCAATGAGATCGGAGGGGACTGGCTGGGCACCGGCCCGGTGGCCAAGGCCCAGCGCGCGGCCAAGGCGGTGCGTGAGCGCACCAGCGCCACGACGGTGCTGACCCTGTACTACCAGCTCGGTCAGGCAGACCCGGCCTATTCGCTGTTCAGCTATGCCGCCAGGGAGATCCCCCAGTCGATCAGGGAACTGGTCGACGTCGTCGGACTGTCCGTCTACCCCCAGCTTCACCCGCTGGGAACAGCCGCAGACCGGGTCCTGAGTGCCCTGGACACTGCCTTCCCGTCCTCCCGGATCGCCGTCACCGAGCTGGGCTACGGGGCCGAGGACCTCAACGCCGGCCCTTGGTGGTTCGGTTCGGCCTCCGACCCCGTGGTGGCTCGCACCGCTGTCGCCGAGCACGTCACCGGCGCCGCACTGGGCCGATCCGATGCCTGGGGAGCACCATTCTGGTGGTACTACCTCGAGGACCAGGTCGGAACTCCGGGGGGCAAGGTGGCCCCGGCGCTGGCCGCCGCCTCCAACGGGTTCTAGCACCTCGGAGCCGGGCGGGCGCTGGGACGCACCTCTGCAGCGCCCTCCCGGCTCTATCGCTGCGCCAGGACGAAGGGGTGAACCGTTGCCGCCCCCGCCTCGCGCAGGAGGCGGGCCGCCACTGTGAGTGTCCAGCCGGAGTCGCTCCAGTCATCCACCAGGACGACGACGCTGCCCCGAAGCTCCTCAAGTGCCTGCGCCGGCCACTCCTGAAGCGTCAGGTCACGGGCCACCTGCGCCAGGCGGAACGCAGAGCCCACGTCGTGGCGCGGGGGATCCTGGTCGGTATGCCCGACGATCCCCAGCGGCCTGGCGCCCAAGCGCGTGGCCACGGCGCGCCCCAGCTGGCGAACCAGGTGGGGGCGGGAACGAGAGTCCACAATGACGACGACGATCGGCCTGCTCGGCGTTTCGGTGCGAACGGGGTCCTGATCGCCCTGGATGATCTCGCCGAGCCGGTCCACCGTCTCAAGCACCAGCGGCCTGATATGCACCGGGACCTCGCCGTCGGAGTCGGAGGTCACCAGCTCACGCAGCGCTGCCGAGGGTCCCAAGCCATCCAACCGCCCCACAGCCAGACCGGTCGCCGCCTGCTGCTCGGCACTGATACGACCCTTGAGGCGGCCCAGCCCCAGCCTCTTCATCCCGGTGGGCCACTGACGGCGCGCTCGTAGCTCGAACCCGGCGCGACCGAGTGCCTGTCGAGCGGCACTGACCTGCTTCTCATCCGGGGCGTCGGGCAGCTCCAGGCCTCCGCACAGGTCGCAGGCTCCGCAGCGCCATTCCCGGTCGAGGTGCGGATCATCGAGCGCCGACCTCAGGAATGCCATCCGGCAGGGGACGACAGTCGTCGCGGGACCGGCATCGGCGCCGAGCCGCTCATAGGCGATCATCGCCTCCTGCTCGGCCAGGCGTGCGGCATCGACTCTGGCATAACGCTGGGCGTCATAGGACCAGGGCTGACCGGTGGACTCCCAGCCACCGCGTACCCGGCGCACGGCGCCGTCGACGTCAAGGACCTTGAGCATGGACTCCAACCGGGTGCGCCGCAACGAGGTCACTGTCTCCAGCACCGCCGTCGACATCGGCCCGGCCCCCGACTCCCGCTGCTTGTCCAGTCCGGCCAGGACCGTACGAACCTGGTCCTCGGGAGGGAAGCCCTGGGAGCCGAACCACTCCCAGATGGCGCGGTCCTCGTCCCCCGGCAGCAGGACCACCTCGGCCCGCTCCACGCCACGACCGGCGCGCCCCACCTGCTGGTAGTAGCTCACTGGCGAGGACGGTGCCCCCACGTGCACCACGAAGGCCAGATCCGGCTTGTCAAAGCCCATGCCCAGGGCCGAGGTCGCCACCAGCGCCCTGACCCGGTTGGCCTTGAGATCCTCCTCGAGGCGCTCACGCTCGGCGGCGTCGGTCTGACCCGTGTAGGCGGCTACCTCCACACCCGCGGTGCGCAGGTACTCGGTAACCTCCAGCGTCGCCGAGACGGTCAAGCAGTAGACGATGCCGCTTCCAGGGGCGTGCCTGAGGTAGCCGGCAAGCCATGCCAGGCGGGTGGCCGAGTCCGGCAGGACCTTGACCCCCAGGTGCAGGGAACGGCGTTCCAGGGAGCCGCGCAGCACCAGGACCGGGGAGTCGTCCGAGCCATCGGCTCCGGTCGCGCTCAGGGACGCCCCCAGCTGCTCGGCGACGTCGGCACTGACCCGGGCGTTCGCGGTCGCCGTGGTCGCCAGGACCGGGGTGCGCGGTGGCAGACCGGCCAGCAATGTGCGAATGCGCCGATAGTCCGGGCGGAAGTCGTGCCCCCAGTCCGAGATGCAGTGGGCCTCGTCGATGACCACCAGTGCGGCTCCGGCCGCCAGGTGCGGCAGGATCTCGTCACGGAACACAGGGTTGTTGAGTCGCTCGGGGGAGACCAGCAGGACATCCACCTCGCCTGCACGCACCCGGGTCTCGATCTCCTCCCACTGGATGACGTTGGCCGAGTTCATGGTCACGGCCCGGATCCCGGCACGCTCAGCGGCGGCGACCTGGTCGCGCATCAGGGCGAGCAGCGGCGAGATGATGACGCTCGTCCCGACGACTCCGGACCGGCTGCGAGTGCCGGATACGGGCGGCGGTGTGCCGGGTCGCCAGTCCCCCCAGCCCTCACGCAGCAGCACCGTCGCCACGAAGTACACCGCCGATTTTCCCCAGCCAGTGCGCTGGACCACCAGAACCCGGCGGTGGGCGAGGACCAACGCCTCGATCGCCCGCCACTGGTCCTCGCGCAGGTGCGCATCGCTGCGGCCCACGAGCTCGCGCAGGACGGCCTCGGCGCGCTCACGCAGCGGCGAGGCGAGTGGCTGCGAGCGCTCGGTGCGCTGCGGGTCCTCAGTGCCTGGGATCGTCATGGACCCACGGTAACGCCGGCGATCGCAGAGGTCAGGCCTTGGATACCCTTGGTCCATGGACCTCCTCATCATCGCCGTGCTAGGCATCCTGGCCATTGCTGCGGCCTCGCAGCTCAGTGACCGCATCGGTGTCGCCCCGGCGCTGATCCTTCTGGCGGGCGGTACGGCGGTCGGTTTCCTGCCCTTCATCCCGGCGATCGAGCTGGACCCCCAGGTGGTCCTGGAAGGAGTTCTTCCTCCGCTGCTGTTCTCCACGGCGGTGAGCATCTCGACGATCAACTTCCGCCGCGAGCTCGCTCCGGTGGCGGTGCTGGCCATCCTGCTGGTGGCCCTGTCCGCCGCGGTGATCGGTGTAGCCCTGGCCCTCGTGGTCCCGGGACTCTCCCTGGCCTGGGCGATCGCGATGGGAGCGATCCTCAGCCCCACCGACGCCGTGGCCATCTCCATCGCGCGCCGGCTGGGAGTCTCACAGCGCATCATCACCGTCCTGGAGGGGGAGGGGCTCCTCAACGACGCCACCGCCCTGGTGCTTCTGTCCTCGGCCGTCTCCGCGGCCACGTCGGGAGGCATCAGCGTCGGAGGCGTGCTGGGCGGTTTCGCCCTGGCCGTCCTCGTGGCCCTGGGGGTGGGCTGGCTCGTCGGCGAGGTGAGCCTGCGGGTGCGCTCCCACATCACCGACCCCACCGTGGACACGGTCGTGTCCTTCACCGTTCCCTTCCTGGCAGCGATCCCGGCCGAGCACATGCACGGCTCGGGCCTGGTGGCCGCTGTCGTCGCCGGACTCATCACCGGTCACCGTGGCCCGCGGATGCTTCCGCCGGCCCACCGGGTGGCCTCACGCACCAACTGGCACACCGTCGAGCTCACGCTGGAAGGACTCATCTTCCTGTTCATGGGGCTGGAGTTCTTCGGCGTCGTTGAGAAGGTGGACGCCTCGGATCTCGGCGTTCGCCGGGCCGTCGGGGTCGCTGTCCTCGCCGGAGCAATGACCGTCGTCGTCCGGGCTCTCGTCGTCGCCCCGATGCTCAAGCTCCTCAGCCACCGCACGGCGCGCTGGGCGGTCCACTGGGAGGAGAACGAGGAGGCCATCCACCAGTTCCAGAACCGCTGCGCGGCCATTGTGCGCGGTGAGGCGGAGATGCCTCAGGTCCCGTGGGACCGCCGCTTCGCCCAGGTCCAGCGCAAGCTCCGGCGAGACCCCAGCCACGAGAGCATCGCGCGGCGCGCCCGCCGAATCTCCAGCCGGGTCCGACGTCGAGGGGCCGACCTGGACTACTTCGCCGCAGATCCCCTGCGCTCCCGTGAGGGCGCCGTCATCGTCTGGGCGGGTATGCGCGGCGCCATCACCCTGGCGGCGGCCCAGACCCTGCCGACCACGGCGCCGCACCGGCCCTTCCTCCTCCTGGTGGCCATGCTGGTGGCGGCCGGCTCCTTGACGCTTCAGGGGCTGACGCTGCCAGCGCTGGTGCGCGTGTCCAGGCCCGCGATGGCCGGTTCCGCCGACGAGAAGGAGAGGGCAGCCGTCATCTCGCTGCTGGTCAACGCCGCCCGTGACGTCGTCGGCGATGGCCACGATCTCACCGGCCGCAGCGTCCACGGGGCCGTCGCCACCAGCGCCGAACCGGTTGCTGAGGTCTCGCGTCCCGCACCGCAGGCCGAAGGGACGACTGTCCTCGAGGAGCCTGCCGCCTCCGAGGCGAAGGCGGAGCTGGGCAAGTCCTCGACCTGCGCTCAAGACGGCGAGAACCTCAGCCCAACGCTCGATCAGCACGCCCTGCTGCGGCGCGAAGGCACGGACATCGTTCTCTCCCCGGCCGCAGTCGCCCGGGCATGGACCGACCCCACCTGGCGGCACGACGAGCTCGCGCCGATGCGAGAGCGTGCCCTGGACATGATCCGCGCTCAGCGTGAGGCTCTTCTGGACGCCGGTGACGAGGGGCTGTACTCGGCAGACTCACTGGAGCACGCCCTGGACCGTCTCGACTTCCAGGAGATCATGCTGACCAGCGAGCCCCACTGACGAACTGAGCGGATCCTCCTCCCAGTGGTGCCCCGTCCGGTGACGGATCCCGACCATGCCCGGAGACGGGGCCGTAGACTCCAACCCGTGAGCGCGAACCTGCCCCTGAGACCTGACCTGGAGGGCGAGGCGCCCTACGGCGCCCCCGAGATTGACGTCCCTGTGCGGCTGAACGTCAACGAGAACCCCTACCCGCCCTCGACGGCAGTCATCGAGTCGATCGCCACCGCCGTGGCTCGGGCCGCCCAGGGCCTCAACCGCTACCCGGAGCGCGACTTCCCCCGGCTGCGGGAGGCGCTCGCGGACTACCTCGAGGCCGAGTCCGGCGTGCACCTGACCCCTGAGCAGATCTGGGCCGCCAACGGCTCCAACGAGGTCATGCTCCACGTGCTCCAGGCCTTCGGCGGCCCCGGGCGCACCTGCCTGACCTTCACCCCCACGTACTCGATGTACCCCGAGTACGCCCGCGACTCCCTGACCGATTACGTCACCCGCCCGCGCCGCGAGGACTTCACGCTCGACGTCGAGACCGCCGTGGCCGCGATCAGCGAGCTGCGACCGGCCGTCGTCATCCTGGCCAGTCCCAACAATCCGACCGGGACGGCTCTGCCGCTGGAGGACATTGACCGGATCCTTGAGGCGGCCCGCGGCCACGGCCCCATGCTCGGAGCCGAGATCGGCTCACCGGCCCGGGCCAGCGACTGTGTCGTCGTCATCGATGAGGCCTACGCCGAGTTCCGCCGTCCGGGCGTGCCCAGCGCCCTGGAGCTGCTGGGGCCGGCCAACCCGCACCTGGCTGTCACCCGCACCATGTCCAAGGCCTTCGGAGCCGCCGGCCTGCGCCTGGGCTACCTGGCCGCCGACCGCGCCCTGGTCGACGCCCTGCGCGTCGTGCGCCTGCCCTATCACCTCTCCGCCGTCACCCAGGCCGCTGCCCTGGCCGCCCTGTCCCACCGTGATGAGCTCATGACCCAGGTCGCCTCCCTGCGGGACGAGCGCGACGCCCTGGTGGCCTGGCTGCGAGGCCGGGGTCTGACCGCCCACGAGTCGGATGCCAACTTCGTCCTGTTCGGCCCGTTCCCCGACCGCGAGTCCGTCTGGCAGGCCCTGCTCGACGCCGGGATCCTCATCCGCGTCGTCGGCCCCGAGGGCTTCCTGCGGGCCAGCATCGGCACGCCTGAGGAGATGGAGCGGCTACGCAGTGCCCTGGCCGCGGTCATCGGAGGGTGAGCGCCGATGCCGCACGCGGACGGAGCCGAGGACCGGTAGGGTTGCTACCGGTTGATACACCTAGGAACCAGTACCGCTGAAAAAGCACGACACACGATGCTGAGGAAGCACACATGAGCCGTACCGCGCGCATCGAGCGAGCCACGAGTGAGTCCAGCGTCGTCGTCGAGATCAACCTCGACGGCACGGGCCAGACCGACATCTCCACCACTGTCCCCTTCTACGACCACATGCTCACCGCTCTGGGGCGTCACTCCCTCATCGACATCACGGTGCGCGCCACCGGTGACACCGAGATCGACGTGCACCACACCGTGGAGGACACCGCTATCTGTATCGGCGATGCCCTGTGTGTCGCGCTGGGTGACAAGCGCGGCATCCGTCGCTTCGGTGAGGCCAGTGTCCCCCTGGACGAGGCCCTGGCCCATGCGGTCGTCGACATCTCCGGGCGTCCCTTCCTGGTGCACGAGGGCGAGTCCGAGGCTTTCGTCCACCACCTCATCGGGGGCCACTTCACTGGCTCGATGGTGCGTCACGTCCTGGAGGCCATCGCCTACCACGCCGGCATCTGCCTGCACGTGCGCGTGCTGTCCGGGCGCGACCCCCACCACATCGCCGAGGCCGAGTTCAAGGCCCTGGCTCGAGCCCTGCGCGCCGCCGTGGAGGACGATCCCCGTGTCGAGACCATCCCGTCCACGAAGGGAAGTCTGTAATGGCTCAGACCCCCGACCCTGATGGGAACCAGGACGGCCAGCGCGATCTGGACGCCGAGTTCGCCGCACTCATGGACGATGTCGAGATTCCCGACGACCTCTCGGCGGTTGACGACCTTGAGGCGCCTGAAGGCACCCGCAGCGGGCAGGACCGGGACGGCTCGAATGAGGATGGCCCCGCCTCAGTCGCTGATCCGGGGCAGGCCGGCCCTCAGGGAGTGAGTCCTCACGATGTCCCTCACAACACCTACCACCCTCTCAGTGAGGCGGACGGGGGAGTGCAGGCCTCTGACGGCTCCTCGCGGCTCACCGACGCCCAGGAGGCGCAGATCGCCGCGGCGGCCGACTCCTTGAGCTCCTACGGATCCGGTGAGTCCGGCGATCAGGCCCCGAGGGCGGTCAAGGTCGCGGTCGTCATGACGCCGCTGAACCGGGCTGACGGGCTGGCGGGCATGTGCTCCCTCCTGGACCTCGACTGCACCGTGGTGCCCTCCTCTAGCGGAGCCTTCGCGGTCAAGCAGTTCGTCTCGGCCCACTCGGACTGGGACGTGGCCGAGCTCCTGGGCGGATCCGACTCCGAACCGGCAGAGGCCGCCGAGCTGGCCGCCCAGCTCTCCCGCCTGTCACGAGCCGGCGCGGTGCTCATGACCGCCGACCTGGCCACCGACGTCGGTATCGAGTCCGGCCTGTCCGGAACGATCACCGCGCGTCACTTCACCAACGGTCAGCCTGGTGAGGAGGCATCGGCGGGGCTCCTCCTGGCCTCCATGGACCAGGTTGTCGAGGACGTGCTTCTGGGCGTCATCGACGCCGACGACGTCCCCGGCGCCGTGAGGTCCTCGGAGATCAAGGCGCCTCGGGCGATGCGTTGGTTCGGCCGCGGGCTGCGCCGTCCCCCGCAGTGAGGATCGGAACCATCGCTTCCCTGAGAGCCGCCTACGGCTCCTAGCCGGCGTACGAGCTCGTCCGCTGCCCGCCCTTCAGGTCCGAGGCGATGCATGAGAAACCTCGCTTCCCGGCGTTCCAACCCGCTTCACCGGGGCCCAGCACCGACGTGCTCGGATTGGCCGCGCCGTACTGCTTGGCGGCCTGCGAGGTGCAGGTGTTCTGCACGTTGGGATCGGCGGCCAGATCGTCGTCACTGGAGCCCGTAGTGCTCTCCGCCAGCGTCCCCACCTCGTAGACCTCCCAGGAATGGGGCTCGTTGCAGTCCACCTTCCTGGCCGTGGTCTGCCCCGAGACGGACGTGGTGCCGGCCAGACAGGTACCGACCGGATGCGGTGGGGTCGAGGCGGTGTCCTGGCCCGACGGTGAGGAGTGGGACGCCCCAGCGCCGGATGCCGCTCCCGAGGCCCCGGCAGACGCGCCCGTCCTGGCTGTTGAGACAGCGGGAGCCAGCCAGGTACCCGCCATCCAGCCGGCGACCAGCCCGATGACAAGACCGACAACCGCTCCCACGATCCCGGCGCGCAGCCCGATCTGACGGCGCTCGCGCTTGGTGATCCTGATGGACCTGCCCGCGCCCGTCACTCCTGCCCCGCTCAGAGAGGCGTTCAAGGAGTCCGGCGAGGACACCGGCATCGACGACTGCTCGTAGTACTCCAGCTGGCCGGACAGGGGCGACGGTGCGGACTGCGCCGAGCGGGCGGACTGTGCCGAGACGTTGCGACCAGGTGGAGGTGCCAGGCCTGCCTCGACCAGCTGCAAGGAGGTCACGGGGCCGCCGACGGCCAGGTTTCCCGTCCCGAGCTGTTCGCGAACCTGCCCCAGGGCACCAGTGAGCTCGGTGCCGTTGCGGTAACGGTCTGCCGGATCCGGCGCCATGGCCTTGCTCAGCACAGGAAGCAGGATCTCGGGAACGTTCGGGTCACTGAGGTTGAGGGGGGCATCGAGGGATCGGACGATCTCGGGCAGGCTTCGCTGCACGCCGTCGGGTCCGCGTCTGGGTCCTCGCCCGGTCAGCAGAGAGAAGAGGACCGCCCCCATGGACCACACATCCCCCTCGGGGCCGGGACTGGTCAGCATGAAGGCCTCCGGCGCGGCGAAGTCGGGAGTCAGGCACTCCAGGGTGACGGTGGGGTCCTGCCCCTCGCGCTGGACCGAGGCGATGCCGAAGTCCGAGAGCCGCGGTGAGCCGTAGGAGTCCAGAAGGATATTGGCGGGCTTGACATCCCGGTGCATGACGCCGGCCGTGTGAGCCGCCCCGAGCGCCGAGGCCGCGGCCTCCACCAGTGCCACGGCGTCCGATGCGGGTGTCGGTCCGCGCGATACGAGGTCGTAGAGGCTGCCGCCGGCGCACAGCTCCATGACCAGGTAAGGGCGTAGGTCGGGCAGCTTACCGGTGTCCACCAGAGAGACCACGTGCGGATGCCCCGAGATCCGTGAGGCCGCCTGCACCTCGCGCATGAACCGCCTCTCGTTGCGCGGATCGTCCAGAGGGCGGGAGTCGACCTTGACGGCGACCGGACGCTCCAGGGAGTCCTGCACACCGGCATAGACCGTGGCGAAGCCTCCTCGACCCAGCACCGAGGTGATCCGTACCCCGGGGATGGAGAATGGTGCAGCGCTGTGGGACTCACCAGATCCGCGCGTACCTGTGCTAGCCGCCCCTGAGGAGAGGCTCGCCGAGGGTGATGGAGGAACTGGCGGCGGTGCCGACGAAGGCGTGTGCGAAGACGGGGGCGCCTCACCGGGTGGGAACTGCATGCTCACGGACAAATCTTCGCCCATGTTGGAGGTTAGCGAAAGGAAACCGGCTGCCCAGTGTCGGATCGGGTGCTCGGCGCAGTCCTCAACCGACCGGTTGAGGACAGTGATGACCTGTCCGGAGCGCGCCGAAACTGTTGCGCAGACACTGCAGGTGCCGGGTCTGCGCATGTCAGTGGTTGTTTCAGAGTGTGGAGGAGGCCCCAGAACGATCTGCAGGGACGGTAGGGTATGTCACATGCAAGCGCCCCGAGTCACCGTCTTGTCCTACGGATCCGGCAATGTCCGTTCGGCGGTGCGTGCCCTGGAACGCGTCGGAGCGCAGGTCTCCCTGTCCAACGACCCCCACGAGGTCACCGAGGCCGACGGCCTGGTGGTTCCCGGTGTCGGTGCCTTCGGCGCGGTCATGGACCAGTTGCGGGCGGTTGATGCTCCCCGCCTTATCGAGCAGCGCCTGGCCGGCGGACGCCCGGTCCTGGGAATCTGTGTGGGCATGCAGGTCATGTTCGAGCGATCCGAGGAGCACGGCACCATCGAGGAGGGCCTCGGGCAGTGGCCCGGAACGGTGACCAGGCTGCATGCCGACGTCGTCCCTCATATGGGATGGAGCCAGGTCCGCCCGCCCCAGGACTCGGTACTGTTCGACGGCGTCGCCGACGAGCGCTTCTACTTCGTCCACTCCTACGCGGCTGCCCAGGACCCCGCGGAGCTGCTCGCTCCCGGCCCGACCCGGCTGCCCCGGGCCACCTGGGCGACTCATGGGCAGGACTTCCTCGCCGCCGTCGAGAACGGAGTCCTGTGCGCCACACAGTTCCATCCCGAGAAGTCCGGCGACGCGGGGGCGCAGCTCCTGCGCAACTGGATGACAACTCTGTGAACCACCCGATCCACGCTCGAACCAACCCACGACCACCGTAGGAGAAAGTCATGCTCACCCTACTTCCCGCCGTCGACGTCGCCGATGGCAAGGCCGTCCGGCTCCTCCAGGGAGAGGTCGGCTCGGAGACGGATTACGGCAGCCCCGTCGACGCCGCCCGAGACTGGGTGCGGGCTGGGGCCGAGTGGATTCACCTGGTGGACCTCGATGCGGCCTTCGGGCGGGGCTCCAACTCCGAGCTGCTCTCGCGCATTGTCGGTGAGGTCGGCATCAAGGTGGAGCTCTCCGGGGGTATCCGCGATGACGCCTCACTGGCTCGGGCGCTGGCCGCTGGTGCCGCCCGGGTCAACCTGGGTACGGCGGCCCTGGAGGATCCTGAGTGGACCGAACGCGTCATCGCCGAGCACGGCGACAAGATCGCCGTCGGCCTCGATGTTCGCGGAACGACTCTGGCCGCCCGCGGCTGGACCAAGGAGGGCGGTGACCTGTGGGAGACCCTTGAGCGGCTCAACGCCGCAGGATGCGCACGCTACGTCGTCACCGACGTCACCCGTGACGGCACTCTGAGCGGTCCCAACACCACACTGCTCACCGAGGTCTGCCAGCGCAGCCCTGCACCGGTGGTCGCCTCGGGAGGCATCGCCCACCTCGATGACCTGGTCGCCCTGCGGCGCCTGACCCCGCTGGGGCTGGAGGGCGCCATCGTCGGCAAGGCACTCTACAACGGCAACTTCACGCTCCAGGAGGCGCTGGCCGTGGCCGGTGACGAGGAGCTGCGCGAGCCGTCGAAGGAACGTGCCTGAACCCCTGCCTGGCGTCGCCCGATCGCGCCGCGGATGCTGTGCAGCTACTACGGACGTCCAGGACGCTTCGGGCGCTGCCAGTGCCTGATGACACGTCGAAGCGCGGTGGCGAACACGACGCCAGTGGTCGCCAGGTAGGGGCCATAGTGCTGCCGGGTGATCGGTCCCAGCGGCTTGCCCAGCGTCTTGACGATGGCGGTGGAGACCGCCATGCGCGCGGCACGCTCGCCGGCCGCGTGAATGACGACTGAAGGCAGGGGCAGGTCGCGGCGCCCGGACTCGGCGGCGAAGAGCTTCACCGGGATTCCGGTCAGTGCCTGCTTCCAGTATCCGCGGGGGCCTTGACTCAGGTAACGGGAGGTCGCCGTCCTCATCTCCGGTGTGGTCCACGGCGCGGGAGGCTGGTGTCCGCCCCGGGTCAGCAGGTGCGTGACAGCCACTCCGGTGACCGATCCCGCCACAACCATCGCTGCGCGCCGCCACATCCGCTCAGGGTGGGTCAGCCCCAGCCACACCTGGCTCATCTCCGCCATGATCGGGAAGGAGATGGCCTCAGCCATGCCCCAGACGAACATCACGGCGTCTCCGCGGCCGCCCTCCATCGCGGTGTGCAGGATGGTGAAGACATCTGAGACCGGCTCGGGTCTGCGGGGGCGCTGGAGCATCTCCATGATCTGCTCGCGCGCCAGATCGCTGACGCCCTCCACGTTGTCGCTGGGGGCGATCGGCTCGCCGACACGGACCTCGACGGGGGAGTAACGGGGCAGGCCGCCCTTCTTGGGCATCATCTCTCGCGTCCCCACCAGCGCGACCGGTAGCACGGGGATGCCGAAGTCACGGGCGAGCCGGGCGGCCCCGGAGTGGAAGCGGTTCATCCTCCCGTCCGTGGAGCGGGTGCCCTCGGGGAAGATGAGAATGCTCATCGACTCCGCCACCCGATTGGCCAGCGTTCCTCGCAGCTCCTCGTAGGCCCCCTCGCCGTCGCGCCGTACCGGGTAGGCGCCCAGCAGTCCCCTGGCCACGAGGCGACGAGAGCGACGGGTGAACCAGTAGTCCTGGGCAGCGACCGTGACTACTCGCATGAGGGTGGGGGAGGCGCTCATCATGGCGATCGTGTCGGCATGGGAACCATGGTTGGCGACGACGACGTAGGGGCCGTCGGCATCGAACTCGCCCTCGACCCGCACGCCCCCGAACGGAGCGATGACGGCGGACCAGAAACGCTGACGCAGTACCGCGCGCCAGGTGACCTTCTGCGGTGTTTGCACAATCGATCGCAGGCGGCGTCCCGCCGAGGCGATCTCGGCCGGACCTGGCACCGAGGGTATCTGAAGGGGCATTGGGCTACCTTTCCGTGGGTTGTGCAGGCGATGGGGGAGACGACTCGGACTCGGAGAGACAGGACGGACTGGGAAGGACATCGGGAGGACTGGTCCACTCATCCCAGAACGGCGGCCAGAGGCAGGACCAGGAGCAGGGAGTCGACACGGTCCAGGAGGCCTCCGAAACCCGGCAGCCAGGTGCCGGCGTCCTTGACCCCGGCGGTGCGCTTGACGAGCGACTCCAGAAGGTCGCCCAGGACGCCGCCCAGGCCGACGGCGATCACCAGGCCGGGGGTGATGTGGCCCAGCAGGGTGAGGATGAGGGCGGCCCCGATGACGGCTCCCGCCAGTCCGCCGAGCGTCTTGTTCGGGGACAAGGGGGACAGCGGACGGCGTGCCCACGCCATCGGGCGCAGGAAGGTGCCGCCGGCCCACGCGGCCACATCGGCGGCTGCAGCCGCGAAGGCGATGAGGAACGCGTCGTGCCACAGCACTACGAGGTGCGCCAGGGACCAGGGGATCCAGATCGAGGCGAAACCGGCAATCGTCGCCCTCCTCAGGCCGTGCTCGACGTCGCCGGACAGGACTGCGGGCACGGCGCACACGAGCACCGTGAGCGGAGCGAGTGCCATGAGGCCCGGACGCATCCAGGCGGCCAACGGATAGATCACCGCCAGTGACGCCAGAACCAGGGTCTCCACCCTGGGCAGCCGAGTGAGCCGGGAGAGCTCACGAACCGACTGCAGCCCGAGGGCGGCGGCGAGCAGCGCCGTCGTCCCCCGCCCGACCCAGATAGGGACACCGACCGCCGGGATGATGATGGCCCAGGTGGTCCAGCGACGGCGCAGCTCCGCCTTGCGGGACAGGGCCACGCCGATGCCGGCCAGGAGCAGGATCGCCACGGCCGTGGCCGCGAGGAACACCGCTCGACCAGTGAGGACCCACCCCGGCCCGGGAACGGTCACAGTCCACGAGCGGCTTCCGCCCACGATCCAGTCGATCACTCCGCCGGCCGCCCCATCATGACCCGCCCAGGTGCTGATACCGGTGTTCACGACTGGGCTCCCGGAGCGGCCTCGTCCTCAAGGGCACTGCGGCCGATACTGGTGATGTCCTGTGGCGGTGGCGGCGCCATGGTGTCGGCCAGGGCCGGACCGGTGCGCCCGGCGAGCGCGGCGGCTGTGCGCGCCAGCCGTACGCAGGCCGTCACCGCCGAGCCCACGATGATGACCCAGGCGATTATCGCCAGGTACTGGGGCAAGGCGGCCGCTACGACCGCCGCCAGGCACCGCTCGGTCTTACCGAACGGCCCACCGTTGAGCCTGGCGGCTCCGGCACCCGCGGCGGCCAGGGAGATGAAGGTCGGTAGCGTTGCCGCCGCCAGAGAGACCAGAGTCAGGTAGACCGTGGTGGCTGATGAACCGGTGCGCAGGGCGAGGCCCACCAGACCGGCCATGATGAACAGGTCGGAGACCCGGTCCCCGATCTCGTTGAGGACGAAGCCGAAGGGCCTCGACACGCCTCGCGCCCGAGCCACGGCGCCGTCCAGATTCGCACCCCCGAGCCGGGCGGCCAGCAGGATGAATGCCAGGAGCCACCAGCCCATGACCAGTGCCCCGCAGCCCAGTACGGCGGCGATGACGCCGACGGCGGTCCATACGTCAGGGGAGATGCCGCGGCGCACCGAGGCCTGGATGATGACCCCCAAGCGGCGGGTGTACCAGTACTTCAACGAGTAGAGCGATACCACCGAAACAGGCTATCGACCCCAGTCCTCGAAGGTGCGTGATTGGACCGGAAGGCCCTGGGGAGTAATCTCCAGGGCCCGGACGCGCTACGGTGAGCATTATGAGCAGGTCTTCGGATAACCCACTGCCGACTCCTCGGCCCGAGGCGGCGCCCCAGGTGGCTGCTGCTATGGCGGCCAGGGCGAAGCTGGAGCGGCTTCTTGCCGCGCCCTCACCCTTCGCCGGAGATGATGGGACAGTCCGTCCAGAGGTTGAAGCGGCCTTGGAGGCCACGGACCTGGCGCGCCACGAGTACCTCGACCGGTTGTGGTCAGCGCTCGTCGACGGACGTCTCATCGTCCCGGTTGCCGCCCACGCCTTGCCAGGGTCCCCGGAGAAGCGGGGCCTCCAGCGCGTCGACCTGTCGCACGGCGTCGCGCCCGAGGTCCCGACCCACGAGGTGCATACTGCCGATGCCTGCCAGGACGCGGCGACCCTGGCGGTGAGCCTGCCCGATGGGCACATCGCCCTGCCGGTGTTCACCAGCGCCGAGGCGATGAGCCGGTGGCGCAGCGACGTGCGCCCCGTGCCTGTCGCGCCCGAACGGGCGGCCCAGGTCGCGTGCCTGTCTACCGACCAGCTGTGGGTGCTCGACCCCGGTAGTCACGATCTACGCCTGCCGCGTCCTGCCGTGGTGGCTCTGGCCGGGGGAGAGCCGTGGGTGCCGTCGTGGCGCAATGAGCCGGTTCAGGCCGAGGTACGTGCTCAGCTCGAGGCCGTCGACGGCGTCACCGGCGTGGCCTTCGGCCCCGGAGAGGACGCCGAGCTGAGGGTCTTCATCCGTATCGATGCCGCGGGCGGACGGACCGGTGTGGCCCGGAGCCTGGAGGACTGCCAGTACGTCATGGTCAACCCGGCCTGGGGGGATCTCATCGATACCGTGGAGCTGTGCCCGCTCCCGGCCTGAAGCTCTTCTTCCCGCGATTGCAGGCGCGGCCGGGTGACTCCGGTCAGACGACTCAGGGACGCCCCAGAATCACGGTGCTCCACTGCTCGACCTGACCGTAGTGGTCCTTCATGGGGCCGGACACCTGGTCGAACCGGGCAACGACGTCGCGCAGAGCCAGGGCGTCCTCTTCCCTCCCGTCGTTCTGGGCGATTCGGGCGGAGGCCTCCGCGATCGCGCGAACCTGGGCGAGGTCCCGGGTGGAGACCGTCACCCGGCCAGGACCCGGGTCCCTGGTGGTGCTCCAGTCCGCACCCGCCTGACGGGAGGTAGAAGGATCGCCATCGGTCTCGCCGTGAGGGGTCGAGGTCCTCACACTGTTCCATTCCATGGGATCGGAGCGTAGGGCATCCGTTTTGACCAGACCACCGAAAATAACGTGTGTTGGAATAGTGCTAATGACCACTGCATCTCGTTTCCGCGCGAGCAGCGCCCCCGGACCCGTATCTCGGCCCGATTCCGTTGACGATGTGGCCAGTGCCACCCTCGGGGAGATGACCTCGATGGGTGGGGCCGGGAGCCATCAGACGCCTCCCGAGCCCTTGGTGAGCGCCCACGATCTCAGTGTCGGCTACAGCGATGAGCCGGTCTGTGCTCCGGCGACCTTCAACCTGCTGCCTGGTCAGGTCCTTGCCCTGGTCGGGGTCAATGGGGCGGGGAAGTCGACGATCCTGCGCACATGCTGCGGGCTCCTGCACCCGCTTCGAGGTGAGGTTCGGGTTCTTGGGCACGTTTCCGACCCCCGCTCGGGCGCTCAGCGCGCCGCCGTTGCCACCGACCTGGGACAGGAGTCCTTCTTCCCCACACTGACCGTCGCCGAGCACCTGCGTCTGGTGTGCTTCGGTCACGGTGTCGCCGACGCCGACGACGTCGTTGGTGACCTGCTGGAGGATCTGGATCTGACCCGAGTGGCGGGGCACCTGCCCGAGGAGCTCTCCTCGGGGCAGCGGCGTCGTCTGGCGCTGGCGTCGGTTCTGGCCCGGCCTCGCAGGCTGCTGATCCTCGATGAGCCGGAGCAGCGGCTAGACCGGGTGACCCGTCTGCTTCTGGCCGACCGTCTCATCGAGGAGCGCGACTGCGGTGGGGGAGTGCTCATGGTCTCCCACGATCCTGAGATCGTGGAGGAGGCCGCCACCCAGGTTCTCCTCGTGGGACGCAGCACCCGGCTGCTGAACGTGGCCGATGGCGTACGCGCCATCGAGGATGGGCTCCAGTGACGCAGATGGGATCCTCAGGTGAGGCAGTCTCGGCCCGGTCGGGGGTGGCCGCCTTCCCCGACGGGGCCGAGCTGCGGCGATGGACCAGGAGACGCACTCGCAGGCACCGTCGCGGTGTGTGGGCGCTCGTGGGTGACATCTACTCCGGGCTTCTGACGATTGTCGTCGTCGGAACGATCCTGGTCCCTCACCTGAGCCGGCTGGTTGCTGCCCGGCCCTCGTCGTCGAGCCAGGAAACTGCCGAGCTTGGAGCGCTCGATCTTGACCCGGGGTGGCTGGTGCTGGCCCTGACGATGCTGCTGCTGGCACTCGGGATCGGTCCGCTCAGTCGACTCGGTCCGCTCTTCCTGCGCCCCCACGAGGCCGCCTGGTGGCTGCCGATGCCCGGGGACCGGGGCACCCTCCTGGTGCCCGTGGCCCGCGTTGAGTACCTCATCGCAGCCACTGCGGGCGCGGTGATGGGGGTGCTTCCAGCACTGGCCTCCGCAAGCGGATGGGGCGCCGCCGTGGCGTGGCCGGTCCTGATTGCGGCCGGGGTCTGCCTGGTGCTCTCCGAGCTCATTACGGCGCAGGTCCAGGGCCGAGGGGTAACGTGTCTGCGCCGGTTCCTGATCCTGTTCGGGGCGGCAGCCTGCTTGGCAGGGACGACTTTCCCCTTCCCGCGCTCGATGACCGGGAACGTGGTGGTGGCGACCCTGGCTGGGGTGCTGGTCGCCGCTGGAACTCTGCGCTGGAGGCAGGCACGACTCGTCCTGGGACACGTGCGCGACGATGGGCTTCTTACCGTCGTCGCCCGATCCTTCGGTGCCCACGTCTCATTGCTGTCTTTGGATACCAGAGCCGTGGGACGGCTGCTGTCGCCGGCGCTGCCTCGTCCGGCAGCCCCTTCACCACTGCGATTGGCCCGGATCGGGCGCCGGCTGCCTCGGTCTGTCAGAGTGCTGACGGGGGTGGCTCAGGCGGACTGGATCCTACTGCGCCGCCAGCCCCGGCGACTGCTTCAGATCGGGGCAGGTCTGGCCGTTGCGGTACTGCCTCTCCTGTCGGCTGTCGGCATCCCGATGCGCGCCCTGGCCTACCTCGCCGGGGGTTGGATCGCGACCCTGGCCGTCGCCGAGCCGGCCCGTCAGGCCTGGTTCGACGGGGGTCCTGACACCTCATGGCCGGTATCGCCCTGGGTAGTGCGGGTGGGGCACCTGCTCGTGCCGGGGCTCTTCATGAGTGCGTGGTCCCTGCTGAGCCTGGCGCCCGCTATGACGTCCCTGGGCGCTGCGGGGGCATGGAAGGCCCTCAGGGTAGTGGCGGCCCTAGCGCTCGTGAGCGGATGGGCCTGGGCGGGAGCGGCACTGCGCTCCGGGTTCAGGGCGATGCCCGACTTCGCCGCTGGACTCGTGACCTCTCCCGTGGGGTCGCTGCCGCCGGGACTGGTGCAGATGCTGGTCGAAGGGCCTGATGCGGCGCTCGTGGGAGCGCTGGCCACTGCGCTTGTCGCCTGCGGAATCGCGGCGCCGACGACGACGGTGCTCGGGATACAGGCCGCTGCCGGCGCAGTCGTCATCCTGTGGGGCGTCCGAACGAACAGAAGGGCCTCCTGACGTCCTCATCCGCCTTGTGTCCGTCGCATACGTGGGAGGACTCACGTCAATAGGGGTGGAGATGCATTGGGAATGCGTACCTGTGTCCTGGTAGCATTTCTCACTGACCAACCGGGGTTCGCCCCGGTGCGCAAGCGGAGTGATCCCACCTGGGTTCCTTCACGGGAATCGGGTTCATGCAAGGATAGATAAGTCCTTCACGGTCACCTCTCAGCCCCTGGCCAAGAGGCAGCCGTGCTCAGTTCGAGGCCTCCGACCTGCGCGGCAGGGACGGGGGCCTTTCTTCGTTCCGCAATCATCCGTGACTCAGAGTGAGGAACCGACATCAGCGAGCCCCGTATCAACGAACGG
>ERZ773010.823-NODE-823-length-20773-cov-25.817598_pt1 | contig 20773 bp, 14 predicted proteins | sample MGYA00580842_ERZ773010 | MGnify/ENA primary metagenome ERZ773010 (study PRJEB29015, sample SAMEA2737982) | human oral metagenome | biome: human oral; feature: human-associated habitat; material: dental | place: China | collected 2107 ...
GGCCCTTGGGACCGAGGGTGACCTTGACGGCGTTGGCCAGGATGTTGACGCCTTCAACCAGCTTGGCGCGGGCTTCGTCGCCGAAATTGACTGTTTTTGCTGCCATGTTGTTGAAACTCCAGAATATGTTCAGGGGAACCGCGTGGTGCGGTTCCGGTGGGAAGGCTGACCGGGAAGGCCGGCCAAGGGCTGGTGTCCGGATGGGAACCTTGCCGGGGCCATTGCCATCGGGGGATCAGCGCTTCAGATGGGGGACTGCAGGCGGTGGGTTGCAGCGCAGGGCACCAAGTGCGGGCGCCCGGGTGATGCGGCGGTGCTTACTGCACCACGGCCATGATGTCTTCTTCGCGCATGACCAGCAGCTCTTCGCCGTCGACCTTGACGGTCTGGCCGGAGTATTTGCCGAAGAGCACCTTGTCGCCGACCTTCACGGCCAGTGGACGAACCTTGCCATCGTCGGCGATCTTGCCGTCGCCCACGGCCAGGACTTCACCCTGGTCGGGTTTTTCGGCGGCATTTTCCGGCAGCACGATGCCGGAGGCGGTTTTGCGCTCGTTGTCGAGGCGCTTGATGATGACACGGTCATGCAGAGGGCGCAGTTTCATTCAGTTCGCTCCTGAACAAGGGTGAAAGGGAATGGTTGGATGTCCCCGGGAGACGGGGCGGCCGGGACCGCTGGCCAGGTATCCGGAAACGCCCGGCACAGACCAGGGCGGATGCGGAAGGCCCGCATCCGGACGCACGGGGGCATCCGGAAGGGGGCAGCGGCAGCGGGGGCGCCGCGCCTTCCCGCCCGGTGAGACCGGGCCGGGACAGGGATGTCATCGAAACTGGGGACAGCCAGCACAAAGACAAGGGTGGAACGCAAAAAAATTTTTCGGGTTCGGGGTGGACCCGTCGGGTCCGTATTGGCACTCCCGGGCCGAGAGTGCTAACGCGCAATGATAGACAAGGCGACAAGGGGGATGCAAGGGGGGATGGACGGTTCGGCAGCCCGGAAAAAGTGAGGGGAACATGTGTCGCAAGGGACGGGGAGCAGGATGCTGCCTGGTGTGTCACGAGAGAGGGGGCGGAGGACAGCTTAGTGTGTTGCAAGGTAGCGGCGGCCCTGCAGCAGGCAGTAGCCCGGGGCCATGACACGTCCTGAAGGCGAGTGACAGGTGTGGGTGAAGAACGGGCGTGAGCGGGGCCGTGACGCGCTCGAAGGGGCGGCACGGGGATGGATGGGGCAACTACCCGGATCTGCAAGGGTTGTTGCGCCCGGACTGCGGGGCAGCGGTTCGGGCGGGCGATTCGTCGGGGCGGGCGGTTCGTTCGTCCTGTGGGGCTGCTGCGACAGCGGGGCCGGGCGCAAGATGCCTTCTTTCGAGGCAGCTGGGGCAGAGGATGCGTGGGCAGAGGGCGAAGCGGCGCGTGAAACGCGGGGTGCTGGTGGCGGGGGTGCTGCTGGCTGCGGGCATGGTGTCGCCTGCGTCCGGGGCGGTGAAGGGGGGATCGGGCCCTGCCCGGCTGGCCATGCTGGAATGGCCACGTACCGATACCGGGGAGCCGGCACCGATCTCGGAAGCGGCGATGAGCGCGCTGGTGGTGGAGCGGCTGCGCCAGGCGGGCATTGCCGAACAGGATTTCGGGCTGGCGGTGGTGCCGCTGGGGCTCAACGGCGCCGAGGCAGTGGCTGCGGCGGGGGAAGTGGCTGCGGGGGCGCGTTTCGGTGGCACGCCGTTGCTGAAGGTGGCGCACCAGTCGGGACGGCCGTTCAACCCGGCTTCCACGATGAAGCTGGTGACGACCTATGCAGCCCTGTCGATGCTGGGGCCGGACTACCGCTGGACGACGCGCTTCTACACTACCGGACCGATCAGAAATGGGGTGCTGCAGGGTGATCTGGTCATGCAGGGCGGGGGGGATCCGCACCTGGTGATCGAGGACCTGCACGCGCTGATGGCCGATCTGCGGGCGCAGGGGCTGACGACGATTCGCGGCAATCTGGTGATCGACGACAGCCGCTTCGCGGTGGGACCGGCCTATGGGAGTGCGTTCGATGGTGATGCCTCGCAGGCCTACAACGTGCGGCCATGGGCGGCGCTGACCAACTTCAAGGCCAGCAAACTGGTGGTGGATCCGAAGTCTAAACAGCTGGTGCTGGATCCGCCGCTGGCCGATGTGCAGCTGCGCTATGACGTGAAGGTGCTCAGGGGCCGGTGCCGTGGCGGGGCGACGCGGGTGTCGGTGGCCGACGGGGCCACACCGGCCGGCCGGCCGCAGGTGGCGGTGAACGGGACGCAGGTCAGGGCCTGCGGGCCGCTGCAGTTCTATGCGGCCATGCTGGATCACCAGCAGTTCGTGCACGGCATCTTCAAGGCGGCCTGGAAGAACATGGGTGGCCAGTTCCTTGGCCGGACACGGATCGAACCGGGCGCGGCGAAGCGTGCGCGGCCGCTGTATGCATGGCAGTCGTCGCTGGACCTGGGCGAGGTGGTGCACCAGATCAACAAGTTCAGCAACAACGTGATGACCCGGATGCTGCTGCTGGAGATGGCGGCGGCGAAGGGACAGGGCGCGCTGGCGCCCGAGGTGGCGGGACAGTGGCTGCACGGCTGGTACCGGTCGCAGGGCATGCCGATGGCCTCGCTGACGATGGAGAATGGTTCGGGCCTGTCGCGGCAGGCGCGCATCTCGGCCGGTGACATGGTGGTGCTGCTGGCCCGGGCAGCCCAGAGCCCGCAGGCCCGGTGGTTCGAGCAGTCGCTGCCGGTGGTGGGCATCGACGGCACGATGAAGACGCGGCTGCGGCTGGATCCGGTGGCGGGACAGGCGCAGATCAAGACCGGCACGCTGCAGGAGGTACGGGCCATTGCCGGCTACGTGACGGCAGCGTCGGGGCGGCGCTATGCGCTGTCGCTGATGATCAACGGAAAGTACCCGGCCGAGCGGGCCCTGCATGCGCAGGACGAGCTGCTGCGGTGGGTGTACCGGCATGGGTAAAGCGGTATAGTTGTCGTGTCATGGTTGGGGTGTGAATCACCCCGTGAAGGATTGGCAATGAGTCCGTTTGCCCGGGGTGTGGGGCTGTGCATGCTGTCGCAGGTACTGTTTGGTGTGCTGTATCTGTTCAGTCACTGGATGGCACCGGTCAGCGGGACGGATGTGTTTGCGCTGCGGGTGATGGTGATGCTGGCGGCGCTGCTGCTGTTGCTGGGGGCCTCCCGGGCGGGGTTGGGTGCGCTGGAGCATCTGGTGCGGCAGCAGCTGGGGCACGGCGTGTGGCGCTGGGTGGTGTTCCTGGTGGGCACACTGATCGTGGCCAGCCAGCAGTGGCTGTTCATGTGGGGGCCGGTCAACGGCGAGGGCGTGAATGTGGCCATCGGGTACTTTCTGTACCCGCTGGGCATGGCGCTGGCGGCCCGGGTATGGCTGAAGGAACGGCTCAACCGCCGTCAGCTGCTGGCCCTGGGGCTGGCCGTGCTGGGGGTGGCGCACGAGGTATGGGCCACGCGCAGTTTCTCCTGGGCCTCGCTGTGGGTGTGCGTGCTGTTTCCGCCCTATTATCTGAGCCGCCGCGTGATGGGCATTCCGGCGCTGCCGGGGCTGACGCTGGACCTGTGCCTGACGGTGCCGGTGATGCTGGTGTACCTGATGGTGCACGGCGATGCGCTGGCCGTGGTGCGCGACGAGCCGCGTTACTGGCTGCTGCTGCCGGCGCTGGGGCTGGTGAGTTCGGTGGGTATGGTGGCGCATCTGCGCGCCGGGCTGCTGCTGCCCTTCGGGCTGTTTGCGCTGCTCAGCCATACGGAGCCGGTACTGCTGTTTCTGGCCGCGGTACTGGTGCTGGATGCGCCGGTGAGCGCGGGGGCGTGGTGGACTTATGGGCCGATCTGGGCGGCGCTGATGCTGCTGGCCTGGGATGGGCTGCGGCAGTGGCGGCGGTCGCGGCGGGTGGGGGCGGCTGGGGTTGTGAAACGGGTGGAGGCGGTGAAGCTGGCCTGAGTGACAATGCCCGGACGCCGCGGAAGAGCATTGTTTCCGGAAGAAACGCCCGGTGCTGGACAGGCTGACGGTCTTTTACGAAAGCTTCGCCGGGCTGACGACACTGACGGAAGAGGGCTGAGGGGAAGGTGCCTGCTGGATATTTCCCGTGCTTCGTCCTCCGGTCATGCATGGTCTCTTCCACCGTGCGTGGGATTGCAGCCCGGCCTCCTGCGTGTAACCGATGACGGCAGGTTTCACTGCAGCCGGAACACCTCATCCAGCCTTTGCGCCGTGAGTGCCTGATCAGTCCAGCGGTCCATCTGTTCCAGGCTGGCCTGCTGCAGCCGCTGTTCGGTGGCTGTATCCAGAGGGCCGAAGCGGCTGACCAGCAGCTTGGCCAGTATCCTGCGCTGGGTGCGCTCGGCTCCCAGCTGGATGCCTTCCTGGCGACCGCGTTCTTCACCCAGCTGGATGCCTTCTTCCCGGCCACTTTCCCGGCCCTGCAGGATGCCCTGCTGGACCCCCTGCCGAATGCCTTCCTGCCGGCCCTGTTCCAGCCAGCGTTGCGTGAATGCGCCCATCTTTCTGTTCTCCGTGGGGTAGAGCTGTTCGTAGAGCCGCCACTCTTCGGCGGTCAGTGTGAGGTAGGTTTCGATGAAGTGCAGACTCAGATATCCGACCCATACGCCCGTACGGCGGCGATCAGGTCGCTGATGTAGGGGTCGTGGATGTGCTGGCTGGCCAGGGCATCGTCCAGTTCGAGCAGGTAGTCGATGTTGTGCCCGAGGTGGCCGGTGGCGTTGGCGATGATGGGGGCGACGGTGGCCACCGAGGTGTCGGTCTCGTACCAGGGCTGGGCCGGCGTCATGACGAAGACGATGGACTGCACGAGCCGGCCGTCGGCCAGGCGGACATCCTGCCAGAGGGGGAGATAGGTGCCGCCGATCATCTCCCGCATCCAGACGATCAGCAGCTCTTCGCGCAGTTCCTCCTCGCGCAGCCGGAAGGCGATGCCGGTGGTGGCGCTCATCTCGCGGCCGCGGGCCAGGGCCAGCATGCGGCCGGGCTGTTCGGGGGTGCCGCGCCCGGCCGTGAGCTTCATGCAGAAGCTGCGGTGCCAGCCACGCAGGGTGGCCTGCTGCTGTTCGGCGGTGTGGATGAGCGGGTTCCAGATGAGGGAGCCGTAGGCGAAGATCCAGACCGGTGCGAAGGGGTCGGGGCGCTGGGCCAGCATGTGGTCCAGCGATGCTTCGAGCTGTTCGCGCGTCCACCACTGGCCGGGAATCTTTGCAAAGGAGCGGATGTAGTCGCCGCTCTGCAGAAATTCGCGGGTGAGGGGGCTGGGTTTGGGCGTTCGTTTCATCTGGAACCTGCAGCCTCAGTACCCGACGGTCAGGCCGTCCGGGTTGCGCGGGTCGGAGTAGCCCCAGAGTTCGCCCTGCTCGGCCTGGATGGTCTGGGAGCGGCCCATGGCGGCTTTTTCGACGACGTTGTGGCCTCGCTGCTTCAGCAGTTCGATGGTGTCGACGGGGAAGCCGCGCTCGACGCGCAGTTCATCGGGCGTCCACTGGTGATGGAAGCGTGGGGCGGCTGCGGCTTCGGCCGGGTTCATGCCGTGGTCGACGGCATTGCTGACGGTTTCCAGCACGGTGGTGATGATGCGCGCGCCGCCCGGGGTGCCGGTGACCAGCCAGGGCTTGCCCTTCCTGAGCACGAAGGTGGGGGTCATGGACGAGAGTGGCCGTTTGCGCGGGCCGACGGCATTGGCTTCACCGCCGACCAGGCCGTAGGCGTTGGGCACGCCCGGCTTGACGGAGAAGTCATCCATTTCGTTGTTGAGCAGGATGCCGGTGCCCGGGGCGACGATGCCGGTGCCGAAGTTGGTGTTCAGCGTGTAGGTGACGGCCACGGCGTTGCCTTTGGCATCCATGACCGAGTAGTGGGTGGTCTGGTCGCTTTCGTAGGGCTGGGGTTTGCCGGGCTTGATGTCCTTCGCCGGTTTGGCCTGGGCGGGGTCGATCTGGCCGCGCAGCAGGGCGGCGTATTTGCGCGAGGTCAGCCCGGTCACGGGAACCTGCACGAAGTCGGGGTCACCCAGGTATTCCGCCCGGTCGGCGTAGGCCAGTTTCATGGCTTCGGCCATGTGGTGGACGGTCTGGGCGCTGTTCTGGCCCCAGGTGCCGATGGGCCAGCCATCCATGATGTTGAGCATCTGGACGAGGTGGACGCCGCCGGACGACGGGGGCGGCATGGTGACCACTTCGAACTGGCGATAGCTGCCCCGGATGGGGGTACGCTCGACGGCCTTGTAGCCGGCCAGGTCCGCAGCGGTGATCAGGCCGTGATGGCGCTGGCTGTCGGCCACGATCTTTCTGGCAATGGGGCCCTTGTAGAAGGCATCGGGGCCCTCGGCGGCGATGAGCTTGAGGCTGGCGGCCAGGTCTTTCTGGACCAGTTTGTCACCGGCCTTGAGGGGGGCGCCGTTTCTCCAGAAGATGGCGCGGGAAGACGGCCATTTGCCGAGGGTTTCGCGCTCGGTTTTGAGCTTGGCGGCCAGCGGGGCGGTGATGGTGAAGCCCTTCTCGGCCAGGGTGATGGCGGGTGCCATCACGCGCGTGAGCGGCAGGCGGCCCCATTTCTTCTGGGCGTGGGTCAGGCCGGCGACGGTGCCCGGGACGCCCACGGCTGCATGGGTGTAGAGCGATTTGCCGTCGATGACGTTGCCCTTCTTGTCCTGAAAGACCGTTTTGGTGGCGGCGGCAGGGGCGGTTTCACGGAAGTCGAGGGCGACATATTCACCGCTGCGGGCGTCGTGCACCATCATGAAGCCGCCACCGCCGATGTTGCCGGCATTGGGCAGAACGACGGCCAGCGCGAAGCCGACGGCTACGGCGGCATCGATGGCGTTGCCGCCGGCCTTGAGGATGTCGACGCCGACTTCACTGGCCAGCGCCTGTTCGCTGGCCACCATGCCGCGTTTGGCCACCACGGGATGAAAGACATCCATCTGGGCGTCGTAGCGGGCTGCGGCGGCCTGGGTGAGCTGGGCGCTGCGAATGGCGATGTCGGGCGAGGCCAGCCGGTCGGTCTGCTCCTTGCTGAGCGGGCCGGTGGTGGTGAGGCTGCAGGCGCTCAGGGTGAGGGCCAGCAGGGCGGCCAGCGGGGCGGCTGGCCGCAGGCCGTGGCGGCGGTGCGGACGGGGGCCGGTGACGGGGGTGCCGTGCTGGCCGGGTCTGGCGGGTGCGTGCGGGGGGGCTGCGCGCAGCATGGGATGGTTCTCCTCGAAACGTGTCAGGGTCGCGGTGGCGGTCTTGCCGGTCTGGCCCCATGGACAGGCCGGATGGTTGGGCCGCAGCGCTCCATTGGGGGCTCCGGTGCCGGATCTGCGAGGAAATCGCAGAACCTGCCCATGTTGCAGGCAGGCGTCGGCATCGAGGGGGCCTTGTCGAAATGTTTTGATTTGTCAGTTTATAACAAAGGGCGTGGCTCTGGCCGATCAGTATCCGGGGGGTGGATGCGGGTTTGGCGGGAAAACTGGCTGAAAAGGGGGCGACGTGCTGCAGGATCCTTTCAGTCGGTAGATCCAGGGGGTGGGGATGAATGAGTCCATGACACGCTCCAGGGTTCCCGGGACATTCCAGGGACTAGGCCCGACTACGGCCCGCAGAGGCTGCGCGGGCCCGGAAGTTCCCGGCCGTCCGGGATCTGGCCACAGAAAGATAGGGAACGTTGCCGCCCAAGGGGAGTGATGCAGCTCAGAGACCCAGATCTTTCCACAGCGCATCGACCCGGGCTTTCACCTGGTCGGGCATGACGATGGGCGTGCCCCACTCGCGGGTGGTCTCGCCGGGCCACTTGTTGGTGGCGTCGATGCCCATTTTCGAACCGAGGCCGCTGACGGGGGAGGCGAAGTCGAGGTAGTCGATGGGGGTGTTCTCGACCAGGGTCAGGTCGCGTGCCGGGTCGACGCGGGTGGTCATGGCCCAGATGACTTCCTGCCAGTTGCGGATGTCGATGTCATCATCGACGACGATGATGAATTTTGTGTACATGAACTGTCGCAGGAAGCTCCAGATGCCGAACATGACACGCTTGGCATGGCCGGCATAGGCCTTCTTCATGGAGACGACGGCCAGCCGGTAGGAGCAGCCTTCGGGGGGCAGATAGAAGTCGGTGATCTCGGGGAACTGCCGGGTGAGCAGCGGTACGAACACCTCGTTGAGCGCCACGCCGAGCACGGCCGGTTCGTCGGGCGGCTTGCCGGTGTAGGTGGAATGGTAGAGGGCGTTGCGACGGTGGGTGAGGCGGTTCACGGTGAAGACAGGGAACCAGTCCTGCTCGTTGTAGTAGCCGGTGTGGTCGCCGTAGGGGCCTTCGAGAGCCATTTCGTAGCCGGTCAGGGCGGCCGGGGGCAACGGCCCCTGCCAGCCCAGGCGGCGGGCGTGCGCCAGGGTCTTTTCGCCGTCGGGGTCGGGCATCAGGTGGCCTTCCAGCACCATTTCCGCGGTGGCGGGCACGTTCAGTTCGGTGCCGGGCACCTTGACGAGTTCCGTACGGGCGCCACGCAGCAGGCCGGCAAACTGGTATTCGGACAGCGTATCGGGCACGGGGGTGACGGCACCGAGGATGGTGGCCGGATCGGCCCCCAGCACGGTGGCCAGGGGGAAGGGCTGCCCGGGGAACTTCCTGCGGAACTCGAGAAAGTCCAGCGCGCCGCCGCGGTGGGCCAGCCAGCGCATGATGGTCTGGTTGCGGCCGATGAGCTGCTGGCGGTAGATGCCGAGGTTCTGTCGCGGCTTGCCCGGGCCGCGCGTGACGACCAGCCCCCAGGTGATCAGCGGGGCCGCATCGCCCGGCCAGCAGTGCTGGATGGGCAGGGTGGTGAGATCGACGTTGCTGCCTTCGATGACGACATCCTGGCAGGGGCCGCTGCTGCCGATCTTCGGCGCCATGTTCATGACCTGGCGCAGGACGGGAAACTTGTCCCAGGCGTCCTTCAGGCCGCGTGGCGGCTCGGGCTCCTTCAGGTAGGCCAGCAGCCTGCCGACCTCGCGCAGGGCGGTGGTGGACTCCTCGCCCATGCCGAGGGCGACGCGTTCGGGGGTGCCGAACAGGTTGGTGAGCACGGGGAACTTCCAGCGGTGCGTACCGTCGGCCGGCTGTTCGAACAGCAGGGCGGGACCACCGGCGCGCAGGACGCGGTCGGAGATCTCGGTCATTTCCAGCCGGGGTGAGACGGGGACGCCGATGCGGCGCAGCTGGCCGCGGCCTTCGAGGTCCTGGATGAATTCGCGGAGGTCGGTGTAGCGCAGGGACATGGGAAGCAGGGTGGTTCGGCTGGGGACGGACGGGGTGCGGCGGCGTATGTTCGGGGCCGGCAGGGACCTGAATCACATGCCGGGCAGGCGGGTGGCCACGTACGCAGATACTGCCTTATCAGGGAAAACCCTGATGAACAGGTGCGGCACCGGCCAGTCCGGCACGGTCTGTGGCGGGGACCCGACGGGCCGGTGTGACGGAAAGGCTGCATCCGGCGCGGCCCTGTTGGCATTCTGCGTCGTGCTGCAGCGGTCGGCCATGGGCAGGAGGCAAACGCCGCCAACTACGCATTGTGTCACGCTGTGACGATGGGCGCTGGATGTGGCGCGCCGGCCGTTCATCGGGTGGGCGCCGGAAGCGGGCGTGATCGTCAGTTCCGGTGAGATGCAAGGTGAAACCGCACGTGTGCTGCGCGTCGGCAGCGAAAATGCTGATAAAATGCGCAGTGCTTGTTGTGAAATTGTTGCTTTTTACAAGGCAGACTTGACCGCCGGGCGGTTGGGGTCTGCCGTCTGCGGAGTGCAGCAGTGCCGGTGGCCGGGGTGCGTTGGCGCGCGCCGGCCCGGCATCGACCGGCCCTGCCGGTTGGGGAGGGCGCCTATTTTCTGGCTTTGGGGCGCCGCCTGTCTGCTGCCCGTCCGCGTGCCCATCCTGTCCATGCAGTGCCATCTGACTCCAGGAGCCTTCCCGTCATGCCAGCTTTGCCGTCTGCCCCTGTTGCCCACACTGCCCGTGCCGGGCACTGTCCGTCCGCCAGCCGCGTGTCGGGCCGTTCCCTGGCCGGCCGCCTGTGGCTGGCCATGGTTGCCGGCACTGCCCTGGTGTTCGGTGGCATGCCGGCCTGGGCCGATGCAGCCGGAGCGGCGCCGGTGGTCGAGCGCACCCAGCCGCTGTCGCGTGCCGATGAAGGCACGGTCCTGCCGGCCGCGGTCCGGTCGCAGGCGCCGGTGCAGCAGGCCCGGCCGGGACGGAGCGCAGACCGTGTGGTCGATGGCACGGCCGCCCGTGCTGGCAGCAGAGCGGGAGCAACCCTGATGGCCGCGGCCGGTCAGGCCCGGCGTACGGTGGCGCCACGTACCGCCAACCGTGCCTCGGCCGGGGCCGGCGCCCGTGAGGCCGCTGCACCGTCGGCCCGTGCATCCCGTACGGATCGCGCCGTCCGGGCCCAGCGCAGCCGCCGGCCGGCCAGCATTGGCACGGGTTCGCGCGGCGGCATCCGCAAGATCACCGCCACCGACCGCGCCACCACGCGCGGTGCCGGCGCCATCCGCCTGACCCGTGCCGAACGGGGCGTGGTGCAGCACATCTCGCGCAAGTTCCGGGTGCAGGAAAGCTCCATCGAGCAGTACGCCAGCTATGCCCGTCAGGCCGGCCGGGTCTACAACATCGACCCCTACCTGATCCTGGCCATCATGGCCACCGAGTCCAGCTTCAACCCGCGGGCCGAGAGCCGGGTGGGAGCCCAGGGCCTGATGCAGGTGCACACCCGTGTGCACAGGAAGCGTTTCAAGCCCTATGGCAGCACGAAAACCGTGTGGGAGCCGAAGGTCAACATTCTGGTGGGCAGCAGCATCCTGTCCGACTACCTGAAGCGCTACGGCGGTAGCGAGCGCCGCGCGCTGAAAGCCTATGTGGGCGCTGCCCGCCTGTCGCACGACGGCGGCTACGGCAACAAGGTACTGAGCCGGCGTGACGAGTTCGTGTCGGTTTCGGTGGCCGCGCGCAATGGCGCCACCTCGCAGGCAACGGCCTCGCAGGCTGACCGTGGTGGCCGCGAGCCGGTCGATCTCTGAGTGTTTCTCAACGCCTCACGCTGAACCCTTGACGGAAAACACCCCCTCCGCTGCACGCCAGGAACGGCTGGCGCGTCTGGTGCAGCGCCTGCGCCGGCAGGTGCGGGGCGAGGTGCAGCTGGTGGCCGGTATGGCCAGGCTGCTGCCGGTGGATTCGTCCGATGTTCCGGCTGCGCTGGCAATGGCCCGCGAGCTGGCCGTGCCCGTGTACATGGGGGCAGGGGCGCCCGGCCGGCACAGGGCAGGTGGCGCCTGTGTCGCCGGCATGCCCGGTACGGTCCATCCGGCCCCTGGGTCTCCTTCGGTCCCTCCTTCTGCCCTGTCTGTCATGGCAGAACCTTCGGACCCTTCAGCCCCTGTGGCCTCCCTGTCGGGTGTACCAGGCCTGTGGATCGACCCCTCGGCACATCTGACCCGCGCGGCTCATTTCGACGCCGCCCGTGGCCTGATCGAACTGCAGCCGGGGGTACGCCTGGCCGACATCAATCGCCTGCTGGCCCCGCATGGCTGGTGGCTGCCCTTTGAGACCGATACCGCTGCCGACGTGACGGTGGGCGGGCTGGCCGGACTGGACGCGGCAGCGGCCACCCCGGCCTGGGGCACGATGGCCGACCGGCTGCTGGCCATCGATGCCGTGCTCGATGACGGCACGGTGCAGCGCTTCGGGCCGTTCGGCGAGCGTTCCCGGGTGGCCCTGACCAGTGGCCGGGCCGGGCAGCTGGTGTCCGGGCTGTTTGGCGTGGCGGCGCAGGTGGCGACCGATATCCACCAGCACTGGCCGGCCGGCATGCGGGTGCCGGATGGCTATCTGCTCGATGCCTTTCATCCCCGTCCCTCACGTCCCTATACCCCGGATGGTTCGGTCAATCTGGCCCATCTGCTCGCCGGCTCCGCGGGAACGCTGGCCTGGTCGGCCAGTCTGCACCTGCGTCTGCGGCGGCGCCCGGCGGTGTCCCGCTGGGCACTGTTCGTGTTTCCGTCGGCCGGGACCGCGCTGGCGCGGGTGGCACCGTGGCTGCAGGCCGTGCCTTCTGCTGGCAGGGGGCCCGGGGGCGGGGCGCATCAGGGCGATGATCCGGGTGATGATCGGGGCGATGCCTCGTGGCCTTCGGCCCTGCTGCTGCTGGACCGGACGGACCTGTCGCGCCTGGCCACCTCACGCCACGCAGATGACCGGGCGCTGGTGAAGGCCGCCGGCGTGGCGTCGGGAGAAACCGTACGGCGTGGGATGGTGCCGGGCCTGGCCAGCGGTGCGCAGGGTGCCGCCGTGCCTGACAGAGCCGTGCACGTAGAGGGGATGAAGGGTGCCATGGTCCCTCCGGCTCAGTGGCAGGGCGACGTGATGCCGGCTGGTGACTGGCCCGCTGCGGCGACCGGCCTGCTGGCGCGTTTTTCGGGGGACACCGATGCGGCCGTGCAGGCAGCGCACCGGCGGCTGGCGCAGGAACTGTCCGGGTATGCCCGGCGGGCTGCTGGCGGGCTGGTGCTGGCGGGGGACACGACAGGCGGCACGGCAGCTGGCGTGCGTGCGACACCAGACGCCACGCCCATCTGGCGGCAGCTGCTGGGCGAGCTGGTGATGCCGCAGCCGGCGTGGGTCTACGGTGCGCCTTTGCAGGGTACTCCCTTTCCCGGTGGCGTACCGTTGCCTGCTGGTGCATCAGGGCTGGAGGGGGCGCCAGGGCAGGATGGTGTGGCACGACTGGATGGTGTGCTGCGGCTGGATGGTGTGGTACGGCCGGATGATGTGCAGCGGTCCGATGGCGCGCCGCTGGCCGGACAGATCTGGCGCCTGTGGCCGCAGGATCCGGCCGTCATGGTGGACCGGGTGGCGGCCGTGTCGGAACGGCTGGCGTCGCTGGGACTGGCTGTGCGATGGCGGGGACAGCTGGCGTCGGGAGAGCTGCAACTGCGTCTGGGGTATCCGGGTGGTTCCCCGAAAGGGGCGGGCGTGATGGCCAGCCAACAGCAGGTGGCGGCCGTGCTGGCCGATGTGCAGCCACCCCGCTGGACGCCGGCACTGCGGGAGGCGTTTGGCCAGGTGCGCGCGGCCTTCGATCCGGCCGGGGTGCTGGTGGGGCGTTGAGTCCATCACACGCGCTTACGCGTTCAGGACAGATCCGCCTCGTACCGGCCGTGCTTTGTGCGACACGTATCCGTCTGGGACTGTTTTTCCCTGCTTCCTGCTTCTTCCGGTGGACGCCTCCGCCCGGCCGGTGTCTGTCTGCCCGGTCTTCAGCGCTGCTCAACCACCCATCCGGTCGGTGCACAGGAATGGCAGGGGCCTTGGGCGCCTCATCCCTGCACCGGCCGGTCGTCCTTCAGCTGCCAGAACACGGCGGCCGCGCCGACGGTCATCAGGCCGATGGCCACGAAGGCTGCCCGGAAGGCGGGCAGCTGGCCGGCACTGGCTGCGCTGGCCAGCCCGGGGCCGAACCAGCTGTTGAAGGCGTGCAGCAGGGCGGAGGCGCAGGTGATGCCCAGGCTCAGCCCCAGCATCTGCACCATCGAGAACAGGCTGTTGCCGCTGGCCGCCAGTTCGGTGTCCAGATCCTTCAGCGTCACCGTGTTCATGGCCGTGAACTGGGTTGAACTGACGGCCCCGAAAAGCGCCAGATGCGTGGTGCGCAGCCACAGTGGCTGGTCGGGCGCCATCAGCGCAAAGGAGGCCACGATGACCCCCAGCAGCAGCGTGTTGACGATCAGCACCCGCCGGTAGCCGTGCCGGTGGATGATGTCCGGCACGGCCCGCTTGGCGCCGATGCTGGCCAGCGTGACCGGCAGCAGCAGCATGCCGGCCTCGGCCGGCGAAAAATCCATGGCCAGCTGCAGGAGCAGCGGCAGCAGATAGGGCATGGCGCCCGAGCCGATCCGTGCGAACAGGTTGCCCAGCACGCCGACCCGGTAGCTGGAAATGGCAAACAGCGCCGTCGGGAAGATCGGGGCCGGATGGCGCAGCGCGTGCAGCCAGTAGGCCGTCAGGGCGGCCATGCCGGCGATCATCAGCAGAACCACCAGCGCACTGGCCCAGCCCAGGCCGCCCAGCCCATCCAGCGCCAGCGACAGCGCCACCATGGCCAGCACCAGCATGGCATAGCCGGCCAGATCGAAGCGGCCGGTATCGGCGCGCCGGATGTTGGGCATGAAGCGGGTCGTGGCCAGTGCGCCCACCAGCCCCACGGGCAGGTTGATCAGGAAGATCCAGTGCCACGAGGCGCTCTCCACCAGCCAGCCGCCCAGCGTGGGGCCGATCAGCGGTCCGATCAGTCCCGGAATGGCCACGAAACTCATGGCCGGCAGCAGCTGTTCGCGCGGGAAATGCTGCAGGATGACCAGCCGGCCCACGGGCAGCAGCATGGCGGCGCCTGCGCCCTGCAGGATGCGGGCGAGGATCAGCTCATCCAGATCGGTGGCCATGGCACAGGCCGCCGACCCTGCCGTGAACAGCACGATGGCCCAGAAGAACACCCGCTGCGTGCCGAAGCGGTCGGCCAGCCAGCCGCTGGCCGGGATCAGCGAGGCCATGGTGAGCATGTAGGCCACCACCACGGCCTGCATGCGCAGCGGGCTTTCGCCCAGGCTGGTGGCCATGGCGGGCAGCGCCGTGTTGACGATGGTGCCGTCCAGTGTCTGCATGAAGAACCCCACGGCCACCAGCCACAGCAGGATACGGGGTGAAGCGGCGGTGGATGGGGGGCTGGCAGACGGCATGATCACGACAAACGGGGGAGACAGGGGATGGTGCGGCGGGAAGGGACTGGAATGGCCGGAAAGGGCGGAAGCGGACAAAAAAATGGGGGAGCGTGGACGGACCGCCGCAGTGCAGTCATGCGGTACGCCGACGACTGGGCTGGGCAAAAAAGGGGGTTGACGAACACGTCCCCGACACGCTCTCCCCGTCGGGAGAACCGGCAAGCATAGTCGCTGCCGTTCATCGGCAGCAGGCTGGCACGACGGCAGGTATGCGGCCGGGCCGTGGGCGTGGCGTGATGTTGCAGGAAAGTGCCATGGTCATGGGCCCAGGGTGGTGTTGCAGCAAGGTGCCATGATCATGTGCTTGAGGCGATGGGGCAGGAAAGCACCATGGCCATGGGCGGGACGTGGATTCGGTGAATGGGGGCGGGGGGCTTTTCGGCCGTCGTGGCCTGACGTACGATGCGAGCATGATGAAAAATGTTTTCCGAACCCTGTCCGTGTTTCTGGTGCTGACCCTGGCGGTCAGCCTGTTGCTGACCGCCCGGCCAGCGGAGGCACGCAAGCACCGCCGGCATCATCGGCCCTCCACGTCCCAGACGGTGAAGGACGCGGCCATGCCGCGGGCTCCGGATCGAACCGGTGCCGCCGGTGTGGCGGCCGGTGCGGCCGCGGGCGCTGCTGCCGGCCATGCGCTGTCCGGACGTGCCCAGGATGGGCATGCAGGGGATGGTCATGAACAGGCCGCTCATAAGCCGGACGGCAATGTGCAGGCTGGCAATGTGCCGGATGGCAATGCGCAGGGCGGGCATGCCACGGCGTGCCGCACGGGCGCGGCGCGCTGCATTGCCGTGGCGGCCCTGCCGGCGCAGGCCCAGGAAACCCTGAAGCTGATCCTGGCGGGCGGCCCGTTCCCGTACGAGAAAGACGGTACCGTGTTCGGCAACTACGAGGGCAGACTGCCCCGCCAGCGGCGCGGCTACTACACCGAGTACACCGTCCGCACGCCCCATGAGCGCTCACGGGGCGCACGCCGGATCATTGCCGGCGGCCGGCCGGGGCAGTACAGCGAATTCTTCTATACAGACGATCACTACCAGACCTTTCGCAGGATCGACTACCCATGACTGCTCTGTCCAACATTCCGCGCCACGCGGTGCTGCCACTGGGTGCCTATGACAAGAATGGGCTGATCCGCGCTGCCCAGCAGACTGACCAGACCCTGCTCGTGTGCGACTGCAGCGGGGCCGACAGCAAAGCGGCCGTGCTGGCCGCCCTGGGCGAGGGGCTGCATCTGCCGGCCCATTATGGCAACAACCTGGATGCCCTCTACGACTGTCTGACCGACCTCGAGCCCGGTGAGGAAGCCGAGCGCCCGGGTTTCGTGCTGCTGGTCGAGAACCTGCCGGATGTGGCCCATTTCCCGGCCGATGATCGCAGCATGCTGCTGGACGTGTTCCGCGACGCGGCCGACTTCTTCTACGACCACGACACAGCCTTCCGGGTGTTCTACTCGGTTCGCAAACAGGCGTGACTGGAGGGGGCTGCCGGTGTCGTGTTCTACGCCAGATCGCCCAGCGTAGCCTGCAGCACCGCCAGCCCCACCAGGCCGGCCGTTTCGGTGCGCAGCACGCGGGGGCCGAGCAAGGCACCCTGCCACCCATGGGTCTTTGCCCGCGCCATCTCTTCCTCCGACAGACCCGATTCCGGCCCGCAGAGCAGCCAGGCGGCGTGATATGACCCGGATCCAGATCCAGAGAAGGAGGGGGGCAGGGCCTCACCAGCCGGAAAAGCGGTGCCTGACGATGACGCGCAGCCCACTGACGGAAGTGTGTCGTCCGCTGACGATGGCGAGCCCCCCGGCAACCCCGTGCCGGCCGGGGCAGGTGTGGAGGCAACAGAAGCGGTAAGGCCGGAAGCTGGATGTGCGACGCTGAACACGGTGTCGGCCTGTGCAGGCAGGGCCTGTCCGGGCGAAGCCTGTGCCATCTGCATGGCCTGCATGGCCAGCGATGCCTGTGCCGTCGGGTCCAGCACCCAGCGCCGTTCCGTGGCGGTCGGCGCGGGCAGGGCCGCCAGCCAGCGCTCCAGCGGCTGGATGGGTGCCAGCGTGGGCAGCCGGCTGCGTCCGCACTGCATGGCTGCCGCCACGATCAGCCGCTGCCAGTGTTCCCGGCGTTTTTCCGCACGGGCGCCGTCGAGCTTCACCACGCTGCGGGCCGACAGCAGCGGGACGATGTGGCTCACGCCCAGCTCCACCGCTTTCTCGATGGTCCAGTCCATCTTTTCGGCCGTGCTCAGGCATTGCGCCAGACCCAGCTGAACCCGCGACAGCGGCTCGGGTGGCAGCTCGGCCAGCAGTTCCACCCGGGCAGGTTTCGTGCTGGCCAGCCGGGCACGCCAGCACCGGCCCGACTGGCCGTCGAAGACTTCCAGCTCGTCACCCACCGTGCGGCGCAGTACCCGCAGCAGATGGTGGGCCGCCGGCTCGTCCAGGGGCTGGAGGGGCAGATCGGCCAGCGCCTGCGGGAGGGGATGTTCCCCGGAAAGCAGCGAGGGAAGATGTATGCGGGGCGTCATGAGAGGGATCCTTGTCCGGGGCCTGCACGGAGACCCGGCATGCCGTCGAGGCGCCCATGATTCGTTGCCTGAATGCTTCCGCGCAACGCAGTGAATGCCTGGCGGCCATGCTCGCACAGCACTGCAGGGCTTCCCCTGCAGGGAATGCAAATAGCTGTTACATTGGCGTCCAGTATACTGTGCAGAGACCCGCTTTTTCAGCTTCATTCGTCCCTTTCTGCCATGACCATCCATTCGTTCCCCCCCGAATCATCGTCAGCCGACGGGCTGAATCACACTCCGCACGACGGGGGCGAATCCTTCACCGACAACGCAGACGACCCCGCGCCCGAGGCAGGATGGACCGACGGTGTGACCGAGGTCGATGACGTGCATCTGGACGGCACGGCCGAGACCTTCGTCAGCACTGGCTGGCCCGCCTTCCCGCAGCCCGACACCGCCCGCCGCATGGCCAACGCCGTGCGCGTGCTGGCCATGGATGCCATCGAGAAGGCGAAGTCCGGCCACCCCGGCATGCCGATGGGCATGGCCGACATCGCCGTGGCCCTGTGGTCGGCGCACCTCAAGCACAGCCCGGCCGATCCCACCTGGTTCGACCGCGACCGCTTCGTGCTCTCCAATGGTCATGGCTCGATGCTGCTGTACGCGCTGCTGCACCTGAGCGGTTACGACCTCTCCATCGACGACATCCAGAACTTCCGCCAGCTGCATTCCAAAACCCCCGGCCACCCCGAAGTGGGCGTGACCCCGGGCGTGGAAACCACCACCGGCCCGCTGGGGCAGGGGCTGGCCAATGCGGTCGGCATGGCGCTGGCCGAAAAACTGCTGGCCGGCGAGTTCAACCGTCCCGGTCACACCATCGTCGATCACTTCACCTGGGTCTTTGCCGGTGACGGCTGCCTGATGGAAGGCATCTCGCACGAGGCCTGTGCCCTGGCCGGCGTGCATCGCCTCTCCAAACTGGTGGTGCTGTACGACGACAACGGCATCTCCATCGACGGCAACGTGCAGGGCTGGTACCGCGACGATGTGCCCGCGCGCTTCCAGTCCTATGGCTGGAACGTCATCGACGCCGTGGACGGGCACGATGCCTGGGCCGTGGGCGAGGCCATCGCGCAGGCCCGCGACTGGGGTTCGAACGGCCGTGAACTGGGCGATGGCGAGCGCCGCTTCGCCCCCACGATCATCATCTGCAAGACCGTCATCGGCAAGGGATCACCCAACCGCGCCGGTACGGCCAAGGCCCACGGCGAGGCCCTGGGGGCCGACGAGATCGCCGCCACCCGCCGCGAGCTGGGCTGGTCCGAGCCCCCGTTCGTCATCCCGGCCGACCTGTACGCCGCATGGGATGCCACCCAGGTCGGCGCCGAGCGCCATGCCCGCTGGCAGGATGCCTTCGCCGCCTACGCCGCTGCGTATCCGGAAGAGGCTGCCGAGCTGGAGCGCCGCATGCGGGGCGTGCTGCCGGCCGACTGGGAAGACATCATGGACAACCTCGTGATGGACACGGTCATGGAAGCCCAGACCGTGGCCACCCGCAAGGCCTCCCAGCTGGCGCTGAACTACCTCGGCCCGGCTCTGCCGGAGCTGATCGGCGGTTCGGCCGACCTCACCGGCAGCAACCTCACCGCCTGGAAGGGCGTCGAGAACCTGCGTCCGTCGCCCGACAGTGCGTCGGACCTCAACGGCGGCCGGCACATCAACTACGGCGTGCGCGAATTCGGCATGGCCGCCCTCATGAACGGCCTGGCGTTGCATGGGGGCTTCATCCCGTACGGCGGCACCTTCCTGGTGTTCTCCGACTACGCCCGCAACGCCCTGCGCGTGGCCGCGCTCAGCAAGCTGCGCGTCATCCACGTGTTCACGCACGACTCCATCGGCCTGGGTGAGGACGGACCCACCCACCAGCCGGTGGAAACGGCCGCCAGCCTGCGCCTCATCCCCAACATGGACGTGTGGCGCCCGGCCGATTCGGTGGAAACCGCCATTGCCTGGCAGGCCGCCATCGAAAACGAAGAAAAGCCCACCTGCCTGCTGCTGTCGCGGCAGAACCTGCCCTTCATCGAGCGGGAGGTGGTGGATGTGGACCTGATCCGCCGCGGCGCCTACGCCGTGCACGCCCCGCGTGGCGCGAAGGCCGTGATCATCGCCACCGGCTCGGAAGTGTCGCTGGCGCTGGCCGCCGCCGCCCAGCTGGCGGAAGAGAAGATCCGGGTACGCGTGGTCTCCATGCCATCCACCACCACCTTCGACCAGCAGGACGTGGCCTACAAACGCCGTCTGTTGCCAGACGACCTTCCACGCATTGCCGTGGAAGCCGGTGTCACCGATTTCTGGTGGAAATACCGCCCCGAGGCGGTAGTCGGGATCGATCGCTTCGGCGAATCGGCACCCGCATCGGTACTCAACCAGCACTTCGGCATGACCGCCGACAACGTCGCCGACACCGTGCGACAGGTGCTGGGGCTCTGATCCTTCACTCACAGAGGAAAGTAGAAATGACGATTCGCGTTGCAATCAATGGTTATGGCCGGATTGGCCGCAATGTGCTGCGTGCCCACTATGAAAGCGGCAAGAAGCACGACATCGAGATCGTCGCCATCAATGATCTCGGCAAGCCGGAAACCAATGCCCACCTGACCCAGTACGACACCGCCCATGGCAAGTTCAACGGTGACGTCAAGGTCGAGGGCGATTACCTGGTCGTCAATGGCGACAAGATCAAGGTGCTGGCCGAGCGTGATCCCAGCAAACTGCCCTGGAAGGATCTGAACGTGGACGTGGTGCTGGAGTGCACCGGCCTGTTCACCTCCAAGGAAAAAGCCAGCGCCCATCTGGCCGGTGGCGCCAAGAAAGTCATCATCTCTGCCCCCGGCGGCAAGGACGTGGACGCCACCATCGTCTATGGCGTCAACCAGGGCGTGCTGAAGGCTTCGGACACCGTCATCTCGAATGCCTCGTGCACCACCAACTGCCTGGCTCCGATGGTCAAGCCGCTGCAGGACAAGATCGGCCTGCTCAACGGCCTGATGACCACCATCCACGCCTTCACCAACGACCAGGTGCTGACCGACGTCTATCACTCCGACCTGCGTCGCGCCCGTTCGGCCACCCAGTCGATGATCCCGACCAAGACCGGTGCCGCTGCCGCCGTTGGCCTGGTGCTGCCCGAACTGAATGGCAAGCTGGATGGCTTTGCCGTGCGCGTGCCGACCATCAACGTCTCCTTCGTCGACCTGTCGTTCATTGCCGCCCGTGACACCACGGTCGAAGAGATCAACAAGATCATGAAAGAGGCTTCGGAGTCGAAGGAGCTGAAAGGCATCCTGAACTACAACGATCAGCCGCTGGTCTCGGTCGACTTCAACCACAACCCGGCATCCTCCACCTTCGACAGCACCCTGACCAAGGTCAGCGGC
>ERZ773010.824-NODE-824-length-20743-cov-11.717566_pt1 | contig 20743 bp, 12 predicted proteins | sample MGYA00580842_ERZ773010 | MGnify/ENA primary metagenome ERZ773010 (study PRJEB29015, sample SAMEA2737982) | human oral metagenome | biome: human oral; feature: human-associated habitat; material: dental | place: China | collected 2107 ...
ACACGAAACTACCAATCATAATCCGCCGCTTATTCTCCGTCATAAAACCTTCGTTACGGCTGCGGCCGTACAATTCCGCCAGCGTTTTCACTTCGGCCGCCCGATGACCATAACGCACGCCATCATAGCGCGCCAGATTTGACGACAGTTCCGCCGGCACAATGATATAGTACATCGCCAGCGAATATTGCATCATGTCCAGATCTACTTCTTCAATTTCATAGCCCAACTGCTTCAATTTTTCGGCATAATCAAGCGTTTTTTGGCGAACTGCCGCGTCCACATCGTCAGTCATACATTGCTTAACCAAACCAATCTTTTTCTTTCTAAAGTCTGGCTGGTTCCGCCAAAAGTCAGGCAGCGTCGTCATATCCTTGTCGTCACGGCCCGCCATAATCTCCATCACCAAATTAGCGTCATCAGCGTTCGTCGCGAAACAACCAATGGTGTCTGTGCTTGATGCCATGGCTACCACGCCGTAGCGGCTGACTGCGCCGTAGGTTGGCTTGACACCGACCACACCGTTAAAGCTGGCTGGCTGGCGAATTGAACCGCCAGTGTCTGTTCCTAGCGCAAACGGCACCACGTCAAGCGCTGTCACTACCGCCGAACCGCCCGAAGAACCGCCGGCTACCCGAGTTTTATCCGTAGCGTTTTTGGTCGGACCAAAGGCTGAATTTTCCGTCGAACCGCCGTGAGCAAAGGCATCCAAGTTCGCCTTGCCGATGCAGATCGCGCCCTCGGCCTCCAGCCTCTCAACCGCTGTGGCTTGCAGCGGCGCCTCAAAGTTCTCCAGCATTTTCGCCGCGGCAGTCGTCGGCGCCCCAAAAGTCAAGAAATTATCTTTCACCACAAACGGCACGCCAGCCAGCCGCCCAGAAATCTCACCCTTATCCACCAGTTCGGCACGCTCCAGCGCCCGCTCTTCTGTCAAACTCAGCAGCGCATGATATTCTTCAACGTCGCGTGCCCGCCGTAACGCCTCTTTAACATTTTCGACTGCACTTTTTCCGACAAAATCACTAATCTGGCTCATTACAATACCTGTGGCACTTTCACTTGATTATTCTGTTTCTCAGGCGCCAAGTCAAGTAGCGTCTCTCTGGAAACCCCCGACTGAATCTCATCTTCGCGCCAGACATTCGCCAGTCCCGTAACCTGATAGGTTGGCTCAACACTAGATGTGTCAAGCTCTCCTAGCTGCTCAATGTAGCCAATTATATTTTCCAAATCTTGACGGAGTCCATCGACTTCATCATCGGCTAGTGCCAGATTACTCAAACTCGCCAAGTGTTGAATATCACTGGTAGAAATAGTTGTCATGCAGTCTATTATAGCACTGTCTCTGGGAAAACCTAATAACTGATTAGGCGCGGCGAGTGGAGCGTCACCATCTGCGGTAAACCATACATACTGATACCAGATCCTAGCGATAAGCCACCGCGGTTCCAGCCAATGGCTGTTGCCGTTGCCGCATCTGTCGCTTCGTTTGGCGCATCTGGCCGCTCAATGTAACTAATTTTACTAGCGCCACGATCAGCAACGTACATTCGACCATCTGGACCGCGTAAGACTTGGCCGCCGCCATCTGCTCCTCTACTCAAATCAATTGAATCTCGATAGCGCGGCGTCGAGACTATCGGCAGCGAATCACCCAGCGTACAGTCTCGAAAATGTTCGCATCCAGTGAAACCGATGAACCGTTCTGTCCCCTTAATTGTTGCTCCATTGCGGCTTCGAATATCATATCGCCAGAGCTCCCCTGTATATATCTTTGATATGTAGACATAATCACCATTTGGCGAGAGGTCTGCAGCATAGCCATAGCTTTGATCAGGTAGACCACCCGTAACGACGCCACCGGTCCAATGGGCAATGGGAGTCATATTAGTGTCAGCACCAGAAATATCAAAAATGTGTGCTACACCAGCATTCCCGGCATTATTTGGGCAGTTACTTCCACCCATAAAGACGAGCATCTTGGTCGCCTCATTGTTGAAATTAATCGAGCCAAAACCAGTCAGCGACGGGTTTGATGGGTTTGGCTGCGCGATACATGGCTGACCCGAGCCAGATGGCACGGTATACACTGCCGCATTTGGTGTCTGGATGGTAGCTCCGTTGTCAGTTGAGAAGATATTAAAAGCATATATCTCGTTTGGCGCAGCCGATCGATAGGTATACACGATGGCACCGTTGCCCGCATTATTCGGTACTGCATTCATCGCCTCGCTACTGTATCGACGAGCAAAGCTACCTGCCATGCCAATTGACATATTCTTTTTCGTCACTCGCCCTCGTGGACTACCAGTAAAGTCAACCACGTGGTAGTATAACGTACCAAACTTTAACTGCTCACGACCATTGGCGGTGTTTGATACAACAACATATTTAGACTCTTCCTTATTGATCGGGAAGGCCACCACTGCTTGCGTACCGGTGCGTGACCCGCAGAGTCCTTGCGGTGATTCACTATAATAAGCTGACTGACCATCATCACAAGTAGGATTACCGTTAGTAGCTGAGCTATCAACTTGCATGAGATTACGCGTCGAATCCCAAATACGAATACCATCAGAGTAGAATTTCAAGTTGCCATTACGGTCGGTAATGGTTGTGAGTCCTTCACTCGATAGCCCACTTGAGTGTGGCGGGAAAGGATGCGGTGTAGGCTTCTCTGAACCACCAGTGCCAAAATCAAGGCATACGGTACCACCGATACACCACCAGCGTTTACTAGCGCGCGTTCCGGTAAAGTCAACTTCTGGAATAGCCTGTTGGCGCGAATTATAAATATATGTCTTGTATGCGCGCCCATCGGACTTCCGAACGAGCTCAAGATAGCCCTTGACGTCAGCTCGCCGCGGGTTAGTTGTTGAGGTATATTCACCAACAAAATATGAACGCAATTTGTCATTGCGAAATACGTCAATTGCCGTGCCATTACCACGACAGTCAGTGCCCGGACGCACACCCGAGGCGATAGCGCTATCGTAGCCACGGCTGATACATTCATTCATGCGTACTACGCCAGCCTCGGCCGCTTCACGTGCTAATTGATTATAATACTGCTCTACTAAAGCATTAGCTGCCGCCGATGCTAACTGAAGACCAGCCAGCAAAAGCAGCAGCAGCATAATGCTTGCTACAAGGACGGTCGGCAATACAAACCCACTGTCCTTGTCCCACCCAGATGTTTTGTTAGTCACACCCGACTCCATACTTGCTGCACATCGTCGAGCGAGTACCGCGTTGTGTAGTACTTCCAGTGTTATGTACTTGAACAGCGACTGTAATTGCACCAGCAATTAACGCCGCACTTGCTGCACCGAGCAAGATCAATGTCATCGCCTTTGATGTATTGCTGCCGGAAATAATCCCCTTCAGCATCCATAGCGTTACACCGATGACGCCGAGCGCGAGCAGATATGGCACGAATTCACCCAGATACAGCATACCGTAGACTTTACCAGGGTCACCCGCACCAATAAATAGCAGCGAGCTGATGAGAATTGTCCCTAATTTCGCTACGAGGACTATCGCTGGAATCAACAACGCGCCAAATGCACCATATGTTATTACTTTATATGAGCTGCGGCTAGTGTAGTTGTCGCGATCTGGGATAGCTCGCGAGACACGACCAAACGTGATAAATGCAACTACTGCAAACAACACCGCTGATACACCCGCCATTACGATTCCAGTCCCTGGTGTGACCATATTCATTGATAAGACCGCGCCCAGCCAACCATCGACCGAACTTGTTCCTGCTGCAGTACTGGTGGTTTTTACCCAAGCACCAAACAGGGCCACTACTACCTGCGCAAAGAGCAGTGCTGATAGTACCGTCGATACCATTGCCAGCAAATATTCAAATGTCAGCCACTTTGCCTTGCCACGATTTGGATCAACCGCGGTTTGAGGATAGTATGCTGCTGTTGGCTGTGGAGCATACTGTGGTACTGGTGGAACACCTGCATCCTGCACCGGCTGCGCCACCTCTGGTGTTGCTGCTGTTGTCTTTTGTGTCATAATTATTACCTCCGCTTATGCTACCCTCATTCTACATGGTCTGGCGAATTTCTGCAATCAAATCGCGCAGCTCCGCGGCTTTTTCAAATTCTAGGTTGGCACTATGCAGCTCCATCTGACCAGTCAACTCCTTAATTAGCGTCGGATATTCGTCCTTTGGAATCTTCTTCAAATCAAGGTTTGGCTTTTTGTCTGATTCTTTTTGCGGGATGATAGAGCGCAGGCCATCGTCAATTTTCTTCTGGATAGTTTGCGGCGTGATGTCGTGCTCCTCGTTATAGCTCTGCTGAATGTGCCGACGACGATTCGTCTCATCAATTGCTCGGCGCATACTGTCAGTTACGTTATCACCATACATCAGCACCCGCCCATCCACGTGCCGCGCCGCCCGACCAATCGTCTGAATCAGCGCCTGCTCACTACGGAGGAAGCCTTCTTTATCAGCATCCATAATCGCCACCAGACTGACTTCCGGCAGGTCCAAGCCTTCACGCAGCAAATTGATACCAACCAAGACATCGTACGTCCCCAGTCGCAGATCTTTGAGAATATCACCGCGCTCTAATGTGTCAATTTCACTGTGTAGATACGCAGTTTTCACGCCATTATCGGTCAAATAAGCGCTCAGATCCTCGGCCATACGCTTGGTCAAGGTGGTTACCAATACGCGGTGACCGTTGGCAATGGTCTGGCGAATCTCCTCCATCAAATCATCAACCTGACCCTCAGTCGGCCGCACCTCAATCGGCGGATCAAGCAGCCCCGTCGGCCGAATCAACTGCTCAGCCGGCTTCGGCGAATGGGCAATTTCATAGTCGCCCGGTGTAGCGGAAACATAAATCGCCTGGTGAATATGCTGATCAAACTCATCAAACCTGAGCGGACGGTTGTCCAGCGCGCTCGGCAGACGAAACCCGTGCTCCACCAGCACTTCCTTGCGCGCCCGGTCGCCGTTGTACATACCGCGGACTTGCGGCAACGTCATGTGCGACTCATCGACCAGAAGCAGCCAATCATCCGGAAAATAATCAATCAAGGTCGCTGGTTGCTCGCCCGGCTCGCGGTCAGTCAGATAGCGCGAATAATTCTCAATGCCTTTGACAAAGCCAGTTTCTTTCAGCATCTCCAGGTCGTATTTGGTGCGCTGGCTGAGACGCTGTGCCTCAAGTAACTTATCGTGCGATTCAAACCATTTCAGCCGCTCATCAAACTCTTTTTCGATGCCGATGATGGCTTTTTCAATTCGTTCGCGCGGCGTCGAATAGTGGCTGGACGGGAAAATCGTCAGTTGCTTTGGCTGATCCAAAATCTCGCCCGTCAGCGGATCGATTCGCGTGAGTCTCTCGATTTCATCGCCAAAAAACTCCACCCGCACCGCCGTGTCCTGCCCAGCCGGGAAAATATCCACCACATCGCCGCGCACCCGAAAAGTACCGCGTGCGAAATCAACATCATTACGCTTATACTGAATGTCGGTCAGCAGGCGAATAAACTTATCCTGAACCCGCCGCTCGCCGACCGTCAATTGAATGGCCATATCAGCATACGTTTCCGGCGAACCAATGCCGTAAATACAGGACACACTCGCCACAATGATAACGTCACGTCGCGTTAGCAGCGCTGAGGTCGCCGCATGCCTGAGCCGATCGATTTCATCATTAATCTTTGAATCTTTCTCAATGTAGGTGTCGCTACTGGCAATGTAGGCTTCCGGCTGATAATAATCAAAATAGCTGACAAAATAATGCACCTCATTCTCCGGAAAAAACTCCTTAAACTCAGAAAACAGCTGCGCCGCCAAGGTTTTGTTATGCGCCAGCACCAGCGTCGGCACGTTCCGCCGGGCGATAATATTTGCCATAGTAAAGGTCTTACCCGACCCCGTCACGCCCAATAGAGTCTGCTCGCGCTCGCCCCGCTCCAAACCGTCCACCAGCTGAGCAATCGCCGTCGGCTGGTCGCCAGTCGGCTGATATTTCGACTTCAAGGTAAATTCGTTCACTCTATTATTGTATCACCGACCAGCGCTGATTATCTATCTATAAATATCCTGCAAACCCCTGCTTCTGCTGCATGCTGGCCACGGGCTCCAACCGCGCCTTTGGTATAATTTCCAAGCGGCTTCATCTTGTTCAGCCGGCGTGGCATTACCGTACTTGCTCGGGTCGGCAACCGATGCCCACGTGCCTCTATTAAACTGATAAGCACCATAGTAACCATTGCCTGTATTAGACGTATAACTACCCTCGCAGCTTCTCAATCGAGCTAAAGCCTCAGCAAAACTACCAGAAAAAGTATTTGAGCTCTTCGCGCCTACAATTTCAATCTGTTTTTTAGGCTCTTTTGTTACGACGCTAGCGATTTCCTTGCGGCTTATTTCAATGCCATTTTTCATTTCAATCTCATATGTCGCGTTACGCTTGCCTTTCTCGCCCACTTGCTTGACTTCCTTATGTCCAATATCTTTATTAGCATCTTGGATTTTTTCAGTCTCAAAATTGACTTCTTCCTCAACAGTAACGGTTTGCTTGCCGTTTCGCCATAGCTCAATTTTCATACCCTCGGAGATAGCCGTCAGCGCATTTACAGACAACGTGTCGTTTCTGCCAGGTTTAATATTCTTTTCTTTCAGCAAATCGCCAACTGTCTTTGCATGCGTTCTGATAATAGACTCCTTGCCGTACAGGACAAAATTCACCGCCTTTGCCCGTTCAACTTTCATCACCAAACCCGCACCGTCAACCAGCAAATTATCCGTTTTATTAAGCGCAGTTTTATCTTCAGGGTATACTTTCAAACCTGCCGCCTTAGCAATCAAAGCCGGTGTTTGCTGCGCAGTCGTTACTTTCAAGCGCTTACCATTATCAACAATCGTAATTGGCCGGGCGCGATAGATATTAATATTATACTTTTCAGCAGCCATGTCCGTATCAAGGCTCGGCTCTATTACGTCCTGTTTTTCATCTACCTTAATGTTGGCTGCCTTTAGCGTCTCGCGGATAGTCCTAGCCTTCGTAATAACCGTCCGTCCAGCACCGCGATCATAAATATTAACAAGCTTTTCGCCAGCTTTAACTACTGGATTATCACTATTAGCGAGCGCTTGATTAACGAAAAGCAAACTGCCAAATAAAACTGCAAATACACCCAGCAGGACAGCGGCGCTTCTATAATGACGTTTTATTAGCGATGCGATACTCATAACACTGCACGAACGTACAATCCTTTTTATTATATCAAATTTTCTCCAAACGTGCAAATTCAACGTTTAATTTTTTAACTGTTCCGTCGTCAAATTTAACAGTCACGCCCAAGCCCTCGCTGTCAATAATTTCACCCGCGCCAAAGCTCGGACTGCGCACCCTATCCCCTACTTCCAGTCCAATTTCTTCTGAGTAGAAATCGGCTTCTGCTGGCGGCTGAGCTGGCCTATCAATTCCGCCAACCATCAGCCCCATCTCGTCCAAAAACCGCGACGGCATATTATAGCCAATTTGTCCAAATTGTGTCCGGGAACTGGCGCAACTAACAAACAATTCCTCCCTGGCGCGCGTCACGCCGACATAACACAACCGACGTTCTTCCTCAATATCGTCAGCCTTACCGCTGTCAAACACTCGCGCGTGCGGTAAAATCCCCTCTTCCAGACCCGCCAAAAATACTACCGGAAATTCCAAACCCTTAGCGGCATGCAGCGTCATAAGCGTCACCTGCTGCTCCGCCGCTGTATCCGCCGAAGACATTAGCGCCATTTCTTCCAAAAACGCCGGTACATCAACATAAGCTTTAGCTTCCGCCAGCAACACGCCAATATTTTCCATCCGCTCCTCAGCCTGAGGCGTACCGTCATTGATAAAATCCCCATAGCCAGTTCTTTTTATAATTTTTTCAATTAGTTCCGCTGGCGAACCGTCTATTTCCTGCTGCAGTCCCCTCAAAATTTTGCCTAGCTCCAATAAAGGTCGTTTCGCTCGCGCCGTCAAATTATCGGCCTCTTCGACCGCCAGCAGACCGCTGACAATATACCGCCGCGCCGCGTCATTCCAATCCAAAAATTTAGCCACACTCACTGCACCGATACCACGCTTTGGAACATTGACAATCCTTAAAAAACTAACCCGGTCGCTCGGCTGATACAACAATCGAAGATACGCCAGTACATCCTTAACGACCGCCCGATCTAAAAACCTTAGTCCGCCGACAATTTTATACGGAATATAACTTTGCCTGAGCGCCCGCTCGATCGCATAACTCTGCGCATTCGTCCGATATAGCACCGCCACATCACCGTACTGGCGGCCATTGGCAATTTGCGCTTGAATCTCATTAGCAATCGCCAGCGCCTCTTCCGACTCGCTATATAATTGCCATAATTTTGGATCAATGCCATCACCATTTGCCGTCCATAGATTCTTATCTGTCCGATGAATATTATGTTGGATGAGTGAATTTGCTAAATCTAAAATCGCGCCTGTTGAACGATAATTTTGTTCCAATTTGACTACGGTTGTCCCTGGAAAATCGCGCTCAAAATTAAGAATATTAGTATAATCAGCGCCGCGAAAACTATAAATCGACTGCGCATCATCGCCAACTACGCATAAGTTACGCCGTTCGTTAACTAACAATTTGATTAGCGCGTACTGCACAGCATTCGTATCCTGATACTCATCAATTAGAATATACTCAAACTGGCGCTGCCATTTCTGGCGAATCTCTGGGCTATTCTGTAATAATTCCACGGTTTTAGTTAATAAATCATCGAAGTCGAGCGCCGCCGCCTCTTTCAAGGCTTTTTCATAGGCGAAGAACAATTCAGCAATTTTCTGCTCCCGAGGGCCGCGCGCTGACATTGAAAAATCTTCCGCGCTGCGCATTTCATTTTTAGCGTTTGAGATAACCGAAAGCACCGCCCGCGGCTTAACATCCTTATCCGTCAGACCGCGCGCTTTCATAATCTGCTTCATCAGGCTTACTTGATCGTCAGTATCGTAGATTAAAAACCGCTTGTCCAGCCCAATACTTGCGCCATCCATCCTTAATATCCGTACGCAAATACTATGAAATGTCCCCATCCACGGCATAAATTGACGGTTCTCAGCGTCCTCATCCAGCAATTGCGCCAATCGCTGCCGCATTTCCTTAGCCGCTTTGTTAGTAAATGTCACTGCTAAAATTCGGCTAGGAAAAACTTTCAATTCGCCAATCAAATAAGCAATCCTATGCGTTAGCGTCTTTGTTTTTCCAGAACCAGCGCCCGCCAAAATCAATAGCGGCCCGTCGCCATGCGTCACCGCCCGAGCTTGCTCATCATTCAAACCATCCGTAAAATCAGTCATGTATCTATTTTATCAGCAAAAAGTATGCTGCCGCACCGCCAGCCACGCCAATTGCCAAAAATAACAGAATCAGTAGAACTGTCAGCCAGCCAGATTTGCTTTCTTCTTTAGGGTCAAAATTTTTTGACGTACGGCTTGCTGCATCGAACATAGGCTTAGGCTCAGGTTCAGTTGAATCTTTTTTCGGCGAATGACGCGGCGAAACATCGTCGTTATCACTTGGTTTTTTAGAAGCTCTCTGTTCGGCTGCCTTAATATCATCAACGGCAGCATCAAGGCTAGAAACATCGGCCTCCTCGGCCGCCATAACATCCGCGCTAAATTCTGGCGGCAACCCGACATCACCGCCCGGCTCAACTTCATCGTCCGGATCATCCTCTGAAACATCCAACTTACGCGGCGTATAATTTGCTAAAGATTTTTTATGGTCATCATTTTTTGCTGTTGCAGCGTCTCTGTCATTTGCATCATCAGTAGCAGCGGCTGGCGTACCTAGCGGCCTTTTCTCGACTTCAACGTTAGAGATAAAAGGCGATACTGGAGCAATGCTTTCGCTTTTACTCTGAACTGACATTGCTACATCAGACGAATTGTTTGTTTTACCCTCTGGGCTTTGCGGCAACACGACGCGTTTTTTCGCTGAACTCAGCAAAGACTTTTCAGGATTAGCAGACGTCGGCGCATCAACACTGCTGTTGTTCTCGTTTGAATGAATACTATTAAGGTTATTACCCCCTCCTATCATGGACGGGCGGCGGATACCCTTATCTGCAAAGTTAGCACTATCATCCATATTCGCTGAATCAGCTCCAGATTGGTCGCCCAGTCCCGCTTTGGATGTATTTGGAGTCATTTTTCGCTGCTGTACTAATTTAGACTTAGACGACGGATGAACAACATCCATAAAACGACCATGCGGACGCTTAGCTATCATTGGCGACACGTGAACGGTATCACCTTCAGGAGGGGCAGCTGGCGGCGGAGATACGGCCGGCGTAGCTGCTGATGCATGGACACTAGGCGAATCAGCCGACGATACCGTAGAGCTAGATGAGCTTGACGGTGGAGCGGACGACACTGTTGGCGCCGCTGGTTTTAGCTTCTGTGCAGCTGGTGTTACTTCTGAATCTGGAGAAGATGGAGAAGATGGCGGAGCCGATGAAACCGAAGCTGGCGAATTTGTCGTTACTACCGGCGCAGTAACTGCTACTGGTGTCGCTGATGCTGTCGTTGCTGATGGCGTAGTTGAAGTGGAGGGAGCTACTACTGGCGCCGAGGAGGCCGCCGGAGCAGACGAAACAGTTGACGACTTCACGTTAGTTGCCGCTGAAGGAACAGGAGGGGCCGAAGGAGTCAAAGATCTTGCAGGAACTGACTGCTGGCCTGCAACTGACGCAGCCACTGGAGCAGACGAAGTTGGCGAAGAGACCGGCACCGAAGGTACTGTTGTAACTTTAACAGCACCAGCTTCTGCTTCAGTATTTGGAGATGGCTTGGGAGCTTCCGTTCCAATCTTAGCCGCCGGAGCCTCCGCGCTCTGATTGCCAGACGTTTGCACTACAGGCGAGCTATGCGACACACTCACCGGAATGTTACCACCAACATTATTATTGACAGGAGCAGAGACAGGATCAGGACTAGCGTTCTCGACAGAAGAGACTGTAGGACTAGCAAGCTCAGAGCTGCTTTCATTACCACTAGCCAAGCTAGTGTCAGAAGCCGTACTATCGCCAGCATCTGTCTTATTTTCCGCTGCCCGCTGCTTGCTCATCAAGGAATTTACTGCTTTGTCCAGCTCGTCAAAATCAATATCTGTCATATGCCCCCTATTTTTTATCCCTTATGTGCTTTTTCTATTATCTCCGTAAATTGATGTATATCCAAACTTGCTGCGCCAACCAATAATCCATCAAGTCCTGAAATTGCCAAATAATCAGCTGCGCTATCAACCGTTATACTACCGCCATATAGAATCCGCACTTCCTCAGCCGCCTTTTTACCATACAAATGAGCAACATGCTGGCGAATCATTTGCGTTGCTTTTTTTACATCAACCGGTTTAGCGTTGTCGCCGGTACCAATCGCCCAAATCGGCTCGTAGGCAATCACTACCCTATCCAGCTCCTCAGCAGTCACATTCGCCAGACCGCTAGTTAGCTGATCAGCCAAAACATCTCTCGTTTCGCCCAAAGCCCGTTCTTGCGCCGTCTCGCCAATACACAAAATCGGCTGAAGACGATTACGAATCGCTGCCTGAACTTTCAACCTAATATCTTTATCGCTTTCAATAAAGATATATCGCCGCTCCGAATGTCCGATAAGTACATAGTCAGCAATCCCCCGAAGGTGCGCTGCCGGCACTTCGCCAGTGTACGCGCCATGGTCGCGCCAATAGCAATTTTGCGCTGCCAACTTGGCAATTCGCCGATTGATCTGCAGGCTTAAACTCTGCAACGTTAATGTTGTAGGAGATACAACAACCTCAACGTCCCGGCGCGGCTTTAGAACCTCCATTAGCTTATGCAGATACAAGCTCGCCTCTTGCATATTGAGGTTCATCTTCCAGTTGCCAATGATTAATTTTTTTCTCATGATGATAATCCTTATGTTTAGTTTATCACCTCAATCCATACACGTCTAGTAAACTTTCAATTCCCGGCAGTTTTTTACCCGCCATCAGCTCCATACTAGCACCGCCGCCAGTAGAAACATGCGTAAAACTCTGCCCGTCATGACCATCCCACTTTAAAATAAAATCTGCTGTATCGCCGCCGCCAACAATCGATACCACATCCTTATTCTGAGCGATTGCCAAAGCTACGCGCGCCGAACCAATCGAAAAAATCTTCGTTTCAGTATAGCCGAGAGGCCCGTTCCAAATCACCGTTTTCGCAGTTGCCAGAACTTTCGTGAACGCCTCAATTGTCTGGCCGCCAATGTCTAGCGCCATATCATCTCTAGCAATTTTATCAACGCTAACCTCGCGGCGAGGCAGCTCGCTATAGGGATCGGGGGCTACCGCCACATCACTTGGCAAAACCAAAAAATCATCAACATGATCTATGCCGACCTTTTTTTCTGCTTTATCATAAATATCCTTAATCACCTGCTCCTGACCAGACTCAGAGACACTCCTACCAATATTGCAGCCGCGGTATTGCAAGAAAGCATTTGCCATAGCGCCGCCAATTAAAATCCGATCAGCCTTATCAATCAATCGCTTGATCAAAGCAATTTTATCGCTAACTTTAGCACCGCCGATAATCGCCACCAGCGGCGGCCGGGGATTTTTCATCGCCTTGGTAATAGTTATATACTCTTTTTCCAGCAAAAAACCCGCCACGCCAGGCACGCATAGTGCAATGGCATGCGTACTAGCATGCGCTCGATGTGCTACCGCAAACCCGTCCTGCACGAAATAATCGGCGCGAACTGCCCGCTGAATTGATTTAGCAAACGTCAAATCATCAGCTTCTTCTTCCGGATAAAAGCGCAGATTTTCTAGCAAAATAACACTGCCCAGAGGCGCACGGCGTACTGCTTGACGTACTTCATCGCCAACACAATCGCCAACGAACTGCACTTTCCGGCCTAGTAACTCTGCCAAATGTTTAGCCACTACCTCCAGGCTCAGCTTCATATCCCAGCCCTTTGGACGCCCCAAATGCGACATGATAACGATCTTACAATTTTGTTCCAATAGATACTTTAACGTCGGCAAGGAAGCGCGAATCCGCAAATCATCGGAAATTGTGCCCTTCTTTGTCAGCGGCACATTGTAATCTGCCCGCACTAAAACAGTCCGCCCGCGCAGATTAACACCTCTAATCGTTTGTTTTGAAAATTGTTTGCCCACCCAATATTTTCCTATGACAACGTCTTAATTTGAATATTATCCGTTTTACCTGGCTCAGGATGATGACCGCTCACCAGCACAACTGTAACTGGATCCTCGCCAAAATAACCTTCCCGCTTCAATTCCTCAGCCAGCTTCGTCGCAGCGTTCAGCTCATTTGGACGAATGTATGGGCGAGAAGCATAGCTTAACGCTAATTTTTGCGCCGTCTTGACATTCTCGGTCACACAAACAATCGGCAAGTTCGGACGATATGCACCGACATTAACCGCGGTAGCACCGGTATTAGTTTCAGCAATAATTGCCCGTGCCTTAATTCTCCTAGCCAGCTGCGCCGCCGTGTAGCTTAAAATCGCATCAGTTTTTTCGCGCATCTCAGTCTTATCTACCATCATCACTTCGCTATGTTCTTGGGTGTAGATAATCGTCTTACGCATCGCGCGAACAGTTTCTATAGGATATTTACCGTTGGCTGTCTCATCCGATAACATTACCACATCTGCACCCTGAATGACGGCATTTGCCACATCGCTCACTTCAGCGCGAGTCGGCTCAGGATTATCAACCATACTACCCATCATCTGCGTCGCCACGATCACCAACTTGCAATATTTACGGCACAAAGCGATAATTCGCCGCTGCATCACTGGCACAATCTCCGCGCCAGCCTCTACCGCCAAGTCGCCGCGCGCCACCATAACGCCGTCGCTCGCTTTAACAATCTCCTCCAAGTTTTCCGGATCAACTGCTGATTTTGTTTCAATCTTAGCAATAATATCGACCGTTGAACCCAATTCCACCAGCCTCTGCCGAAGATCAATAATATCGTCGGCCTTCTGCACAAAGCTAAGCGCCACATAATCAAAGTCCTGCTTAGCGCCCCACTCCAGATCGGCGATGTCTTTCGGCGTCATAATATCGCCGCCAAAATCCGTATCTGGCAAATTCAGTCCCTTGCGGCTCATCAAAAATCCGTCATTTTGAACCTCCACGCGAATCGCCGTCGAACTAACAATTTCCCGCACAATCGTCTTAATCTTTCCATCAAACATGTAAAGAGGTTCGCCGACTTTCATCTTTTCTGCCAAATTATACTGCACCGGCAAATTAAAGCTGCCATCATGTTCGGCAATTTCTGAATCCAACACCAGCATATCACCAGCCTTAACATTCAGCATGTTATCTTTCAGGATGCCCAGGCGAATCTTTGGTCCTTGCAAATCCTGTAAAATCGCTACCGGTTTGCCTAGCCTTTGACTAGCCGTACGCACCCAATTAATCTGCTCCAACCGGCTCTCATTATCGCCATGGCTAAAATTCATGCGAATGCCATTAACGCCAGCGTCCAGCAGTTGAAAAACTTTCTCCTGGCTGAATGTTGCCGGGCCAATTGTTGCTAATATTTTTGTCCTCTTAAATACATTGTTACTCATTTTTCAAATTATAACACTATTTAAACAGATATAGTAGTGTTACTACGGCATATTAATCCGATATTTTTCAGCAATATTAGCCCTTATTCAATTATGTAAATCATTTACAATAACTAATTCACACCCCCGGCACCGTCCAATACTCCTGAACAATGGCTTGGACTTGCGACGGTTGGGTTGTTAAGGCTTGTTCCCAGGTCATGCCGGTGTCTTTTTGGAAAGAGGACATGGCTTGGATGAGGTTTTCAATTTGGGTGTGAGTAATGGTACTGCCGGTGGCGGATTTGAAGGTTTCGATTTTATATTGGCTACTATTGTTTGTATACCATGAATTGATAGTTACCGAATCCGATGAACCGATCATACGCAGACGCAAATTATCTCCAAACCTTTCAAACATAATATCCTGGAAGTTATAACCCAGTATAATCTTGTCATCGTTACCTTCAGCATCATACACTGTATCAGAGCCGTCGCCTTTGTTGAAGATATATGTATCATTACCATAATATCCGTCCAGGTAATCATCTCCTATACCGCCAACAATTAGATCGTCACCTTCACCACCAGATATACGATCGTTGCCAGTACCACCATAAAGTTTGTCGTTTGACTTTGATCCATAAAGATTATCATTACCACCCAAGCCGTAATAGATTACCGCATCGTCATCAAATGCTTGTATAGTTTCGCTATCTTCGGTGCCAGTAATGTTACGTACTTTACTATTGATCGTATCCTGAGTCCAGACAGTACCATCGGCGAAAACTACTTTTTCGATCAGAATTTCCGGAGATGGCTTATGAAAACCGCTATAACTATAGTATCCAAAGTAGTTTTTTACAGCGATTTTATCGCTCGTTCCTTTGAGGGATAATTCAAGAGCATAACCATAATCGCTACCGCTTTTATATACCCGCTTAACATCGACATCATCTGGAGTAATTCCCTCACCGAATTTGATTGTATCCGTACCGCCGCACTCGCTAATCATGTCAGAGCCGTCGCCTTTGTTAAAGATATATGTATCGTCGCCGCGATAGCCGCTTAATTCATCATTACCCCTACCGCCGACCAGCAGATCATTACCTTCTCCGCCAGATATTGTGTCATCGCCGTCATCGCCATAGAGCTTGTCATTGCCTCGTCCGCCAACTAGCACATCATTGCCAGCCAGTCCGTGATATTCCACCGAATCATCATCATAAGATCGTATAGTGTCGTCTTTGTCTGTACCAGTGATGTTGTGTATCATTTCATGAATGATATCCACCGTCCAAACCGTACCATCAGCAAAGACCACTTGGTCAATTGCGCCACCTCGTGAATTAACAGCTCCGCTAAAATAGCTAAAGCTCCCGAAGTAGTTACTAACTGTTACGGAATCCTCCGAATTTTTTATTGATAGCTCTAAATTATAATCACTATTTTTTTCTACTCGTTTTATGATTATATCTTCTGGTGCAATTCCTTCACCAAACTTAAGTATGTCGAATCCATAGTTATCGTGAATAATATCTCTGCCGTCACCGAGATTAAAGACGTACGTATCATCTCCACGGAAACCATTAATAATATCATTACCCCTACCGCCAACCAGTAGGTCATTGCCCTCCCCGCTATATATTGTGTCATCTCCATCATCGCCGTAGAGTTTATCGTCGCCCATAGTTCCTGCGATGTAGTCATCGCCGCTACGACCGTTATAAACCACCGCCGAACCGCCAGCAGCATGGAAATTATCATTGCCATCCGTTCCAGACATGACATGCGCTCGGCGGTAAATATCGTCAATATTCCAAACTGTCCCATCGGTAAATATAATTTGCTCTATCTGCGCGCCTGGCGAGGCAACATCTCCATTTGAATAGGAAAAAGTACCAAACTGGCGGCGAACAGTAATTTTATCGCCTGTTCCTTTGAGCGACAACTCAAGCGAAACTTCATCACTATTTACAAGTGAAACCCGAGCAACGACATCATCCGGAGTAATCCCTTCACCCAGGCAAATCTTATCAAAACCATCGGTTTCTTCAACTGTATCCACTCCGTCGCCCCTATTGAATATGTAGGTATCGTTGCCAGTACCACCTTTAATTTCATCATTGCCTTCGCCGCCGATTAAAACATCGTTGCCAGCATCGCCAAGAAGATAATCATTGCCGGTGCCGCCGTCAATCAAGTCGTCGCCATCCCTGCCAGCAAGAATATCATTGCCGCCATCACCGTATAATTTGTCGTTCCCCTTACCGCCATAGAGTGTATCGTCACCCGCCAAACCATGATACATAACGTCGCCATCGTCATAAGCATGTATATCATCTTTATCATTTGTACCGGTGATATTATGCATTCTCTGATAAATTGTGTCCTGTGTCCAAACCGTACCGTCGGCGAAAACGACTCTATCTATCTTTTTCTGCGGAGTTTCCGAAAATCCGGAATAATAGTAGTGTCCAAAATAATCTTCAACCACTATCCGATCTGTAGAATCTTTTATGGAAAGCTCCAAGTTGTAGTAATCGCCCCGGGCTACTCTTTTTATGCTAACATCACCTGGGCGAATACCTTTACAAAATTGAATAGTGTCTATGCCGCCGCTGTCTGAAATATAGTCTACCCCGTCGCCCTTACTAAAGACGTATATATCGTCGCCAGCACTGCCATAAAGAGCATCGTCGCCTTGACCGCCGATGAGTATGTCGTTACCCCGCCGGCCAGACAAAGTGTCATCGCCGGCATCGCCGTAGAGGAGAAGATTGCTAGCCACACTCGTATAAAGCGAATCTGCTTTTTCGCTTCCAATAATAGCATCTCTGTCAACAGCATACACTATTCTTGCTGTCTCTGACGATTCTGTCGCATAGTGTGCGCAAAAATCTTTTAGACTCTCGCTATCCTCTAATCCTGATCCGTAGGCAACCCTTAAGAAATCATCTAATATTTGTCTTCCAGCGGCTGGATTTGCAGCTAATTTCTCGTCAATCTCAGCCTTAACCTTAGATAAATCAACCACCACGTCAGTTCCGGCAACAACATTATACTCTATTTTACTGACAAGCCTCTTCAAGAAAGTATTGCCTGCAATTGACGCGTACAGACGGTTCATTAGCTTGCGATAAGCTTTATTCAATAGCGGTGCGGCATTTTCATTCGGGTTAGCGCCATTAGACCCCGCAAAATCCGTACCCATAAACTTTTCCAAAACAGCCAAGCGGCGAGCATCAATGAAATTACCGCGGCTCTTTGGATCAATTATGTCTGCGCCCGTCCATTTATATACAGCCTCTGTAAATAATTGATTGCGGTTGACAGCATCATCCGCATTAACCAAATCTGAAACTAATTTCTTCAGCTGACCACTTGTGTCTTTTGCCATAGCAACGCGCAGCGACGAAACATTGCCTGCACCCGGTAAATCTGGCAAAGCCAAAATATCCTCTGACATAGTAATCTTGCCATCAAGCAAATCATGCGACTCAAGAGTGTTTCGATTAAGCAAATATTCGCCAATCACTCCGCCAGATCCGTCCGTTTTTATAAAATTACCAACGCGGCGCTGAATATTATTCATCACATCGGATGCGTTAGACGACGTTGAGCTTAAACTAATGCTTGCAATATTATAGTCACTCAAACCTTTTAGCTCCTCAGCCTGAGATATACCGTCACCATTCAAATCTCGCCAAATCTTGAGCTTAGAATAGACTTCGTCTTTAGCGTCAATTCTCCCATCCCGGTTACTATCAAACTCTTTTAAGGATTCAAAGCCGCTGGCAGCGCGAACACCATTAGCCAGCAACGTCTGATCGCCAAACAGTTCCTGGCCGCTGGTTATCTGACCATCATTATTACGATCAAGCACCAACAGTCCATCGCTAGCATCCACCCACGCGGTTCTTTCAGCAAAACCATTACTATCCAAATCAAAATAAGTACGAGATTGATCAAGGCTTGTTGTTTTTATACCATCGCCATCGAGATCAAATATCAAAGGATCGACCCGAACAGGGGGCGCCGCAGTTGCTGAATTAAAAAAGTCTTGTATGCCTTTTAAGCTGTTAGAAAACCAATCGCGAAAGAAACTGTAACCTCCCCACACGCCGTCAGCGATAAGGTTGCCAGTGGTATCGACGAATTTTATAGTGCCATCTGCTGCATGATAAGCCAGCCCTCCAATAACAAAACTACTGGTATCAATAAATTTTTCCACCCCTTCTGCGCCATAATAAGCTAAGCCTTCAATAACCTTCTCTGTTGTATTAACAAACTTAACACTTCCTTCATACGAGTAGTACAGCAAATCTCCCACGACTCCGCCCGTAACCTCAATAATCATCTCAATCGATCCAGCAATTACATATAGCGTCGCAACTGCTGCACCTGCCAAAGATGTGTTTACGGTTTGAGAGTTTTTCTTTGGCATAATGTTGTTATTTTCGTCAAAAAAATTACCTGTAGAGTGGCTTGGTAGAAATTCCCTGCCACTAACATTCCGACCGACGTTTTCCAGACTTGATCTATATCTTCTTTCTCTTTCCTTCATTGTAATTGGACTATCACGATAAAGCAAAGAAAAAACATAATCGCTGATATTTTTAATATCTGTATAGAAACGAGATTGAATATATTGCGTCTTTCCCAGTTGCTGATCATTAGCATAATTCCCTATAATATCGCTCTCGCTAACATAATCAATGACTAAATTATCATAATCTCTGGGGTTTACTTGAACGTTGTGTTTTTTCTCAATAACACCGCTGACACTTGGCGCGTCAAAAGTCGTTGCCTTCCCTACTCCTGGCGTACTATCAGTATTCGTCGCATACGTCATATACGACGCAATTGCTCCGCCCAGAGAATGCCCCGTAAAACTATAGCCCCTATTTGCATAAGCTGGGTTGTTTAACACTGAATAGACAAATTTTCTGGCATCGTCAAGATGACCCGAAAGAGTACCGTACGCATCTCGCATAAAAATACCAACATCTGCCTTAACGTCCACTCCGCCATCGCGGGATACTTCAGTACCACGAAAGCTAAAAACAATCTCACCCTTTTCCGTTACATTTCCGTTTTTATCCTTTTTATCCGGCGCTTGGAAGGCCACAGCAGCAAACCCTGAAGCGGTATTAGGCTGAAAAGAAATTAATTTGTAAGAGCGAAGAGGATTAGAGGTGTCTTTGAGAGCGGAGAGCCCAGGGTTATCTAAATTTTTTTCTGAAATAGCCTTACGCTCAATAAGCTCTTTAATAGTCGCACCCATAAGAGATTTATTAAAATCTATGTATGCCAGCGCACTTAGATTTAGATAGTCTTTTGTACTTAATGCCATCTTTCTATTCTCCCGTCTTAACAATGCATGACTCTATATCATTTTTACTGCCCAATTTATTTTTATTAAAAAATACTTCACATCTTATTTTCGAATTATTATTTCTATTTACATCTACATCTACACTGTACACGCCCTCTTGTCGTAGTCTTTCTACAATCTTAAAAACATAAGAAGCCTTTTGGCTATCGTTTGGAGCGTCTATTATTAGCCTGTAAAGAAAATCTTCGTCTTTGGTTTTATTGTCTTCATATTTAGACTGTTTATTCACAGAGTCTACTAAATCTCCAGATAGGATAATTTCTGCCTGTGCGCTATCTGCTTTATAGCCATTGCTGCTACTGGCATTAACCTCTTTTACTATAGATTCTAGTTCCTTGCTGGCTTGGACTGACCAGATGGCAGCGATGTATTGGTCGCTACAATCAGAAGGATTTGAGTAGCTGCAATCTATATCAAACTTTAGATTTGGGTTTGATGTCGGATAGGCTCGTGACATCCATATACCCCTAACCCCAAGCCCACCATTCTTATACTCAGGTCTTTCGACTTCAAACTTCTCTTTATATTTATCTTCCAAATACCTTTTCATATCTGCCTGAGTGGCTAAAGGTCTTCCCGTGGTATTCCACAAGATAATAGCCGCTGGAATTAGCACAACTGCCGTAATAATCCACATAGTTCGCCTGCTTGCACCCCGTTTAGCGTTAGTGTTTTTGCTAGCTTTTTTCATGGAAATCCACCTTGT